>ENA-UOOK01000078-UOOK01000078.1-fermentation-metagenome-genome-assembly--contig:-NODE-78-length-103135-cov-11.324001_pt1 | contig 103135 bp, 93 predicted proteins | sample MGYA00245777_ERZ724023 | MGnify/ENA primary metagenome ERZ724023 (study PRJEB28704, sample SAMN03018312) | fermentation metagenome | biome: anthropogenic terrestrial biome; feature: soil... | reverse complement strand
AAAGGCATCATCTTGTTGATGATATGGTTGGAATAAAACCGCATGAAAAAATGAGTGAGGATGTAATAATAAATGCAGTCGATGAGGCAGCGGAAAGCAGCTATAGAAAAGCGGGAGAAAAAGCATCATATATGAATGAAATAAGTAAACAGGCCGTGATGGATAAAATACACAACCTTGATTTTACAACAACAGAAACTAAAAAATACAAGAAGAAGGATATAAAAACATTATATATAGAAGCGGATGAAGATCATGTGCATCTACAGCAAAAAGGAATTAACAAAAGCAAGTATAATATAGCAATGCCAAAGATCGTTTATGTACATGAAGGAATAGATGCAGAAAAAAGCAGTAAAAGCAGAAAGAGGTTAAAGAATGTAAAATATTTTGGAGGGATGTATGAAAATACGGAAAAATTATGGCTTGAAGCAGCAGATTATATAGACAAACAATACAACATGAATTATGTAGAGAAAATATATATATCGGGAGATGGAGCATCCTGGATACGCCAAGGAGTAAAGTGGATTGAAAAGAGTAAATTTGTGCTTGACGGATATCATCTGAAAAAGTGTATAATAACAGCAACCGCGCATCTAAATAATGAAATAATAAGACAGGAATTGAAAGATGCGGTTGACTGGCCGGACAGAGAAGAAGTAAAAAAAGTATTTAAAGAGATATTGAGCCTTACAGAAAATAAAACAAAGAAGGGAGCAGTAAAAAGAGCAGAACAATATATATTAAACAATTGGGACGGAATAGAGATAAGAGCAGAAGAAGGGATAGGAATAATAGGATGTAGTACGGAAGGACACGTAAGCCATATATTTTCAAGCCGTTTGAGCAGCAGACCAAAAGGATGGTCAAAAATAGGAGTCGGTAAAATGTCGAAGTTATTAATTTACAAAGGGAACGGAGGGAAAGTATATGATTTAGTAATGACGCAAAAGATGAAAAGGGAAAAAGAAGAGAAAGAACAGATACAAGATGAATTAATAAAAGAAGCAAGAAGTATTGCGAACAGGTATAATGATACTTGGGACATTAGGCCGACAGCAATAGTGAGAGGAGAAAAGACAGGATTATATAACGAAATAAGAGCAATAATGGGTAGAATTTAAGTAAAGTAAAATAAGAGGTAAGAATAGTTGTAGCAAAAAATAAAAGTTATATAATAGAGTTATAAAGTTAGCATATTAGTTAGAAAACCATAGAGATAAAAGATTTGGCGTAGCGGGCCATTGATATGGAGTAGCCTGCATGGTAACCTGTAAAGGAGGGTGGTACGTTTATCTATGGGTTACCCCCTTTATGTACACAAACCATGCAGGCAGAGGCTCCATGTCAATAGCAAATCGGCAACGAAGTAATAAAAAATTTTATACCAAAAGAAATAAAAGGAGAACTTATTTTACAAACATAGGGAATAATTGTATAAAACAATTTATTTTTTAAAATATGGATGATATCTATATATTTTTTCCCTACAGTAACTTGACTCTATCATTAATCAGGAGAAAGTTGCCTCCTGCTTTTTTTTATGATATTCTATTAATAGTAATGTTAAAAAGGAGAATCTGTAATAAGTGTAGGGCGGGAAATGTTTGTGGAAGGAGTACGGCATATTATGTTAAATAAATATTTGGAAATTGAGGAAGAAGTACAATATGCATTGGATAATAATAAGCCTATAGTTGCCTTGGAATCTACCATAATATCTCATGGGATGCCCTATCCTCAAAATGTGGAGACGGCATTGGAATTGGAAAGGATAATAAAAGATAGGGGAGCAGTTCCTGCAACTATTGCTATATTGGAAGGGAAACTGAAAGTAGGTCTGACGGAAGATGAAATAGAATATTTTGGGAAGTCAAGAAAAATACTGAAGGTAAGCAGAAGTGATATTCCTTATGTTGTTTCCGAAAAGCTTGACGGAGCCACTACTGTAGCAGCCACAATGATTATATCCAATCTTGCGGGGATTAAAGTATTTGCCACAGGAGGAATAGGTGGGGTTCACAGAGGGGCCGGAAGAACTTTTGATATTTCGGCGGATTTGCAGGAATTAGCGAAAACCAATGTTGCAGTTGTGTGCGCAGGGGTAAAGTCCATTCTTGATATAGGTTTAACTCTTGAATATCTTGAAACATACGGAGTTCCCGTTATAGGATTTAAGACAGAGGAATTTCCTGCGTTTTTTACAAGAAAGAGCGGCTTTGGAGTAGATTATACAGTAGACGATGAAAAGGAATTAGCGAATATTATTAAAACAAAATGGAATTTAGGACTTCAGGGAGGAGTAGTAATAGGTAATCCGATTCCCGAAAAGTATGAAATGAATTACATAAGGATTAACAGAGCTATAGAGAAGGCATTGAAAGAAGCGGAGATAAACGGAATAAAAGGTAAAGAGGTAACCCCGTTTCTTCTTTCCAAAGTGAAGGAGGAAACAGGGGGAGACAGTTTGAAGTCAAATATTCAGCTGGTATACAATAACGGAAGAGTAGCGGCTGATTTAGCGGTAAATTTGCTTTAGCTTGAAAAGTTTTAATTTTAAAGAGACCTGTGCACTAACTATTTAGTGTTACAGGTCTTTTTTTTAAAAATAAAGTAATCATCAGACAAGTTGTATAGAGAATATATATTTAAAGAAATCAAAAATCCTGCTTATTTAATAGATTAACAGTTTAAATTGACAAATTATTAAAATCATAATATACTCTTTATTAAGAATATTTAATAAAATGAAATAATTCTTCTTAGTTTGAACTATAGTAAAATTATTTTTAATTTTTTGTAAGACATGTCGGAAGGACGTGTCTGTAATTATCTTTAAGAAGGAGGAGTAAAATGTTAAAAAAAATTTTAATTTTAGTATTAGTGGTAGCATTATTATCTACGTCCCTTCTTGGCTGTTCTAATTCCTCAGATGAGAAGAATAAAGGGGCCTCGGATTCAGGTTCGGATGTTATTAAGATAGGAGTCTTTGAACCGATGACAGGAACATCTGCAGCCGGGGGAGAGATGACGGTGGAAGGAATAAAGCTTGCGAATGAAATGAAGGGGGAAGTTTTAGGCAAAAAAGTAAAATTGGTTGTTGTGGATAATAAAAGCGATAAAGTAGAAGCCGCAAACGCTGCTTCAAGGTTGATTGAAAAGGATAAAGTGGCAGCAATTATAGGAAGTTACGATAGCTCTTTGTCAATGGCGGCAGGAGATATAGTTAAGAATGCCAAGGTACCTGCAGTAGGCTGTTCACCGACGAATCCTTTAGTTACGTTGAACAATGATTATTATTTCAGAGTATGTTTTATCGATCCTTTTCAAGGAACGGTAATGGCAAATTATGCATTTAAGGAATTGGGCGCCAAAAAAGCGGCAATCATTCAGGATGTAACTCGAGATTATTCGGTAGGATTAAGTAAGTATTTTGTTGATGCGTTTAAAAAAATTACGGGAGATGACAACAGTATAGTAGGCGTTACTTCATATAATACGGGAGACCAGGACTTTTCCGCTCAGCTTACAAATATTAAAGGATTAAACCCTGATGTAATATTTGCTCCCGGAAACTATGGGGAATCGGCTCTTCTAATTAAACAGGCAAGAGATCTCGGAATAAAAATTCCGATTCTCGGAGGAGATACATGGGAAGCTCCGGAATTTATTCAAATCGGTGGGAAAGCTGTTGAGGGAGCCGTATTTAGCACTCACTTTACTGCCGAAGCACCTGTAACCGAAATGTCTACTAAATTTTTAGAGGCTTATAAAAATAAATATAATAAAGATGCCAATGCTTTCTCGGCATTAGGGTTTGATGCTTATATGGTTATTCTTGATGCTATAGAGAGGGCAAATTCCACTGATCCCGAAAAAATAAGGGATGCTATAGCATCGACCAAAGATTTTGTCGGAGCTACAGGAAATATAACTCTTGACGAAAACGGAGATGCGGTAAAGAGTGCGGTTATTAAAAAAGTATCAAATGGAGAATTTAAGTATTTGACCACGGTAGAACCATAACAACTATACTGGGGGAAGTAAATATGAATATGAGTATTCAAGATTTTTTACAGCATTTAACTAACGGAATATCCTTAGGCAGTTTATATGCATTGATATCTATAGGATATACAATGGTATATGGAATATTAAGACTTATAAATTTTGCTCATGGAGATATATTTATGCTTGGGGCGTATATAACTTATTATGGTCTTGTATTTACGTCTATACCCTGGTGGCTTGTATTTATTTTATCTGCCGTGATAACAGGATTATTGGGCGTTTTATTGGAGAGAGCCGCATATAAACCCCTTAGAAATTCGCCGAGAATTACGGTCCTTATATCTGCTATAGGAGCATCGTTCTTCTTAGAGAATTTAGGGACTGTAGTATTTGGAGGCAGACCTAAGGCTTTTCCTACCCCTTCAATATTTAACTCAGTAGTACGAATAGGGGGAGTATCTATAGTAGGAGTTACTTTCATTATCCCTGCAATCACAATCGTTCTTCTCATTTTGCTCAACTATTTTACAAAGAGGACTAAGACAGGAATGGCAATGAGAGCTCTATCTAAGGATTATGAAGCGGCAAGCCTTATGGGTATTGATATCAACAAGATTATATCTGTAACTTTTTTAATAGGGTCTTTTCTTGCAGCAGTAGGAGGAATTATGTGGGGAACCAAATTCCCTCAGTTAATGCCGCTAATGGGAATGATGCCCGGGATTAAATGTTTCATTGCAGCAGTAATAGGAGGAATCGGAAATATTACAGGGGCAGTAATAGGAGGTTTCATTTTAGGATTGGGCGAAATAATGATTGTGGCATTTCTTCCGGGGCTTACAGGGTACAGGGACGCTTTTTCCTTTGTATTCCTTATAATAATACTTCTTCTTAAGCCTACAGGTCTTATGGGAGAAAATATGACGGAGAAGGTGTAGCCTATGAAATATAAGAAAAAGTATAAGAAAAAATCTAATTCAATTTTATATATATGTATATTTTTAGTAATTTTATATATATTGAATAAAACTCTTGACCCTTATAAATTAAGAATACTGAATCTGTGCGGTATATATGTAGTATTGGGATTAAGCTTGAACCTTATTAACGGATTTACGGGACTTTTTTCCTTAGGTCATGCAGGATTTATGGCAATAGGCGCTTATACTACGGCTCTGCTTACTATGCCTCCCGCTATGAAGGAGATGAATTTCTTCATGCAGCCAATAGTACCATTTTTGGCGAATGTAGAATGGTCTTTTCTGCCGGCTCTTCTTATGGGAGGATTAGTATCTGCAATAATGGGATTTCTTATAGGGGCACCTGTTTTAAAGTTGACAGATGATTATTTGGCAATTGCAACTTTAGGATTTGCTGAAATAATTCGTGTGGTGTTTACAAATTTGCAGAGTATAACCAACGGAGCTTTAGGATTAAAGGGGATTCCCGCAACCACTAATGTATGGTGGAGTTGGGGAATGGCAATTCTTACTATATTATTGTTGAAATATTTGATGAAGGGAAGCTATGGAATAGCATTTAAATCCATCAAAGATGATGAAATAGCAGCTCAGGCAATGGGGATAAATCTTTTTAAACACAAAATTATGTCTTTTACTATAGGGTCTTTTCTTGCAGGAATAGGAGGAGGGCTTTTAGGAAATCTTCTTGGGACTATTGACCCAAATATGTTCAGGTTTCCCCTTACATTTAATATCCTTCTGATAGTAGTGCTGGGAGGTCTCGGAAGCATTAAGGGAACTACTGTTGCAGCTGTCATTATTACAATTATGATGGAAGCATTGAGATTTTTGGATGAATCTATAAATTTAGGCTTTATAAGCTTCGAAGGAATACCTGGGATGAGAATGGTTGTTTTCTCAGTACTCTTGATGGCAGTAGTAATATTCCGAAAAGAAGGACTGTTAAAAGAGAGCTAATAAAGGATGTGAATGATTATGCTTAAAATAGATAATGTGACTGTAAAATTTGGGGGACTTACGGCTGTCAACAGTTTTAAACTTGAACTGACAAAGGGTGAGATTGTAGGGCTTATAGGTCCCAACGGGGCAGGGAAAACTACTGTATTTAATGTAATCACGGGAGTGTATAAACCGACAGAGGGTAAAATTACTTTTATTAAGGATAAATCGAAAATCAATATTACCGGGTTGAGGCCGGATCAGATATCAAAACTGGGAATTTGCAGAACATTCCAGAATATAAGACTGTTTAAAGACCTTACTGTCCTTGAAAATGTATTTATAGGGAATCATTTGAGAATTAAATCAAATATATTTTCGTCCATTCTAAGATTACCTAACTATACCAGAGAAGAAAGGGAAATGTATGAAAAATCTATGTACCTTCTTGAACGGGTTGGGCTTACGAAGGAAAAGGATGAAAAAGCCTATTCTCTGCCCTATGGAAAACAAAGAAGGCTTGAAATCGCAAGAGCCCTGGCTACGAATCCTTCGATACTTCTTCTTGATGAACCTGCAGCGGGGATGAATCCTCAGGAGACTAAAGAATTGATGAAGTTTATCGAGAGCATTAAAGATGAATTTGATTTAACTATATTTCTTATTGAACATCATATGGAGGTTGTTATGGGGATATGTAAAAGAATACTTGTCCTTGACTATGGCATTTCTATAGCCGAAGGCAGTCCTCGGGAAATTCAAAATAATCCTAAAGTTGTTCAGGCTTATTTGGGGGTGGAATAATGCTGTCGGTAAAGGATCTTCATGTAAGTTATGGTGGAATTAGGGCCTTAAGGGGAATAAACATAAATATTGAACAGAATAAAATAGTTACCTTAATCGGAGCCAATGGCGCGGGAAAGTCATCTGCTTTGAGAGCTATCATGGGGCTTGTAAAAGCCGAAAAAGGAAGTATAAAATATGATGACCGTGAACTCTTAGGAAAAAGTACTAAAAATATAGTTAAAATGGGGATATCTCTTGTTCCGGAAGGGAGAAAGGTATTTTCAAACTTGACTGTTGAAGAGAATTTGATTTTAGGAGCATATACAAGAAACGATAAAGAAACGATTAAAAAGGATATTGAAAGACAGTATGAACTGTTTCCAAGACTTAAGGAGAGATCCTGGCAGAAAGCAGGAACCCTTTCCGGCGGGGAACAGCAAATGCTTGCCGTAGCAAGGGGACTTATGATAAGGCCCAAACTATTGATGATGGACGAACCTTCCTTAGGCCTTGCTCCTTTATTGGTGAAAGATATTTTTGAAATAATAAAGGAAATTCACAGACAAGGAAATACCATTTTACTTGTAGAACAGAATGCTAAAAAAGCATTGGAAATTGCAGACTATGGATATGTTCTCGAGACGGGGCAATTGATATTGGAAGGAGAAGGAAAAGAGCTTCTTAACAACCCTAAAGTACAGGAAGCTTATTTGGGAGAAATGAAAAATTAATTTTTATATAAAAAAATATTATATAGCAAAGGGGGTGATAAAATCATTCATAAATTTGTCATAAATAATATTGTAACAAATGTTGATGAGTATTTGACAAAAGTGTTATATTATTAGATAATAATTTTGTCGATATAATATTATAATAGGTATATTTATAAGGTTTTTTGTTTAAATTTATCAATATTTAGTTTTTAAAATTAATACTATAAAGAATATGGGAGTGATTGTGACATGTATAAACAAGAATTAACATTACAAAATGAAGCGGGGCTCCATGCAAGACCTGCAAGTTTGTTTGTAAGGGAATCAGCAAAGTATAAATCTGAAATATTGGTGGAGAAAGACGGAAAAGAGTATAAAGCTAAAAGTATAATGAGTATACTCAATATGGGAGCTTTTAAAGGAGACAGGATTACAGTTAAGGCTGATGGACCTGACGAAAGAGAAGCAGTTGAAGGGCTGGCAAAGCTTGTAAACGGTAAATTCGGCGAGTAAAAATTTGATAATTTGGGGCCTAACAATTTATTTGTTGGAAAATTAATAATTCCGCTGTTTATTTTCTATCTGATGAGACCTTTGGAAAGGATGAAAACATGACAAGAAAAGAGAAGATTTATAATGCGTTGGTATTGCTTTCAGAAAATATAACCATTGAAAAGATAAAAAAAGGCTTTAAAGGTTATGAGGCTGAAGAAATCGCGGAAATGACGAATATAGACAGATCAAATGTCAGCAGAGAACTAAACTGTTTGATTAAAGAAGGAAAGATTATTAAAATTACAGGAAGGCCTGTTTATTTTATGGACAGGCATATTGTTGAAGATCTATTCAACAAGAATTTTTCAACAAATACGATTTTCAGTTCCTATGATGATTTTATGAATGTTATTTCGAATAAGGATAATAATAAAGATTCAAAGGATCCTTTCAGCAACATGATTGGCTCAAAGGGGAGTTTGGAATTAGCGATTAAGCAGGCTAAGGCGGCGGTGCTTTATCCTCCTAAAGGACTTCATACTTTGATTACAGGACCTACAGGAGTAGGGAAGACTACTTTTGCGGAAATGATGTATAAGTACGCTCTGTCCGTAAGAAAAATAAAGGAAGATGCTCAGCTTGTTGTATTTAATTGTGCAGAATACGCAGAAAATCCACAGCTTGTTTTGTCTCAGCTTTTTGGACATGTAAAAGGTGCTTTTACAGGTGCGGAAAAGGATAAAGAAGGATTGATAGAAAGAGCAAAGGGAGGCATAATACTGCTGGATGAAGTCCATAGATTGACTCCTGAAGGGCAGGAAATGCTTTTTATACTGATGGATAAGAATAAATACCGCAGACTGGGAGAAACCGAAACTTTCAGAGAGGCAAATGTTTTAATAATAGGTGCGACAACGGAGGATATCAATTCGGCTCTTTTGAAAACCTTTTTAAGAAGGATCCCAATGCTCATAAATCTACCGTCTTTGTCCCAAAGACCTATATCTGAAAGATATGAGCTTATAAAATGCTTTTTTAAAGAAGAAGTAAGGAATGTTCAAGTTCCCATAAAGGTCTATAAAAATGTAATGGAAGCTCTTTTGTTATATGATTGCCATGGGAATATAGGACAACTAAAAGCGGATATACAGCTTTTATGTGCCAGGGGATTCTTGGAATACAAAACCTTTGGCAAGAATGAAATAGAGATTGATACTCCTATACTTCCCGATTATATTTACAATGGTTTTCTTAATGGAGAAAAAAGAAGAAACGAAATAGTAAATTTAATGGAATTTGGAGCAGACAATTTTAGTATATTCACGGATTATGAAAAAGAAAAATTTGCTTTAATAGATAATTATCAGATATCGGATAATTTATATCAAAGATTAGCCGAAAAATACAACAAATATCTGGAAGATGGCTATTCATTAGAAGATGTAAATAAGATATTGAGTTCCGAAGTAGAGGAGTATCTAAAAAATTTATTAAACAAATCCGATACGGAAAAGGGAATTCCGGACAAAGAAGAATTGTTCAAGATAGTGAGCCCGAGAGTATACAATGCTGTTAAAGATGCAGCGAGTGTTGCCGAACAAAAATTGAATAGAAAAATCAAGGATAATATTATTATAGGTTTAGCCCTTCACTTTAGTGCATTAATAGAAAAAATTCAAAACGGTAACTTGGATTACAGTGAAGATGTTGAGCAGATAACACTAAATAATCCCCAAGAGTTTAAAATAGCGAAGATAATGACAAAAATAGTTGGAGAGGAGTTAAATATCAATATTCCTTTTCAGGAAGCAGGATTTTTAACTATGTTTTTGGCGACTCTTTCCCAGAGCAGCGGCAGCAGAAAGAAGATTGGCTGCATAGTATTATCTCATGGCGACAGTACTGCCACAAGTATAGCAAAAGTAGTTAATGAACTTCTTGGTGTAAATGTTTGCAGAGCCATAGATATGCCTTTAGATGCAAAGGTCAAAGATATCTTGGGAAAAACTGCAGAGATGGTGAGAAATATAGATGAGGGTAAGGGAGTTGTTCTTCTGGTGGATATGGGAAGCTTAACTGCGTTTTCTGAGATAATAACCCAAAAAACCGGAATAAACACCTATTCTTTTGAAATGGTTTCCACCCCTTTAGCTTTAGAAGTTGTAAGAAAGTGTATGACTCCCGATATGACTTTGAAAAAGCTTATAAAAGAAATGGATTCGGTCTGTCCCTATATCGGCAGAAATGTAGTGGATAATATAGTGGAAGAATTAAATGCTCAGCAGGAAGTTGTTATAACCGTATGTATATCGGGAAAGGGATGCGCGATTAAAATAGCAAATTTAATAGAAAATAACATGCCTATCATCAAGGATAAGAAAATAGAGCTGATTCCTATTGGAATGAGCGAATTTAATGAATGCGTAAGGGAATTGAATAACAAATCCAAGAGAATATTGGCCATAGTGGGTTCTTTAAATCCGGAGGCCGGTATTCCGTTTATCCCTGTGGATGAAATAATAGTAGGCGAAGGCTTAGAAAAATTAAACAAAATAGTACTGGAAGATAAACATTCCGAAAATAAAAACATACAAACCTATTACTCTGATGGAGAGAAAGTAGTTATTGAAAATGAGAAGGATATTTATATAAAAATTTTGGAAAGAACCTTAACGTTCTTAAATCCTGTTAAGGCCTACGATATAGTTAAACAGACTTTTGACTATATAATAGATAAACAAAATATTGAAGCAGATGACAGTATGAAAATCGGCTATATTATTCATTGCAGTTGTATGATTGAAAGGCTGTTAATAGATAGTCCCCTTGTATATAAAAATGTAAGAAAATTAATACAGAAAGAAAGGAAAGATTATGAAATTATCAAACAGTCAATGAAAATCATAGAACAATATTTTGGGCTAATAATTCCTGACACAGAAATAGGTTATATAATAGATTTATTTGACACACATAAGAAAACGTTGGCATAGATATTCTACCATAAAATTTTGAATATAAATATATTTTAAACATTAACACAGAAGCCCCTAATTTAGAATCCTCTTTTATTAACTGAGGGTTCTAAATTTATTTTTTGTGTATTTTATCCCTTTTCTTAAGGGAGTCTTTAATTGACATACAAATTGGTATTAAAATTGCAATTATAATCTGTAAAATCAAAAATCTAATTAATTTTTATAGCATTGGAAAGGCGGGAAGACATGATAGGGATTTTAATAGTTACTCATGGAAATTTTAGTGTGGAATTGCTTAAGAGTGCGGAGCTGATAGTGGGGAAACAGGAAAAGATAAACACTATAAGCTTTAATTACGGAGATAATGTTGAAGTATTACAAAAGGAAATATATCAAAATATAATTTCTTTAGATGAAGGAGATGGAACTCTTGTATTAACCGATGTTTTTGGGGGCAGTCCGTCGAATGCTACTCTATTAAATATGAAGAATTTAGAATTTAGGGCGTTGTCGGGAGTTAATTTGCCTATGCTTTTAGAGCTTTTCTGTTTGAGGGACGAATGTAATGATATCGATATTGTAGCGGAAAAGGTTTTTGATGCAGGGAAGGAAGGTATTAAAGATTTAAACGGAATTATGGCCAGAAGTTAATTTTATATAGAATATTGCAAAGGGGGATTGAATCATAAATTTACTATATTAAATTGATGCTGTTTAAATTAAATGGAAAGGGAGCGGAATATTTATGGCAAATATTGTATTGACAAGGATTGATGATCGTTTAATTCATGGACAAGTAATGACCGCATGGGTTAAACAAACTAAGGCTACAAGAATAATAATTATAGACGATGTCGTCGCAAAGGATGATTTCATGAAAAAAGTGCTTACGATGGCAGCACCACCGGGGATATCTGTCAGCGTTTATAATATCAAAGAGGCAGCAGATGATCTCAAAAATTTTCAGGATTCAAATGGAAGAATAGTAATATTGGCAAAGGTACCCGAAAGCGTAGAAAGAGTTATTAACGAAGGTGTAGACATAAATGAAATCATTGTTGGAGGAATGGGAGCTGCGCCCGGCAGAAAAAAGCTTTATAAAAATGTATCTATTTCAGAATCAGAAAAGGAAACTTTTTTAAGACTTTTGAAAAATGGAGTTAAAGTAACTATTCAGATTGTTCCTGATGAACGCCCAATGCCTATAGAAAAGGCTTTTAAATAAATAGGGCAAAATAAAAAGGAGGGATAATTTATGCAAATCAGCATCTTTCAGGCTATCTTAATCGGACTTGTCTATTATCTTGGAAACGCAACATGGTTGATTGGAATAGGCTATTATACTATGTACAGGCCTTTAGTAAATGGATTTTTCGTAGGATTAATACTCGGAAATCCTGTTTTAGGTACAATGATAGGAGCTACCATAAACTTGATGTACCTTGGCTTTATATCCGCAGGGGGAGCACTTCCGGGGGATCCGTGCCTGGCAGGTACTTTGGGTACGGCTATAGCGATAGCATCGGGAATAGAACCGGAAGCGGCTTTGGCGTTAGCAGTTCCTATAGGATTGCTAGGTACTTTGATTTGGTTTGCAAAAATGACGGTAAATGCATTTTTCGTTCATAAAGCCGATCAGTATGCAGAAGAAGGAAATACTAAAGGAATAGCTTTTATGAATATAGTTCCGCCTCAAATATTCTTGTTTATTATAACTTTCTTTCCGGTATTCTTCGCGGCCTTATATGGACCGACAGCTATAAAATCGGCAATTGATTTCTTGGGTACAAACGTATTGAATTCTTTAATTGTAATAGGCGGAATGATGCCGGCTTTGGGAATTGCAATGAACTTAAAAGCTATTTTTAAAGGAGATAATAGGATATTTTATTTCCTCGGATTTTTACTGACAGTATATTTAAAATTAGACATTATAGCTGTGGGGTTGTTTGGAGTTGTATTGACTTTAATCTATATGAAATTAAAGAAAGGGGGAAGCGAGGTTGTCAGATAATACTTTAAATAACCAAGATGTTAAAAGAAAACAACTTACAAAAAAGGATTTAAGAAAATCTTGGATAAGATGGATGACGTTTTCTCATTCCTGTTATAACTATGAAAGAATGCAGTCCTTAGGATTTGCCCATTCTATGTGTCCGATAATCAATAAACTTTATGATAAGAAAGAGGACAAGGCAGCAGCTTTAAAAAGGCATTTAGCATTTTTTAATACAGAACCAAATGTAGGTACAATGGTTCATGGGATAACAATAGCTATGGAAGAGGAAAGAGCAAATGGAGTGGAAATATCTGATGAAGCGATAAATTCCGTTAAAACCGGACTAATGGGACCATTAGCCGGAATCGGAGATACAATAACTCAGGGAGTAATAACTCCTATACTTCTTGCTCTCGGAATTGGTATAGCAAAAGACGGGAATTTGATGGGTCCGATTTTATATACGGTACTTATATCTGCAATAATCATATGGATAAGCTATACCCTTTGGATGAGAGGATATAAATTAGGTAAAAGTGCAGTAGAACAAATATTGGGAGAAGGAATATTTAATAATGTTATTGAAGGAGCAGGAATTTTAGGATGTACTGTAATAGGCGCTCTTACCGGGAAATATGTAACTTTGTCGACTTCCGTGGTAATGAAGATGGGAGAAGGCCAAGTAGCTCTTCAAGCAGACCTTTTTGATAAGATTATGCCGGGATTATTGCCTCTATTGTTAACTTTGGGTGTATATAAGTTACTTGAAAAAGGCAAAAGTCCAATAAAAATAATGCTTTACATTATATTAATTGGAGCAGTGGGAAGTTTAATAAAAATATTTTAGCATATAGGAGGTAACAAGATGAAAAGAAGACTGAATAATATATTCAAAAGTGATGGCAGGGCCGTAGTTTTAGCTATGGACCATGGTAATGGCATGAGTGTTCTTCCGGAGCTGAATAATCCGGGAGAAATCATTAAAAAAGCTGTTGCCGGAGGAATAGACGCTTTACTGACAAGCTATGGCATAGCAACTACTTTTCAGAAAGAAATAGGCAATATCGGTTTAATTTTGAGAGCAGACGGAGGAACATCCCAATTAGCTAAATCGACAGATAAAAGTATGGAAATAATTTATCAGGTGGAAAATGCTATAAAAATCGGAGCAGATTCAATGCTGGCAATGGGATTTCCGGGAGCGTCAAATGAAGACATAACTCTAAAGGGTTTAGCAAAACTCATAAATGAAGCCAATAAATATAACTTACCTATTGGAGCGGAAATGCTTCCGCGAGGATTTGAACCCGCAGAAGATTCCAGGACAGGAGACAATTTGGCTTTTGCCTGCAGAATAGGAGCAGAATTAGGTGCCGATTATATTAAAACCGCTTATTCGGGAGACAAGGAATCCTTTAAAAAGGTAGTAGAAGGTTGTTATAAACCGGTATTAGTTCTTGGCGGAGGAGTTTCAAAGAAAGAAAAAGATTTGTTCCAAATGATTAAGGACTCATTGGAAGCAGGAGCAAGTGGTGTGATAATAGGCCGAAATATTTGGAAACATCCGAATCCGGATAAAATATGCGCTGCAATAGCCGCTATTGTTCACGAAAATGTTACAGTAGAAAAAGCAGTAAAAATGATATAAAAAAGAAGGGGATCCGCAAGATTCCCTTCATGAGCTGGTAATATTATAAATTATTTTTAGGAGATTAATCAATGATTGTAAAATCTAAAATAGGAATGGGAGAATCATTATCCTTAGTGTCTGCAGTTTCTTATGCATTATCAAACGTAGTTCAGGCATGGACCATGGCAGAGGCTCCTCTATACGTGGGAGTTGCCCTTAAATCTTTACCTATCTGGATAATTGCTACTATAATTTATATAAAAGGAAAACATGGTGAGAATACAGAGTTTAAAAGGGAGAAGATTTCTCTAAACGCTTTTTTGTTTCTTATTCTCCTTGGTATTTTTTTTCACGTGTTAGGAAATGCCACTTTGATTTCAGCATTGAAATATGGAGGAGTAATTATTTCAACACCTATAATGGGAACTCAGGCAATATGGATTTCAATATTGGCTTATTTTTTCCTAAGGGAAATAATAAATATTCCTATGATTATAGGAATGGTAATTAGTGTATTAGGAACAGTTGTATTAACCTTAGGTAAAAGTAGTTCCAATATATATATTGAAAATTTAAATTTATCGATAATTCTATCTTTAATTACTGCAGTAAGTTTCGCAATAGGAGGATTAATTCAAAGATATTTGCTTACAAGAGAGAAATTGTCGGAGTGGACCGTAATGTTTTACAGTTTGACGTCAGCTCAATTGATACTTTTTGTATTAGTAATTCTTAATGGAAATATGAATTTCTATTTTACAGTTGGTCTGCTTACATTTTTAAAGCTAATGCTAACCGGTATATTTTGTGCCGTAGCAATTATAGCTTTGACAAAGGCTATGGTCTTTACACAAGCAGCCATTGTGACAACAATTGGTTCTCTGCAGACTGCCATAGCACCATTGCTGGCCGCAATTTTTTTGAAAGAGGAAATAAACGGCTTAATGATATTTGGGATTTTGTTGATAATGGCCGGTGTGTATATAGTTCAAAGGAAGAGAGCAGTTTAAGGCGGGAGGTAAATATGGATAATGAAAAGTTTATACTCTTAACATTGGAGGAAAATATAGAAGTCTTAGAAAAAACTAAAAGTACTCTTTCCAAAGACATAATGGGGTTAATAAATGAATTTGAAGAAACATTTGAAAGAGGAAATAAAGTGTTTGTCTTTGGAAATGGCGGATGTGCAGGAGTTGCCCAGCAGATGGCATCGGCGTTTATAGGAAGGTTTAAATCGGGAAAGCCAAGTAGGCCGGTAATTTCTCTTTCTTCAGATGCTTCATTGATTACGGCACTATGTAATGATTATGGGTTTGAAAATATTTATAAAAAACAGGTTGAGGCTTACGTAAAAGAAGGAGATTTGGTTATAGGATTGACAGCAAGCGGAAATTCTTTGAATGTATTAAAGGATACCCAGCGGTAATCCCACATTTATAGAGAATATTATGGCAGAGATTAATTCAATATTATGTAAAACAATTGATTGATTTCTAATTGACGAGGAGGTAATTTTATTATGGAAAAAATGAAAGCAGCGGTTATAACCGGTAAGAAAAAGGCAGAGATACTGGAAATAAAAAAACCTCAGCCAGGCAAAGGCGAAGTTTTAGTAAATATTAAGGCTAATGCTTTATGTACTTGGGAACAAAGAGCTTTTTTAGGAGTAATTGATATGAAGCTTCCTTTTCTTGGAGGGCATGAAATAAGTGGCGTTGTTGAAGAAATTGGAGAAGGAATAGATGAAAAAGAATATAAAATAGGTCAGAAAGTTGCGGTCAGAGCTTTATATTCATGCGGAAGCTGTTATTACTGCAGACAAGGAGAAGAAAATTTATGTATAGGAAAACCGGGCAAAGATCCAAACAAGGAAATCTGGGGCCCAGGCGGACTGGGAGAATATTTGGTTGCCACTCCGAGAGAATTATTTAAACTTCCTGATGATTTACCCTTCGAATATGGGGCATTTACTGAACCCTTGGCTTGCGTAGTAAACAGTGTTGAACGAAGCAAAATAGAACTTGGAAACGATGTGGTTATTATAGGAGCAGGCATAATGGGATTGCTTCATGTGATGGTAAGCAAATTAAAGGGAGCAAGAACAATAGTAAGCGAACCGGATGAAAACAGAAGAAAATTAGCAAAAGAAATTGGAGCAGACATAACGTTTGATCCGACTAAAGAGGATTTAATAGAAAAGGTTAAGAGCTTAACAGAAGGAAGAGGAGCAGATGTGGTATTTAATACTACTGCAATTGCCGCGGTTGCGGGACAAGCAATAAAAGCGACGGGCAAATCGGGCAGAGTCATAATGTACAGTTCTATTCATCCGGATAAGCCTATAGAAGTGAGTCCTAATTGGATTCATAGCACACAGGTAGAAATTATAGGAGCTGTAAGTCCGACTATTGAATCTTTCCAAACATCATCAATATTATTGTCCAAGAAACTGATAAATCCGGAAAAATTAATCTCCGCTAAGTATCCTTTAGAGGAAGCCCAAAAAGCATTTGAACATGCTGTTAGACCGGATTCTTACAGAATAATAGTTACTCAGGAATAAAAAGGATTGTAAGATTAGATGAAGAAATTCATCTAATCTTACAAAAATAAAAAACAGACTACTATATATTTTATTATATATATAAATAAAATAAAAGGATTAAATGATGAGGTGGAGTCATGAATTTTAAAACTTTTAATAGCGCCAATACTATTTTGGGAGAAAATGCTTTAAAATATCTGAACGATATTGAAGAAAAACGCATTGCAATTGTAATGGGAGGAAGAAGTCAACAGAATATAATAGATGATATAATCAGTAATTTAAAAAAATCAGGGAAAGAAAGCAAAGTAGTTGCTAATATAAAAAATGAACCCTCTATGGGTGACATTGTCCAACCCTTAAAGAACGTGATGAATTTTAAACCGGATTGTATATTAGCTTTGGGTGGCGGCTCGGTAATTGACAGTGCTAAGGCTTTATGGATATTTTATGAATACCCGGACCTTAAGTGGGAAGATGTTCTTTTACCAAATCCGGTACCGGTTTTAGGGAATAAGGCAAGATTAATAGCAGTCCCGACTACAAGCGGAACTGTTCATGTCAGAAGCTTATTATGGAAGGAGATGATCCAATGCTAAATTTTAATTATTCTATACCTACAAAGATTTTTTTCGGTAATGGTCAGATTAAAGTTTTGGGAAAAGAAATAAAAAAATACGGAACAAAGGTACTTTTGGTATATGGAGGAGAAAGCATAAAGAAAAACGGTGTCTATGACGAAGTTATAGATCAATTAAAGGGAGAGGATATACCGTTCTGGGAACTAAATGGTGTAAAACCTAATCCGAGAATAGACAGCGTCAGAGAAGGCATAAAAATCTGCAGAGAAAATAAGATAGATTTTTTACTTCCGGTAGGAGGGGGAAGCATAATAGATTGTGCTAAGACTATAGGAGCAGGGTATTATTACGATGGAGATCCTTGGGATCTTGTAATAGGGAAGGGAAAAATAGAAAAGGTACTTCCTATAGGTACAGTGTCGACTATAGCTGCTACCGGTTCGGAAATGGATAATTACGCCGTAATAAGTAATTTGGAAACTAATCAAAAATTAGGTTTGTTTCATGATAATATGTTTCCGAAGTTTTCAATATTGGACCCTGCTTATACTTTTACGGTATCACAGAGGCAGACAGCAGCAGGAACGGCCGATATAATGAGCCATATATTTGAAGTTTATTTCAGCAGAATGGAAGGAGCATATTTACAGGACAGAATGGCGGAAGCTATTTTAAAGACTTGCATTAAATATGGAATAGTGGCAGTAAAGGAACCGAAAAACTATGAAGCAAGGGCAAATCTCATGTGGTCTTCAAGTCTTGCCATAAATGGGCTTTTAAGCTATGGAAAGGAGTCTATGTGGAGCGTTCATCCTATACAACATGAATTAAGTGCTTATTATGATATTACTCATGGGATAGGCCTGGCGATACTTACACCTTATTGGATGGAGTATGTTTTAAATGATGAAACTGTTGATAAATTTGCTGAATATGGAATAAATGTATGGGATATTGATAAAGAAAATGATAAATATGGGATAGCCCGTGGGGCAATAGAGAAAACCAGAGAATATTTCATTTCTTTAGGGCTTCCGTCTACATTAAGAGAGGTAGGAATAGGAGAAGAAAATTTGGAGAATATGGCCAAAAAAGCTACAGATTATCAAGGAGGTACAATAGGTTCCTTTGTTCCGTTAAATTATGAAGATACTTTGGAAATATATAGAAGAGCACTATAATAACTAAATAAAGTTGAATATGCCAAGGAGACGTTTGTGTGAAATCCCACCCCTTTTAAAACGTCCCCTTGGCTTTTTTAATTTTTTTATTGATATAAATTGAAAATTTTCTGTTTTTCTCCTGTTATATCAGGGTATATTATTAAAAATAGGATTATTTTTGAAGCTTTAAATATCAAAAAAGTTGGTGAAATAAATGAGTTGATGTTATATAATTATAAAAAAGGCTTCTATTGAAGCACATAAATTAAGGAAGTCTTTCTTGAAATCCATTTACGGAAAATATAAATTAATGAAAATAGGATTTTCCTATGGATTATAAAAAGGGGAGTGATTGGTTTGAAAAGGGTAATTAGCTTTACTATCATTTTGGTTTTGATTTTTTCCGTAAGCCTGAATGTGTTTGCTGATATGAAAGATGTATTGGACGACCATTGGTGTAATAATGAAATCGAAGAAACTTTCGTGGAAATATATTTTCCTTATTTAGTAGAAAATAACTATGAAAAATTAGATCCCGACAAACCTATGGAGAAAGATGATTTTATATCTTCATTTAAGCTTCTGCTCAAAGATTATGGATATACATATAAGGAATTAAAGACAGAAAATGACATGAGTAGAAAGAATGTTGCTTATATTATAGCACAAGAGCTTGTATACAATAAAATACTTCAGCAAAACAATGAAGGTAAAACGCCTTTTAAGGATTTGAGCAATTTAACTGATGAAGAAAAATATTCTATTTATACATTATATGATAGAGGAATAATGAACGGCAGGTCAAAAGATGTTTTCAATCCGGACGGCAGTGTTACTCAGGCAGAATGCATCATATTGCTTCAAAGAGTGAAAGGAGTGTTGGTATCTATGAGAGGTATTCCATTTAAAATTGTTTCCTCATATCAAAGTTATAATGGTTCTGAATCCGTAAAGGTAAAAGAAGTTGAAGATAAGGTGGAAGTTACATTGATAAAGACATTTCCTACTCCCGGATATTCTATGACTGTAAATAAAATAGTAGAAGAAAAGGAAGGGGTATTTCGCATAGAATTAGCTGTTAAGCCTCCAAAAGCAGGTGCAGTTGTTCCGCAGGTTATTGTTTATAATACTATAGTTATAGAAATTGATAAAAAGGATATAGGGAATCCTCCTTACAATTTTAAAGTAGCAAACGGAATTACCGAAACGGCTTTTGGTAAAAGCAAATTAGTTAAATATTAAAATCTGTGACGTATAAACAGTTTTATGTTTTTTAATAATAAGTTTTAAAAAAAAGGTCAAATACATACTTTTATGTATGTTATGGCCTTTTAATATTGGATCGGGGGTCAAAAAAGTGAGAGGCACCAAAAAAGCAGCAAAGTCAGCAGCAATTATTGCCATATTTACTCTTGTAAGTAAATTTTTAGGATTTATAAGGGAAATGATCGTGGCTTCTAAATTTGGGTCCGGGTGGGAAACAGATACATATGTTGTATCCATGACAGCAACAGTTATAATCATGAGTATTGTAGGGGATGCATTGGATACTACCTTGATACCCATTTTTTCTGAAATAGAGGGTAAAATGGGCAGAAAAGAAAAACTTAAGTACATGAACAATGTGGTAAATGTCATTTTTTTTATAACCATAATCCTTGCAGTTGTAGGATATTTTTTATCTCCTCTTACTATTAGTATACTTGCAAAGGGGTTTAAAGGGGAACAATTTGACCTTGCAGTAAAACTTAACCGGATAGGAGTCCCAATAATAATATTTTTAGGACTTAATTATGTGTATTCAGGATTTCTCCAATCCGACGAAAAGTTTTTTGCTCCCGCAGCCAACGGTATTCCTTTTAATATTATATATATTATATTTTTATTTTTATTTTCTTATAAATTCGGAATGGAGGGACTTATGGCAACAGGGATTATAGCCATATTTGTTCAATGGTTAGTCCTTGTGCCTTCAACTAAGAGATCAGGATACAAATGGTCCTTTCAATTTGATTTAAAGGATAAGTACCTTTATAAATCTATTATTTTAACAATACCCGTACTGATAGGCTCGTCTATAGATCAGATAAACACTATTGTTAATAAGACCTTAGCTTCAAGCCTCAGGGCCGGAAGCATTTCAGCCTTGAACTATGCATCAAGGGTTAGCGACATATTTGTAAGCGCTTTTGCGGTGGCAATAGCTACGGCAGTTTTTCCTATGCTTTCAAATGCTTTTAACAACGGAAAGATGAAAGAGGTAAAGGAAATAATGGCTGAAGGAATAAATATCATTATTATAATTACGGTTCCCTCAACCATAGGGATAATAATATTTGCTCAGCCGGCAGTAAAATTGTTCTTCCAGAGGGGAGCATTTGGCGAAAGGGCAACTTTAATGACTTCTCAGGCCCTTGTGTGTTATTCTTTCGGACTGCTGGGTTTATCTTTGAGAACTATGGCGACGAGAGTATACTATTCCCTGCAGGATATGATCACCCCTATGATTAATGGAATGGTTTCCGTGGGATTGAATATTATCTTGAACCTTATACTTATAAAATATATGGCTCATTCCGGGCTTGCCTTATCTGCAAGTATTTCTGCAACCGTTACTTCCATACTTTTATTTTTTCAACTTAGAAGGAAGATAGGGAGAATTGGACTTACACGATATTTTACATGTTTTGTTAAAGTCTTTTTAGCATCTGTTATTATGGGAGTTGCATCCTGGGGAATATATTCAGGATTGGGGAAATTTGTTTCAGATACAACGATGTCTCAATTTCTTCGCCTCTTTTTATCAGTGGGAATGGCGATAATTGTATATATGATATTATGTACAGTATTAAAAGTCAGTGAAATGAAAACATTGATTAACAGATTAAAAAACAGATAAATGGAGTTGCATTTTTGGCTTTAGTATAATATAATAAATATAAATCATTAAATCCGAGTAAAAGACTATGAATTGGTAAGTAGAATGTTCAAACCATTATAGAGAGGGTTTCATTGGTGGAAGAAATCTATGGAATTTGCATTTGAAGTGCACCAAGGAGTTTTTAACCGAAGAATAAGTAGGCTTAAACGGTATTTCCCGTTATAGAAATAGGGTATGAATGTGCCCGAAAGAGATGGATTTGTTCTAAACAGAGTGGAACCGTGAAAGTGAACCTTTTGCCTCTGAATTATATGGAGGGAGAGGTTTTTTTATTTTAATTTCAGAGGAGTGAGAATTATGCTGCTAATAGATGAAGCAAAAAATATATTGAACAAAGATCCGGCGGCCAAAAATTTATTTGAAGTAATAATATGTTATCCTTCACTTTATGCTATTGTTATGTATCATATTGCACATAAGCTGTATTTGAAAAAGAGATATACACTGGCTAATATGATTTCCCAAAAAGCAAGGAGAAAGACCGGGATTGAAATCCATCCGGGGGCTAAAATAGGGAATGGACTTTTTATAGATCATGGAATGGGAGTAGTAATAGGAGAAACTGCCGAAGTGGGGAATAATGTGACGATGTATCACGGAGCTACTCTGGGGGCGACGGGAAATGAAAAGGAAATAAAAAGGCATCCTACGGTAGAAGATGATGTGATGATTGGAGCGGGAGCTAAGATATTGGGGCCTATTGTCATAGGGAAGGGTTCTAAAATAGGCGCAAATGCGGTAGTATTAAAAGATGTGCCTCCTTATTCAACGGTGGTTGGAATTCCGGGGAGAATAGTTAAGAGAAATAAAATAAAAGTGAGAGAGGTCACTCATATAGGATTTCTTAAAGATGAAGAAGATACATGCGAGTATATAATTTAATTATAGGTTTAGTTACAAATTTCCTTTTATATTTTAAAAAAGTATAAAAGGAAATTTTTTTGTGACAATTATGACAATTATATCTATAATGCAAGTTTATTTGATAAACTATACTTAATAATATACTTAAGGAGGATGAAATGAATAGTATAATAAAACAGAAATTGAATTTAAAGGAAGTATCATCTGAAGACTTAAATGCTGCCTTAGAAAAGGTAGGAAAAGATATGGTATATGATTATTTCTTATTTGGAAATGATGTAACATACGAAATTTTTTTAGAAGACTTGAAAAAGAGGTTAAACTTGACGAAATAAGATAAAAATAACGCTAAGGTTTCAATCGGTATTTTTTTTATTGAACAATTTAATTGTATAGGTGATTTTCTTTATAGTTTCGGGAGAGAGTTTGTCAAGCTCATGAAATAAATTTTCAAGAGCTGAATTCTTCTTGCAATATGTTTCTTCGTCTTCTTTTATAATTATATTAAAATTTCTTATATTTGTCTTCCCAAAAAGATAATCTATGGAAACATTAAAATAATCAGCTATTTTAATAATGAGTTTTTCGTCGTTGGGAAATCTTAACCCGTTTTCATAGTTGCCCACAGATTGCCTGCTGATATTAAGTATTTTGGCTAACTCAACCTGAGATAAACCCTTTTCGTCTCTTAAATTTTTTAGTCTGTCGCAAAAAGCCATAAAATTCACCTCAAAACCATATTACCATGGGAAATGATAGTATTGAACCATATGCAACAAAAAGAAGATATTGTTGATTATATAGATATAATTGTATATAATAAAATATTGAATGAGACAAAAAGGAGGGAAAATATGGAATGCTTAGTTAGTGAACTGATAAAAGATGATATAGATATAGAAGGAATATCAGAAGATGAAATAGTTTCCGCTTTAGAAATAGTAGGAAGGGATTTGGTATATAATAATTTTATATTTGGTAAGGATGTGACTTATAAGGAGTTCTTAGAAAGATTGAATATATATGTAGATATAATAAAAAAATGTAAAATGGCGGTACATCAAAAATAAGCCACGATATTATAAATATGTGGCTTATTTTTTCTATTTAATTTATTTAGCTGATGTTGCTGTAGCCGAATCGACTTCCAGTCTTTCAGTCAATAATTTGTATTGACTTTTAATTTCTTCAGGTAAAGTATCAAATTTTTCAAACCATGCGGCTTGATCTTTTATTTCTTCATCCCAAGCTTCCTTATTGATACTTAAGAGACTCTCAAGGGTTTTTTCCGAAAGTTTGTTTTCAATTCCCGATATATTGATATCTTTTGCCTTCGGAAGATATCCTATAGGGGATTTTATGGCATCCACCTTTCCTTTACATCGGTTAAGAATCCAAAGAAGTACTCGAAAATTGTCTCTGAATCCGGGCCATATGAAATTACCTTCCTCGTCGGTACGGAACCAATTTACGTTGAATATAAGGGGAGGTTTACTTATCTTTTTACCCATTTCAAGCCAGTGAGAAAAATAATTTCCCATATTGTATCCGCAGAAAGGAAGCATAGCCATAGGATCTCTTCTTACGACTCCTACGTCTCCCGTACTTGCCGCAGTCGTTTCCGAAGCCATAGTTGCGCCGACAAATACTCCATGTTCCCAATCAAAGGATTGATATACCAACGGGGCGGTTTTGGCACGCCTTCCTCCAAATATTATTGCAGAAATCGGAACTCCTTTGGGATTTTGCCATTCGGGAGAAATACACGGGCATTGCTCCGCAGGGGCAGTAAACCTTGAATTTGGATGAGCGCCTTTTTCTCCGCTTTCCGGAGACCAAGGGTTTCCTTTCCAATCGGTAGCTTTTTTGGGAGCAGGAAGATTTATTCCTTCCCACCAAACATCTTTGTCTTCGGTAAGAACTACATTAGTAAATATGGTATTCCTTTTTATAGTCATCATTGCATTTGGATTTGATTTCATACTTGTTCCGGGAACAACTCCAAAAAATCCGGCTTCAGGATTTACAGCCCATAGTCTCCCGTCTTCTCCGATTCTCATCCATGCGATATCATCTCCCACAGTCCAAACCTTATATCCCTTAAATATGTCAGGGGGTATGAGCATTGCGAGATTTGTTTTTCCGCAGGCACTCGGAAAAGCTGCTGCTATATATGAAATTTCTCCCTGGGGATTTTCTATTCCCATAATAAGCATATGTTCTGCCATCCATCCTTCATGATAACCCATATAACTTCCAATACGAAGAGCAAAACATTTTTTCCCCAATAAAGCATTTCCTCCGTAATCCGAGCCTATACTCCAAATGGTTTTATCTTCGGGGAAATGACAGATATAACGATTCTGCGGATCTAAATTTCCTTTTGAATGAAGCCCCTTAACAAAATCAGGCGAATTCTTCAAGGTATCCATTGCGATACTTCCGGTTTTTGTCATTATTTCCATGCTTAAAACAACATATTTGCTGTCTGTTAATTCTATTCCCACTTTGCTGAAGGGAGAGTCGGAAGGGCCCATCAAATACGGTATAACATACATAGTTCTACCTTTCATGGAATTCCTAAATAAGTTTGTCAATTTTTTATAAGCTTCTTCGGAATCCATCCAATTATTTGTAGGACCTGCATCTTTTTCTGATTTTGTGCATATGAATGTACATTTTTCAACACGGGCAACATCATTGATGTCGGATCTATGATAATAGCAACCCGGAAGTTTGTCCTGATTAAGTTCAATCAATTCTCCGCTTTTTAAACACTCATCTATTAAACGTTTTCTTTGGGACATAGAGCCATCTATCCATACAATATCCTTTGGATTTGTTAATGCAGCTGTTTCCTTAACCCAATTGTCAACTTCATTGTTAGAATACATTGAAACATCCCCCTTATTGATTATCTTATTATTTATTATATCACATTTCAGAAATAGTATATACTATATAATGGAAGTTTATTTCCATATCAAATTCTAACACATGAAACTAAATGTTAAAAGCATCAAAAAAATCGAAATTTAAAATTTTTTAATATAAAAATTGAATGCAATGAGATGGGCAGCGGAACAGGGTATAATCTCAGGTGACGAAAACGGTATGCTCAACCCGAAGGATAATGCCGGCAGAGTGGAGATTGCCACTATCTTTATGAGATATCTTAATAAATAGTTTTTAATGTCTTTTATATAAGGGAGCGTCGCAAAACTACTGAATAAGTAGTTAGCGATACTCCCTTTTTTCGTAAATTAAAAAACCAACCATAAAAATTGACTGATATTAATTGTAATTTATATATCAAAATATTCTATATTTTTTCAAAATAATACATCGTTCATCAATTAAAAACATTCTTCTGCATTTTTATACATTATCATCTAAGAATTTTTTCTAAATAAAAAAATGATTCAACATAATATTTAAACTTTTTATATTAATAAAATATAGTTGTTGACTACTTTATGCTATGGAGTTATAATATTATAAAAAGATAATTTACTTTCCCTGAATAATTTATTTTTATAATTCCAAAACGATATAAATGCATAACATTATAATAAATATGAATATTTATAATATCCGGGAAAGTATTTTTTTATAACCCACAGGGAAATTATAATATATATTAGTGTGAATTTTCCGTAAAGTGGGTTTCAAAAAAAGAAGGGAGGGAATATTTTTAGATTAAACTAAACAGAAGGGGGTTTACCAATGAGTGGAAAGAGAAGGATTTTATCGGTATTTTTGGTTTTAATACTGATAATTGGGATTGGGAACATTTCTTTTGCACAGTTAAGCGATATTGAATCCCATTGGGCAAAGGATGAAATTCTTAAATTGATCGAAGAAAAAATCATATTAGGGTATCCGGACGGAACATATAAACCGGATAAAACCATCTCCCGGGGAGAACTGTATATTATCGTAAACCGTATATTAAACTTAAATGCAGAAAATGTTCAAAATCCTGATGAACCGATTAACAGAGGAGAAGCAGTTAAAGTATTGGGACAAGCTTTTAGAATCAAAAATGATGATAGTAACATAAAACTTGGGTTTAGCGATGAGGATAGGATATCTGAGGATTTGATTGATTATTTAAAGGGAATGAAGGAAGGCAAATATATTTCCGGATATACCGACGGCAGTTTTAAACCTGAGAATATTATTACAAGGGCAGAAATTGCAAAAGTAATTAATAGCATGTGCGAGAAGATATACGGTTCTGCTCAGGTATATACCGGTACGGTAAATGGGAATATGATAGTAAACGGCAGTGAAATCAATTTAAAAGATGTAGTCGTTAAAGGGGATCTTTATATTGCCGGAGTCAACAGTTTTAAAGGGGAAAATGTAAAGGTTGAAGGACGTGTAATTATTCTTGGAGGAACGAAAGGCACGGTTGTTTTCACAAATTCGACTATATCAAAAATCATTGCGGATAGAGAGGGAGTAAATTTAGAACTTAAAGGTACGAATATAAAGGAATTAGAGGTATTATCCAAAAACGTTGCAGTAAAAAGTGATTCAAAGATAGAGAACTTAATAGCCGGAGAGGACGTAACCGTTAACGGCTCGGTGATAAAAAAAGGACAAACTCTGCCTAAAGCAGCTCCCGCACCTGTAAATCAAGGAGGAGGCAATTCCGGTGGTGGAAACTCAGGCGGCGGAAACAATTCCGGCGGAGAAGATGAACCTTCAAAACCTGAAGAAAAGAAGATAGAGGCTGAATTTTATGAATCCAGAGTAAGACATATTGGAAAGGTATCTGTTAGTGTTAAAGGAATAAAAAAGGCAGAACAATTCTCTGTAAAGTTCAGATATTTTGATGGAAGTGAAGAAACGGTTGGGCCTGTAAATATTGGGAATACGACGGAGGATATATATTATAATAAAGATAGTAAATATAAGACCGTAGATATTGAGATATACGGTAAAAATGGTGAGTTGTTGGATAAATCAAGTAGAGAACTAAACGTTCATGAATTTGGTGGATGGTAAAAAAAGGGGGATTTCCATGAAAAATATTAAAAAAATATTGTCAATTCTTCTTGTATTGGTAATGGTGGTACCTGCTTTTGCTTTTGCGGAGAATGAAATCCAAAGTCAGGATGTTGTAAGCTCCGAAGAGACAGTTGTTGAAAAGGATAAAAAAGTTCCGGCAGAGATGTATAAAGCAGGAATTGACAAAGATAAAAAGGTTGAGGAAACTGGAGAAAAAGGCGACAAAGATGTAAGGGTAATTGTAGAGGTTAAAGATGACCCTGCTGTAGTACGCGCTACGGACAAGGGAAAGAGATTTGAAGAAATGGGAGAGAAAGAGAAGAAGGAAATAGAAAAGAGTATAATTTCTTCTCAAGATAAAGTAATAAAAGCCATCGAAGATAAGATAGATTTTGAAGATAAGGATGCCGCAAAAAAAGAAATGCCGAGGTTTACTACGGCATTCAACGGATTTGCCGGATTTGTAAAGGAAAGTGATATAAAGAGTATCAAAGAAACTCCGGGAGTTAAAAACGTATATATTTCCCAAGAATATGAAAGACCACAACCGGATATGAACAATTCCGGAGGTATGGTTAAAGCCGGAGAAACTTGGGATCTGGGATATAAAGGGGAAGGAACGGTTATAGCGATTATTGATACAGGAGTTGACCCAAGGCATCACGACATGGTATTGAGTGATGAGACTACACCGAAACTTGATGAAGGAACGGTGGAAGGGCTTATATCCGATAACGGACTTAAAGGAAGATATTTCACCGAAAAAGTTCCTTACGGATATAATTACTATGATGAAAATGATGAGATATTGGATTTGGGAGCTGGAGCTTCCCAACATGGTATGCATGTGGCAGGAACCGCAGGTGCCAACGGAGATCCTGAAAACGGCGGAATCAAAGGAATAGCGCCGGAATCACAGCTTCTTGCAATGAAGGTATTCAGTAACGACCCTTCTTATGCAACTACTTATGATGATATATATCTTGAAGCTATAGATGAAGCCATAAAACTTGGAGCAGACGTATTGAATATGAGTTTAGGCTCCGCAGCTTCATTTTATGTACCGGAAAGTGCTGTAGATTCGGCTATCACCAATGCTGTCAATAACGGAATAGTATGTTCCATATCCGCAGGGAATTCGGGATATATAAGCTACGGATACGATAACCCCATAAAGTCAAATCCCGACATAGGAGTTGTAGGCGCGCCGAGTCTTTCAAAGGATTCGATATCGGTTGCTTCCGTTGAGAACTTAAAGATGACGGCTCCCTATTTGTTCTATGAAACAGAAGGAGAAGAAGACCAATCTCTTCCTGATGATTCGGTTATAGTGGGAGAAAATGCTTACAGCGGAACTTTTTTGGATGACAATACTGCTGCACAGAAAATAGTTGTAGAAGCAGCAAGAGCTGATGAAACTAAAGTTTATTATAAAGACGATGGACTGTTGTATACCATTTATGGGGAAGAAAATATTAAAGATTATGATGGAGAAGATATTGTAACGTATTATGATAATCCTAAGATGCCTGGTACTGGTGTACCTAAAAACGTCCTAAAAGCTGCCCAAGGGGATTATACCGAAAAAGAATTTCAGAAAGCCAATGCTGTTCAGACATCCGAAAACAGCATAGTTAAGATTGCCATGATGGTTGCCGGAAATATAAATCCTGTAGATGTATTCGGAGATAACAAAGTTGAATATGTTGACTGTGGTTTTGGATTGCCTGAAGATTTTGAAGGTAAGGATTTGGGGGGAAAAGTTGCCCTTGTTATACGTGGCGGAAATACGTTTGTGGAAAAGATAACAAATGCTCAAAATGCAGGGGCGGCAGGAATCATAATTTACAATCATGCAACAGGGGGAGAGGATTTAGTAAATATGGCGACTCCTGCGAATCAGACAATTCCTGCCGTATTTATAGGAAATAGAGGAGGAACCGCTCTTGCCGGATTGGCAGATAAGAGAATTCAGTTTACTAACGAAGTAATGAGTGTTCCTAATCCTGTGGGAGGGCAGATGTCCGATTTCACTTCCTGGGGAACGACTCCTACTCTTGAGATAAAACCTGAGATTACAGCTCCTGGGGGACAGATCTATTCAACCCTTCAGGATAACAAGTATGGGACTATGAGCGGAACAAGTATGGCAGCACCTCATGTGTCGGGAGGTTCCGCATTGGTTAGACAGTATATATCGGAAAATTATGAAGGATTGTCTTTAGGGGAACAGACAAGACTTGCGAAGGTGCTTCTCATGAATACGGCAGAACCTTTGATAGATGAATATGATGCTGTTTATTCACCGAGAAGGCAGGGAGCAGGATTAATGAACCTATACGGAGCGGTATCAACTCCTGTTACTGTAACAGATGCTTCAACAAATGAAGCAAAGGTTGAACTGAAGGACTTTGACAGTGAAAACTTCTCTATGACCTTAAGAGCAACCAATTTGTCTGATGATGAAGTAACTTATAGAGTGGATACAAGTGTATTGACCGATGAAATACTGAATTATCAAGGTACGGAATATAACCTTTTAGGAACAGTGGAGATGGATGCAGTAGTAGATGCTCCGGGGACTGTAACTGTACCTGCTAACGGTTCAACGGAATTTACGATAAACGTTGATTTCTCAGAAGACCAGAATGCATACAGAAACATGTTCGTAGAAGGATTTGTAACCCTAACAGAAGTAACGGATACTCATCCGACTCTTAGTGTACCCTATGTGGGATTCTACGGGGATTGGACCGAACCGAGCATAATAGACGGGTTTGAAGATTTAGGAGAAATCCCGTTCTATGGGATGTCAGGCATGGTAGATACGGAGACTTATTTCATGGTTCCGGGAAAAGCTGCTATAAGTCCGGGAACAGAAATGGGTGAGATGAATGGCACCGATACTGTAACGCCTGTGATTTCATTCCTGAGGAATGCGGAAAAAGTAGAGTATAATATTTTGAAAGAGAATGGAACTAAATTAACGACGATTAAATCTGAAAATTTCGTAAGAAAGACTTATATAGACGGAGGCGTAAATCCCGAATATTCCTTCAGCCTTGACAGGATTTGGAACGGAATAGCAAGGGGAGGAATAGTTGGAGACGGGCTTTACTATTATCAGATAAAATCCAAGCTGCAGAATACCGATGAATGGCAGGAGAAAAACATTCCTGTATATGTGGATACGGCAGCACCTGTAATCAAAGAGATTTCTTACAGCGAAACTACAGGAAATATAAGATTTAAAGTAGAAGATGCTACGTCAGGCTTCAGAGGATATACCGTATGGATTGACGGACAACAGGCGGTAGAATTTACCCCAGTGGAGGAAGGACAGGATGCATATGAATGTCCGATAGGAGAATTAATAAGAGGAAAAAATAATCCTTTGGTACAGATAGTTGCCTTTGACTATGCTCTTAACGGAGCAATAGGTTCGATTGCTTTGGACCATCAGACTCCCGAAATATATATAACTTATCCGGCTTTGCTTAATGTATATAAGAACAGCGAAATAACGGTTACGGGAGCGGTATTTAATGTAACGAATCCGACAGTCACGCTTAACGGGGAAGAAGCGGACGAAGTAAGGTGGAATGAGAATGTTGTCGTAACAAACCCGGATACGGGAGAAATTGAAAAAACCGGCCCGGGATATGAATACAGCAAAGCTATGACTTTTGAAGACGGTTATAATTCAGTACAGGTTGAGGCTGTTTCTTCAGGAGGAGGAAGATTGTCCATTTCAAGATATTTCTATGTGGATACTAATCCTCCGGAATTAAACGTAACTATTGAAGACAGAGACCCGAGTTCCGACACTGTAAATCTGACAATTAATATGGCAGATAACTTCCCATATTTAAGGTTACTTGTATGGGGAAGTGAAGAATTCTATCGTAATGGAATGGAAGATTTGGCGGATAATGTAGTTCCTATAAACGAAACTACTACTGTAGCTATTGAAGGATTAGAGGTCGGAGATAATGTTATTCCGATAGAATTAACAGATTATGCCGGCCATGTAACTGAACAAACGATAACGATTACGAGGACGGAAGAAGGAACGGAAGGCGAAGCGGTAAGTGACGTGAAAGGTGTAATAGATTTAATCAATAAGATACCCGAAGCAGGGAAGATTACTTTGGAAGATAAAGCTACTGTTGAATCGGCAAGATCAGCTTATAATGCATTGAGTACCGAAGATCAAAAATTGGTGGAAAACATAAATGTATTGATAAATGCCGAATCCATAATCGAAAAATTGGAAGCTCCGGAAGCAGAACTTCCTTCTGAGCCTGAGCTTCCATAAAGGCAAAGAGAAAGAGGAGCATAACAAAATAAATTTATAATAGCAGTTTACACAAACATTTTCTGAAATAGACAGAAAAAGGCCCGAAAAAGCGTTGATAAGCGTTATTTCGGGCTTTCTTTTTATGCAATTTTAATTTTTTATTTAATTACCTTCTGGATTTTAGATTTAAGATTCCTTTGTGTTTTTTTATGTTAAAAATAAAGATGGTTAAAATATAATCATAGATTACAAAACATATTTCAGCTAATACAATTAAATAAGGAGTGCCTATTTTCCCTTGTACCGGAACTGATATAAAAAATTTGGATATAATATATAATAAGAATAAAGACAGGCTGAAATAAAGGATTTTAATTAATATTTCAACGGGTAATTTTTTTATTCTTTCTATTCGGTTTTTAATAATTCCGTAGGGTCCGAAAAAAATTAAGTATGATATGGTGCTTCCCCGTATTCCCGACAGAAATAAACTTAAAAAAAATGTGGAAATAAATACGTATACTCCTCCTTTCGTCCCTAAGAGTATTATTGCTGTGGGAATTAAAAAGGATGAAACCATAAGAAAAAATATTTTATTGAAGGCTAAGTTGCTGCCTAAATATATGAATATTACGCCTAAAGCCGTCAATATTCCTCCATATGATATAAATTTGCTTCTGTCCTTTACATGCATCTTATAAAATCTCCCCCCATAGATTCACATAAGCAATCCATACAATACAAAGTTGTACACATCTGACAAAGGTCATTGTTGCCTCTCTGGCCGTAAGGCTGTCTGTAATTGTTATTTGCCGTATTCAGCAGTTCAAAAGCCCTTCTGTATTCCATATTGCTCGGTTCCATTGAATAGGCAGTCTGGAAATTACTGTATGCTCCGTCATACCAGCCTTTTCTTTGATATAAAGCTCCCGTTAAAAAATACCACTCTGCATTCCTGCTGTTTATACTGTTTAATTTTTCTTCAGCTTCTTTAAGGCGGCTTCCTTGGATATCCATTCTGATTTCTCTGAAGAGTTGAGTATCGTTTGTGTATTCTTTCTTATTTGAATATCCGTTATTATTTTTATTCTCCATAAGGTAATCATATGCTTCATTAATTTCCCTCATTTTTTCTTCCGCCAGATCTTTAAGAGGGTTATTGGAATATTTATCAGGATGATATTTTTTGCACAGTTCTATATAGGCCTTTTTTATTTCTTCTTCACTTGCTCCTTCTTTTATATTTAATACTTCATATGGATTTTTCATTTTTTTCCTCCTTATCGTTTTTCTTTTTTAAAAATACCCGGTCCATTTTTTCTAAAAGTCCAAAAGTGAATATGTTATAAAGTATATCTTGATTTTTATATAGAGGAAGAGTGTCTAAGGTTTCCGCACATTCCCTTCCGTAAGATGTTAATACGAAATTTATTCTGTCTTCAATTTTTTCTCCGTTCATCACGCTGTTAATAGCGTTGAATTTATTTTCCTTTATATCTTTTTCCAAATCATCAAAAGCATCAATTATATAGATCCATCTTCCTAAATTATATCCTAAATTATATATTTTTTCATAATTATCTTTTTTGCCCACATAAGAAGTAAGCAACAATGCCGTCAGTTCTCCGAAGGGATGGCTTAATTCGTCTAAATTTGAGGAATTGCCTTTACTTTCGGCAGCATACAGCTCGTTTAATTTGTCGGCAATCATATTTTCTACATTTTGATATTCAGCGGGAATTTTTTTAAGGTATCTTTTTAAAATCGGTGAAAGAAATTTCCCTCTAAGAGAATTTTCATCCTTTATATCATCCAATATCTTATAGTAAGTCAAGGCAATATTTATAGAAGCGGCGTAGTTCAAAGCGTCATTGTTTATTACGAATATTCGCTTTTTTATCGGATGAAGTATACAATTATTTTTTGTATATTGAGGTTCATCCTTATTGAAAGCATCAAGAAATATCGCCATAAATACTACATCATAGTTTAAAGAAATCCTTATAATATTTCCGTAATTATCCTTCAGAACCTTGCATAATCCACAATAATATCCCTTTATTTTTTCATAATCCTTTATTTTAAGTTCCATTTTATATGGGGTTACATATCCAAACATTGTATTCTCCTTAAATATTTAATCAATTTAAATATAACATATAAGGGTTAAGGCTTCAATTACAAAGTTTGGGATAGTTGAAATAAAGATTGAATTTTGGTATAGTCATCTATAAGTAATAGAATGATAAATGGGTAAGAATATTAGTAAGGTTAATATAAGGAGGAACTTTTTATGGCGGAAATCGATTCTGAAAGAATAGAGAATATCAGGAATAATAATTTAAAATATCGGGTGAAATTGCCTGACGGAGCTTTAGTGCCGAGATTAGGTCAAGGAACTTGGCATCTGGGAGAAAATCCGGCAAGGAGAAAAAGTGAAATAGAAACTTTAAAATTTGGGGTAGAATTAGGAATGACATTAATTGATACCGCAGAAATGTATGGAAACGGAAGTTCTGAGATTCTGGTAGGGGAGGCAATAAAGGGAATAAGGGATAAGTTATTTATCGTGTCAAAAGTATATCCTCATAATGCAGGATTAAAAAATATTTTTAGAAGCTGCGAAAATAGTTTGAAAAGGCTGAATACGGATCACCTGGACCTTTATCTTCTCCATTGGAGGGGAAGTATTCCCTTGGAAGAGACAATTGAAGGAATGGAAAAACTGATTAAGGAAGGAAAAATTTTAAGATGGGGTGTATCCAATTTTGATATAGACGATATGAAGGAATTGTTTAAATTGGGGAATGGGGAGCATTGTACAACTAATCAGGTACTATACCATTTAGGATCAAGAGGGATAGAATATGATCTTTTAAGTTGGCAGGAAGAAAACCATATGCCTATAATGGCCTATTGTCCTATGGCAAAGGCAGGAGAATTAAGAAGAGGATTGACCGAAAATTCTACGGTTCGGGATATTGCAGCAAAATATGGAGTAAAGCCTCTGCAGATTCTTTTAGCTTGGTGTATGCGCAGTAATAATGTAATAGCAATACCTAAATCGTCTACTAAAGAGCATGTATTGGAAAATGCCCAGTCAAATTTCGTTGAACTTACTGAAGAGGACCTTCAGCAATTAGATACTTTTTTTCCAAAACCACATAAGAAGGTACCCCTTGATATTGTGTAGAAAAGGGACAAATAAAAATCCTCTGAAGATTTTTCTTCAGAGGATTTTTATTAGAAGTCCCTATCTGTATAATATTCTCCTGATTCTATTAGGACATTTCCATCTTTGTCCATTATATATTGAGGAGTGTCTTTGATAGCAATTGAATAAACGGATTCTTGAGACGAATCCCTATCTATGGTTATAAGGACTATACTGGGATCGGAAGATTTCAGACTTGTTGTATAATCTCTTTCGCTTAATACATATCCGTCACTAAGTCTTGTGATCTCTAAGTCTCTTCTGAATAATGCTGCAGATTCGCTGTCCAATGATTCCGTGAAAGGAAGTTCGATTTTGTTTTTGCCTGACACATTCAGATAACCATCATTTTCTTCAACACGAGGAGGAACTTTATCCAATATATATACTCTTCCACCTTCTACTCCCGTGTCTATGAATGTCTCCATATCGTTATCACTTTTAATGCTTAATGCACTTGATGATATGGTGGTTTCATCTCTGGAATTCAATCTTAAAGTTACTATATCCGAACCATCACATATTACATCGTCTATTTTTCCTTCCGATATAGAGAAATCGTCGGGACTTGCGGATATGATAGGTTGATTGAATCTTATTTTTATAATATCCGCTTCTTCCAATATTGCTTGTTTTCCCGGAATATTGGAGTAATAGTCCTTTGCTCTTGCTTTTCCTGAACTGCTGTATTCAAAATTTAAATTCACTACGTCCGGGTCAAGAAAATTTCCTTTAAGATCTTTTAATCTCGATATTTGAAGTCCTGTTAGATTTCCTGATGTACCTATTTTTACTTCTTTTCCGTCTATAGTATCGGGAAGAGTAACAAGAACTGTTTGATTGTCATTTATTAATGAAAATTCGGTATCCTTCGGCATATAAATCTGTTTTCCGTTAAAGGTAATAAGATAATTTGAAGGATCATCCACTGTTGCCATATCCATTTCCTTTGAGAATTTCAGCATTATCTGGTTTGCTACTCCCGAATAGCTTTCAACTTTCGGCCTTATAAGGTCGGATGCTTCTATTGTAGTAGTATAGGTTTTTATCACATTTTTCAATGCGGTGGTATCCTCAACGTTCTGAATGGTTAATGTATTGCTTCCTATTGGCAGCGGATTAAAAAGATTTATAACATATTCTCTGCCGGAACCGGATATATTCTTAATGCTTATATTTTTTCCGTCCTTATCCTTTAAGATATAATAAGTTCTGTTCCCTGCGTTGACATTTTTACTGAAATAAACCTTTATGGATTTTCCATCTTCTTCAAGGAATACACTTACTACTTCCGGAGGAGTCTTATCTATTACCGGAGTTACTTTTATTTCTTCATCCTTCAACTTGTTTCCCGAGTAATCTCCCACTGAGGTGATATATAAAGTTGTTTCATAATTTGGAAGTTTATTTGAGGAAAAATCAAGGATTACTTCATTATCTACTACTTTTACATCTGAAGGATATTTTTTTGAAGATCCGGATTTCCAATAAAAATTGGTTTTACTTACGGTAGAGGGATCTATATCCTCATCGAAAGTAATTATTACTTCTTCCAATGTTGCTCTTTTTTCTGTGATAGCAGGAGGCTCATCATCCGTTATTATATCAAAGGGAACATCCTCGTTTACGGATTTATATCCTGCGAAATCATACAATTCAGATGTAGTCAGAACATGCTGACCTTCTTCAAGGGCGTTGGAAGTCGAATAATAGGTAAGAGTCACAACCCTGTCGTTTAATTCTACTTTTCCTACAAAACTTTTATCATCAATTTTAAAATTTGAAGCTTTGACACTTTTTAATGGCTCAGAGAAGTATATTTTGATACCCTTATTTCCGAGCTGATTTACAGATTCTACAGAAGGTATGGAATTATCGGCTGCGGTAAAAGCAGTATCTTTTATTGACAATTCTTCTCCTTTAGCAGATTTTATTTTATATGCTGCTACTTTATAATCTTTATTGTTGGTCATAGGATTTTCAAGAGTTAAAACAATATCCTTATTATCATTGTAAAGTTTTACATTTTTAATTTTTCCGCCATTAGTGGAAAAATTGCTTAAAAATAGGGAAGATTCCTTATCAATGGCTTTTGAAAAGGAAAGGGTTATTTCTTTCAAATTATCTGCTTTTGCTCCAGCAAACTCAAAAGGGATATCTTCGATTGTAAAATCTTCATATTTTGTATAATAACGGCCGTTTGTAAATCTATAGCTCCAGTTTCCGCTTTCCAATCCGGGGACGGTTACGGAAAATCTTCCGTCGGATTTTAATGATATATCAACACTTTTTTCCTCGGAAGTCATGGTATCGGAGGCAGGTTTTAGCTGGAGTTTTAGGGAATCGGCTCCCTTAGCTTTCCCTTCTATTGTTATTGTATCTTTGTCTATAGTCGGCGAAGCGGTTACGGTGAATATGTCGGGAAGAGTAATGTCCAAACTTTCGGCCAAAGTCGAACTGCTTCCCTTTCTCGTAAGGTTGAGAGCATTAATTGTCATTGCAGACATTAATCCACGGCTTAAACTTTCCGTTGAAGTAGTAATCAAATTTTCCATAAGCCCAAGTCCTGCAGCTATGGTAGGCACGTTATCCCAATTTTGTGCTTCTTCCTCATATCCCAATGCTCTTAAGAGTATTGTTTGAAATTGTTGTACTGTTACAGGCTTATCAAATCCGAAAGTACCGTCGGCATTTCCTACGATAAGTTTCTTTTCAACAGACCAGGCTATATATGGTTTATAAAAATTATTGTTTACATCCTTGAAAGTAATATCTCCTTTGTGTTTTTTTGCAGTGTTTTCCTGCTTATAAAGTCTTGATATCAATACTACTAAGTCTTGCCTTTTTAAATTATCCTCAAGCATTAAATCTCCTTTTTCATTCCCTGTAAGTACTCCTGCGGATTTGAGGATTTCTCCCGATTGCTCGTATAGATCATCTGTGGAAGAATCGCCATATACAGGAGAAAAAGATAAAACTATAAGTAAGGCTGCTAAGAATATTGATAAATATTTTTTCATTAACAGACATCTCCTTTCTCTTTGATTTCAATTTAATTATACTATAAAATAGGCCTTTGAAATATTACAATTGAGTGACAGATTAATTGACATATTATTTTTAATGATATAAAATACTATAGTTATAGTATAAAATTACGAGGAGGTAAATGATGAGATGCCGACGAAATATATATTTGTTACAGGAGGAGTTGTTTCTTCCTTGGGCAAGGGGATTACGGCAGCAAGTCTGGGACGATTGCTTAAAAGCAGGGGCCTGAAGGTAACTATTCAGAAGTTTGATCCTTATATAAACGTAGATCCGGGAACAATGAGTCCTTATCAGCATGGAGAGGTTTTTGTAACGGACGACGGTACGGAAACTGATTTGGACTTGGGACATTATGAGAGATTTATAGATATAAGCTTAAATAAAAACAGCAATGTGACTACAGGTAAGATATATTGGTCTGTGATAAATAAGGAAAGAAAAGGAGAATATTTAGGAAGAACTGTCCAGGTTATACCTCATATTACTAATGAAATAAAGGAGAAAATCAGAGCTGCAGCTAAAAATGAAGAAGTGGATGTAGTAATCACCGAAATAGGTGGTACTGTAGGAGATATTGAAAGTTTACCTTTCTTGGAAGCTATAAGACAATTTAAGGGTGAAATTGGAGGAGAGAACGTTATGTATCTCCATGTTACCTTGGTTCCCTATCTTTCAAAAGCAGGGGAATTAAAAACTAAGCCCACCCAGCACAGCGTAAAGGAATTAAGAGGTATCGGCATCCAGCCTGATGTTCTTATTTTAAGAACGGAAAAACCCATTTCTAAAGAAATGAAAGAGAAAATAGCTCTTTTTTGTAATTTAAAGCCAAGAGAAGTTATTCAGAATATTGATACCGATATTATATATGAACTTCCTTTGATGCTCGAAAAAGAGGGCCTTTCTCAACTGGTTATAGAACGTTTGGGACTCAAATGCGGCAAACTTGATATGGAAGATTGGAAGGATATTGTTAAAAGAGCAAAAAATCTAAAGGGAAAAGTAAGGATAGCTCTCGTAGGTAAGTATGTGGAGCTTAAGGATGCATATTTATCTGTCGCGGAAGCATTAAGACACGGAGGTATAGCTAACGGAGTTGAAGTAGAGATAAATTGGGTTCATTCCGAACATGTAAATGAGGACAATTGTGAGGAATTGCTTAAAGATTCCGACGGAATACTTGTACCGGGAGGATTCGGAGATAGAGGAATTGATGGAAAAATTTATGCGGCAAAATATGCGAGAGAACATAATGTACCTTATTTGGGAATATGCTTAGGAATGCAGATGGCTGTAGTTGAATTTGCACGAGATGTGTTGAAACTCAAAGGCGCTCACAGCTCCGAATTAGACCCGAATACTCCTTATCCTGTTATAGATCTGATGCCGGAACAGAGAAATATAGATTCCCTGGGAGGAACCATGAGATTGGGAGCATATCCATGTAAATTAGTTAAATCCACAAAGGCAATGGACGCTTATGGAGATGAATTGATATATGAAAGGCACAGACACAGATATGAATTCAACAATGAATTCAGAGATAAAATGGTAGAAAATGGGCTTGTTATAAGCGGAACTTCTCCTGATGGGAGATTGGTGGAGATAGTAGAACTCAAAGCTCACCCTTGGTTTGTGGCCGTTCAATTTCATCCTGAATTTAAATCAAGGCCTAATAAATGCCATCCTTTGTTTAGAGATTTTATTAAAGCTTCTAAGGAAAATTCTCATAGAGATAATTAAGAAAATATTCTTTTGTTGAAGGAAATATATCTTCCATGAAGAAATATATGATATAGGAGAGTTTGTAAGGTATATTTTATGAAAGGGAGGGTGTTATTTTAATGAAGAAGAATATTATTGCGCTAATATTAGTTTTGAGCATATCTTTAATTTCCGTTTCCAATACCGCCTTCGGGGATATGATGTTTACCGATGTAAATGAGGGATATTGGGCAAGGGAATATATTGACACAATGGTTAACGTAGGAATTATGAGTGGGTATGACGACGGTACTTTTAGGCCTAACGATAAAGTAAATAAAGTACAAGCTGTAGTGATGATTTCAAAACTTCTTTATGTCGGCCAAAGTGAAATCACGTCGGCACGAGAGAAATACGAAGAATTTCTAAAGAATTATAACCTTACTGAAGATGAAAAGAACAATATGTCGGTAATTATGGATAAAGGAATTGTAAGCAAAGATATTGTAGAAAAGGAGTTTTTCAGTAACGGGGCTCCAAAAACCGCATCAAAATTGGAAGTATGCCTGTATCTTGTAAGAGCTATGGGAATTGAAGGCCAGACAAGCGGAAGAATTTTTAAATTATCTTATAAGGATGCGGAAACCATACCTGTTAATGCCAGACCTTATATCGACCTTCTTATAGAAAAGGGAATAATCGATAAGGAAGGGGATGCAGGGGGGAAATTTAATCCCAATCAGGAGATAACAAGAGGAGTTTTGGCTAAGATGCTATATCTTGCCTATAATGAAATGAATAACGGCAATATAAATGTGACTCCGGGGAATAATTCCGAAATTCAGAACGACGATAGCGGAATCAGCGGAACCGTAGTTGAAAATACAGGAGAATTTCTTATAATTGATACGGGGAATAAGAAGGATTCTTACGAATTTACTTCTAATACCTTAATTATGCTTGATGGCAAAACCGGGACTAAAGATGATATTAAAAGAGGAATGGTAGTAAAAATTACCGCATCTGCCGGAAATAAATTGGATTCCGTAAAGAACGAAAGTACTGATGAATCATTGTCGGGAACTATAAAGTCCATTGATTTAGGCGCTTCTCCCAGTATGGTTGTTGAATATAAAGATGATTCCGGAAACACTAAGTCTCAGACTTTTTACTTATCTAATGATACAAAGGTATCCTTAGACGGAAAAGAAGGATTTTTGTATTCATTGGAAGAGGGAGATTTAGTTGATATTCATGTATTGAATAATTTGGTTGTAGGTATTTCGGCTGAAACCAAATCAGGAACCGTAAAGGGAATACTTAAAGATGAAAAATTTGAAGATGGTTTTCAAATAACGGTGGAAAGAGACGACGAGTCACTGCTTGAATATACTGTGGAAGATAATGCCACAATAAAAAGAAACTCTGTCAGTGCAAATATCAGTGAATTAAGAAGAGGAGACGAGCTTAATATTTCTCTGACTTATGGAAAAGTTACAGGAATAGATGCTAAATCCGTAAAAGGAGAAAATGAAGGAACAATAAATGAAATATTGATAAAAGAAGAACCTCAAATTACTATAGTTAATTCAGAGGGAGAAAAAATTACTTATTATGTTTCCAAGGACGTTTCCGTCAATATTGAGGATAAATTAAGTGAAATATATGATTTAAGATTAGGCTATCATGCCAAATTGGTTTTGGAAAGCGATGAAATTATATCGGTGGACGTAGACGAGAAAACTTTGAATAATGAATATATGGGAGAAGTTGAATATATAAATGCCGACGCAGGATTTTTAAGAATTAAAATAAACGGCAGCCAAGAATCTCTAAATGTTAATTTATCTTCTAATATTTCAATTAAGGATATGGACGGAAAGTCTGTGAGTATAAACGACATAACCGGAGGAGATAAGGTTCTTGTGAAAGGTTATATGGACAAGGGATATTTTGTAGCGGACAAAATAGTATTGGCAAAATAAAGGTTTAAAGGGAGTTAAAAAAATACCTCAAAAATGCTTTTATTTCAACATTTTTGAGGTATTTTTTATTCCGTTCTTATTGCTTCCAAAGCGCTTAAATTCATTGCTTTTTTGGCTGGGTAATATCCGGACATCAATCCTACCAAAGCCGAAAATCCCATAGCTGCAAATATCAGCCATATGGGGATGATGCTTATACGGGTGTCGGCGCTTGCCCCCATATTGTTTTGAAGAAAATTTATTCCTACTTTATTGATTATAATTGACAGCACTTCACTTAATACTATTCCTACGGTTCCCCCCAAGAGGCCTATCATTCCTGCCTCAAAGAGGAATAATTTTTTGATATCCCTTAAAGATGCGCCTATTACTTTCATGACCCCGATTTCTTTTGTCCTTTCATATATGGACATGATCATTGTATTGGCGATTCCTATTGCCGCTACAAGAAGTGATACGGCGCCTATCCCTCCAAGGACTGCCTGAATGATAACGGAAGTCTTGTTTAAACTCTCAAGAGCGTCTGATAAACTCCATGCCTCATATCCCATATCCTTAATTTTTTGTTGTACTTCCTGAACTTTGCTTATATCTTCAACCTTTACAAGGATCGTCTGATATTCGTTCCCGTTTGTTTGTGTTTTATTTCCTTCAGCTTTATTTTTTTCTTTTATTAATTTTTTAACTTGTTCGATAGGCATATATACGTTATAGTCGGTATCATAAGAACCTTCCTGAAGAATTCCCACGGTTTTTACTTTATAAGTTTTGTAATTTACTTTCTTTTCTCCATCCTGGTTTTCCAAAGATGATTCATTCGGATTTCTTTTCCTGCCGTAGTTCATATCAAATGTCATTATAATCTTATCGTTCATCAGATCTATTTCCGGTTCCTTGTCAGGGCCTCTTCGCCTTCGTGAGTTTTCATCATAAAAGGTATGTTTCATTCCTCCCCCGAATATTAATACATCTTGGTCTCCGGTTTGAAACAATCTTCCTTCTCCGATTTTAAAGTCAAATTCTTTCATCGAACTGGGTTCTATGCCCTTTAACGACATATAAGTACTATACTTTCCGTCTACTAATTTTATTTGATCTTCTACAATGGGTGTGACTGCCGTTACATCAGGAATATTCTTAAATTCGGCCAAACTTTCTTCATTCAGTTTTTTCTCTGTACTTGAACTTGATGAGCTGACTGAAACCCCGCCGTCATAATACATCTCATTGTAGCCTTGGCTTACCGTAATAATGTTTACACTTCCCATTTGTTTTATCTGATTATTAAAGGCTTCTCTCATTCCGAATCCTAAGCTCAGCATAACTATTATGGAGCTGGTTCCTATGATTACTCCTAAAACCGTCAGAAAAGTTCTTAATTTTCTCCTCCATAAATTTCTTATTCCCATGGAAACCAAATCTAAACTATTCATCTATTGACATAGCCTTCTCTTTCTTTTTCTTTCTCCAGATTTTAATTGCGATTATTGCTAATATTATAGGTATGACTATTGCCCAGAATTTTACTGTTTTAAATATATTCTTGCTTTGTTTTTCTTGAGGAGGTAATTCATCGGGATTCGGAGCCGGAGGAGCTTCCTGAACATTTAAAGCAAATTCTTTTCTGACTTCTACCGTTTCTCCTCTGCTGTCTTCATAGGAAAATACAAGAGCTCCTTTTACTTCGCCGGTAGCTTGAGGAATAATAGTTCCTTCGTAAGAATCGCTTCCTCCCGATTCGAAATTTCCCAAGTAGTAATTGCCGTTTTCTGTCTGGAAATCTCCCTCGAGCTTAACCATTGTATTGTAAAGTGTGACTTTTCCGGTATTGTAAAAGTCAATTGATATAGGAATCGGAGTTCCGACAAAGGCTTCGGTCGAAATGGTCAATTCTCCTGTTTGCAATTTGGATTTTTGAACGACGGGGACTCCTACAAGTTCTGTGGCAGTAAGCTCTTGTCCATCGTTATCTTCATATTCGAAAGTTGCCGTAACGGTATAAGTTTTTGCTTCGGCAGTAGGGACCGTATACATTGTAATCTGCTTTTCAACTCTTCCCTTAGGGGCTATGGAGTCTATGTAGAAGGTATTACTGCTTCCTACGGGGCTGAATACATTGCTCCCATTTTCCTTTGTCTGATCGTTTACAGATAGAGAAATTTTTATATTTCTTACGGCTTTATCTTTATTGGTATTAAAAAAGGATAAGTTCATTACAAAATTTTCTCCTGCATTTACTAATGAAGGTGAAAAACTGTATTTATCTATTATAAGTTTTGGCTTTTCTTTCCCGCTGTCTTCTTTATCTACGTATACTCCTACATATTGTGTTAACATATATTTTTCATCGTCTTTTCCGGAATTTAATTCATCTTCATATTCAACGGTAATATTTATAGGATAGTTTTTTGCTGTAGCTTCTTTCGTTGGGGAAAGGACAAAGTCTACATGTTCTGTTCCTTCCGGGGCAATTCCGATGATTTTTTTGATACTTGCGGTTTTAGGAACTATTGCAGGATCGGAACTTTCGACTTTTACAACAATATTAGATGCATCTAATTTCCCGTGATTTACAAGATCAAATCCTATAGTAAAATTCTTTTCCGGAGTAATTCCCTCATCAGGATAAACAATATTTTCCATTGAAAGATTGGAATTTGATCCGCCTTTTCCTCCAATGTTAATAAATACCTTTTGGGTATCTTCATAGGCTTGGTTTTGCCTGTCCTTATAGCTGAATTTTAAGTCCAATCCGTGGCTTCCCCTTGAAGCTTTGCTGGAGGCTTTAAGATTGAATTTAACGTATCCGTGAAATCCTCCGGCGATTTTTTGAATGTATTGAGTGTTGGAGCCTTCTCCCATAACAAACCCTTCGTCACTTAATCCTTCCAAAGAAAATTTGATATCTTTTGCTTCTTCCGTTCCGTTGTTTGCTATGTCGAATCCAACTTCCACCGTTTCTCCGGGAGCAATACTCTCTGATCCTATATCTACTTTGCTTATTATAAGCCTTGGCGGCGAAATTCTGTTTATAACCCTTACATATACTACTGTATTGTAAGTTCCGGGATCTCCGTAAGAATTAGTAAATTGAAAATTCAATTTAATCGGATAATTTTTTTCCGCAGCGAGAGAATCGATTTTCAGTTTTAAGGTTACATCTACAGTACGATCTCCTTCGATTTTATCTAAGCTCTGAGAAAATGTCAGGTCATTTATTGTAAAAGGACTGGCTGAATCAATTTCAGGAGTGATTACTACGTCCTTTGCGGTATAACCTGTATTTTTTATGGTTATGGGAATATCAATATTACTTCCGGCATCCCCTGTAGGTATTTTGTCACTGATTATTGAGAGCTTGGGCATCAATTTGGAAGTATCTTCATCTATTTCTGCCGATACAGGTGCGTAAAATTGGGTTATTATCAGCAGTACTGCTAAGAATACATGAAAAAATCTTTTCATTTATTATGCGTCCCCCTTAATATTATTTTTTGAATTTTCTATAATCTTTTCTATGTTTCCATCTCTTATATAAATGATCTGGTGAGCATAGTTTGATATTTCCGCATCATGAGTAACTATTATTAAAGTCTGCTTTTGTTCGTTAGCCATGGAAGTCATAAGATCCATAACTTCTATGGTAGTCTTCGTGTCCAAGTTTCCCGTAGGTTCATCAGCAAACACAATCTGTGGATGGCCTATAAAAGCTCGTGCAATGCTTACTCTTTGCTGCTGCCCTCCACTCATCTCAGAAGGCCTGTGATGAAGCCGGTTTCCCAATCCCACTTCTACAAGCATTTTCTTTGCCGCTTTGTTTCTTTTTGATTTGGGTATTCCCTGAAATATAAGAGGGAGGCTTACATTTTCCAAGGCAGAGAGAGTTGGAATCAAATTATATGATTGAAAAACAAAACCAATATATAATTGACGAAATTTAGTTACCTGATTTTCGTTCATTCTCTCCAGATGCTTTTTATTTATTATTATTTCACCCTTTGTTGGCTTTTCAAGCCCCGCCATCATATTTAAAAGTGTACTTTTTCCTGAACCGGAAGTGCCCAACAGGCATACGAGCTTTTCATTGTCTATAGAAAGATTTATATTGTTGAGAGCAACAATTTTTTCTTCTCCCATCCTGTAAACTTTCCGGACATTATTCAATTTGATCAATTCTGTCAAATAAGAATTCACCTCCCATCATATTATATATGATTATTCTATCATAATTTTCCTTTTGAATAAACTACAAAATAGTTACAATCATAAAAAATAGAAGCAGTTTTTTAAAGACCGCTTCTATTAAAGGAAAATATATTATATTATTTTTACACAATACCTTGGGCCATCATTGCTTCGGCAATTCTCTTAAATCCTGCGATATTTGCACCTGCAACCAGATTGTATCCGAGTCCTAATTCTTCGGCTGCTTCTTTCGTATTCTTATGAATATTTATCATTATATTTTTAAGTTTTGCATCAACTTCTTCAAAAGACCATGAATATCTCATTGCATTTTGAGTCATTTCTAATGCTGATGTAGCAACTCCTCCTGCATTAACAGCCTTTGAGGGTGCAACTATTACGCCGTTTTCTTGTATATATGCCAAAGCTTCGTTTGTTGTAGGCATATTTGATACTTCTATATAATATTTAATTTTGTTTTCAACTATTTTTTTGGCTTCAGCCATGCCAACTTCGTTTTGAGTTGCGCAAGGCATATATACGTCTGCTTTGACACCCCACGGTTTTTCCTTTGGATAGAATTTGACGCCGAATTTATCTGCATAGTCTTGTACTTTATCTCGTCTGGAAGCTCTCATTACAAGCATATAATCTATTTTTTCGCCTTTGATACCATCGGGGTCATAAATGTATCCGTCCGGGCCTGATATTGTTACAACTTTTCCTCCTAATTCGGTTATTTTTGAAACGGTACCCCAAGCTACGTTTCCAAATCCTGATATTGCAAAAGTTTTTCCTTTAATTTCTTCTCCGAAGTTTTTAAATACTTCCTGTGCAAAATAAGTAGCGCCGTAACCTGTTGCTTCAGTTCTTGCCAAACTTCCGCCATAAGGAATGCCTTTACCTGTTAATACACCGTTTTTATAAGCTCCTACTATTCTTTTGTACTGTCCGAAAAGATATCCGATTTCTCTTCCGCCGACACCTATATCTCCTGCAGGGACATCAATATCCGGTCCTATATGCCTATACAATTCCGTCATAAATGATTGGCAGAATCTCATAATTTCTCCTTCGGATTTTCCTTTGGGATCAAAATCGGATCCGCCTTTTCCTCCGCCAATGGGAAGTCCTGTTAGTGAGTTTTTGAAAATTTGTTCAAATCCAAGAAATTTGATTATTCCGATGTATACGGAAGGATGAAATCTAAGGCCTCCTTTATAAGGTCCTATGGCACTGTTGAATTGAACTCTGAATCCTCTGTTTACCTGAACTTTGCCTTTATCGTCTACCCAAGGAACCCTAAATATGATTTGTCTTTCCGGTTCAATGAGTCTGTCGATGATACCGTTTTCAATATATTCAGGATGTTTATCCAAGTAAGGAACCAAAGAATTGAGAACTTCTTCCACTGTTTGATGAAATTCAACTTCACCGGGATTTCTTTTTTTAACAATTTCAATATACTTCTCAATGATAGGTGACATTTTAAAATCTCCCCTTTATTAATGATTTGTAGTTTGTTAAAGCTTTTACAACTGTAAAATATCATACTATAAAGAAAGTGTCAATCGATTATAAGATAATTATAGAGGGGTTTATAGGTAATACTTGACATAAGGTGATAAAATAGCCATAATTATATATTTTAACTTTTTGTAATCTTGTTGTATAGAAAGTAATAATTTATTATGATATAATAATACTGTCTTTTAGGGTTTATTATGAGGATGGAGGTACAAATATGAGTGAGGCTATGATAAGATTAAGAATGAGTTCGGGAGATTCTCATTATGGAGGGAATCTTGTGGACGGGGCAAAGATGCTTCAATTGTTTGGAGATGTGGCAACGGAACTTTTAATCAGGCAGGATGGAGATGAAGGTCTTTTCGCAGGATATGAAGAGATAGAGTTTTTATCTCCGGTATTTGCGGGAGATTATATTGAGGCAGTCGGAGAAATAATTAAAATTGGTAATAGTTCGAGAAAAATGAAATTTGAAGCAAGAAAGGTTATAGCGGCAAGGACGGATATCAGCAACTCAGCTTGTGATGTATTGAAAGAACCTATAGTTGTTTGCAGGGCAGTGGGAACTTGTGTTACACCCAAAGATAAGAAGAGAAAATAATAAGGGGGTAAAGCAGTAGAATGGAAAAGCTAATTATAACTGCTGCCATATGTGGAGCAGAAGTGACAAAAGAAAATAACCCCAATGTCCCTTATACTGTCGAAGAAATAGGAGAGGAAGCAGAATCGGCATATAGAGCGGGGGCAAGTATTATTCATCTTCATGTAAGATATGATGACGGGACTCCGACTCAAGACAAAGAAAGATTTAGAGAATGTATGGAGGAAATAAGAAGGAGATGCCCCGATGTTATCATTCAACCATCAACAGGGGGAGCAGTAGGAATGACTGATGAAGAGAGACTTCAACCGGTGGAGCTTTTTCCGGAAATGGCAACGTTAGATTGTGGAACCCTTAATTTTGGGGGAGACGAAATATTTATAAATACTGAAAATACAATCAAAAATTTTGCGAAAGTTATGAACGAAAAAGGAGTAAAACCTGAAATAGAGGTATTTGACAAGGGAATGGTAGATTTAGCGGTCAGATATCATAAACAGGGATATATATCTGCTCCCATGCATTTTGATTTTGTGATGGGAGTACAGATGGATGCAACAGTAAGGGATTTATCATATATTTCGCGAAGTATTCCTGAAGGGTCAACATGGACTGTGGCAGGAGTAGGAAGGCATCAAATACCCATGGCAGTAGTAGGGATAATTATGGGTGGTCATGCAAGAGTAGGATTTGAAGATAATGTTTATATTTCTAAAGGAGTATTAGCTAAGTCAAACGGAGAATTAGTAGAAAAAGTAGTAAGAATAGCTAAAGAAATTGGAAGAGAAATAGCTACTCCCGAAGAAGCAAGAAAAATTTTGAGAATTAAGTACAAAGGATAAAATAGGACTATTGAGGAAAGGTGAAGCCTTTCCTTGTACTTTTTGTAAGATAAACAAATTTTCTATTAATTATGGAAGGATTTTTATGCTGTGTATAGAATTATTGATGGAAAGAGTTTTTTCGGAACAACTAATTTTCAAAATTTTAAAGAAAATGGTATAATAAATATATAAGGAGGGTTGAAAAATGAAGTTTTTTATAGATACTGCCAATATTGATGAAATTAGAGAGATAAATGATTGGGGGGTTATATGTGGCGTCACTACCAATCCATCTCTTATTGCAAAAGAAGGCAGAGATTTTAAAGAAGTTATAAAAGAAATTACGTCGATAGTTGATGGTCCTATCAGTGCGGAGGTTATTTCTTTAAAAAGCGAAGGGATGATTAAAGAAGCAAGAGAATTGTCGAAGATTCATCCTAATATAGTTGTTAAAATTCCTATGATAAAAGAAGGGTTAAAAGCAGTCAAAGTACTTAAATCCGAAGGAATAAAAACTAATGTGACTTTGGTTTTTTCTCCAAGCCAGGCACTTCTTGCGGCTCGGGCAGGAGCATCTTATGTAAGTCCATTTATAGGAAGAATGGATGATATAAGTAATGAAGGAATGAATATAGTAAGGGACATAGCAGAAATATATCGTAATTATGACATTAAGGCGGAAATAATAGCTGCAAGTATTCGCCACCCGATACATGTTGTAGAAGCTGCTAAGGCAGGGGCGGATATTGCAACAATACCTTATAAGGTATTTTTAAATATGGTGAAACATCCTATGACAGATTTAGGAATCCAAAGATTTCTTAAAGATTGGGAAGGTTTGGTTAAGAAATAAGGAGGGATTTTGATGGATAGAAATTTGCCCTTAAACCTTGTGAGGGTGACAGAAGCGGCTGCTTTGGAAAGTGCCAGATATTTGGGAAGAGGAGATAAAAATGTCGTGGATCAAGCGGCGGTAAATGGAATGAGAAATATGTTCGATACTATAAATATAGACGGAACTGTTGTAATTGGAGAAGGGGAACTTGACGAGGCTCCGATGCTGTATATCGGAGAACAAATAGGAAAAGCCAAGGAGGGCTGTCCTGAAGTAGATATAGCTGTAGATCCCGTGGATGGGACTATAGCTGTGTCAAAGGGACTTTCCAACTCCATATCGGTGGTAGCTGTAGCACCTAAAGGCTGCTTACTTCATGCTCCGGATATGTATATGGATAAAATTGCTGTAGGACCTAAGGCAAGGGGTGTAATTGATATTAATGCACCTGTAAAAGAAAATTTGAGGAATGTGGCTAAGGCACTTAATAAATCGGTTTCAGATATTACTGTGACTATGCTTGACAGGCCGAGGCATGAAAAACTCGTAAAGGATATCAGAGAAGCCGGAGCAAGAATTAAATTATTCAGAGACGGAGACGTAGCTGCGGCTATTGCTACGGGATTTGAACATTCGGGAGTGGATATTCTTATGGGCATAGGAGGTGCGCCTGAAGGAGTAATCGCGGCTGCAGCCCTTAAATGTATGGGAGGAGAATTTCAGGGGAAACTTCACCCCATGGATGATATTCAAAAAGAAAGATGTATAAAAATGGGAGCTAATGTTAATACTGTATTAACCATGGAAGATTTGGCCAAGGGGAACGAAATAGTATTTGCTGCTACCGGAATTTCTGATGGAGAATTGTTAAAAGGTGTGTTATACTATGGAAATGACATGGCAAAAACTCATTCAATGGTTATGAGAGCGGAAACGGGGACTATTAGATTTATTGAAGCAATACATAGATTAGATAAGAAACCGGAATATGCAAAATAAAATCCCGGGCTTTCCGGGATTCCCTTTCTTTTTTCTTTCCTTCTTATATGCTTTCCACCATATAGATATACAATAAATACATAAAACACATAAAAAATATTGGAGGTGTCAGTTAGTTTGACCCAAGTAGATTTAAAAGGAAAAAAAATATTAGAATTAAGAGAAATAGCTAAAAATATAGGGATTAAAAGTCCTTATAAATATAAAAAAGAGGAGCTTGAAAATTTGATTATACAAAACACAGCTTCCGATAAAATCGATGAAGACAAAAAAAACGACAACATTGAAGATAAAGAAGAAGCTGATATTAAAAAGATAAATAAGGAAGATTTTCCTGAAAAAATAACGGAAGAAATAGAAAAGATGAATGATGTAAATTTAAGTGAGGGGATATTGGAAGTCCATGTTGACGGATATGGATTTTTAAGAAGTGATAATTACCTTTCGGGAGATAATGATATATACGTATCTCCATCTCAAATAAGAAGATTCAAACTCAAAACCGGTGATAAAATATTAGGAATTACAAGGCCCGCAAAGTCCGGAGAAAAGTATAAAGCTCTTCTTTATGTTAAATCTGTAAATGGTTTAAATCCGGAAAAATCAGTTTCCAGACCGGATTTTGATTCATTAACTCCTGTATATCCTACCGAAAGAATTGTTCTTGAAACAGCTTCAAATGAGCTTTCCATGAGAATGATCGATTTATTGGCGCCTATAGGAAAGGGGCAGAGAGGAATGATAGTATCTCCTCCTAAGGCAGGAAAGACCACTCTTCTTAAAAAAATTGCCAATGCAATTTCTATTAACCATCCTGAGATTGAAATAATAGTTCTTTTAATTGATGAAAGACCGGAGGAAGTAACCGATATGAAAAGATCCGTAAACGGAGATGTAGTATATTCCACCTTTGATGAACTTCCTAGACATCATGCCAAAGTAGCAGAAATAGTCCTTGAAAGAGCAAAAAGATTAGTGGAACATGGAAAAGACGTCGTTATTCTCTTGGACAGCATTACAAGGCTTGCCAGGGCTTATAACCTCACTATTCCCGCAACAGGAAGAACTTTATCCGGAGGATTAGATCCGGGAGCCCTTTATATTCCAAAAAGATTTTTTGGTGCAGCAAGAAAATTAGAAGAAGGGGGAAGTTTAACTATTCTTGCCACTGCTCTTGTGGAAACAGGAAGCAGAATGGACGATGTAATATTTGAAGAATTTAAAGGTACAGGAAATATGGAAATACATTTGGACAGGAAACTTTCGGAAAAAAGAATATTTCCGGCAATAGATATAAACAAGTCAGGGACAAGAAGAGAGGAACTTCTTTTAAGTCAGAAAGAATTGGAGACCATATGGGGTATAAGAAAAGCATTAAGCAATTCTCCCATTCAGGATGTAACTGAAACTTTAATTAAAGATTTAATACAGACTAAATCCAATGAAGATTTTATAGATGTTATAAGAAATAAAATGCGGATTTAACGCAAGAGAACACAAGGGGACGGTTCTTCTGTGCTGCTTGGCGAACTTATTTTAAACTTATCTTATGCCAATAGAAAAGTCCTAATTTCCTTGATTTATTAATGTTTCGACGGAAATCTTATATTATTATTTCTTTTAATTAAACTGCAGGATGAAAAAAGGTTATTTTATGCAGTTAACTTCCTGTTATTAAAATTTTAAAATATGTATCTAGTTGAAAATTTTAAAAGTATATGCTATAATGAATAAAGCTGAAAATTATAGTATGAATTTGTGCATAGAGAGGTGAAGGGAATGAAGAAGGACATTCAACCTAAATATTATGAAGCAACAGTAACTTGTGCTTGCGGAAATACGTTCAAAACAGGATCGACAAAAAAGGAATTAAGAGTAGAAGTTTGTTCGGAATGTCATCCGTTTTTTACAGGCCGTCAAAAATTTGCGGAACGTGGTGGCCGTGTAGAGAAATTCAAGAAAAAATATGGCTTGAAATAAAATTTGAAAGAAAGTTAGAGATTATACTCTAACTTTTTTTATTTTTTGTTTATTGCGGAAACTATAGTTTCATGGACGTTGCATATAAACAACCGTATGTGCTATAATTTCTATATAGTATCTATGCTAATAATATGGGAGTTGATTTTTTGAAAATAAAAGATGTAAACAGAATTCCAAAACATATGACTACTATTGGTGGGCAAGCTCTTATTGAAGGAGTCTTGATGAAAGGACCTGAAGAAATTTCTATTGCTGTAAGAAAACCTGATAAAGAAATAGTTGTGAAAAAGGAGAAACTGAATCCTCTTGGAAAGAGATATAAATTTTTTTCTCTTCCTGTTGTAAGGGGTGTAGTCGGTCTTATTGAAGCAATGATATTTGGCACGAGGGCTTTAATGTATTCGGCAGAATTTGTGGAGGAGGAAGATAAAAAGCAAAAAGATAAATCGAATAATATGGAATTGTTTTTTACAATGCTTCTTTCTTTTGCAATAGTGATATTCTTCTTTATATTGGGACCTACTTATTTGACAAACCTCTTTAAGGATAAAATCCAAAGTCCTATAGTCATGAATCTTATAGAGGGCATTATAAGAATAACCATTTTTCTTATTTATGTGCTGGCGATTTCTAAGATGAATGATGTGGAAAGGGTATTTCAATACCATGGCGCAGAACATAAAACCATTCACTGTTATGAAAATGAGGATGATTTGACTGTTGAAAATGTCAAAAAATATCCTATTTTGCATCCGAGATGTGGAACCAGTTTTTTATTTATGGTTATGATAATAAGTATTATTGTTCTTTCTTTCTTTGGGTGGCCCAATCCTTTAGAAAGATTTCTGGTACGGCTTTTAATGTTTCCCGTAATTGCAGGGTTATCCTATGAAGTAAACCGTATTATAGGAAAAAGTAACGGAAAATTAGCATATATTTTGTCATATCCAGGATTGATGCTTCAGAAGATAGCAACTACCAAAGAACCTGATGAGGAGGAAATAGAAGTAGCGATAAGGGCGTTAAAAGGTGTGCTAGTAGATAACAAGGAGGAAGATCTTTGGAAATAAAGGATCTTATAAGAATGGGAATAAAAAAACTGGATCGGAGAAAATATTCCAATCCTCCTCTTGAGTGTGTACTTCTTCTGGCATATCTTTTAGATGTGGATAAAACATATATATATATTCACAATAATGAAGAAGTACCTTCTTCTGTTGAGGACAAATACTTTAGTTTAATCGATGAAAGAAGAAAAGGGTATCCCATTCAATATATATTGAAGGAAAAAGAGTTTATGGGGATCAGCTTTTATATAGAAGAAGGCGTTCTTATTCCAAGACCTGATACGGAGGTATTAGTTCAATATGTTTTGGATTATATAGATGAAAAGTATAAAGAAGGGGATATTAAAGTAGTTGAATTGGGGACGGGTAGCGGCTGCATATCTTTAAGTATTGCTTATTACAACAAAAATGTTTTCGTCTATTCCGTTGATATAGATAAAAAGGCTAATGCTGTTGCAGAAGAAAATTCAAGGAGATTAAAACTTTCCGACAGGGTAAAAATATTAGAAGGAGATTTATTTCAAGGAATAAAAAATATGGGATTAAAAAATTCCGTTGATATAATAGTATCCAATCCTCCGTATATTCCGGAGGATGAAATATTTGGACTTCAAGATGAAATAAAAAAATATGAACCTTTATGGGCATTAGATGGAGGAGAAGATGGACTGAATTATTATAGAAGAATAATACCTCAAAGTAAGGAATATCTAAAAAACAGAGGTATATTAGTTTTCGAAATGGGATTTGACCAAGGCAGAAAAATAAAGGAACTTATGGAAAAAGGAAATTTTCGGAATATAAATATATTAAAAGATTTGCAAGGACTTGACAGAGTAATCACAGGAGAATTGTTCCTATGATTGAATAGTTTTGGAGGTGTAGTAATGTTAGAAAAGTTAGCGAGTTTGGAAGAAAAATATAAAGGCTTATCGGAAAAGATAGTGGATCCTAAGATTATTGAAAATATAAATGAATGGCAGAAATTAGTTAAAGAGCATGCGGAGATTGAACCTGTTGTTGAAAAATATCAGCAGTATATGGATGTGGATAAGCAATTAGAAGAGAATAAAGAGATGTTGAAAGAAAAGTTAGAAGAAGATATGAAGGAATTAGTGAAAGAAGACATTGAAAAATTGGAAAGTCAAAAGAAGGAATTGGAAGAGGAATTAAAAACTCTTTTAATTCCAAAGGATCCCAATGCTCATAAAAATGTTATCGTGGAAATCAGGGCAGGAGCAGGAGGAGATGAAGCAGGACTTTTTGCAGGGGATCTTTTCAGAATGTATTGCAGATATGCCGAAAGAAAACGATGGAAGATTGAAATAATGAATTCTAACCAACAAGGAATAGGAGGATTCAAAGAAATTATATTTTCAATAAAGGGAAAGGGCGCTTACAGCAGATTGAAGTTTGAAAGCGGTGTTCATAGGGTTCAGAGAGTGCCGGAAACAGAAGCTAACGGGAGAATTCATACTTCTACTGCAACCGTAGCGGTTCTTCCGGAAGCAGAGGATATCGATGTCGAAATCAATCCAATAGATATAAGAGTAGATGTATTTCGTTCTTCGGGAAATGGCGGCCAAAGTGTGAATACTACCGATTCTGCCGTAAGAATTACTCATATTCCTACAGGAATGGTGGTATCCTGTCAGGATGAAAAATCTCAGTTAAAGAATAGAGATAGAGCAATGAAGATACTTAAAGCGAGACTTTATGATAAATGTCTTAGGGAACAAAATGAGGAGATTGCTCAAACAAGAAAAAGTCAAGTTGGTTCCGGTGACAGAAGCGAAAGAATCAGAACTTACAACTTTCCTCAAGGAAGAGTTACAGACCATAGAATCAACATGACCATATATCAATTGGAATCTTTTTTAGACGGGGATATTGACGAGATGATAGATGCTTTAATTACAAGTGACCAGGCAGAAAAGCTGAATAATTTGGATTAAGGCAGCATCATGCCCAATAAGAAACCAACGATGATACCCATAGTTGAAACCCTTCCTCCGTGTAGGGTTTTTCCTTGGGGTATGAATTCATCACAAACAATATAGAGCATGGCTCCTCCGGCAAAGGCAAGACATAGGGCGATAAACGAGTCAGATATAGTTCCGAAACATACTCCTAAGAAAGCGCCTATTCCTGTAGGAAAACCGGCAAGTATTGTTGATAGAATAATTTTTTTATTGGAGGATTTGTTTATCTTAAGAGGTGTAGAAATAGCTATTCCCCCAGGGATATTATGTAAAAATATTGCAGTAGACAGATAAATTCCAAGCTCTTTGCTTGACATGAAACTTGAACCTATTGCAAGACCTTCCGGGATATTATGAACTGCCATGCTTATTCCTATTATAATACTTGATTTTATATAAGGATTATTTATATTGTGAGGAAGAAGATTTTCTATAAGTATTATAAAAATTACCCCCAACCCAACTCCTATTATTTCTATCCAGGTACCTCCAATAAGATATGATTTAGGAAGAATTTGAAAAGCAATTAGGCTCAGCATAATTCCTCCTGTAAACCCTAAAAGAAAAGATAAGACACCTTTATTGTTTTTGATAAAAAGAGAAAGAACTCCTCCAAGACCGGTTCCTACTATTCCTACAAAAAATCCTAATAAAGTAATGAGATATAAATTTTCCATAAGAACCTCCTAACATTTTTATAACCCATAGGAAAGTTATAGTATATATTAATAAAACTTGACCTTAAGTGGGTTTCTTTTATAAAAGCCTTTTTTCTATATAATACATATTCTTGAATTCTTCTATAAATACCAAATTTATAAAAAAGGCTCTTATTGAAATTGATAAATTAATGAAGCCTTTTTTGAAACCCACTTAACGGAAAATATAGATTAAGGAGAACATAATTTTCCTATAGGCTATAAAAAGCGGTAATTGGCGATAATATAAATTAAATATTACTTGTTTGATAATAGTAATTATAGATTTTTGTTGTGAATTAATTATGTCTTTTGAATTTGAGATGAAAATTATATGAATTTACGATATAATAAGTTATTAGAAAGGTATAATAAAAGGAAGGTTACAGATATGATCGAAACGGAAATAGTTAAAGTTGATAAATTAAACCCGGATAGAAATATAATTGAAAGGGCCGGAAGAATAATCAGAAAGGGAGGTTTAGTAGCTTTTCCTACGGAAACTGTATATGGCCTTGGAGGAAATGGACTTGATGACAGTGCTGCTGACAAAATTTTTGCGGCTAAAGGACGTCCCCAAGATAATCCGCTAATACTTCATATTTCTTCCATGGAGGAGTTGTTTCCCTTGATAGAATTTGTTCCTCCGAATGCTGAAAAGCTGATGAAAAAATTTTGGCCGGGTCCTCTCACTCTTATATTTAAAAGGAGTAAAAAAATTTCAGATAAGATAACCGGAGGCTTATCTACTGTTGCCATTAGAATGCCAAACCACCCTGTGGCATCTATGCTTATAAAGGAATCGGCAGTTCCCATAGCAGCTCCCAGTGCTAATACTTCAGGAAGACCAAGCCCTACGGAAGCAAAACATGTAATAGAGGATCTCTCTGGGAAAATAGACATGATTATAGATGGAGGGAGTACTGAAATAGGAGTTGAGTCTACAGTATTGGACATTTCCGGGGAAATACCGACAATTTTAAGACCCGGAGGAATTACATGGGAGGATTTAATGACCATTTTTCCAAGGGTAGATTATGATCAAAGCATAATAAGGGATAATGAGAATATAGTGCCTAAATCACCGGGACAAAAATATAAACATTATGCACCAAAAGCGGAAATGATAGTTTTCACCGGAAGAACTGAAGATATAGTTTCTAAAATTAACGAGTATAAAAATATGTATATTGATCAAGGGAAAAATGTAGGCATCATGGCAACATCGGAAACAGAAGAAAAATATTCAGGAAAAGTTATAACAGTCGGAAGCAGAAATAAAAAATCAACTATTGCTAAAAATTTGTTTAAAGCGTTAAGGGACTTTGATAATATCAAAGTGGATATAATATTAGCGGAAGGTGTAGATACGGAAGGGATAGGAAGGGCTATAATGAACAGAATGAAAAAAGCCTGCGGCGGAAGAATAGAAAGGGTATAGAAGGTGATTTTGTTGAAGAATATATTATTCGTATGTACTGGAAACACATGCAGAAGTCCTATGGCAGACGGTTTATTTGAAAATATGATAGAAAATAATAAAGACAATTATTCTAATATATCTCATACTTCGGCAGGAATATATGTATTTGGAGGAGAAAGGCCAACGGATGAGGCAATAAAGGTTATGGCAGAAGAAGGAATAGATATTTCTCAATATAGATCAAAAGGATTGACAGAAAAGATGGTGGAAGATGCAGATGTAGTCTTTGTGATGACAAAAAATCATAAGAATTATATGAGAAATTCTTATCCGAGTGCATCAGAGAAAATTTTTACTCTAAAAGAATATGCTTATGGCAAGGAAGATGATATTATAGATCCCTTTGGAGAAGGAATGGAGGTTTACAGAAAGGTTAAAGAAGATATAAAAGATGCATTAGAAGAAATTCTACAAAAAATGAGAGGATAAAAGGAAAGGAGAATTTATCGTGAAAATCGGAATAGGAAGCGATCATGGAGGGTTTGAATTAAAGGAATATTTAAAGGAATATTTAAAAAAACAAAATATAGAGTATATTGATTATGGGACAAATTCTTTAGAATCTGTGGATTATCCGGATTTTGCTCTCAAAGTTGCCGAGGGAGTGGTAAACGGAGAATGCAACAAAGGCATAGTCGTCTGTGGTACAGGCATAGGAGTATCAATTTCATGTAATAAAGTTCGTGGAATCAGATGTGCCCTTCTCAGTGACACTTATTCTGCGAGGATGAGTGCGGAACATAATAATGCTAATGTAATAGCTTTGGGCGGCAGGGTCATAGGTAAGGATTTAGCTGTTGAAATAGTTTCCGCATGGTTGAAATCAGAATTTTTAGGAGGAAGACACGAAAGAAGAATAAATAAAATTTCTGATATTGAGGCCAAGTATATGTTATAATGTATAAGAATAAAAATTAAATATGGAAGGAGTTTTAATATGGGGAAAGTAGTAGTTTTGGATCATCCGTTGATTAAGCACAAGTTAACTTTTATAAGGGATAAAAATACTGGGGCTAAGGAGTTTAGAGAATTAGTAAAAGAAATTTCTATGCTTATGGCTTATGAAGTTACCAGAGATTTTACCCTTGAAGAAATAGAAATAGAAACACCCATATGCAAAACTAAATCTCAAATTATTTCAGGGAAAAAATTAGGATTGGTACCTGTTCTCAGAGCAGGATTGGGAATGGTTGACGGTATGCTTAACATTCTTCCTGCGGCAAAAGTTGGACATATTGGATTGTACAGAGATCCTAAAACATTTAAGCCTGTGGAGTATTTTTGTAAACTTCCTCAAGATATCGGCGAAAGAGATTTGATAGTATTGGACCCAATGTTGGCGACAGGAGGAAGTGCAACGGCAGCAATAGGATTTTTAAAGAAAAGGGGTGCCCAAAATATAAAGCTCGTAAATATTATAGCGGCACCTGAAGGAATAGAGAAAGTAAAAAGTACTTATCCGGATGTGGATATATATGTAGCAAGTATAGACGAAAAGTTAAATGAACATGCATATATAGTTCCCGGACTGGGAGACGCAGGAGATAGGTTATTCGGAACTAAATAGAAATAGAATTTTATAACAAAGGCTTCCTTAATATAAAAAATTAATATTAAGGAAGCCTTTGTTGAAACCCATTTACCTGATTTTCCCATAGGATATAAGAATATTGACTTTATTTGAAATTTAGTGTAAACTTATTTTAATAAAATATTTTAAATTTGATGAATAGAAATAGTAAACGATAATTTCTGAATTATAGCGAGTCGGAGTCGGTGTAAGTCCGATATTTAGAGTTTTGTTGAATGGGTCTAGGAATTATGGGGCGAAGTATAGTAGCCTTAATCGGGGATTTCCCGTTATAGAAATAGGATATCGAGTATTATAACTCCGTATCTGTTAGAGTGAGATGAATATTATTCATCTAATGTGGGTGGTATCACGGAAATTAACCTTTCGTCCCTTTGTTATGGGGATGAAGGGTTTTTTTATTTTAATTGGGAGGTGACAAGTATGTTGTGAACAGAAGATGAAATACACTGGCAAAATAAAAAAATAAAAACTAAGGAGAGAATTGATTATGAATTTAAGAAAAAACATTTTAACAGCATTGCTTGTTGCCATTGGTTATGTCCTCCATCAGATTGTCCCGGGTACTATTGGAGGAATGAAGATGGATATGATGCTTGCAGTATTATTTGTGTCTTTGCTCATAAACCCGAAATTTAAAAATGCGATTTTGACAGGTATATTGGGAGGAATTGTTACGGCTATGACTACAACTTTTCCGGGAGGACAGATACCCAGTATTATTGAGAAGATAATTACTTGTATTGCAGTTTATTTAATGATTAAAGGAACGGAGAAAGTTTCTCACAAAAATATTAGAGCAGGGGTTATTGCTTTTGTGGGAACTATAATCAGCGGAACTATTTTTTTAGGCTCGGCTTCCTTTATGGCAGGACTTCCGGCCCCATTTGTATTACTGTTTACAAGTATTGTAATTCCTACATCCATAACGAATATCTTTGTAACGCTGATAATATATAAAGTAGTTAAAATTGCAATAAAAGCTACGAGATTTAATGCGGCTGACTGAATAAAAGAGAATTAGGTTAAAGCATTATCGGAATTTGCTGAAAGCTGGTAATAACGATAATGCTTTAATTATTGTATTCATTGACTTATTGTAAAAACTAATATAAAATCGAATAAGAAATAAAAAATTAAGGAGAGAAAAATAATGGAGAAATATATAATATCTTTTTTTGTCGCAGCGGTTATTTCAATGTTTATGACGCCTATATCGAAGAAAATAGCCATAAAAGTCGGTGCTATAGATATTCCTAAAGATGAAAGAAGAATACATAAAAAGCCTATTCCTCTTTTGGGAGGGTTGGCTATTTATACAGCAACCATGATTTCAATTTTAATTTTTTTGCCTATGAATAAAAGCCTCTTATCAATAATTATAGGAGGAACTATAATATTTATTTCGGGGATTATTGATGATAAAAAGAATTTAAGCGCTAAGACAAAATTGATTTTTCAACTGCTGGCAGCAGTAGTTTTAATATTGGGAGACGTAAAAATTGATTTTATTACAAATCCTTTTTCAAGGACCAGTACTCTTCTTTATTTAAAGGGGTTTTCCATACCTCTGACAATATTTTGGGTAGTAGGAATTACTAATACGTTAAATCTTATAGACGGATTGGATGGGCTGGCTGCCGGTGTTGCTATGATTGCCAGTTTGTCTCTGCTTATTGTTGCAAATAGATTTGGTTACATAGAAATTACGATTATATCTGCCATATTGGCCGGTTCCTGTTTGGGATTTCTTCCATACAATTTTAATCCTGCAAAGATATTTATGGGAGATACAGGAGCTTTATTTTTAGGATTTATGCTTTCCGTAGTTGCAATAGAAGGAGTAATGAAAAGCGTAGCCACTATAGCAATAGTTGTTCCCATAATTATATTGGGACTCCCGATATTCGATACAACCTTTGCTATATTTAGAAGACTTCTTAATGGAAGACCAATAATGGAAGCGGATAAAGGGCATCTTCATCACAGACTTCTTCAGAGAGGCCTTACTCAAAGGCAGACCGTTCTTATTCTGTATCTTATAAGTGCAGTATTTGGGTTTGCAGCAGTTATTATTGCTAAGATCAATAGCAGGCAGGGAATAATAATTTCAGGAACGATAATAATTTTAACCATATTATTAGCCAGAAGAATGGGACTTATTGATAAGAGCAAGAATAGCAGCGTTGACGATAAAAAAAGGTAGGAGGGAAAAGTTTGAGTAAAATAAAGGTAATGACCATATTTGGGACAAGACCTGAAGCAATAAAAATGGCTCCCATAATAAAAGAGATGGAAAAAAGAAAAGAGATAGAAAGTATAATATGCGTAACAGCTCAACACAGACAAATGTTGGATCAGGTGTTGAATTTATTTCAGATAAAACCTGATTATGATTTGAATATATTCCATAAAGGACAGACTCTGACGGAAATAACTACAAGGGCCTTGGAAGGACTGGAGAAACTGATAATACAGGTTAAGCCCGATTTGGTATTGGTTCAAGGAGATACTACCACAGTTTTTGCCGGAGCATTGGCTGCTTTTTATCAGAGAGTCAAAGTAGGTCATGTGGAGGCTGGGCTTAGAAGTGGAGATATATATTCTCCCTATCCTGAAGAAGCAAATAGAAAACTTACAGGCATAATTGCCAATTATCATTTTGCGCCTACTGAAAGAAACAAGAAAAACCTTCTTAATGAGGGCTATGATGAAAAAAATATATTTATCACGGGGAATACGGTAATAGATTCGTTGCTGCATGTAATTAGGGAAGATTATATTTTTCAGAATGAATTTTTAAATCATTTGGATTATAAAAATATAAAGACAATACTTGTTACATGCCACAGAAGAGAAAATATCGGCAAACCCATGGAAAGTATATTTAGTGCTATTAAGGAAGTGGTAAAAAAGCATGAGGATGCAGAAGTGATTTTCCCTATTCATTTAAATCCTAAAGTGAGAAATATTGCCTATGAGGTATTTGATCAAATGAAGAGAGTTCATATAATCGAACCGTTAGATTATGAACCTTTTGTTAATTTGATGTTTAGAAGCTATATAGTTGTTACGGATTCCGGGGGGTTACAGGAAGAGGCGCCAAGTCTTGGGAAACCGGTTCTTGTAGTAAGAAAGGAAACTGAAAGACCTGAGGGTATAGAAGCCGGAACCGCAAAATTAGTCGGTACATGTAAAGATGATATATATAGGGAATTGAATCTGCTTCTTACGGATAAAGGGGAATATAAAAAAATGGCTAATGCTGTTAATCCTTACGGAGACGGAAAAGCGTCCGAAAGGATAGTTAATATCATAATAAATAAAATGGGGACTTAAAGAGTAGAGGTGAATTTTATGGCTGAAAAGGAAGAATCTTTTTTGAACTTTATTATTGAGAATATCTTTGACGGAGTTATATTCTTCGGTGTAGAAAAAGATTTGTTATATATGAATTCCGCTGTAACAAAAATTCTTGAAGTGGAACAAAGTCAAATATCTTATGAGTATTATGAAAAATTCGTACAGAGTCAAATAATGTCTGACTCTAAAGGTGAAGAAAGGGATAAAAAAGAGGGACAGATTAAAAAAGGAAATAAACATATATTTGTAAAGGATATTACGTACATTTTAGACGGAAAGTACTGCGGAAATCTTATAATACTGAGAGATATAACAAAAATAAAGGATTCGGAAATTCAGTTAAAAGAATTGAAATATAGTTTAGATATGATAGAAGATATATTGGACTATGCTTATGAGGGAATAGTATTGGTAGATGGAAATGGGAAAATAGTAAAGATGAACTATGAAAAACTTTTGGGAATAAAAGAAGAAGATGCTCTGGGTAAAAAGGTTCAGGATGTAATAGAGAATACAAGGATGCATATAGTTGCTAAAACCGGGAAAAAAGAAATTCACTATGTTCAGAAAATTCAAGGCCATGATATGATTACAAACAGAATACCTATAATCAGAGACGGGAAAGTCATAGGAGCCGTAGGTACGGTACTCTTTAAAGACGCGGCGGAAGTAAAGGATTTAGCAAAAGATCTTGCTGTATTGGAAAAAAGGATAAATGGATATAAAGGAGAAATTGAAAGACTTCAGGAAACTAAATATTCCTTTGACAGCATTATAACTCAAAATCCTAAAATGGAATATTTAAAAAAGATTGGGAGAAAGGCTGCGGAGTCGAATTCTACGGTATTGATTACAGGAGAAAGCGGTACTGGAAAGGAAATGTTTGCTCATTCCATTCATAAAGCAAGCTACAGAAAATACGAATCCTTTCTACCCATAAATTGTGCGGCTATTCCAAGAGAGCTTTTGGAATCGGAGCTTTTCGGATATGAACAGGGAGCGTTTACAGGAGCGAAAAAAGGAGGAAAACCCGGAAAATTTGAGCTTGCCAACGGAGGGACCATATTCCTTGATGAAATTGGCAGTATGCCCTTAGAGATGCAGGCAAAGCTTTTAAGAGTATTGGAAGACAAAGAAGTTGAAAGAGTAGGGGGAACAGACAAAATTAGTCTTGATATTAGGATTATTGCAGCTACTAATGAGAACCTTGATGAAGAAATTAAAAACGGAAGATTTAGAGAAGATTTGTTTTATAGGTTAAATGTTATATCTATAGATATTCCGCCTTTAAGGTATAGAAGAGAAGATATTCCTCTTCTGGCCGAAAGTATTTTTAAAAAACTTTTAAAGGAATTAAGATTGAGAGACATAATACTCAGCAAAGAGGTTGTAGAAATATTATCAAAATATAATTGGCCGGGAAATGTAAGAGAATTGAGAAATGTTTTGGAGAGAGCATTGAATTTATGCTCCGAAGGCGTTATATATCCTAAGCATATTTCTGAACATATTATTGAAAAAACCAAGTATTGTATAATCAAAAAAGAACCTCTTACATTAAAGGATAGGATACAGGAAACTGAGATTAAAGCAATTCGTGCTGCTATTGTTGCTTCCGGTGGAAATAAGACTTTAGCTGCCAAAAAACTTGGAATTCACAGAACTGCATTATATAAAAAGATTGAAAAATATAAGCTTATGGATAGTATATAAATTGATACAGTTTTTAAATAAATGTATCTATAAATCTACACATAGATTACATCAATGAGATACCAAATTCTAAATAATTTATGAAGGACATTCAGGCAATCGTTTGCAGAACTGTATTTAAAAAAGTGTAGTAAAATAGGTACAAAATTTTATAAAATTATGTCATAAATTTCACAAAGTCTATTGATAAATGAAAAAAGTATTGTTATAATTATAACATAGACATTAATTTTAGAGCTAATTTGTATGGCATGATAAGTGCATAGTAAAAAAATAACCTATTTGCACTTTAAAAATTATTTTAAAAAATAGGAGGAATAAAAATGAAAGAAATAGTTATAGCTAGCGGAGTCAGAACACCTGTAGGGACATTCGGAGGGGCATTTAAAGACGTTTCTGCGGTAGAACTTGGGAAAATAGTTGTAGAAGAAGCGATAAAGAGAGCAAATATTAAACCTGATATGATTGATGAAGTTATATTTGGAAATGTTCTTCAGGCAGGCCTTGGTCAAAACGTGGCAAGACAAGTTGCGATACATGCAGGGATTCCGGTAGAGGTACCGTCTTATACCGTAAACAAAGTATGCGGTTCCGGTTTAAAGACTGTTGCATTGGCTGCTCAAGCTATATTAGCAGGGGATGCTGATATAATTGTTGCCGGAGGAACAGAAAACATGAGTCAGGCACCTTACTTATTGAAAAAGGCAAGATGGGGAATGAGAATGGGTAATGGCGTGATTGAAGACTATATGATTCATGATGGCTTATGGGATATTTTCGGTGATACTCATATGGGAATTACGGCTGAGAATGTTGCTGAGAAATGGGGAATTACAAGAGAGGAACAAGACCAATTTTCTCTCAGAAGCCAACAAAGATCGGAAGCTGCAATCAAAAGCGGAAGATTTAAAGATGAAATAATACCTGTATCTGTTCCTCAAAGAAAGGGAGATCCTAAAATAGTTGATACAGATGAACATCCGAGATTCGGTTCAACTATTGAAGGAATGAGAAAGTTAAAACCGGCATTTAAAAAGGACGGAACGGTAACAGCAGGGAATGCTTCGGGAATTAACGATGGAGCGGCTGCTCTTGTTATTATGTCCAAGGAGAAAGCAGATGAACTTGGCATTAAACCAATTGCAACAATTTTATCTTATGCTTCTGCGGGAGTAGAGCCTTCAATTATGGGAACAGGACCTATACCTGCAACGAGAAAGGCTTTGAAAAAAATAAATATGAAAGTTGAAGATATGGATTTGGTAGAAGCAAATGAAGCTTTTGCGGCTCAGTCTTTAGCAGTAGTTAAAGAACTTGGCCTGGACCCGGCAAAAACCAACGTCAACGGAGGTGCTATAGCATTAGGACATCCTATAGGAGCATCCGGAGCAAGAATACTTGTTACTCTTCTGTATGAAATGATGAAGAGAGACTCAAAACTTGGTTTGGCTACTTTGTGTATTGGAGGAGGCCAGGGCATAGCAATGGTAGTTAAAAGGTAAAATATTGGAGGTGCATTGAATGAATAAAGTTGTAACCATAGATGAAGCTGTTAGCCATATTAAAGACGGTATGACTGTAATGGTAGGGGGATTTTTATCTTGCGGAACTCCTCATAAACTAATGGATGCATTGGTAAAAAACGGGGTTAAGAATTTGACGATTATATGTAATGATTCCGGCTATCCGGAATCGGGAGTGGGGAAGCTGATAGTTAACAGACAGGTAAAAACTTTATATGCTTCTCATATAGGTACTAATTCTGAAACGGGAAGACAAATGAATTCTAAGGAATTAGAAGTTCATTTAATTCCACAGGGAACTTTAGCGGAAAGAATAAGAATTGCCGGTGCAGGATTAGGAGGATTTTTAACTCCTACCGGAGTAGGCACCATAGTGGAAGAAGGAAAACAGAAAATAGAGATAGACGGAAAGGTTTATTTGCTGGAATTACCGTTAAAAGCCGATGCAGCATTAATATTAGGACATAAGGTTGATAAAAAAGGCAATATAGCGTATAGAGGAGCTACAAGAAATTTCAATACGATTATGGCTACAGCCGCTGATTTGGTAATAGTTGAAGCAGAAAATCTGGTTGAGGTCGGAGAAATTGATCAAAATGATGTTGTGACACCTGGACTTTTTATAGATTATATAGCATTTGGAGGCGAAAATTAATGGATAGAAGTGAAATAAAGTCTTTAATTGCGAGAAGAGTTGCTAAGGAACTTAAAGATGGAGATGTCATAAACTTAGGGATAGGTCTTCCAACTATGGTTGCAAATTATATACCTCATGATATGGATATTACTTTTCATTCGGAAAACGGATTTATAGGATTGGGTTCTGTCCCTGAGTCAGGAATGGAGGATAAGGATATAGTTAATGCAGGAGGGCAATTTGCCACGGTAAAGAAGGGCGGAGTATTTTTTGATAGTGCTGTGTCCTTTGGAATAATCCGTGGAGGCCATGTAGATGCTACAGTTCTTGGAGCTCTTCAGGTTGATCAGGAAGGGAATCTTGCGAATTGGATGATTCCCGGGAAAATAGTTCCCGGAATGGGAGGAGCAATGGACTTGGTAGTAGGAGCCAAAAAGGTAATAGTTGCTATGGAACATACCGCAAAGGGTTCTCCCAAAATCCTTAAAAAATGCAGCCTTCCCCTTACTGCGGCAAGGGAAGTGGATCTTATTGTTACGGAAATGGGTGTAATAGAAGTAACGAAGGAAGGATTAGTATTAAAGGAAATAAATCCTGAATTTACAATTGACGAAATCAAATCCGTTACTGAAGCGGAATTGATAATTCCGGAAGATTTAAAAGAAATGGAAATTTAACAACTCGGAGGCTCTCCGAGTTGTTTTATTTAAGATTACAGATTGAGAAGAGTTTTTTCAAATCTGTTTATATTTTCTTTTTTGCCTAATATCACTATAGTATCATTTTCTTTTAATATAATGTCAGGATCTATATCAACGAATATTTCTCCGTCTTTGACAATTGCGATGATGTTTAAGTTAAACTTTTTTCTGAGGTCTGCATCTATTATTGTTTTGCCATCAAATTGTTCTGGAATTTTAACTTCGGATATAGCAAATTTACTCGAAAGCTCTATATAATCCAATGTTCGTGAACTGGTCAGTGAGTTTGCAAGACGGATTGCTCTATCCCTTTCCGGATATACTACTTCGGCTCCTATTTTTTTTAGTATTTTCCCGTGTTCTGCACTGATGGCTTTGGAAATAACTCTCGGAACCCCTAGTTCAATTACATTAAGAGTTGTTAATATACTTATTTCAATTTGCTCCCCTATGCACACGATAACAGTTTCGCAATTTTGTATTCCTGCTTCTTTGAGAGTTGCTTTATCCAAATGTGGTGTGACTAAAGCATTCCCTACTTTGTCCTGTATTTGATTTATTTTATCTTCATTACTGTCTAACACCAAAACGTCTTTTCCCATATCCGCAAGGGTTTCAGCAAGAGCAAACCCGAAACGTCCTAATCCTATAACTCCGAAGGGAATAGTCGATTTATATTTTAACATTATAACATCCTCCTATTAACCTATTGTAATTTTTTCTTCGGGATAGGACAGACTGGATGGAGTTCGAGAAAACCATATACACATCATGGTAAGTGGACCGAGTCTTCCGCAAAACATTGTAAAGGATAAAATTATTTTGCTCAAGTCTGCCAGATATGGAGTTATTCCCGTAGATAATCCAACTGTCCCAAATCCGGACACAGTCTCAAAAAGTACTTGTAGAAAAGTATATTGAGGCTCAATAAGACATATTAAAAATGTGTTGAAACATACTAACAAGCCTGCAAGCGTCATAATAACAAATGCTTTTATTATAGATTCTTTAGGTATTTTTCGTTTAAATGCAGTACAATTTTTATTAGCAGATATACTGTATATACTTTTAAATATTACAAAAGCAGTCGTTGTTTTAATACCGCCTCCTGTAGAACCGGGGGATGCTCCTACAAACATCAAAAAAATAAGAGTCAATAATCCGGAGGTAGAGAAATCTCCTAAAGGATAAGTATTAAAACCGGCCGTTCTTGCAGACGTACTTTGAAAAAATGCGCCTAACCAAGAAATATTTTCCGTACATTTTAGAAGAACAGTTCCAAGAGTCAGTAATGTTACGGTCATAGTAATTACAATTTTTGTATTTACGCCGAAAGTTTTAAAATGTTTTTTCTGCTTAATTTCTCTAATAGCATAAAATCCTAATCCTCCAAAGATAATCAGTCCGCAAGTAGTCAAATTCAACAACACATTGTCCTTGTAAGGAGTTAAGTTTTTAAAATCTCCCAAGATATCAAATCCGGCATTGTTAAAAGCGGAAATTGAGTGAAAGATGCTTATACCAAGTGCCGATAGTGGAGAATAATCCTTGGAAAATACTAAGAAACTAAGAATTATGCCGGTTCCTTCGAAAAAAACAGTAGTTGTAATTATTGATTTGACTAATCGTACCATTCCTTGAAGAGAATTAAGGTTCATTGATTCTTTAACTAAAATACGTTCTTTTAATCCGACGTTTTTCCTTGATAGAAGAATAAAAGCAACACCTATAGAAGCAACTCCCAATCCTCCTATTTGAATTAAAATAGCAACGACCGTTCTTCCGAAAACATTGAATGTATTTGCTAAATCAACAGCAACTAATCCGGTAACACAGACTGCCGATGTAGCAGTAAACAATGCATCGACTAATGTTACAGAAACACCTTCGTTTGACGAAATTGGTAAGTATAATAAAGTTGTTCCTGTTAAAACGACTAAAGCAAATCCTAAAACGATTATTCTTCCCGGACTCATTTTTTTAAAGTTAATCAATGCTTCCTACCTTCCTTGTCATTCAAAATTATTACAATATTATTCATTATTATAGCATATTAATATGGAATATAAAATAGGTAATGTCATAGGTTTAAAAGTATCTTTTCCTGGTAATACTTATACAGTGAGGAAAGGGTACTTTTTTTGAGTAACGATGTTTTGTCCCCCTTTACATTTTGCTGGAAAGTGCTTTTTCCTCTAATGTACCTTTTGGGAGGGGAGAGTATGAAATTATTTAAAAGATTTTTATTAATATGTATAATTTTATCAATGGGAATGGTGAATTTTGGAGAGTGTAGGGAAGAAATAGATGATGAAGATATAATACTTCAATCGATGGAAAATATTGGGGCAAGTTTTTTAGAAGAAGATATAAGTATGGGGGGAGAAATAAATCAGCGCATTTTAACAGAAAAAGAGATAAGAATTTTAGGGAAAGAAATGAAAAATGAAATGGGCATAGTTGGTGAAAAAGTTGATGAAAATATGTATTTACCTGAAGCGGAGAAAAAATCTTATGTAGAAAAATTGATAGCAGAGGAAAAAAGCATTCAGCTTTTAATATGGGGAAAAGATAAAAATGAAAATTCTGCCCTTATAAATATTTCTACATATGAAACTGAAAAAGGAGGTGAAACCTATTTGTTTTTAAATAAAGTAAAAAAAAGTAATAATGAATATTATGACGATATTAAGCTGAAAATGGAAGGTATCTTTAAAAAATTTGACTCTGAAGCGGAAATTACTACTTGCGTAATTGGAACTTTTAATGGAAAATTAAATAGACAGAGTCAAGAAAAGAAAATAGATGAAGCTTTAAAGTATATAAAGGGAAATGTTGTTGAAAAATATTCGGATGAATCTTTGATATCCGTTTCAGCTTTTTCGCCTGTATTAGGCAAATATATATTTTCAGGCAATAAAAAGATGAATTATAATATTTCTATGAGGTATAATGAATATGAAGACAAAACTTATATATGGATTGGAATGCCAATTATTATACTTGAATACTAAAGGATAAAAGGAGGGATTTTATTGGAGAAAATAGTGGTGGAAAAAAGCCCTCCGTTGAAGGGAAACGTTAGAGTAAGCGGAGCAAAGAATTCAGCACTACCTATACTTGCAGCATCTCTTTTAGGAACGGAAGATATTATCCTTGAGGATGTACCTAATTTAAAGGATGTTGATGTCATATGTGAAGTTCTTACATCTTTGGGAGCAAAGGTAGAGAGGTATGAGGAAGGAAAGATAAAAATCAATTCCGTGAATATTGATAAATATGAGACTCCCTATGAATTAATGAGTAAGATGAGGGCATCTTTCCTGGTAATGGGACCTTTATTGACCAGGATTGGAAAGGCTAAAACTTCGCTTCCGGGAGGATGTGCTATAGGGACTCGGCCTATCGATTTACATTTAAAAGGATTTAGAGCATTGGGAGCAAACATTGACGTAGATCACGGATATGTTGAAGCTTTTGCAGATAAGTTGATAGGAGACAGAATTTATTTAGACTTTCCAAGTGTAGGAGCGACGGAAAACATTATGATGGCTGCGGTTCTTGCTGAAGGAGAAACTACCATAGATAATGCTGCAATGGAGCCGGAAATAGTTGATTTGGCTAATTTTCTAAATAAGTTAGGAGGAAATGTAAAGGGAGCAGGTACCAGTACTATCAGAATTAAAGGAGTAGACAATTTAAAGGGGACTGTTCACTCTGTTATTCCGGACAGAATAGAAGCCGGAACTTTTATGGTAGCAAGTGCTATCACAGGAGGAGACGTTATCATAGAAAATGTTATTCCAAATCATATAAAGCCTATTATAGCTAAACTAAGAGAAGTAGGCTGTGATGTATATGAAAATGGTGATAAAGTAAGGGTTGTAGGAAATACAAAAATAAAAGCGGTGGATGTGAAAACTCTTCCTTATCCTGGTTTTCCTACGGATATGCAAGCTCAGTTTATGGCTCTAATGAGTATAGCTGATGGAACAAGTGTTATCATTGAAACTGTATTTGAAAACCGATTTATGCATGTAGACGAATTAAAGAGAATGGGTGCAGATATAAAGATAGATGGAAGAAGTGCAATTATACAAGGAGTTAATTCCTTGATGTCGGCTCCGGTAAAAGCTACGGATTTAAGAGCGGGAGCAGCCCTTATTTTAGCTGGACTTGTAGCGGACGGCAAGACCGAAATTGATAACGTATATCATATAGACAGAGGTTATGACCATATAGAAGATAAATTTTCCCAACTTGGCGGGAAAATTTATAGAATAGAATATTAAACATAGTATCTTTTTCCCCTGCATAGAATTTAAAGAGACAAAAGAACAAAAAGAGGGGGAAAAGATGAAGAAGTTGGGAATATATTTAATTTTCTTTATTGTAATAATCATTGTTGTCCCTGCGGTTCTTGTAAAAACCATTAATTTTGTGATGAAAGAAGATAAGTTGAATTTGACGGAAGAAAAAGATGAAGAATCGGAGAACAAAGAAGAAGTAAAATTTGATGGTTATATAAAAGTATATGATACAAGAACTCAGGAAGTTTTGAAGATGCCTTTGGAAGACTATGTGAAGGGAGTAGTAGCGGCGGAAATGCCCGCCGAATTTCATGAAGAAGCATTAAAAGCTCAGGCTGTTGCCAGCAGAACTTATGCATTGGAAAGGACAAAGAAATATCCTGCAGGCCATCCGGATCATCCCGGAGCGCCGCTATGTACGGGAGTTCACTGCCAAGCCTACTTAAGTCTTCAGGAATTGGAGGAAGCTCACTCTTCCAAATGGGTGGAGCAATATTGGGGAAAAATTGAAGATGCCGTAGATAGTACTAAAAATGAAGTAATTTATTATGACGGAGAATTGATTGAACCCTTATATCATTCTACCAGCGGAGGAATGACGGAGGATTCGGAAGATGTGTTTGCAGTTAGTTACCCTTATTTGAAGTCGGTTTTGAGCCCTTATGAAGAAGGTGCTCCCAAATTGAAGAGTACATCCACCTTTACAGTGAATGAATTTATAGATAAGATAAAGGAGAATTATCCTGAAGCTAATATTACAAAGGATAATATGGCTGAGAAGATCAAAGTGGTGGAAAGAACGGAAAGCGGTAGAATAAAAAAATTGATGATTGATGGAATAGTTATAGAAGGTAGCAAAATAAGAAGTATATTTAATTTAAATTCTACAAATTTTAAGATAACTTTAAATCTTAAAACCAATACCGTTGAGATTGAAACAACAGGATATGGTCATGGAGTTGGAATGAGCCAATGGGGAGCAAACGGTATGGCGAAGCAGGGAAAAAACTATAAGGAAATATTATGTCACTATTATCAGGGAGTAGAAATCGGAACATATAAATAGCTATATAAAAAAGGGAGTGCCGTAAAACTGCTGAATAAGCAGTTAGCGATACTCCCTTTTTTCATAAATTAAAAAGTTAGCTCTAAAAACTTTATTTGCAGGTTCTCAGGAATCTGTATTTTATTTTTTTGTATAAAAACGGCAAATTTTCGCGATAAGAATTTGCCATTTAAAACTTTTAATACATATTTTTAATTTTTTTCTAAAAGATGTATTAAATATTTTGTCCTGGCAATACTACCTAATGGAGGTGGAGGTATGAAAAAATGGTTTTCAAATTTAATGGATAAAGACGGATTTTATATAATTTTATTTATTTGTGTTTGCTTAATTGCGACAACTGCCGTTTGGGTTTCTAAAAATAATTCTGTAAAGACAAAAGATGAAAATATTTCAAAGATAAATGAAGATTTTTTTAAAGTGGAAAAGGGTGACGAAGAAGAACCTTCTTTAGAGATCAGCAAGATGGGAAAAACGGACGATGAAGAAGAGAAGAATGATGAAGAAGAACAAAATAAAGATATAGAAAAAGAAGAAGAGAAACAAAATCAAGATCAGGATATTGAAGAAATAATGGAAGATGAAACGGATAAAGGAAAAGAAGATGATGAGACGGAAAAACTTTTTAAAGAATCGGAACCAATTGAAAGTAATACGAATTCTCCTGTTATTCAAAATAATATGCTTCTTCCGTTGGTAGGTACTTTGGGAGTTGATTTCACAGGAGAAGGATTGGTTTATTCAGAGACTTTAGACGAATGGGTAAGCCATCAAGGAATTGACTTATATGCAAAAGAAGGAACTATAGTAAGGGCAAGCCTTGATGGAGTTGTAAAGGATGTATACGACGATGATTTATGGGGAATAACAATAACTATTGATCATGGCAATGGAATAGAAACAAGATACAAAAATTTATCTACAGAGAAAATGGTAAAAATAGGGCAAAAGGTTAAAAAAGGAGATCCAATAAGTGGTATAGGGAGGACTGCAAAATTAGAACTTGCAGAGGAACCTCATTTACATTTTGAAGTATTAAAAGAAGGGATATGCGTTGATCCAAAAGATTATTTACCAAACATTCAATAAAAATTCAACCTGTTTTGTGAATATGTTCTATAAATATGAGTTTGAGCATAATTATAAAAAAGAAAGGGAAGAGAAAAATCAAGTTCAAAGGGGGTTAAACATTTGAAAGATTATATAGAAGAAAGGGCATTGAAGGTTGCAAAATACATAATTAGTGAAAAATCAACGGTAAGACAAGCAGCTACTGTATTTGGGGTGAGTAAAAGTACTGTTCACAAAGATGTGACGGAACGGTTGCCTAAAATCAACCCTCTTATTGCTGGCATGGTTAAGCAGATATTAGAAAAAAATAAATCAGAAAGACACATCAGAGGTGGAGAAGCAACTAAAATGAAATACAAAGTTGTTAATAATTAAATAGGTCCTTTTAAGGGCCTTTTAAAATTTTTTGTAAAATTTTATGAGTAAAATAGAGGATTTTTTCTAATTTTATAGAACTTAAATTAGGATAGGATATTTGTGGATATTTGTCGAAAGCTTGTCATAGTTTTTTAAAATAAATTTATTTGTATATAAGATAAAATACTGTTAATATATATATATAAAACACAAAGGAGGGCGTGTTGTATGGCTGCATTTAGAAGCGATTTAGGAATTGATCTCGGTACGGCAAGTATTTTGGTTTATGTAAAAGGAAAAGGAATAGTGCTGAACGAACCTTCTGTGGTAGCTATTGATCAAAATACAAAAAGATTTCTTGCTGTAGGAGAAGAGGCGAGAAAGATGTTGGGACGTACGCCGGGGAATATTATTGCTTTGAGACCTCTTAGAGACGGAGTTATATCCGATTATGACGTTACGGAAAAAATGCTTAAATATTTTATACAGAGGGCTATAGGAAGATTTTTATTTAAGCCAAGAGTTATAGTTGGCGTTCCCAGTGGAGTGACTGAAGTTGAAAAGAGAGCGGTATTGGAGGCGAGCAATCAAGCGGGGGCTGCGAAAACATATCTTATAGAAGAGCCCATGGCAGCAGCAATAGGAGCCGGGATAGATATCACCGAACCTAATGGAAACATGATCGTAGATATTGGTGGCGGAACTACAGACGTTGCCATAATCTCATTAGGAGGAATAGTTGTAAGCAAATCCATAAAAGTAGCAGGAAACGAGTGCGACGAAGCTATTTCAAGATATATTAGGAAAAAACATAATGTAATGATAGGAGAGAGAAGTGCAGAAGAATTAAAAATCAATATTGGTACGGCTTATAAAAAGAATAAAGAAGAATTCATGGAAGTAAGAGGGAGAAATTTAGTAACAGGTCTTCCGAAGACCGTTAATATTTCATCATCAGAGATGCTGGAGGCATTAGAGGAACCTGTGACAAATATAGTGGATTCAGTACATGCGGTTCTTGAAAGAACACCTCCGGAATTGGCGGCTGATATTGCAAATACAGGGATAGTTATGACCGGTGGAGGTTCTTTACTGTGGGGCCTTGATAAACTTATATCTGAAAAAACAGGAATAGATGCAAGAGTTGCAGATGATCCTGTTTCATGTGTAGCTATAGGGACGGGAAAATCTCTTGACTGGGTTGATGTGTTAGAGAATAGTTTAATGAATGATGATAAGGTTAGGTCTAAATAACTATAATAAAAATTATTTAATCGACGATATACACTAATGAATATTATTAAGGAAGTGATATTTTGAATCGAGGACTATATATTAGTGCAACTTCTTTGATTGCAAATCAAAGAAAAATGGATGTTATTGCAAATAATATTGCAAATATGAATACCACAGGATTTAAAAAAGATATTCCTATAACAGAATCATTTCCTGAAGCTCTTCTTGCAAAAATTAATGACAAGCCTGACTCAGATTTAACGGCCACAGGGCAAAACCAAATAACTTATGAAAACCATGGAGAAGTACATATAGCCCATACTGAGAATGGTTATTTTATGATTAGAACGCCTATGGGAGTAAGCTACGAAAAGGATATCAGGTTTATAGTTGATGATGAGGGCAATTTAAGGACATACTATAAGAATGAAAAAGATGAGTACAAAACAGATGGTGAAAATCTTATTTTAGGAAGAGACGGCAATCCCGTAAATGCTCAGGGAAATATAGAAGGTATGTTGGAAGGAATGGTTTATTATCCTAATAGAAATATTATAGGAACTATGAGCGGAGGAGTTAAATTTCATAAGATAGTGTCAGATTTTACTCAAGGGGATATAGTAGAGACAGGAGGAAAAACTGATGTGGCATTGAACGGCTCTGGGTTTTTTAAAGTTCAGGGAGAAGATGGGGAAGTGCTATATACCAGAGACGGTTCTTTTGCAATTAATAATGAGGGCATACTTACTACTTCCGACGGAAGGGAAGTAGTAGGCAGACAAGGACAGATAAATATTAATGGAGATAGTATAGAAATAAGGAAAAACGGAGAAATAGTGGTCGACGGAGCCGTGGTAGACAGCTTGGATATAGTTGATTTAGATAATAAGGAATATTTAAGAAAAGTCGGTGATAATTTATACCGAATGTTGGATGGTGTGAACGGAGAGGAAATTCCTTTTCAGGGAGAAGTAATGTCAGGTTGCTTGGAGAGCTCTAATGTAGATTCTATAAAGGAAATGGTTAATATGATAAGTTTATTGAGAAATTATGAATCCTGTCAAAAGGCAGTAAGAACTCAGGATGAAATGTTGGAAAAGGCAGCAAATGAAATAGGAAGAGTATAGAAAAGGAGGACTAATTAATATGCGTTCGTTATGGACAGCGGCAACTGGGATGAAAGCACAGCAATTAAATATTGATGTCATATCTAATAATTTATCGAATGTAAATACTACCTCATATAAATCACAAAGAGCAGAATTTAAGGATCTGTTTTATTCTGCGCTTAAAAGAACAAATATTGAAGACGATCAGGGCAGACCTGTAAATTTGGAAGTTGGTCATGGAGTTATGACTTCGGCTACAAAGAGAGATTTTGAAAATGGAAGTTATATTGAAACTCAAAATGATTATGACGTTGCCATTGATGGAGAAGGATTTTTTGGGATAATGCTTCCAAACGGAAATGTAGCATATACAAGAGACGGAAGCTTTAAATTGAGTGTTGACGGAGATGAAGGGAAACTGGTTACCTCGGAAGGATATAGTGTATTATCCGAAGATGATGATGAAATAATCATAGAAGATGGAATGAAGGACGTAAACATAGATAATCTTGGATATATAACAGCCGTAGATGAGGATGGAGAGAATGTTGATATAGGGAGATTAAAATTAGTTAAGTTTATGAATCCAGAAGGACTTTTGAGTAAGGGAATGAACCTCTATGAAGCAACTTCAGCTTCGGGAGAAGAAATACCGATAGAAGCTGAAGAAATGGAAAGCAATATCATACAGGGATATTTGGAATCTTCCAATGTTCAGGTAGTAGATGAGATGGTAAAGATGATTACAGCTCAAAGGGCCTATGAAATAAATTCCAAGACAATTCAAGCGTCTGATGAAATGTTACAGATGGCCAATAATTTGAAGAGATAGTTGAGGTGATCGTATGGAGACTGTTCCCATAGATAATATTAAAATAACTTCAGATGAAAATGTTTTGGCCAAAAGGGCTGAAGCATTAAAAGACGATGATGATAAGCTTATGGATGTATGCAAAGATTTTGAAAGCATATTTGTTTATACAATGTTTAAAAAAATGAGAGACACAATTCCTGACGGGGGATTGGAAGAAAAAAGCATGGGAAGAACAGTATTTGAGGATATGTACTTGGAGGAAGTAGCTAAAGAAGCAAGCAGCCAAAATAATGGTATTGGTATTGCTAAAATGATGTACGATCAATTTAAAAGGGGAGATATAAAAATTTAGGAGGTTGTTATGGGAAGAAAGATACTATGTTTTTCTTTGGTATGTGCTCTTATATTTGGAGTATTTAGCGTAGGGTACTGTCAGAAAAATAGTTTATCTAAGAAGGAAATAGAAAGAATTGTGGGAGAAGTAGCAAGAAAAAGAGGAATACCGAGTGTAATACTTAAATCAGTTGCAAAAACCGAAAGTTCCTTTACACAGTTTACGCCATCGGGGAAAATATATGCAAGCCGAGGTGGTAATATTGGTATTATGCAGGTAAGATCAAATGCCTATAACTTAAAAAAATTGCAGGAGGATCCAGTATATAATATTGAAGCCGGAGCAGATGTGCTTCTTGCTAAATGGAAATATGCAAATAGTAAAATGCCTCAAATAGGCAATATGGATCCTAATATATTGGAACATTGGTATTTTGCCCTTTGGGCTTATAACGGACTTTTAAATAGGAACAATCCTAATCAGAGCAGTAATACATATCAGGATAAAATATATAAGACGGCACAAAAAATTTATGGAGTGAAAATTAGCTCGATTGATAAGAAAAGCCTTCCTAAGAAAGGGATTCCAGGCAAAAATATTAAGTTAGAGACTCCCGCAAAATTTCACGAAGGAGATATCATTAAATATAAAATAGGAGATATAGTATTAGCAGACGGCAAAGAACAACTTCTTCTTCTTAACCAGCCATCCGGAAAAGAAGTAGGGAGAGTAGACGATAAAACAAAGTTAACTATAATTGAAGGACCAAAATTAAAGAACGGATTTTATTTTTATAAAGTAAAGAATAAAGAGAAAAATAAAGAAGGATGGATATATGGAAATTGGATTAAGATTGTGAATAAATCCTCTTAATATGTTAATAATTTTAAATAGAAGTTTTATTTAGGAGGATGAGCTATATGAAAAGAAGAGGTTTTTATACGCTGTTAGCTATATTTTTAACAATATTTACTATAGGAGTAATAATAAAAATATAATAAAGTAAAAAAGGTTAAAAAGAATAAAACCGTAAGAATTTTAAAATTCTTACGGTTTTATTCTTTTATTATTTTACAGCTGGCTTTTCAAACGCAGGTTTTATTTGATAAGTAATATTATCACCGTTTACTGTAAATTCTCCGATCATAATATTATAAATATCCTGTGGATTTTTTGCTTCCCGAGAGTCAAATTCAATATATCGTATGCCATCATTTAAATCTGTGGAATTTTGACTTCCGCCTTGTAATACCCATATATTTTTTCCCTTTTCCTCTACGGCTTTTAAGGTATCATGGAGAAGGTTAGCTTCCAATTTATCTGTAAAGCCTCCATTTCCAAATACCGGTGTAGGAAGAACAAGGATTATATTTTTCTCCTGGGAATTTTCCAGATCATTTTTTAACCATAGCCACTGCTCTGAATTTGAAGCTCTGAGACCTCCCTTGGAACTATCGGCCTTTATTATAAGCAAATTATTAAGCTTATAAGGCTTGTACCCGGAAGACACATTTATAATATTGGAATTCTTTAAACCATTTTGGAATTCCTGAGTAGTTCCTCCAAGATATATTCCTGTATTGAAATTATTCATTTTTCCTTTTATTTTATCCGTTGCAGCATATCCTACCAATTCATTTAATTTTTGTGGCACGGCAGTTATCCCTAAAGTATAACCGTTCGCTTCTTTTTTCACAGCTACATTTTTATCATCCTTTAAAGTGCTGGAGGCAGGTAGTACCAAGCTTCCGCTTTGAGAAGGGGGATATACAGCAGACAATCCGTCAAGGAGAATTTCTCCTGAGTATTTAGTAGGACTGTCGACCTCGACTATATAGATTTTCTTGAGAGTAACAGGATATTCTATTCCTTGAGGAATATCGGCAGTTACATATTGCCATCCGGACCAATCAATACTTTTTGAAAAATCTATATTAATTGATTTTCCGGTTTTATCTACGATATTTCCTCTCAGCCAACCTCCGTTTTCGTCTCCGTAAACCCATAAACCTAATTTACTGGGGGTTCCATCTAACACACGTCCATTTCCTCCGTTCTGGATGAAATTAACATAGGCTGCTCTTGTATTTTCTCCCAGAGTAAAATCGTATTGAAGGCTCAGGCTTTTATTACCTTCCTTGGCCTCATCTGAAGAAGCAATACTTCCTTTTGTAGTTTCAGGAGAAGTAGATGAAGAGAAGTTCTCCATATTGTCAAAGGACTCAACCAATACTCCTTTTCCTCCTATGGAAACCAGTATGTTTTCAACTCCCTCTCCTAATTTAGCGGTTATTGCTCCTTTTCCGCCGTTACTGTTGCTGTAAAAGATTCCTTTTTCCACATAGCCTATATTTCCTATAACGGTGAAGTTTAAATCTTCCGGATATATAATAGCCTTATAACCATCTTTGTCCTTCCCATGAAATACGCTTAAATTCTTTTGGCTGTTGATATCAAGAGAAAAACTGGTTAAATCCGTGGTAATATCCATTACTTTTCCCAGAACTTTTATATCATAGGTCCCTGTAATTCCATTGTAACTGGCAGTTACCTTTCCGGTTCCGGAAGAATTAGCCTTAAGGACATTTCCGTTAAAGGTTCCGTCAATTCCTGACACGGTATACTTGACTAACGACTGGTCAATTGCAATAGGATTGTAATACTGATCATAACCCTTTACCGAGAATTTTCTGGTGGTTTCCGGGAACATATTGGAATCATCAGTAGTTACAGTTAAATAAGCTAAGGTTCCCTGAGGAGGATTCGAGAATACACCAACTCCGTCTACAACTTTTCTTTCAGTACCGTCTGAAGGTTTATTTACAACTGTTGGGGTTTGTTCATCTAAGGCTCTTACGGCCATAGTGGTTGACCCGCCTCCATCAAGGACTAATGCATTATAAGCACCTAAATCCTTCATTATTTGAGAGAATACCTCTTGGGACACTCCCTTAAAGGAAGTGTCTCTTCCGTCAATTGTTACCATAAGAAGTTCATTTCCATCTTGAGTTATACCCAATCCTGTTCTTGGGTTATCCCCCTTGATATTAAGATTGGAGTTTATAGTTTTTCCATTTTCAACTATTCTGCTTCCGCCGCCTATGGCAAATTTTATTTTATCCAAATCAAGATCCGTATAATCAGGTACTGCGGAAAGTTTAAGTTCAACGGTATCTCCTACATGGAAATTATTTAAAAGGGTATCTTTGACTCTTCCCCTTCCTGTAAGTATGTATCCCTCTTCAGGAATGTCCACAGCTTCTTGACCTACACGCACATCTGTTACAACATCGTTTTCCACTACTACCTCTATCATATCGTTAAATAATTTGTTTCCTATGGACTTTTGGCCCCAATGCCTATTATAAAGCATTATCTCCTCATATTTTTCACTGGCTTTGTTGACAGCAGATAATATGACTTCCGAGTTTGTTGCAGAAGAAACCGCTGCAAGTTTTTTATTGAAGTAATTAAGAGAAGGATTATTGTTCTCATCTAATACAAAAGCCGGAAGAGCATAATCTTTACTCATAGGCGAAGAAATCATGTCTCCGTCATTAATTAATGCTCCGAGAGAGTGAGGAATAGGATTATATTCGAAGAAATCTCCGTTTATTCCTCCTAGGGCCCCTGAATCTTTTACCATAGTACTTACTTTTTCTCTATTTGAAATTCCCTTTTTACTGAATAAGCCTTTGACTTCAGTATACTTATCTTTTAAATTAACCCTGAGAACATTTATATTCCACCATCCTTTAGTAGTAAATTTAAGGATGTTGCTGTATTCTACTCCGCTGGAGAGATGTTTCGAATTTTTTGTTTCATATATTACAGTAGGCATAACAGGATTAGTAGCTACAGTAAAAGCTGGGGAAGCTGCGGATAATATTGAAACAAGTACTAAGAGTAATATAAAAGATTTTTTAATTTCCTTTTTCATTAATGTCACCTCACTTGTTTTTTATTAATATTTACTTAAGGGAACCCCCTAAAAATATTATATAATTTAAATATCTCAAATTGATTACAAAATCATTACAATCATTTGACAAAGGAAAAAAATAACGAACAAAAAGAATTATATCTCCTTGTTCGCCATCAGTCGGGGTGGAGGGATTCGAACCCCCGGCCCCATGGTCCCAAACCACGTGCGCTACCAAGCTGCGCTACACCCCGTAACTATTATAGTATAATGTATCTTACGATTTCGTGCAACGTGACAAAATAAGTTAAATGGGAGATTTATTCATTTATAGATTAAGTATCCTTGAGAAATCAGCATTTTTCTCACTGTATCTATTGATTTGAAAGGGAAGTAAGAAATTATATTATGATGTTCAATTATATGAACAGAAATTCTTTCTAATCATATTCTATATTAAATCAATTAAATATATAAGGGGGAAAATTGTATGAAACAAATGGGTGGTAATGAGATAATACATGGAGGATATGCGGACCCGTCTCCATATCCGGAAATTAAAGTTCTGGGAGAAAATAAACTCTATGCGGAGATTCTGATGGATGACTATGCAGGAGGGGTTAGTGAATTTACAGCAATAAATCAGTACTTATATCATTATTTTATTTCCAACAAAGAAGCGGAAGAAGTCGCTAATATGTGGGAACGTATATCTATCACGGAAATGCATCATATGGAGATGTTGGCAGAAACCATTTTACTGTTGGGAGGCAATCCTATATACAGAGGGAGCCAAAATACAAACTGTTGTTGTTGGAATGCGGGATATGTATATTATGGATATAACTTATGTGACCGGCTTCATGCGGATCTTATGTCTGAATACGAAGCAATTCGAAACTATGAGAGACATATCAAAGAGATTAATGACCCTTATGTTCAGGCGATTTTGGCGAGAATTATTTTGGATGAAAAAGTTCATATTGAACATTTTAATAAGGCTATTGGAAAGTATTGCGGCTGGTAATTGAGCATTGATATTTTTTATTGACGAATCATTTTAGCAGTGTTATAATTTAGTCAAGTTCTTATATTGGAAATAATTGAATAAAAATCTTGAACCTTATCAAGAGTGGTGGAGGGAATGGGCCCTATGAAACCCGGCAACCTGAAATGTGTACTTACTTCAATGGTGCTAAATCCCACAGAAATGTTGTTCTGAAAGATGAGGTGCATTTGTTGCCTTTTCTTCGGAAGAGGTTTTTTTATTTAAAAAAACAGAAAATCAAGGAGGCATTTGTATGAAAAGATGGTTGTTTACTTCGGAATCCGTAACAGAGGGACATCCTGATAAAATCTGCGATCAGATATCGGATGCCATATTGGATGCTATATTAGAAAAGGATCCGGAGGCAAGAGTTGCTTGTGAAACAAGTGTTACTACAGGACTTATACTGGTGGTTGGTGAAATATCCACAAAATGTTATGTAGATATACCTAAGGTTGTAAGAAAGACTGTTAAGGAAATAGGATATACCAGAGCAAAATATGGTTTTGATGCGGATACATGTGCGGTAATTACTTCAATTAATGAGCAGTCCCCCGACATAGCTATTGGTGTAAATAAAGCATTGGAGCAGAGAGAATTGAGTGAAGATGAATTAGACAGTATCGGTGCCGGTGATCAGGGAATGATGTTTGGATTTGCCTGCAATGAAACGCCGGAACTAATGCCTCTGCCTATATCTTTGGCTCACAAGTTATCAAAGAGATTGGCGGAAGTCAGAAAAAATCATACGCTTCCCTATTTGAGGCCAGACGGGAAGACTCAGGTAACTATTGAATATGAAGACGGAAAGCCCGTAAGAGTTGAAAATGTTGTAGTGTCCGCTCAGCATTGTTCAGATATTGATTTACCAACTATCAGAAAGGATATAATAGAAAATGTTATAAGTAAGATAATACCCTTAAATATGATAGATGAGAATACCAAATACTATGTAAATCCTACTGGAAGGTTTGTTATCGGAGGTCCAATGGGGGATTCGGGACTTACGGGAAGAAAGATAATAGTCGATACTTACGGAGGCTATTGCAGACATGGAGGAGGGGCCTTTTCGGGTAAGGATCCTACAAAAGTAGATCGTTCTGCAGCCTATGCCGCGAGATATGTGGCAAAAAACATAGTAGCCGCAGGAATTGCGGAAAAATGTGAAGTAGGACTTGCTTATGCCATAGGAGTGGCAAGACCTCTGTCAATTTATGTGGAGACCTTTGGAACAGGAAAATTGACTGATAATGAAATTGAGAGCTTAGTTAACAAACATTTTGATTTGAGGCCTGCTGCAATCATCAGAGATTTGAATTTAAGAAGACCTATATATAGACAAGTTGCAAGCTACGGTCATTTTGGAAGGCCGGATTTGGATCTTCCTTGGGAAAGAACCGATAAAGTAGAAGAATTGAGAAAAGACGGATTTAAACTTTAATACCATTGAAAAATTTTTAAAATTTAGAAGACATGAGTTAGTTTTAAACTGATCTTATGTCTCATTTTTTATATGAAGTTAAATAATTAAATTTTACCGATATAACGGTAAGATTAATATAAATAAAACGATTTCATAATACTATAATTATAAATAGATTATAAATATAGCTAAAATGTGATACTTATCAACGAGACAATTAAAGGAGGATATAATTGGATATTTTTAAGAAGGATTATATATTTTTAGATATTGGTTTAAAAGACAAAGAAAACAGTATTGATTTTATTGCCGGTAAGGCTGTTGAACTAAGCATATCCAATGACAAAGATCAAACAAAAAAAGATTTATGGAGCAGAGAAAGGGCATTTAATACCGCCATTGATGAAACAATAGCAATACCACACACTAAGTCGGAATCAATTAACCTTCCGGCGATATTCATCATAAAGTCGAAGAACATCATTGACTGGGGCGGAAAGAATATTAAACTGATTATATCCTTTTTGACTCCTAAAGAAAATAAGGACAATATCCATTTAACCATGTTGTCTAAAATATCCAGGAAACTTGTGGATGATAAATTTAAGACTACTTTAAACGAGTCTGATGATATTAATTTAATATATGAATTAATTATGAGTGCTTTAAATTCTTAAAATTGAAAGGAGAGAATATTATGGCAAAGAAAATTATAGGCTTATGTGCTTGTCCTATGGGACTTGCCCATACTTTTATGGCTGCCGAAGCATTAGAGAAAGCGGCAAAGGAAAAAGGGTATGATGTAAAGATTGAAACTCAAGGAGCAGATGGAATTCAAAACAAGCTTACGGCAGATGATATTAAAAAAGCAGATATTATAATTCATTCTGTGGGAATAACTCCTGAAGGTATGGACAGATTTGAAGGATATGAAGTATACGAAGTGGAACTTCAGGAATTAATTAAAAATCCAAAGGGAATTTTAGAAGAAATCGAAGAAGATAAAGGATTTAAGTAATTTTTAAAAGGAAAGAAGGGAATTGAAATGACGATTAAAAAAAGAACTATCGGAGTGTCTGAGGATAAAATTGTTGGAAAGGCAAATGATTTAAATGATGGTAAGCAATCTGCTTGGACAGAAATAAGCAGACATATAATGACCGGTATATCTTATATGATACCTATATTGATTATGGGAGGACTTGTCGGAGCATTTTCACAAATTATACCTTATGTCATATTAAGGGTAGACCCTTCGTTATCCATTATAGATGCATTAAATTCAGGACAATATACCGGATTTAGCGAAATATTATTGAAATTAGCCAATGTAATGTCTACTTTTGGCTTTACGTTATTTGGATTTGCAGTTCCTATGTTTGCAGCATTTACTGCTAATTCAATAGGCGGGAAGACCGCTCTTCTTGCAGGATTTATCGGCGGATATATAGCAAATAATCCGGTTGCTAAGCTAAGCATTGTAAACGGGAAATGGGAATCGGCAGCTCCCGTTGCTTCAGGGTTTCTTGGGGGCGTTATTATAGCTTTTGCTGTCGGATATTTTGTAAAATGGCTGAACAAAAAAATAAAGGTATCACATAATTGGCTGGCATTTAAAACTACTTTTTTAGTTCCTCTATTAACGGTATTGTTTACGTTGATATTTATGGTATATATAGTAACCCCTGTTGGCGGCGCTATGAATAGTCTTATTAAGAATGTGCTTCAATCTGCAGGGAAATCGGGAGAGATGATATATGCGGTAATCCTTTCTGCTGCAACGGCTTTTGATTTGGGAGGACCTGTTAATAAGGCGGCAGGATTTGTTGCTGCCGCATTTACGATAGAAAAAACTCTTCCTATTACTGCAAGGGTTATAGCAATAGTCACTCCATCTATAGGATTGGGATTGAGTACTTTAATTGATAAAAAATTAGTCGGCAGAAGGGTATACGACAAACAATTTTATCAGGCAGGAAAGACATCTATATTTTTAGCCTTCATGGGAATTTCAGAGGGAGCAATTCCTTTTGCTTTAGAGAGACCCGGCTTTGTAATTCCTCTATATGTGATTTGTTCTGTAATAGGTTCGGTTACGGCAATTGCATTGGGAGCTGTTCAATGGTTTCCCGAATCCGCAATATGGGCTTGGCCGCTTATAGACGGAATAGTTCCGTATATAATAGGATTGGCTGTAGGATCTATTTTGATTGCCGTAATAAACGTACTGCATAGAAATAACCTGATTAAGAAAGGTAAATTAGAAGTTTTCTAATAAAACAGAAGTTATAAGGATAAGGAGGAAAAATGGAAAAATTAAAAATAGGTGTAATTCCTCATACCCATTGGGATAGAGAATGGTATTTTACGTCATCAAAATCATTCATCTATTCTCTCCACGATTTTGATGAAATTATCGGATATTTAGAACAGAATAAAGAATTTAAGTGTTTTATCTTTGACGGACAAACTTCAATAATAGAAGATTATGTTTCCGCAAGACCTGACATGGAGGCGAGAATTAAAAAACTTGTCAAAGATAATAGAATGATTATCGGACCTTGGTATACTCAACCTGACACATTAGTAGTATCAGGCGAATCCTTAATAAGGAATTTGCTTTATGGTATACATTATGCCGAAAAGCTTGGGAAATATATGAAAGTCGGGTATCTTCCCGATTCGTTTGGAATGAATGAGCAGATGCCACAGATATATAAGGGATTTGGTTTTGATTATGCAGCCTTTAGAAGAGGCATATCCGACAGATTAGTTAAGAATAGGGAGTTTTATTGGACTTCGCCAAATGGTGATGAAGTATTTGTTCACAATATATACGCTTACGGAAGTTTTGGATATCCTCCGGAAAATACGGGTGAACTTAAAAAGTATATAATTGATATTGTAGACAAATTAAAAGAAAAGTATAGGACAGGATTAATATTGTTGTTTAATGGGGAAGATCAAAAACCAATCAGAAAGGATTTACCTCAAATTCTTCAAACAGCCCGAAAAATATTACCGAATATGGATTTTGAGATAATGTCCTTAGAAGAAGGATTAATGGAAATTAAAAAATCCGGCGTGGATTTTGAAAGATATCAAGGAGAATTTACTTTTGGACAATATTCGAGAACTCATAAAAGCATTTTTTCAACTCGTGCAGATTTAAAGATAATGAATAACAGAACAGAAAATTATATTCAAAATATAGCTGAGCCGGTATCGTCATTAGCTTATACCCTTGGTTTTAAGTATGAAGAAAAGGTCTTTGAAAAAATTTGGAAGCTAATGCTTCTAAATTCTGCCCACGACAGCATTGGCATGTGTAATTCTGATGAAACCAACAAATATGTTGAATATAGGTTTATTGAAGCAAAAAATCTTTTGTCTTCATTAACGGAATTAAAGATGAGGGAAATAAGTACAAGGATTCCGGCAAAAGATAACTTCCAATTTCAAGTATATAATCTCCTGCCTTATAAAAGAGGCGGAATTATAGAGACGGAGCTTTTCTTGCCCTTTGATGAAGTGGAAATTTATGATGAAGAGGGCAATATATATGAATCACAAATTATTGATATTAAAAATGTAACAGATTCTTTGCTTAAGAGTTCTGTTAAAGAAATTGGAGTGGATAACGACTCTGATACTTCTTGGCATAAAGAGATTGAAAATATATTTGATGCTAAGATATTAATTGATATTGAAGAATTACAGCCCTTCAGTTATAAAACCCTTTATATCCGTAAGAAAGTGAAATCTCATATACCACCAATTGAAAATAACAATTCTATAGAAAATGAATACTTCCTTATATCAATAGACGATAAGGGAATTATAAATATATATGACAAGAAGAGGAAGATTAACTATAAAGATGCAATTTATTTTGAAGATGACGGGGATGAAGGAGACAGTTACGACTATTCCGAACCGACTCACAATGTTTATTTAAGAGATATTAATGTAATAAATGTTGATAAAATAATCAATACTCTTAAAAGCACCCTTTATATAACTGTTGATATGCCTTTACCCTATAATTTAAAAGAAAGAGTTCAAGGAAAAAATACCGTAAATAACAATATTACTTTAGAACTTTCATTAATTAAAAATAATTCCAATATCGGAATAGATGTTACAGTACTCAATAGGGCAGTGGAGCATAGACTTAGAATTATTGCAAATACTGATATATGTGCGAAATACTCTTATGCCGATGAACAATTTGGCACTATAAAGAGAAAAACTTATCTTAAAGAAGTTGAATCCTGGAAGGAAGAGAAATGGGACGAAAAACCCAGGACAATTGAGCCAATGCAGAGCTTTGTCAGTATAACGGATGAGAATTTAACGGTTCAGGTTGTTACAGATGGGGTAAGAGAGTACCAAATTGTAGGTGAGAAATTTAATAAGATTGCCATGACTGTACTAAGATCTATTCCATACCTTGGGAAGGAAAATCTTAATGACAGACCTGGCAGAGCATCGGGCATGAAAGCCCAAACTTTCGATTCCAGGCTTATAAATAAGAAAATTAATGCGAAATATTTTATATCATGTTATGATAAATATTGTGATTATGAACTTGCTAAGAATGCAAAGGAAATACTTACTCCTATCATTTGCTACCAGGGATCACAGTTTAAGAATAATACCACTTACTTTGTCATTACAAATCCGAAAGATAAAAATTTGCCGTTAGATTATTCTGCATTGGAGATAAGAGGAGATGTTATATTATCAACGGTAAAAAAGGCAGAGCAGAAAGAAAACTTGGTTGTAAGATTTTATAATCCTGATAGACTTAGGAGTAAGAAGGCAGTAATTATAGGTAAAACAGAAAATTTTTACGAATCTACCTTAGACGAAAAAATAATTTCAAAATTAGACCAGGGTAAAATAGAAATTGGTACCTGTGAAGCAAAAAGCATCATTTACTCTCCTGAAAACAATAATAAATAATAGTAAAAGGTGAGTCCATGAATAAGAGAGAAGAGAACTTGATAAGAATTCTATATGAAAGAAAGAATAACTTTGTATTAATAAAGGAAATGGCCAAAGAAGAAAATTGTTGTGACAAAACCGTTAGAAATTCTCTTGATAGAGTAGAAGAATATCTTAACAAGTTTTCTTGCGGTTTAAAACTTGAAAGAAAAAAAGGCAAAGGAATTTGCCTAAGAATTAAACCTCATTCTAAGGTAACCCTTAAAGATATTTTAGGCAATAATTATATGAAAGAAGACACCATATCTGATGATGAGCGGAGAGCCGAATTATCATATACATTGTTAATGTCGACAAAAGCTGTAACATTAGAAGAATTTTCAAAAAAATATTATGTTAATAAAAAAATAATTACGGAAGATTTAAAGAAAATAGGTAGACAACTTGAGAAATATAATTTAAAAATAATTTCCAAACAAAGAATCGGAAATTTTATAAAGGGATTAGAAAAGGATAAAAGAAAAGCATTATTTAATACTATTAAAGATTTAAATCAATTTAGCAAATCAAAGTCAACTTTGAGAGATATTTTTCTACCTCATGAAATAGATATTGTTAAAAATGAAATAATGGATCTGCAAAGAAATATCAGAATATCCTTTACCGACGAGTCAAATAATGCTTTAGTCATACACATTCTTTTTATGATAAAGAGAATAAAATTAAATCAACCCATAAGTTTTTTTAAAGATGAAAAAGATTTGGTAAAATCTAAGATTCAATATTCATGGGCTGTAAAATTAACTAAGAATTTGGGAAATATATTTTCTATAACATTTTCAGAAGATGAAATAATTTATCTGACAATACATTTATTGGGAATGAAATATAACGAAGACAGCAATATAGATATAAGCAATTTCATTATCAAATCAGAATCGAATATTGTAGACTTATTAATAAATAGGTTATTAGACGGTTTGGAAGGAATCGGAGAGGCATCTTTCAAAACCGATGAGATATTAAAGCAGGCTTTAAGATTACATTTATATGGTTCCATTAACAGAATTAACTATGGCTTATCATTGGAAAATCCGATATTAGATGAGATAAAAAGAATGAATCCATATTTGTATTATGAAGTTTTAGATGTAGTGGATAAATTTAATGTCGATTATAATATACAAATTCCAAGGGAAGAGGTAGGATATATAACAATTCATTTTCAGGCTTCAATTGAAAGAAGTAAAAAAAATTTGGAGAAGAAATACTCGGCAGTTATCCTATGCCATATGGGAGTGGGTATTTCAAACTATCTGAAAATAAAATTGGGAAAGATATTTCCATGGGTTGAATTTATAGGAAGTATTTCCGTTAAGGAAGTTCCTAAGTTTTTACAAAATAATCATGTGGATTTTATTTTTTCTACAGTGGATATTGATGATTCTTATTTTAATTATATAAAGATTAACTCTATTATAGATAAAAAAGAAGAATCAAAAATTAAAGAATCGGTAAATAATAACTTGCTGCATAAGGAATTAAAAAAAGATAGAAAATCCCATAAGTATATATACGAGAAATTTATATTTTTAAGGAAAAGCTTTAAAAATAAATTTGAAGTTATAAAATTTATTACCGATAAATTAAGGGAATCAAACAGGATAGACGCTGAATTTCATAGCTCTGTGCTGAAAAGAGAATCTATAGACTCTACGGAGATCGGAAATTTTTTGGCAATACCTCACGGAGATTCTAAGCATATAATATCTTCAACCATAAGTATTCTTACATTGAAAGAACCTATTATATGGGGAAAAGAACAGGTACAGATTGTATTCCTTTTATCTGTAAAAAAAGAAGACTATTCAAAGGATAATACAATGGGTGGATTTTTTAAACATTTAAACGATTTAAGCAATAACAAAGAAGATTTAAAAAAGTTGATTGAAGAAGACAATATCAACAATTTTTTTAAACTTATAGAATTATAATTAGACAAAACAAGGGGATGATTGATATAGGCGCAATATTTTTTGAACCTGTTTTTAAAGAAAAAATATGGGGCGGGGACAGCCTTAGAAATTTCGGATATAATTTGCCTTCCGATAAAACCGGGGAATGCTGGGCTTTTGCTGCTCATCATAATGGACAAAGTATTGTAAAAAACGAAGAATATAAAGGAAAAACTCTTGGAGACCTTTGGAAAAACAATAGGGAGTTATTCGGTAATATTAAAGGAGATAAGTTTCCTTTATTAGTAAAGATTATTGATGCTAAAGAGGATCTTTCCGTTCAGGTTCATCCCGATGACGAATATGCATTTAAAAATGAAAACGGGGAATCAGGGAAAACCGAGTGCTGGTATATAATAGACTGTAAAGAGAATTCACAGCTGATATTGGGAGTAAATGCACAAAGCAGAACAGAGCTTGAAGAAATGATAGATAATAGCAGATGGAACGAATTATTAAGGACTATTCCCATAAAAAAAGGAGATTTTGTTTTTGTGCCGAGCGGAACGGTACATGCCTTGAAGGGAGGAACACTGGTATTAGAAATACAGCAGAATTCGGATATAACATATAGGCTGTATGATTATGACAGGAGAGATTCCAAAGGAAATCTTAGAGAGCTTCATATTGAAAAATCTAAAGCAGCTATAGAAGTGCCTTATGTGGATAAACAATTTAAACCTGTCGTGAATAAGTTCAAAAATATTATTGAAACTAAGTTAGTTAAATGTGATTATTTTACCGTATATAAATTTGACATAAAAGGAAAAGTAAGATTAAAGCAGGATCATCCGTTTATGCTGTTCAGTATAATAGATGGGGAAGGAAATTTAACAGTTAATGAAAAAATATACAAAATTAAAAAAGGAGATCATTTCATGCTTCCTAAAGGCGTAACAAGCTATATTTTAGAAGGCAAAATATCCTTAATTGTATCATATATATAAAAATGTTTATAGACATGGCTTCCAAAATAGTATTCATAGGAAGCCTTTTTTGTGATATTATTATGTTATAATACATATAAATAAGATTTGCACGGGGGAATGAAATTGGTTGCAGTAGTAGGGACAGTAGCTGAGATAATATATAGGAATGAAAAAAATGGTTATACCGTATTATCGTTGGAAACGGATAATGATTTAATTACTATTGTCGGATATATGCCTGTTATAAATATGGGGGAAACAATAAAGGTTGAAGGAGAATGGACATTTCATTCTATTTACGGGGAACAACTGAAGATATCGAATATATCGACGGTGGTTCCTTCTACATTAAACGGAATAGAAAAATATCTTTCCTCCGGTCTTATTCCCAATATGGGAGTTAAAACCGCCAAAAAGATAATTGAAAAATTTGGCTTGGATTCTTTGGATATAATCCAGTACAATCCTGAAAGATTGAAGGAGATAGAAGGGATAGGCGATAAAAAGCTGAAAAAAATAGTTGAAGCCTTTGAAGAGCAAAAGGACATGAGAGATATAATGGTCTTTCTTCAGCAATACGGAATTACGATATCTTACGGTATCAGAATATATAAAAAATGGGGGAAAGATACAATAAAAATTATTTCTGAAAATCCTTACAGGTTATCTGAGGATATATTTGGGATAGGATTTAAGACGGCGGACAAGATTGCTCAGAATATGGGAGTTGAAAAAAATTCTCCTTATAGAATAATGGCGGGAATTAAATATAAGATTATGGAATTTGCAGGGAAGGGACATTCTTATGTGCCGGAGAATGAGCTTGTTTTGGAAGTATCGGCTATGCTCGATATTGAAATAAATGAGGTAGAAGAGGGATTAAGAGAGCTGGCATTAAAGGGAGATCTGCATTTGGAAAGTTCAGAGATGGAAACTCTTGTCTATTATACTCCTTTCTATAAGGCGGAGTCTAATGTAAGCAAAAAGATATTGGAACTTTCGAGGGTGAAATTACCTCAGTTAAATTTAAAAATAGAGGAAGATATTGAAAGAATAGAGAAAGATGAGGGAATACATTTTGCTTTAAAACAAAAAGAGGCAATAAAAGAATCGGCAGAGAACGGATTGCTTGTTATTACAGGGGGGCCGGGTACAGGCAAGACTACTACTATAAATGCCATTATCAAAATTTTTGAAGAAAAAAATATGAAAGTTATATTAGCTGCTCCCACAGGAAGAGCCGCAAAGAGGATGAGCAACGCTACAGGAAAAGATGCCAAAACAATTCACAGGCTTTTGGAATATTCTTTTTTGGAAGAGGATATGGCTTTCAGCAAGAATGAGGAAGATCCTATTGAGGGGGATTTGATAATAATAGATGAGGCCTCAATGGTTGATATTCTTCTTATGAATAGTCTTATGAAGGCAATTGCTCCCGGAACAAGGCTTATTCTTTTGGGAGATGTGGATCAGCTTCCTTCGGTGGGGCCGGGAAATGTGCTGAAAGATATAATTAACAGCGGCATAGTAAAAGTTGTTCAGCTTAACGAAATATTCAGGCAGGCTGAAGAAAGCATGATTATAGTTAATGCTCACAAAATCAACAGAGGAGAAAATCCGGTTTTAAACGTAAAGGATAAGGATTTCTTTTTTATTCATAAGAAAACTCCCAGGGAGATATCGGATATCATATTGGATCTATGCAGTTACAGGATTCCTGATTTTGACGGATATGATAAAGTTAAAGATATTCAGGTTCTGTCACCTATGAAAAAAGGAGAAGTGGGAATTAATTCTCTGAATCAAAAGCTTCAGAATATTCTTAACCCAAAGGGAAAGGGAAAACAGGAGAAACAAGTAGGAGAGGAAATATTCAGAGTAGGGGATAAGGTAATGCAAATAAAGAACAACTACCGCATAGAATGGAAAACGGCTCAGGGAGAAGAAGGAGAAGGAATTTTCAATGGAGATTTGGGAATTATAGATGACATTGATGAGGAAGAAAAAAAACTTAAGGTATTATTTGATGATGAACGAAAGGTTGAATACGATTTTAACGAGATTGATGAGCTTAAACTTGCTTATGCAATAACAGTACATAAAAGTCAGGGAAGTGAATTTCCAGTAGTGATAATACCTATCTGCTGGGGCCCTCCCATGCTTCTTACGAGAAACCTTCTTTATACCGCAATAACGAGGGCCAAAAAATTAGTAGTACTGGTAGGAGAAGAGAAATATCTTTATATGATGATTAACAATAACCGTATTGATAAAAGATATTCGGGACTTGACAGCAGAATCAGAAATATGATGACAATTATTTAGGAGGATTTTATGGAAATATGGAAAGAATTTGAGGACATGCTCTTTCCGGAGAAAGGAATATGTTTTTTCTGCGGGGAATATTCTGATGAGATTTCTCATTATATTTGTCATCAATGTAAGAGCAGAATAGAATATTTAAACAAAGATATTCCCTTTGAATTTTCCTACGTTGACAGAATTGCATATTCTCTTTTCTACAGCAATTTCATACGAGAACATATATTTTTATATAAATATCACGGAAGAGGGTATCTTTATAAACCTTTTGGAGAAATACTAATAAATACATTTTTAGAAAGATTCTCTCCGGAAGATATAGACATAATTACTAATGTGCCCATTCACAGAAGGAAGAAAGCAATGAGAGGTTTTGACCAGTCGGAACTTTTGGCAGGTTACATATCCCAAAGGATGAATATATATAATTCAAGAAAAAATTTATTGAGGGTAAAGGAAACTAAATCTCAAAATAAATTAAACAAAGAACAGAGAAGAACGAACATAGAAGGTGCATTTCAGGTTAGAAAAAAGGAAGAATTTGGAGGTAAAAGAATACTTATTTTGGACGATATAATAACTACAGGAATTACTTTTGAGGAAAGCGCAAAGGTATTAAAAGATTGCGGTGCAGAAAAAGTATATGGGCTGGCATTGACATCGGGGATGAAATTTTAAAGGAGTGAAAAATATGAATTTGAGAAATTGCAGAAGGTGTGGAAAAGTTTATGCCTATGACGGATTTGATCTATGTCATGACTGCAGAATGATAGATGAGAAAGATTTTGAAAAAGTCAGAGCGTATTTAGATGAAAATCCCAGTGCGGATATTAATGAAATATCTGAGAAAACTGAAGTAAATACCAAAAAAATAATAAAATTTTTAAGGGAAGGCAGATTGGAATTAAAAGATGAAAACAATTTTCTTTTACTCTGTGAAAGATGCGGAAAACCTATTAGAAAAGGAAGATTTTGCGAAAAATGTACCGCACAATTGGAGAGAGAACTTAAAAGAGCAATAGGACAAGAAAGAAGTCTGGAAGATCTTCCTAAGGATTCGGCAAGAGAGAGGATGAGAGTAATAGAGAGAAAAGGGAAAAAAGATCTAAAGTAGAATCTTTATTTTTCCGATAATAATATCAAGAAGGGAAAGGGGTGTTTTTATGAAAATAAATGGAATAAACAAGACTTTGGAGGTATATGAAAACATTGAAATTAAGAAAAGTAATGACATCAGGGGAATATCAAAGAAAGATGAACTTAAACTTTCGGATAAAGCAATGGATTATGGTATTGCATTGAAAAAGCTGAAAGATGTTCCCGAGATCAGAATGGATAAAGTAAAAAAAATTCAGGATGAAATAAAGACAGGAGTGTATAAACCTGACGGGGAAAAAATAGTAGAGAAAATGTTTCAAGAAGCTAATTTTGAAAAAAGAATATAACTCGGTGGTGAGCGTATGACCTTTAGTGAAGAATTAACCGAACTTCTTTTGAAGGAATCGGAAGTTTTGGAAGAGCTTAAGAATATTACCTTTAAAAAGGCAGACGCACTTATTGAAGGAAATATAAAGGAGCTTGAATTGATTGTCGAAAAAGAAGAAAGGATTATTAATTTAACGGCATCTTTGGAAATAGAAAGGGAAAATCTATTGGACAATTGGGGATTAAAAAAAGATACTCCTATTTCCGACATAATAAAATCGGTTCCGGAAGGTGCCGAAAAATTGGAAAAATTAAAAAGCGAAATGATTGATAACGTTAAGGAAATAAAAGAAAAAAATGAATTCAACAGAAAGCTAACTTTAGATTCTATTGAATGGATAGATTTTAATGTAAATCTTCTTTCTTCTTTTCAGACTTCTTCTATATATAACAAGAAGGATAATGAGATAAGTCAGGGGAACAGTATATTTGATAAGAAGGTGTAGATATGTCATTTGGAGGATTATATATTTCCGTATCGGGAATTAAAGCCAATGAGAGATCTTTGGATACTATTTCTCATAATATTGCTAATGTAAACAATGCTGATTATGTAAGGCAGAATGCAATTCATGCATTCAGCAGGTATAGAAATATTGAAAACGGAAGTATTCAAGTAGGAACAGGGGTCAATGTTCAGGAAATAAGGCAGATGAGAGACGAATTTTTAGATTTGAAGTACAGAAAAGAAAATACAATTTTAGGATACTGGCAGTCTCAAGGTGATATTTTGGGGGAAATAGAAGCTGTATTTAATGAGAAAACCGATTCTCAAACAGGGCTTCAGGATGTATTAAACGAATTTTGGGACGGTTGGGACGAGCTGTATAAGGAAGCGGACAGCCTTACGATCAGGGGAGTTCTCCATGAGAGAGCGATATCTTTAACGGAAACCATAAACCACATGAGCGATCAACTCAATTCTATTCAACTGGATTTAAACAAGGAAATTCTCAATGAGGCAGAAAAAGTGAACACATTACTTTCACAAATTTCCGAATTGAACTCAAAGATAACTATGACGGAATCACCGGGTTCGAATATAAAGGCTAATGACTTCAGAGATGAAAGAAATGCTCTTATCGATGAACTGTCTGAACTTCTTCCGGTGGATTATTATGAAAGCAATAACCATGGAATAGTTGTAAGTTTAAACGGAAGAGATTTGATTAACGGGGAATATTCCAATCCTATAGAGATTAAAAAAGACAGCAGGGGATTCGGATATCTGTATTGGTCGGATACGGGAGAAGAGATTCAGCAAAAAGAAGGCGGACGGCTATTCGGATATATTCATGCAAGAGATGTGGTTATCGATAAATACAGGGATAAACTCAATATTTTCGTTAAAACCATAGCGGATGGAATAAATGAATGTGTCAAGAAAGGATATGATTTGGAAGGAAATCCGGGAGTATCGTTTTTTTTAGGTAATTTACCTGACGGCTCCGATATAGATGCATCAAATATAAGGGTAAACCCGGAATTGTCTAATTTTAATAAAATAGCAGTATCAACAGACCCTACGGAACGGGGAAACGGCGAAATAATCAAAAAATATATAGATGATTTAAAAGATAAAAAATTCAGCGAACTGGATGGTTCCACATTTGAGGTTTATTATAGGAATGTAATACTGGACTTAGGAATAGACGGGAATCAAGCAAGTACTATTGTTCAAAACCAAAATTCTCTGCTGAAAGAAATATCCGACAGAAAGTCTTCCATATCCGGTGTATCCTTGGAAGAAGAGATAACCGATATGATTAATTATCAGCATTCATATATCGCAAATACAAGGGTATTTAATGTCATAGATGAAATGATGGATTTGATTATAAACAGAATGGTTCAATAAACGGAAGGAGTGATTGAAATTGATGTTGGGATTTAATACAGCAGTATCGGGACTGCTTTCAAGTCAAAGAAGCCTTTATGTAACAAGCCACAATTTTTCAAATGCGACTACTCCCGGATACTCAAGACAGATAGCTTATCAAAGGGCAACAGATCCTTATTATGCTCCTGGGGTCGGATATATAGGAACGGGTACGGAGATATACGATGTGTGTAGAGTGAGAAATTCCTATGTGGATTATAAATATTGGAATGAAAACGGATCTAAAGGAGAATGGGAGACAAAAGCCGAATCATTGAAAGAGTTGGAAATTTTGTTTGGCGAGCCTTCAAACAACAGCTTCAGGCAGTATATGGATGATTTCTTCCAATCATTGGAGGACTTAACTACCAATCCTTCCGATTCTTCTTACAGAGAACCTGTTCGTGAAGCTGCTTTGGCGCTGACAAAACATATAAATGAAACCGCTGAGCGACTGGTAAATGTAAAGGAGGAAACTTCCTTTCAAATAGAGGCCCAAGTGAAAAAAGTAAATGATATTGCAGCTCAGATATCATCTTTAAATGGGCAGATATATTCTTTGGAAATAGACGGAAAGACTGCTAATGATTTAAGAGATAGAAGAGAACTCTTGGTTGATGACCTTTCAAAGATAGTCAATGTTCAGGTAAATGAATATTCCGACGGAAAGTATAGGGTAAGCATAGGCGGCATAGCTTTGGTAAACCACAAGGAAGTAAGTGAAATAAAATATGAATCGGAACTCCAATGGGCAAATGGGAATGTACTGAATTTAAAATCAGGCTCTTTGAAAGCTCTTCAGGAATTATATGAAGGTAATGGTGAAAACAATACTTACAGAGGAATAAACTTTTATATAAATAAATTGAACACTTTCGCTCATGTATTTGCCGATACAATAAATATTCAGCATAAGGCTGGGGTAACATTGGATGCGACAAATATAAACGCGGGAAGCGAAATTAAATTTTTTGATATTTCAGATTCCGCAAATCCGGCTCTTACATTAACTCTATCCGATGAGGTATTGGAGAGTGTCTCAAACATTGCGGCAAGAGCTGTGGGTACTGGGGTTGAGAATGCCGACAACCTTCAGGCCATAATAAAATTGAGGGAAAATAAAACTTTCTTCAGCGGAGGAGTATCTCAGGGAACACCCGATGACTTTTTAAAATCCATCATTTCCAACTTAGCCGTTGACAGTACTCACGGGAAAAGAATGGATTCCAACGAAGAACAGATCATCAATAATATACTTGAAAAAAGAGAATCGGAATCGGGAGTATCGACGGAGGAAGAGACGACGAATATGATAAGGTTTTTAAATTCCTATAGAGCTTCCTCGGAGATGATATCTACTTTGGATCAGATATTGGATGTAGTTGTTAACAGACTGGGAGTAGCAGGAAGATAGAAAGAGGTGAAAAAATATGAGAATAACAAACGGCATGATGATAAACAATATGCTGTATAATGTAAATCAGAATTTGGCGAGGCTGGAAAAAATCAATCAACAATACTCAACCCAAAAGAAATTTTCCCTGCCTTCGGATGACCCTATAGGAGTCAGCAAAAGCCTTAAATTTAATACCGACTTATCAAAGATAGCTCAATATAAAAGGAATGCGGAAGATGCCGATGCGTGGATGACAGAGACGGAATCGGCTCTTACGGAGATAGAGACTATTTTCCAAAGAGCAAATGAGCTTGCCGTTCAGATGGCTAACGGAACATATAAAGACGACTTAAAAAATACCAAGGAAGAAATAGACCAGATGAAGGAACATCTCATTCAGATATCCAACACGACCTATGCGGGAAGATATATTTTCAGCGGATTTAAAACGGATCAGCCCCTTCTTGATGATGACGGAAATTATGCCATACCTTTGACTATGAATGGCGATGATACGGAAATATTCCAGTATAATGTGGGGGTATCGGAGGCTGTAAAGGTGAATACCTTGGGAGGAAGGGTATTCGGAACATATACGACGGATGCATCAGGCAATATTACGGAAGATTTTTCGAGTAATATTACTCAAGATGATGTTGCTTCCGGAAAAGGAAGCTATTTAGTGGAAGTGCTTCAAAAATTCAGCGATGCCTTAGGCGGCACGGAACCCGTTGAAGATGAAATACAAAATACCATTGGGAGAATAAAAACTTCTCTTAATCAGATTTTATCGGTGAAATCTGAAATAGGGGCAAAGGTAAACAGGCTTGAACTTACTCAGAAGAAATTGAATTCACAGGTTCAGAGCACTAAGGAACTTATTTCGGATAATGAAGATGTGGATTTGTTTGAAATTGTAATATCTCTGTATAAAGAAGAAAATGTATATACGGCAAGCTTATCTGCCGGAGCGAAAATCATTCAGCCTTCTCTTCTTGATTTTCTGTCATAATGCAAATGTCAATTATGGCTGCCTCTTATATAGAGGCAGCGGTTTGGTATTTAAAGGAGGAAAAATCATGATTTTAAGTACGAAAAATTTTGGGGATATAGAAATAGATGAGGATAAGATCATATCATTTCCCGAAGGAATACCGGGATTTGAAGATGAGAACAAATTTGTAATCATCAGCAATCCCGATGAAGAAAATCCTTTCCACTGGCTTCAGTCTGTAAATACTCCCGGCCTTGCCTTTGTGATCATAAATCCTTTTTTAATACTTAAAGACTATTCTTTGGAACTTCCTTCCTCGGCGGTAGAAAAGCTGGAACTTGGCAGTGAAGACGATGCCGCAGTATATTCTATAGCGGTAGTTCCCGAAAAAATCGAAAATATAACCATTAATCTTTTGGGCCCTATAGTTATCAATTGGAAGAAGAAGATAGGCGGCCAGGTAATCCTTGATGATGAAAAGTACAGTACAAAGTACCGTGTCTTTCCTAAAGATACGGCGAGTGAGGTGGGATAGATGCTCATACTCACAAGGAAGAAGGATGAAAGCATATTAATCGGAAAAAATATAAAATTGAAGATAATATCCATAGAAGAGGGCAAGGTAAAGATAGGGATTGAAGCCCCCAAAGATGTTGAGATACTCAGAAAAGAACTATTGGATACCGTAGAAAAAGAAAATATATCCGCAGCAGAGAGCAACATGGATTTAGATAAATTAAAAGACTTGATTAAAAAATAAATTAAAAAAATTGTTGAATTAACTAAACTTAAATTTATTTTTGTCGATAAAAATACTGTAAGAAGAAATCTTACATAACGGCATGGAAGCCGAATAAAAATCAGGGAGGAATATATAATGAGAATTAACAACAATTTAATGGCTATGAATGCTCACAGACAATTGTCAATCAACAATGACAGTGTGGCAAAATCTTTGGAGAAATTATCATCAGGTTACAGAATCAACAGAGCAGGAGACGATGCAGCAGGTCTTGCTATATCGGAAAAAATGAGAGGCCAGATAAGAGGACTTAATATGGCATCAAAGAATGCCCAGGATGGCATATCCCTTATTCAGACAGCAGAAGGCGCATTAAACGAATCCCATTCAATCCTTCAAAGAATGAGAGAATTAGCTGTTCAGTCGGCAAATGATACAAATGTCGAAGTAGACCGTGGAGCAATCCAAAAGGAAATGGATCAATTATCATCGGAACTTACAAGAATATCAAATGATACCGAATTCAACACTCAAAAATTGTTGGACGGAACTTTTGAAGGAAAGCTGTTCCATATCGGAGCTAATCAAGGACAACATGTTGAGTTAGGAATTGACAAGATGAGTGCTGAAGAGTTAAAAGTAGCAGGTTATCTTGGCAGCGGAGTTGATGTAAGTGGTGTAGCAGGTGTAAGCGTTCAAAACTTAACTAAAGATGAAGTTACAATTAAATATACTGCTTTAGGTGATAAAGATGCTAAAGCTGTTGAAAAAACTACGGCTGAAGTGAGTGGAAGTACTATAACAATTACACTGGCACAGGCTGCCGGAGATGGAACGACTTCAGGTGCTATTACAGCTACAAAAGGTGATATTGTAAATGCTCTAAAATCTACCGGATTAGTAGAAGTAACAGTGGCAGATGGAACTGAGTTAACAGATAAGTTGGATTCGACTACTGAATTACCAAGTTCAGCAGGCACTGCTGTAAGTGCTGGAACGGTGAATGAGAATAAAGGTATTAATGTATCTAGCCAAAGTGCAGCGGATTCTGCAATAAAGACCATAAATAATGCTATTGAAAGAGTATCGGAAGAAAGATCAAAACTTGGTGCTATGCAGAATAGACTGGAACATACAATCAAGAATTTGGATACATCATCCGAGAACTTACAATCAGCAGAATCAAGAATCAGAGACGTAGATATGGCGAAGGAAATGATGGAATTCACGAAACAAAACATTCTTTCCCAAGCAGCTAATGCAATGCTTGCTCAGGCAAATCAAGCACCACAGACAGTACTTCAATTATTGAAATAGAAACTTTATTTCAGGGACGATTTTTAATTCAAGGATGAATTAGAAAAGTTAAAACTCAGTATTTTCGACTCAGGGACGAGTTGATATGGTAACCATATTAGCTCGTCCTTTTTCTTAGGGGACAAACACAAGGGGACGGTTCTTCTGTGCTGTTTTTACATCAATATAATCCTAAAGTCCTAAAAATTGTGTCATATATAGAGTACTATAGTACCATATTTTTTAACAAATATAGAATAGTATGGATATAATGTTGTATATATGATATGATAGAAAAGTAGAATTGTAATTATAAATATACTTCATATTCGAGGAGGGAGGTACGTATGTTGGTAATAGGCAGAAGACCAGGGCAATATGTAGTAATCAATAACAATATTAAAGTAAAAGTTGTGAAAAGCGATTCGGGAGACCTCCGATTGGCAATCGATGCACCATCTGATATAAAAATAATTCGAGGTGAGATATACGAAACGGAAGTATTGAGGAAGGCCTAATCCACATGATTTTTAAATATTTAGCTCATGGATGAGTTAGTTTGGCGGTTACACACAAATTGACTCATTTTTATTTTGGTATCAACAGGACTGCCCATACCCGGGTAAGCAGAACCTGTTATATATAAATCTGGTGAGAAAGGAAGCTCACTTAAAAAAATTCAAGGAGGGAATATATAATGAGAATTAATAACAATTTAATGGCAATGAATGCTCACAGACAGTTAGGAATCAATAACGACAGTGTAGCAAAATCTTTGGAGAAATTATCATCAGGTTACAGAATCAACAGAGCAGGAGACG
>ENA-UOOK01000077-UOOK01000077.1-fermentation-metagenome-genome-assembly--contig:-NODE-77-length-103486-cov-50.091752_pt1 | contig 103486 bp, 90 predicted proteins | sample MGYA00245777_ERZ724023 | MGnify/ENA primary metagenome ERZ724023 (study PRJEB28704, sample SAMN03018312) | fermentation metagenome | biome: anthropogenic terrestrial biome; feature: soil... | reverse complement strand
CAATGGCCCACAGGCCATTCCGCCGAAACAACAGCGCCGCACAAAACCCCGGAGGGGTGACATTTGATAGCGCGGGGTGTAAACCCCGGGACCATGCGTGATACTGGCCCTTTTCCAGAATATCCCCCTCCCAGCCCCAAGAACCGATCGGTTCTTGGGGCTGGGAGGGGGATTAAAACAAACATTATTGTTATCCTCATCGATCTATCCCGGGGTTCCGCTTCGCTCACCCCACAAAACTGCTACGCCATTTTGTGGGGATCCCGAGCTTCACCCCGCGCTATCAACTGTCGTGCCTCCGGCACTCATCGGCATTTTACACTATCGGTAACTATCTAAACTGTCGTCCCGCTGGGACTCAAGCCGTGTTTTGGAGATCGAGAACTATCTAAACTGGACTCTATCGGATATCGTAAATTGTACATCATAAATCCGTGTAAATCCGTTCAATCACTTAAATCTGTGTTCTATTGTTTAATGCTCGCTTGCCTTAAAGATTAAGCTGTACCGATCGTGATTTAAAGCCGTTATCAAGCCATGCTCATGAGATGATAACGAGATGATAACGTGTTCGGCAAGGCTTGAAGCAAAGGGGGAATAGCCTGCGGGTATCGGTTCTCGGTTTCTCGGTTTGAAGATTGGGGAGAGGTCCCCTGACCGGTCGCTTCAGGATACTGCGGGGAGGAAGCTGAGATCACGAAAACTGGACATGTACTGTGTTTACCTGCTATTGTTTTGATGCACATTTTAGATATCAATACCATGGTTTTCGGCTTGCCAGATCCATAGTCAACTGATATGGTTACCCGGATATCGTAGAAACGTCTTCCAGACGTCAAAAAAGAAGGCAGGAGATGAATCCTGCCTTCATAGCAAGCAGATATTATTTTATCAACCGGCCATCATGGCGGCGATGTCGTCATCAGGGTTTGTGGTTTGTTTCAGACCAAAGGTATCGATGATCACTTTGGCTACTGCGGGAGATAGGAAGCCCGGCAGAGTGGGTCCGATCTGGATATTTTTGAAGCCGAGATACAATAGAGCGAGCAGTACAGCCACCGCTTTTTGCTCGTACCAGCCGAGGTCAAAGGATAGCGGAAGCTTATTCACGTCATCCAGTCCAAAGGCTTCTTTTAGTTTCAGGGCGATAACTGCTAGGGAATAGGAGTCGTTGCACTGTCCGGCATCGAGAATGCGGGGGATACCGCCGATGTCACCCAGATTGAGCTTGATATAGCGGTATTTGGCGCAACCGGCAGTGAGGATGATAGTGTCTTTCGGCAGCTTTTCAGCCACTTCGGTGAAGTATTTGCGGCTGGGCATGCGGCCATCGCAACCTGCCATCACCACAAAGCGCTTGATGGCACCACTCTTCACCGCGTCTATCACTTTATCTGCCAGAGAAAGCACTGTGGCATGGGCAAATCCGCCGACGATCTCGCCGGTTTCGATTTCTTTGGGAGGCTGGCATTTGAGTGCGGCTTCGATAACGGGGCTGAAGTCCTTGGGCTTGCCGTCCCGGCGATCGGCAATGTGTGTAGCGCCGGGATATCCCGCCATGCCTGTGGTGAAGAAACGATCCAGATAAGTGTTTTCTTTGCGCAGGGGAACAATGCAGTTTGTGGTCATCAGGATAGCGCCATTAAAATTCTCAAAATCTTCCAATTGGTGCCACCATGAGGAACCGTAGTTGCCATGGAAATGCTTGAATTTTTTGAAGGCGGGATAGTAGTTTGCCGGCAGCATTTCGCTGTGAGTGTAGATGTCCACGCCCTTTCCTTCGGTCTGGATCAAGAGTTCTTCAAAGTCCTTCAGATCGTGTCCGGAGACCAGGATGCCGGGCTTTGTGCCTACGCCGATGTTTACATGAGTAGGTTCCGGATTTCCATAGGTGCTGGTATGGGCTTCATCGAGCTTGGCCATCACTTTCACGGCGTGTTCCCCGGTTTTCAGCACCATCGCGACCAGATCGTCTGCACTGAGGCTATCGTCGATGGTGGCAGAGAGGGCTTCCATTATAAATTTGTTTACTTCATCATCCTGGAAGCCCAACATGGCGGCATGATCGCCATAGGCACCCACGCCTTTGAGGCCGATGGTAATGGTTTCACGCAGACTGCGGATATCTTCATTCTCTGTCTTCAGCACGCCTACCTTGGTGGCAAAATCTGCATATTGATCTTTTGATATCTTGAATGTAACAGCGTCCGGACACTTAGCACATTTGTCGCCGATGAGAGCACAAAGCTCATCTTTACGCTTGTCACGCATAGCTATAGCTTTATCTATCAAAGCGGTGATCACATCTTCAGACCAGTTGGCATTGGTGATCGTGGTAAAAAGACCCTGCATCACAAAAATGGCATCTTCGGGGTAGTATTTCCCATTTTGGATGAGTTTGTGGTCCACGTGAGCCAGGCCACGCAGACTGTAAATAAGAAGGTCCATCAGATTCGCCAGACTTTCGGATTTACCGCATACACCACGAACGGTGCATCCTGTGTTGCGAGCGGTTTCTTGGCATTGGTAACAGAACATACTCATGTTTGTTTCTCCTTTATTATTATGGTTTTGGCATTTTTATGACAAGGACGCGCAATACAGTGTCGCCCTCATTGGTCAAAGCATGGGGAATGTCCTTGGGACTGTCGATGATCGTGCCCGCGGGGAAAGTCTTGCTTTCCTCCCCTATGCTCACGGTTGCGCTACCTTCGACTACGAAGAACGCTACGTTAACGGGAGTTTTATGAGCCTTCAGATGCGCTTTGGGCTCAAATTCTATGTGGACGATTTCGCCTTCCGGCCGGCTGTAGAGCTTTGTTCCTACCATGCCCATGGCATTGAGTACCGGGGGAATATCCTTATAATATCTGCTTTCCATATTCTTCTCCTTAGATGATCTTACCATCTATGCTGATTACGTTTACTTTTACAAAATGCATTTTTCCTGCGCGCTCCAAAGCTTTTTGTAACAGGATTTCGGTGCCGCTGCAACAGGGAACTTCCATGCGCACGATGCTCACGCTATTGATCTTGTGCAGACTAAAGATTTGCGCCAATTTGTCGATGTATCTTTCCAGATCCTGATCCAATTTGGGACAGAAAGTGATCACGATCTTACCTTTGAGGAAACGGCGATGAAAATCGCCAAAGGCATAAGGCACGCAATCTGCAGATATCAGCAGATCGGCATTGTCAAAATACTGTGCTGCAGGATTGATCAGGGTAAGCTGTACCGGCCATTGACCCAGTTCAGACTGAAGAGGGCCACTGTTTTGATCGCTACCCGCTTTGCTTTCTATCGTCTGCGCGTGGGTGCCGCTGCACCCGCATTCCATGGTTTCTTCCTGAGTTAAAGAATCAATATCATAGCCATTCTCTTTTAAAATATCCAGAGCCTGGCCGTAATAATTCATTTCACCGTGTGATTTCAGATGATGCAGGTGCGCTTTGATGGTGTTGTGGCCTGCTTTCATGATGTTTTCCATCACCAATGCCTCGCTGTAAGGCTCCGCTTCGCGCTCCTCTACCAGGATTGCTCCTTGAGGACAGGTGCCGATACAGGCTCCCAGACCGTCACAAAACAGGTCGCTGACCAGGCGCGCTTTGCCATCAATCACTTGCAATGCTCCTTCCGGACATCCGGGGATGCACAGGCCGCAGCCATTGCACTTCTCTTCGTCGATCTTGATAATCTGACGCTTCATTTCTTAACCTCTATTAGTATTATTATAGTATTTAGTAGGGATCTGCCTTCTTCCCTCAGGTCAAACGCGTGTTTGCTCATATTCCATTGACTCACCAACATGCGCATCGATCCCACTATCATGCGGAAGATGTGCAGGGGATTCAGATCGGCGTGTATCATGCTAAGGCTTTGTCCTTCAGTAATGTAGCCCATTACTTCGTTTCGGTGGATGTGCATTATCGAAAGAAGCTGCTCTTCAAAAGAGTGGTCGTTCTTAAAAAGCTCCTCGCTAAACATCACCATGGCCAGATCAGGATCTTTGCTGAACATCTCGTAGCGGTCCATCACAAAGCTGCTGATCCTTTGGATAGGGGGCAGGTTCCGGCTGTTTATCTGTTCAATCACCGAACAGGAGATGTGTTCAAAATAGCAAAGGATCATCTTGATAAGCTCATTCTTGCTGGCAAAATGCCGATACAGAGCGGCATCGCTAATTCCAACGCTTTTGGCCAGAGTCTTGGTCGTAAGTTTCTCATAGCCTTGCCGCGCAATCACGCGGATGGCGGCTTGTATGATTTCCATTTGTCTTGTGGTAATTTTCATTGTTATTCCTTTGCATCGGCGCATGTAAGTAAGCGCTCACTAACCAATCTAATCTGAACCGCTTTTTTGGCAAGCAATATATTCAGTATATCCGAAATTTATTTTGCCCAAGAGCAATGAAAAGCGACCAGGCAGCATATAATGCAAGAAGTTAGCTGAGCACTATCAAAAATCAGAACGGCTCTTGGGGCAGTTCCAATTATGCAAGAGAACGATAGATTTTTGGGTGGTGCCGGGAGGCTTGTGATAATAATGTCTAACTGAGATTGTGGAACACTATCAACACGGCATAGACATAAAAGGCAAGAAATACCTTGTCAATTAAAGTGAATAAAAGACCTTGGCAACAGAAAGAATAAAGTGAAGAGAGGAAAAGAAGATCAGGAAGCGACACAGGTTTTGGAAAATTGCAAAAATGCAATACAGCGTCAGTGAAGATAATCCCTTAATGGCTTATCTGAAGGCAGCTATTCAATTAGCTTTGCTGTTTACTGCTTTTTTTCTCCTTTTAATCCAGTATGGCAGCCAAGCAGATTACTCCAAAGCGGGAATCAAGAACGGAAATTATGTTACCTTCGAACCGAGTTACACCGACGAACCGGTGCCTCTGCCCGCAGCAAAATCACCCGGATCGGTTTCGAACAAACGGGATAAACTCACTCCTCTCTTCGGCTTTATTCCGCGCTATGTGGCCATTATGAGCTTCGTGATTATTGTCGTGATCTCAGGTGGCTTTGTCTACATGTATTTACGCGTAACCGGGCTATTGCGCTAAAGACCGATTCCCAAGATCACATCCACGGCGATATTACCTTCTTTAGTTTTGCTGAGCCGCAGTCCGGCGGAGCTCATACCCATGAAGGCTGCTCCAATTTCTGCGATCATTTCCAGACCATAAGAATACTGTTCAAAGAGCTTATTGTTTTCCTGGGGAATCGACATATCGTAAAACAATCCGAGATTGATATCTTCCATATATATCTGAGGGGTCCACAGCCCTTCTCTGATCTTAAATAAAGGAAAATAAAGGCTGTTGCGCAGTGTGGCTCCTTTATTTGTAGCCATTTCATGTTCATAGCCGCGTAGGGGATAGAAGGCGTCATCGGGATCTGCATCAGGATCGTAGGCGAGATTCAGAGTGCTATTGAGCTCGCTCCTGGCGATAAACTTTTGTCTCAAAGCCAGCTGTCCTTGCCATCCTGTGCGATAGCGGCTATCAAGGCTTAAATCGCTGTATTCCGTGATGAAGGTGTTGCGGATACCGACCTGGCCGCCTGCCCAGGAAAGGCTTTGGCTGATGAAAGGATAGGCCAGATAGCTGTCAAATTGATCCCGTGCTTTCAGGCCCAAACCGGCATTGATGCTGTTAAGTCCGTAATTCTGGCGTAGATAGAGGTTCATGGAGTTGTTCAGAGTTACGCTCAGATTATCATCTGAACTGATGATCAGATCCTGGTTTAGAGGGCTCAGGATGCGGCTGCCGACCGCGAGATCTCCGATCACTTTTTTTCGTTGCGTATCATACACAGCCTGGATTTGCCATTGAGGGATGTCGCCCACGGCATCCATGCCCACCAAGATAGCTCCGATGGCCAGGGAATCAGCACTTCCCTGGATGATGGGCAAGCGTAAGGCGCGGGGATTGATCATGTGTAAGATGTTCTGGCTATAATCTCCGTGATACACAGGGCTGCCGTCAAACAGCGTGCTTTGTCCGTGGAATTTTCCTCTGGCAAAGGGAGCCGCCGGTTTCTTGGTGATGGGACGGCGGCTTTCGCTGATGTTTAGTGGAGCTTGATAGATGTCCATGCCTCCGGCGTTTGGGGACAGGTAATACATGGTAGCGTCATCGGGAAACACAGGATCTTTCAGATAGTCTTCACTCTGCACAGCATATGATTTGCCGCTTTTTGTATCCAGCACATAGCCTTTCAATTGATCGTTCAGAGTTTCGTTGTAGCGCAATTTGCCGTCTTGTGCGCACAGCAGGATGTTTGCCCCGGGGCTGCTCACAACCGGTGTTAATGTGGCATCGTCCAGCTTGTAGATATCGGTGTTGCTCCAATAGGGCTTAGCGTTCAGATATAGTTCACGATCCATTTGGCAGATAGCGTGGATCAGTTCTTCACCTTCATACAGCACTGTCTTGCTATGGGAGGCGGGATCATAATTAAACAGGACAGAGCCGCGATATAAGGCTTTATCTTCAGAGATCAGCAGGCTTCCATCCGCTTTGGGCAAGAATGCCCTAACTCTGCCCTCATAGAGGATTCTGCTACTATTAGCATCTTTCAACAGAATCTGGGAGATGGCTCCGTAGCCTTCATTTTCGCGATTTTCAAATCCGCGTTTATACTCGTTTCGGCTGTAGTAAACTTTATCCCCCAGAATGTGGTATCCTGCCGGGAAGCCTGTGGCTTGGGATACTATTGTCTCGGCTTTCGAGTCCGCTTTGCCGAGCTCCAGACGCATGAGTTTATTAAAGGAGAATCCGGAGTTTGGTCCTGTCTTTTCCTGCAGGCTTTGTGTGTAGTAAAGCGCGTTCCCGTGATAACTCAGATCAGCTTTGTTCCAGCCATCTTCGGTGATCTGTGTTCGTTCAATCTCTTTCAAGCGGGCTTTTTCTTCAGCTTGCCAATTGCTCCAGAGACTTTGTAGGGGGAGTCCGTAAGCATTTTTGAAGGCCGGATCCAGGGCTACGGAGGGACTTATCATGTTTGAGTAGGCTTCTATTCGGGAAGAGTTGTCCCGATACATAGCGGCGAATTTATCTTCCCCGTAGGTTTCGGCCAGATAGCGGTGGAAACTACCACCGAAGACATAATAATGGGCCAGGGGTGTATCCGAAGAATAGTATGAGGCTTTGGTAGGTGAGGGTAGTTTGTCTTCCCGAGCCAGGGCTGAGATCAGGGCGGAATAGTAAGCGCTGTTCATCCTGCCGCTGTTTTTTGAAAGCTGGGATTCCCCATAGACCGTGATACCTTCCGTCATCCACATGGGCTGAAAGGTTTGCACATAGAATATATTTCCAAAGAGCGTGCGTAATATTGCAGGCAGCCCGGATTCATGACTGAGCTGCAACTGATGGATGTATTCATGGGGAGCCACGATCTGAAACCAATCTTCTCCAAAAGAGAGTTCATCATTGGTGGGCGGATACATATAGAGACCGATCAGATTGCCGGTGGGGCTCGCAAAGCCATTGACCAGATTGCCCATATCTTCCAGCTTGATGGCAGCGTGGGGATATGTGTTTCCGGTAAGCTGCTCCAGGCGTGGACGGTAATACTGAATCACCTGCAGGGCATGCAGCGCTTCATCTTCCATACCGGTGTGGTAGTAGACCGTAAATTTATCGGTGCCCATGGTCTTCACCGCTCCCGCCAGCATCCCGGCAGCAGAACACAGGCAAAGAATCAGTATAGCTTTTATGATCTTCATACTATGATCCCTATCGTTTTTGGCAATGCTACAAGCTATACAAATCGGTCAAGAAAATTCCGAGGATACAATTTGCCATCGATCAGTATGGCGGCCATCGAGCTAAGAGTGTAGCCCAAACACAGACTATACAAGCATTATAAAGAAGGCCAGAAAAGACCCTCGTGAGGACTTTCCTGGCAATTGTAAGCAGAGCCTGCTCTGTAATTTATTTCATCAGCATCATTTTTCTGGTGAATGTGGCAGATTCGGCTTCGAGGCGGATCAAATAGATACCGCTGCTCACGCTTCGGCCGTGGTAATCCCTACCATTCCACACTTTACTGTGTTCGCCGGCGGGCAGATTGCCACTAAAGAGTTCAGCAACTTTCTGGCCCTTCAGGTTGTATACACAAAGGCGCACGGGGCTATCCGCGGCGAGGCTGAAGGCGATATTGGTTTCCGGATTGAAGGGATTGGGATAGTTGCCGTTCAATGATGTCATCAATGGTATTTGGACAGCTTCTTCAGTATCCGATCCTCCCCAGGAGAATGCGATCAGTTCGCTGGCTTTGCTGCTGCCTTGCACGTATTTGGCGACTACGTAATATTTGTAATCTCCGTGGCTTACAAGGCTTTCCTGATAGATCGGACTTTGCAGCTCGGCGGCCAATTCAAAGGCACCGGCAGCGTAACGGCGATACACTTCGTAGGAGTATATGGGGAAATCCGGCTCGAGAGGAGGATTCCAGCTAAGTGACAAGAGGTCCTGATTGATCTGATGGGATACATCGCTTACCGGTTTCAAGTAATTCAGATAGAAATCCTGCTGCACGATAGGATTCTCCTCAGTGAGTGTGATAGCATAGCTATCCATGCTGTAATAGCCTTCTCCGACAGCCGAGACCTGATGCTCTGCCAGAGGCATATAGAGTTGGTAGAAGCCCTCCGCGTCCGGCGAGACACACAGCCGATTTGCGTTGATTACATAAACCTGGCTGAAGTCCATATTGGGATCAGAAGAGCTCACCATGCCTTCAACCTTCCCGGCATAGGCCAGGTATCCGCTGGTGCGAACGTCGTCTATAAACCAACCGGGAGCCACTCCGCCGTAGTTTGGCGCTCCAAAACTGAAGCGGAATTGAACGGTTTGATTGCCATAACTTGCCAAGGGTATTTTCACCTGTTGCCATTCTTCCTGAACACCCTGGAAACCGGGCCCAGCAAGGGCTACCACGTTTCCGGCGGGATAACCGTTTTCAGGAGTGAGCACCTGCCACACGGAACCGCCATTGGTGGATATCTTCACATTACCGCCGGCATTTATCGTTCCGGTGTTGTATTTGTGCCAGAATTCCAGCATAAAATTAGCGCCGATATATACCGGTTGAGTAGTGAGATTGTAAGCGGCTCCGGGGCCGAAATCAGCATCCAGTCTGGTTCCCCATATCTTTGTTCCGCTATGAGCTCCGGCATATTCGGATTGTCCCCATTCCCAACCGTTGTAACTGGGAGAGGGCTCGAAGTATCCATTGTCATATTCGAAGTCCTCGCTCATGCCTGTAGTGCCGACACTTACCAAAAGCTGGGATGTGCCCACGTTCACATGATCTCCCAGGAAGCTGATGTAGAAAGTGATGTTGTTGCCCAAAGGCGTATCCTGTGAAAGCGTAACGGGAAACATCATCTGCACAGTGCTGAGGGCGGGAACAAAGGGGATGGTGTCTCCTGAGTTCTGGATTGTAACATAGGGCGACACACTCATGATGCTGGCGTTCAGGTTATTTACGTCTATCTCGGAGATATTGCTGAAATTCACCACCATCTCGATAGTCTCACCCGGCTCTGCCAGACCGTTTCCGTTGCCGGCCGCATCGTTCATCATATAACTGCTTACCGTAATGCTTGGTCTGCGTACAGTGAAATCCACGGGGTAGTTCCATTCGGATTCACCGTTTGTGATGTGCAACATGAGATCGATAATACTGCCATCCGGGCAGTCTTCTTCTATGTAAACTGTTATGGGAGTTTTGTTTACGGCACTATTATCACCGGAGATATCCGGGTAATCACTAGTGCCATTTACGATGCTGGCGTAGGGGTGGTTGATAGTGGCAGATACAGTAGCTTCGGTAGCGGTGTTCAAGCCTTGATTGATCAAGCGAATACCCAATTCCACAGTCTCGGTTGGTTCTGCGATGTTATTGCCATTGGGATCGGTTACGATGAGGTCGTGCACGATCAAGTATGGTGCTTCATGCAACACGGGAACGGTGGTTATCAACAGCGCGGAGTTGTTTGACAATGGTGCGGCTCCGGGAGCATATTGATTGTTATAAGTGTATTCCAGGCCCACAGTATTACTGTGGTCTTTGATGCCGATGGTGGCATAGTTACCATGGTTGGGGGTGTATCCTCCACCGCCGACGTCTACATTATTGAAATCTTTATACTGGATCTTGATTTTGCCATCGCCGTAACTGGTGGGATGGTAGGAAGGATCATAGAATATGATCTGGAAAGTCTCCAGTGATGTGCGGTTGAAACCATTGCGCATCTTGGAATATTCGATGATAAAGAGGTGGTTTGCGGCGTCGAAATACTTGTATATCCCACTATCTCCCAAAAGGATCAAATCATCCCAGAAAGCGGCGATCATGGGTGATGGCCCAAGCCCACCGGGCAGACGGCTATTGCGGAATTCAGAGTTTTGCGTTACTCCCATAGCGATAAAGCCGTTTGTGCTAACCGTAATCTGATCGTAGGGGACACCATAGAAGGGGAATGTAAAGGGTAAATCCACCAATTCATAGGTGGTGCTGCCGTTTTGGTCACCTTCATCTCCGTTGGCACCACTGTCGCTTAGCGTGTTCAATCTGATGCCGCCACCTCCTATACCGGGATCTATCTCGATCCATTCGTAAGTGGGACAATCGCTGAATTGAATGTCAGTCATGTCGTAGATGAAGTAGCCATAGCTATCCGGACCCATCGGTGTATGCTGATTCACATTGCCGATTGAGATGTTGAAATAGGCGTCTTGCATGAAACCTGCCTCATTGCTGAGCCGAAGTCTGAATGGTATCTGCATGCCGGGCACCAGCAGAGAGCGGGCGAAAAGACCAAAGCTGTCCAGAGTCCAGGACATGCTGTCGGCATTGATAGTGCCGATGTATGCTTCACTGTCTTCAACCAGCACGAGGTCATTCAAGGAAAAGAGTTGTGCACTTACATTCTCTACCACGGCTATGGAGTTGTTCATTATTCCCAGGTTCAGAGTGCCTGTTTCCGCGGGGTCCAGTACGGAATTACTTCCCGCCAGTACGTCTACGCTTTCCACATGCAAAATCGCATTGTGAGATGCCACATGGATCGGGAATTGATATTGCGTGCCCCCCTCATCTGTGATGCTGAGGACCAATCTGATATCGTGGTAACCGGGCAGATTATGTGCGATATCGAAGACTACGAATTCCTGTGCCAATGCGCTCTCACCGGCAGAGATATCCGGAAAGCTGATCTCTTCACTGAGTAGTTCGATGTAGGGATCCTCACTGCTGACAGTGCCACTTAGTGAAACAAGATCCACATCTCCAGTGTTTTTGGCGGACAGCATCAAGGCTATGCGTTCTCCAGCTTCCGCCAGATTATTACCATTACCCAGGGATCCGCTGCTGCCATCATCCACAACCATTATATCGTGATGAACCAAGCCTCCGGCATCAGGTTCCACATAGATCTGAGCCGGTTTCTTGTCGTTTTTGGCTGCGGTAAGCAGGAGGCTGCTGCTGATTCCTCCCTCGATATGCAGGCTGATATTTCCGAATTCATCGGTGTAACCGCGTGCCACAATCTGGTTTTCATCCTCACTGAACGCCGTAACACTGGCGTTTGCCATGGGATTGCCATTTGCGTCGGTGATGCTGACATCCAGCAGATTTGTGCCCAATGTGAGAGTGGCGGGAGCGTTGATTTGCAGAGATTCGGGGATGCCGACAAAGACTTCCATGCTGGGATCACCCATCAGATTGCACCAATGCGCGAAATAGTTTGCCTCATTGCTGTTGGTGGCACCATATACTTCGCGGATATAGAGTCTGCCATTTAGAAGGGCTTCGCCCATACTGCGCATATTGTGGGCAAATATACCGTTGAAGATGGCGGCATTGAGCGTATTGTTGAACATGGTGTGAGTTCCGCTGGTAGCCATACCGATGGCGGTTACGGCTCCGGATGGATTTTGGGCCGTGCCCAGTCGGATAAAGGTCTCTGAGGTGCCGGTACCGTAGGAGCTGCCAAAATTTCCGGTTCCACAGGTCAGGATCACGGCATGAGGCAGCTTGGACCCGTTATTCAGCGAGGAGCTGGGGCTCCAACCGCTCATGTTTATATAGCCGCGATAGCTGAAGAAATTCACTCCTTCGTTAATGCCGCTGTTTATGGTTGATGAAAAGCCGCTGCTGTAGTTTTCTATGAAGCTGTAATCCGGGTTTACTCTTTCAGCCAGTTCTTTGATGTATTTGCTGTTATACACGCAGGAAATACCTGATGTGCTGGGGTCCCCGATCAAAAGAATGCGGTTCAGCCAGGCAGCTGCAGTAGCGTCGTTCGCTATATCCTTTTCATATTTATACACTTTACTCAGCACGGTGGACAGTTGGTCGGCGGTTTCCACCGAAATACGGCCTATAAAAGCATCTCCCAGATAGTCATCTCCGGCCAGGAAAGTATAGGGATAATCTCCTTCGCCGTTGTAGTTTGAGAAGTTTTCATAGTGAGTGGGAATCTGAGGTGTGTCGCCGATTAGTATGATGTAATCCGGACGGGTGGCAGGATCGTTGTATTGGATCTGGATGAAATTTTTGATGGCGGAAGAGCTGGATCCGGTTTCTTGCGTGCTTACCAGGTTCACTTCGTGGCCCTTTTGCTTTTTCCAATTCGCAAACATATTGACCATGGTCATGTAAAAAGTGTTCACGCCGTTTGGATAGATCATCAGAATTCTGCCGTATTCATCACTGCTATGTAGATTTCGATAATCTGCAAAATTCAGTAGATTTGCCTCGTAAATCTTGCGGAAAGCAGGTGAATAGTCGCTGTAGGCGGGAAGCTCAAGCGCGCCTTTTTCGTCTGTGAACGAGATCTTGATATCGATCTCTTCATATACATTCAGGTTGCCGCTGTTGGCGTCCCAATGCACAGGATTCACGTTGAACTGGAGTACGCGAAAATCTCTTAGGATGGCGATTTCACCTTTTTCTACCAGGGCTTTTGGAGCTGATTCATGATACTTTCCCCTGTCGAAAAGCAATTGACTCCTCTTTTCTTCGGTATCGAAGACAGGCAGAGGGCGGATATTCGAGATTGTTTTGCTGCGTCCGGCATCTATCTGCAGATGGTAGGAACCGGTAGGGGGGAGGATGATGCTGCCGCTGAAGACAGGAAGATCCGGGGCACCGGATTCTGCTGAACCGGAGGATTCCGCCATACTGAGTACCTGAAATTCTTCATTGAGGATGTTTTCATTGCTTATCTTCAGCTCAGGAGCTCTGAACTTCAGTTCAATTTCCCCTTCCCGGGAAAATTCAAGCGTTAAAGGGCCGGCTGATAGCGCGAGCACCGTTAAACAGTTGAGTAGTAATAGTAGGATCAGCTTTTTTCTCATTTCTTCTTTTGCTCCATATTACATGAAAGGAACCTGAAGCATATAGCCAGGTTCCTTTGAATTTGGTTTATTAATTAAAGCTTGTATTCATCGATTCATTTTGTAAAAATAGATTCCGTTGTCGCGAGTACCTACGATCAGGGTATCATCGACCATGTTTAGTGTGTTCACATATCCACCCTCAGTAATCTGCTGGATCATTTTGGGATCAGTGGGATTGCTGACGTCGAATACATAGCAGCCACCGCCACCGGAGCTGATCGCAACCGTATCACCCGAGATTGCAATGTCCGACGCGTATCCGGTGCCGATAAATTCGGCAACCTGAACTGGATTGGCTTTGTCACTGATGTCAACTATCTGTAAGCCTCCCTGACGGGCGGCGATATAGGCATAATCGTTTTGAACAACTACGTGTTGCGCTTCACCTTTCACTGCTAGTTCGCTGATAAGGGTTCCGCTGGCCTTCTCCAGTATAGCCAATCCTCTTTGCTGGATGGCACCAAAAATGTGGCTTGCATCGATAGCTACACCGGATACGTTTGCGGACACTTGGATCCCTTCGCTGGTAAATGCGGAGTATGGAGTGGTTCCTTGGGCTCCATCGTAGCCGAGAAGACAGATCCGGTTTGATAAACAATACGCGATGTCCAAAATGTGTCCGGGGCGTGGTGTTTCCAAATCATAGGTTGCTAGATGGATAATGTCTCTAGTGCCTCCGGTAATTCCGTGAATCCAAACCATGTTATCAGGGTCACTGTTGTCCATGAGGTATATTGTATCTGCGCTTTGAATCTCACTGAAAAACAAGCGATCGCTTTTGGGAGAGACCGCAAGACTCCGGTTTTTGAACAACTGGACTACAGAACTATCGGCTGCCATAATTTCTGGATACCAAGTCAATTGATGGTTTTCCAAATTGATGACTCCTATTCCGCCTTGATCCAGAGCTATATAGGCATGGTTGTTCCCGATTTCTATCTCACAGGGATCGCCAACCACAGGCACCTGCGCCAACAAAGTGAAATTGCCATCGCTCTGAAAGGACGTGTTTCGCTCCGCGCAAGCAGAGATCACCAGCATGATTGCCAGCAACATGTATGTTAAAATCTTTCTCGACATCAAGAACCTCCATCATATCGATCACTTATTATTTTCTTCTGTTTGAAGTGTATGCAAGAAGCATTCCCAAAGCTGCGATTACGCAAAAAAAAGAAAGGCCCGGCCAATGCTATTTTGGCGAAGCCTTTTACTAATGATTTTGCTATCAGCTATTTAGTGCGCGCGGCAAAATGTTGGGAATCTCCCCACTCATCAAAGCCGATGCTTTCACCGATGGATTCAATCCTGCGACTGAGACAACTGATGCATTGATCGGCGTTTTCATCCAAACAGGGTTTACCTTCATATAACTGGTATCCTTCCCTGTATTTGGTGTCCGTAATGTTTGGCATCAGCACGTTCGCTCCGGCCAACAATCCCATTTCCCGGCCTTCGGGATGCAAGGCTTGCAGAGCGGTTGTGGTGGCAATGTTTACATCCTTTAGTGCGATCCGGCAGCTTGCTATCAATTTCAGTCCCATCTTGAGGGCAGCATCCTCATCAAAGCTGTCCACAAGGTGCTTCAAAGGTGTCCCGTGATGGGGTATGTAGGGCCCCATGCCCAGCATATCGATGTCCCTATCATAGAAGAATAGGATGTCGTTCGCGATGTCTTCAATGCTCTGTCCGGGAAGTCCAACCATTATTCCCGTGCCTACCTGATAACCGCTGTTCCTTAATAGAGTGAGACAGTGTTTGCGGTGTTCAAAATCGTGGTCCGCGGGATGTAGAGTTTTATACAATTCCGGATTCGATGTTTCGATCCTCAAAAGGTAACGGTGAGCGCCGGCGTCAAACCAGCGCTTGTATACCTCTTCACTCTGTTCGCCAAGTGATAGGGTTATGCCCAATTTGCCCCCCGAAAGCTTTTTGATGCCACGGAGCAGTTCCTCAATATAGTCCGTCCATGCCTTGTCTGTGCGCTCTCCGGCCTGTATGACCAAGCTGCCGTAGCGTTGGTCAAGACACCATTTTGCTTCGGCCAAAGCCTCTTCCATGCTGATGGTATAGCGCTTAAAATCCGGATTTCCGCTGCGGATACCGCAATAGTAGCAATTCTTTGAGCAGATGTTGCTTAGTTCGATGATGCCGCGGAAATAAACCTTGGTTCCCACGTATTGTTTTTTTACTTCATAAGCCCGCTTATACAATGCCTGTAGCTCTTCCTCAGTTGTGAGGCTGAGCATCCGAATCAGTTCATTTTTATCTGGACGCATAAATTTTTACCTCTTTCTTGATATAATATGCCTATCCCGCCGCTCTGCAAGCTAAATTCTCTTAGCACGGGCGCGTCCGGCATTGCTTACCCCGATTGTTATGGTAGGAGCGCAACACATATATACTTGGGATATAGCGGTTGAAATGAGGGGAGATATATTGGTAAAGCTATGTTGTCATATCATATCCCTACGCTTTCTGACTGACAATCGAGCCATAGCCGGGCGCTGTATTCGATTTCGGTGATACTGCCCTCCACTGTGAGATTTGAGGAAAGACTACCGGATATCAAGGCATTATCTCCCGGGTCCGCAAGCATAGCCCGGTTCTTGCTGTTGCTGCTCCCGATAGAGTATAGGGTTTTGGAAGTTTATCAGCTATAGAGGATATTTCTCTACATCTTGGCATAAGAACGTGAAATGTGTTCGCAATTTGCTTGACAACAATAACTCGATTTCGAATGTTGACAGCAGAAATGCCCCGGCAGGTCGTAAACATGAGAATATTATAAGAGCTTATGCGCAGATTACCGAGACTAAGGTCCAGTTCTCAATGCTTTGATTCAATTAAAAGTAAATAGGAGATGCAATGTCTGAAACAATATATTCACAACCTTATGCAGTCAAGATACCACCGATATTGGTAGCCAAAGACAGGCAGGTAGGTCATAATCCGGAGAACGAGCTGATATCCCGCCTGCACAATCGCTTGGAAGCCGAGGGGATCAAGCTGGAAAACATGCGGGAATTTGGTTTTGATATCCCCGTATCCCGAGAAGAACAGGCCGAGGGCAAGCGAGGTTATGAATACTGGGTGCAAGTGCCCGGATTTTCTTATGATATTCCGGGTCTGCAGGTAGAGTCTTTCAAAGGGGGCAATTACCTGGCCTTGAGGATAGACAATCCCTTCGCGGAGCCCTGTGCAAGAATTCCTGAAGCTTGGGACAGATTGGTCAAATATATCGAAGAGCAGCAAATCACGGCGGATGATCATCATGAGGCCGGAGTATGTTTGGAAGAGGTTTCGGCAAACCAGTCTATGGAAGTTATGACTATTTATATCAGAATCAAGGATTGAATCGATCGAATCATCTATATGCTTGTTGAGTCAGGCCGGCAGATATTGAGCCTTGACGCTTTTGTCTTCAGCGCCTTTGAGTACTATTTTGGAGAGTGCAGTTCCCGTTGCTGATTCGAATAAGTATTCAGTTGCTGCAGTTTTTTCCTGTTTTATTAGCTGGATTCCCCCATCTCCCGGAATTATGCGGAGTGCGTGGATGATATGCCTGAGGTCGAAGTTTTTGATCAGGAAGGGAAAGCTTGCAAACGTGCTTGTGCGAGGGCTGGTTGAAGCAAGGTATTGGCCATGTATATTATATATTTCTTCCGGCAAATCTACGGGGGCATGGCGCTGTCTCAAGCATAGCCTTTTGGAAGCTGAGTTAGCATGACAGCAGGGGCTTGCCGGCAGCATTTAGTCTCAATACATAAAGGTTTTCCTTCTTTGCTAATAGTGGTGCAGAACGGTAATTGCTTGGAGATTGATAATTTCTGTTGACAGAATTTCCACTCAAGAAAAAATGACAAGAAATGAAGCCGTCAGCTTCTGCCTTGTTGCCTGAAAGTGCGTACAGGGCCGATGATTAGATACCAAATACAGTGATATATTACTAATGAAGCAGGCGGAATTTCCTATACTCAGGATATTTCGCCTTCTTCATTTCCGGTAAGAAGGAGGTTCTTATAATCCGGATTAAGCGTTTCAAGGCTAAGACCAAGGAAGTGGTACCGAAAGAGAGAATTAATCAGCAGATTACTGCCGATAAGGTTCGCCTGATCGGCTCTGATGGTAAACAAATTGGCGTGGTTTCCGTGCGTGAAGCTCAACGTAGAGCGGACGAGGCGGAATTGGACCTGGTGGAGATATCTCCCAACACAGAACCACCCGTTTGCCGTATCCTTGATTTTAGTAAATACTATTTCCAGAAAGAAAAGAAAGCCAAGGAAGCTAAAAAGAAACAGCATGAAGTTGAAGTAAAAGAAATCAAATTCGGCCCCAATACCGAAGAGCATGACTATAATTTCAAGAAAAACAATGCGATCAAGTTTTTGAAACAACACAACAAGGTGAAGTTCACCGTTCGGTTCCGCGGGCGTCAGATGGCGCACAAAGATCTGGGCTACAGGGTGTTGGAAAAGCTCAAAGAAGATCTGGCTCACATCGTCGATGTGGATCAGGAAGCGGTATCGGATCGCAATCTTCTTTCGATCGTGGTATCACCCAAAAAAGACATAGACCGCATCCTGGCAGATAGCAACAAAGCGGAAATTGCGCCTGTTGAGGCTCCCGCGGATAACTCTGCCCAGGTTGAAGAGTAGTTTATAGATAAAGCCGTACAGAGCTTGCTCCACTCGGCCAGCCAAGAGATTAATTCAAGGAGATAATAATGCCAAAGATCAAAACCAATCGATCTGCCGCTAAGCGCTTCAAGCTAACCGGCACCGGAAAAATTGTGCGTCATCACGCCAAAGCCGCGCATATCAAAACCAAAAAAACACGCAAACTAAAACGTAACCTTCGCACCAGCGCCATCGTGGTTAAAGCCGATGAGAAAAGAGTTTACAGAATGCTGGGAATGTAAAGGAGAATAAAGATGCCAAGAATTACAAATAATGTAGCAGCCCATCGCAGAAGAAAGAAATATTTACTTGCCGCCAGAGGCTATTTTGGCCGCAGAAGCAAGACTTATCGCGTAGCGCGCCAGACCGTTGAACGGGCCATGGCTTTCTCCTTTGCGCACCGTAAGCTCAAAAAACGTCAGTTCCGCAGCCTCTGGATCACCCGCATCAACGCTGCTTGCAGAATGAACGACATGAGCTACAGCCGATTTATCAACGGACTGCACAAGTCCAATATCGAAATAAACCGCAAGACCCTGGCACATCTGGCCTGGCACGATGCCGGCGCTTTTGCCCGTCTCGTTGAGATTGCCAAAAACGCTTAATTGATATGATATACTAGGCGATGCTCCCCGAGCGTCACAATTTATAAAAAGAAAGCGGTTTTGGTTTGAAACCGCTTTCTTGCTAATTGAACCCAAGACAAAGGATTGTACAGTGCAAGAACAGCTGGAACTTATCATCAAACAGGCGCAGGAGGAGATTGCCCGATGCTCCAATCCCAATGATATACTGAATACTAAAGCTAGATTCCTGGGCAAAAAAAGCGAATTGAACGGTCTATATGCCAAGATGAAGGAACTGAACCCCGAAGAGCGCCCCGCCTTCGGCAATCAGTTAAACTCGTTGCGCAACAGGATCGAAAGCTTGTTGAATGCCCAAAACACGATTATCAAAGAAACTGCCTGGAAAAAGGATCGTAAAGTATATGACAATACCATGCCGGGCATGGAACCGGGCAGAGGCGGCTTTCATCCCCTCACGATCGTTCGTAGAGAGATCGATGAAGTGTTCCTCAGTATGGGTTTTGAGATCGCTGAAGCTTTCGACATCGAAGATGAATTTCACAATTTTGATGCGCTGAACACTCCCCAGGATCACCCCTCGCGCAATCTGGCAGATACCTTCTATGTGGAAGGCGGAAAGCTTTTACGTACTCAGACTTCTACAGTTCAGATCCGGGTGATGGAAAACTACAAGCCACCCATTAGGATAATCTCTCCGGGACGCTGTTATAGAAACGATAAACCGGATCCCTCACACTCCCCTGTATTTCATCAAGTGGAAGCTTTGGTGGTGGATAAGGGCATCAGTATGAGCGACTTGCAGGATACTCTGCAAACTTTCGCGAGCATCATGTTTGGCTCCGGTGTGCAAAGCCGGATCAGACCTCATTTCTTCCCCTTCACAGAGCCCAGCGCGGAGATGGATATATCTTGTGTCGCTTGTGCCGGTAAGGGCTGCAGAGTATGTAAACAAAGTGGCTGGCTGGAGATGGGTGGTGCCGGTATGGTGGATCCCGCCGTCTTTGATATTCTAGGTATAGACAGCGAGCTGTACACGGGCTTTGCTTTCGGTTTGGGTATCGAGCGCATCGCTATGCTGAAATACAATATTCCGGATATGCGCATACTGTTTGAAAACGATCTGCGGATGTTGCGTCAATTCAAGGGAGAGCTGTAATGAGAATCGCATTGTCTTGGTTAAAACGTTATTTGCCTCTCGAAGGGCATGAAGCCGATTTGGCAAATTTGCTTACCTTCGCGGGCATCGAAGTGGAAGCTGTCGAAGAGTTGCGAGCACTTGGCAGCACAGTGATAGCTGCCAGAGTAGTCTCTGCCGAAGCCGTGCCAAAGACCGATCATTTGAAGCTGTGCGTTGTGGATATCGGCAGCACAGCTTATGCCGAAAAGGACGCTGAAAATCACATCCGGGTGATTTGTGGAGCGCCGAATTGTGAATCTGGAATGATGGCGGTTTTGGCCTTGCCGGGCACAGAACTCAAAGACATCAGCATAGCCAAAGCAAAAATAAGGGGAATACACTCTCACGGAATGCTGTGTTCAGAGCGGGAATTGGGTCTGTCGAACCATCACGCGGGCATCATCCGTTTGCCGGATGATATCGCCATCGGAAGCTTGGCGGACGTGTTATTTGAATTGCCGGATACCATTTACGAATTGGAGATTACTCCCAATCGAAGCGATCTTTTGGGATACATCGGTATCGCGCGGGATCTTTCAGCAAAGCTGAGAATAGCCTGCATCGACTATGATGTTCAGCTTCCAAAGATTGCGCAATCCTCGCTGAAACTGGGGCTTTACAATGAAGAGCCACAGCTTTGTCCGCGCTATACTGCCAGAGTCATCGAAGGCGTGAAAGTGCAGGAATCACCATTGTGGATGAAGACCGCGTTGATAAAGAGTGGACTGAGACCGATCAACAATCTGGTAGATGTCACGAATTATGTGATGCTGGAAAGCGGTCATCCTTTGCATGCTTTCGATTACGACGCTTTAGCACCGCGTAGTGACGATTCGGACTACCCGGATATCGTGATCCGAAGAGCAGGTGAGGCCGAAGAATTTGTAGCCCTGGATGCAAAAAAGTATCTTCTGGATAGTCAGGATCTGGTGATCGCCGATGGTAAAACGCCTTCCGCACTGGCAGGTGTTATGGGTTCGAAAGCCTCAGGAATCTCTGAGCATACAGTGAATATAGTGTTGGAGAGCGCGGCTTTCCATCCCGGCAGTATACGCAGAACTTCATATAAGCACAAAATCACATCGGATTCTTCCTATCGCTTTGAACGTCATCTCTCTTCCCGCTACGCGATTGAGATCAGCGACAGAGCTACGCGTCTGTTAGTGGAGCTGGGCGCTGCTCGCGGCATGACTGAACTGATGGATAGCTATCCCCATGTGGAAGAAGAGATTATCTTGGGAGTGCGGCCTTCACGGTTTGAACACCTCATAGGTTTTGGCATCGAAGCCGGACAGATCAAAGATATCTTACAAAAACTGGGCTTCGCCTATCTGAAAGATGCCGTTTATGTAAAAGGAGCGGTAAGCGATCCGGACAAACTTGCAGAGCCGTCACACCCCAAAGAGCTGTGTCAATACTATCGCGTGCCCGGATATCGCAAAGATATCAGCCGGGAAGCAGACATACTGGAAGAGCTTGCCCGCTTGATCGGTTATGACAAGGTTCCGCAAAAAACCCCACCCAAACAGGTGATGGACCGCCACGCTTACCGGATTCAGAAAAAAGCCGCAGAATGGATGGTAGTCTGGGGAGCATACGAGACCTTGAACTACAGTTTCACCGATCCGGTTCAGATGCAGCATCTGGGGCTGGGTGACAGCGATGCTTCCTATGTGCGCCTGATCAATCCCCAAAGCAGCAATCAATCTGTGATGCGGGTGTCTTTGGTGCCTCAACTCTTGAATAATCTGGCCTATAACCTGAATCATGCCGAGCGCAATGTGCGGCTTTTTGAGCTGGGAAAAGTGTATTTGAAGACTTTGGAAGGACACATGGAACCCAGGCATCTGGGTGCTATATGTACCGGCTCCACGCAGGAAGAACACTACAAGGTGAAGAACAGTTTCCTGGATTACTCTTGGGCCAAAGGTTGCTTTGAAGGACTGTTAAACAGCATCGGTATCGATTGGCAAGTCAAAGCCATAGATTTACCCTATCTGGTAGAAGGCGAATCATTTGCCTATTATGGCGAGGATCTGTCCCTGGGGTATTTTGGCAGATTGAAAGCACCTGTGCTGGAGGCCTGGGGGATAGACACCACTGTGCTGAAGCAAGAAGTGTGGCTTTTGAACTGGGAGATGGATAGCTTGATCTCGCTATCCAGGGAGCTGGTGATCCGCTATCGCGATATTCCGCGTTTTCCGGCAGTGGTCCGAGACCTTTCTTTCTTGCTGGCAGATGCTTTCAGCTATAGAGAGATCAAAGACAAGATCATGGCCTTGGATCCGGAGCTTGTTCGAGATGTACAGGCTTTCGATGAGTATCGTTCAAAGCAGATTCCGGAAGGGTTCAGAAGCTTGAGTCTACACCTGGTATTGCAAGATCAAGAAAAAACATTGACAGATGAACGCGTTGATCAAGTCATGACTTTAGTACAAAAAACACTGAAAGATAAATATGATATTAAGATGAGGTAAGAATGGAAAGCCCGATTGTAAACCTGCAGGAAAGATTGCAGAAACTGATTGATCAATACAGTGCAGATAAAAAGACCATTGAAGAGCTTAAAAAGCAATATGCTCAGTTAAGAGAAGAGAATGTGCAATTGATGTCTCAGATCGGAGACTATACAAAACAATTAGAAGAAAGCCAAGGCTCGCTTAAAAGCATGCAAAGCAAGTATAAAGAACTCGAAACCACACACAGCGAGATGCAGAATATGCTCTATGGCATCGAAAGTTTTGCCGATGACGCAATCAAGAAAATTGATAATATTTTCCCAAAGCTTGAGGAAAGTGAGTAAAGCATGCAATCGGTAGAGGTGGAGATTTTTGGGCGTCGATTTCGCCTGAGAAGTGACAACCCCACCCGCACAGAAAAGATCGCGGCGGATTTGTCGCATCAGTTAACTGAACTGTATGAAACCTATGAGAATCTGGATTTTGCCAGGTTACTGCTACTGGCCTGCTTTCAGCGGGAGGAAAGCCTGCAAAAGACACTCGAGGAAAACAATACGCTGAAAAGCGAACTGAACAGAGTGAACCAGATGATCGAAAAAATGATGACATTATGAAAGATGCCTGCGTAATGCGTGATATGGATTGCATAAAAGCCATACTCTAAGTAGGGAGTCGAGCCATGGGTGGCATGCGTGCCGGCTTCGTTCCGGATACATAAAGCCCACAAGGTAGATTCCCACCTGCAAAACGGCTTTGTAAAAAGTCAAACATACACGGTTCTCGTGGGCAATTAATTCCATACTCTCCTTCAGTGGGGAGGCGTAGATAGATCGAAGGAAATATTATTATGCCAAACGCATACATCCTACTGGCAATTGGCCTTGTTATAGGCTTTGCCATCGCTTTGGTGATATATCTTGCAAAGCGCAACTCTGCTTTCAAGATGATATCTCAAAGCAATCAGATTGCCGAGAACATCAAGAAAAACGCGCAAACAGAAGCCGATAACGAAAAAAAGGCCGCCTTGCTGGAAGCCAGAGAAGAGTGGTTCAAACAAAAACGCATTCTTGATGAAGAAGTGAAAGAACGCCAGCGCGAATTGCGCTTGCAGGAAAAGAAGTATAATGAAAGACTCAGTAGCTTGGACAAACGCCTGGACTCTCTGGACAAGAAAGAAAACAGCCTCAGCGAGCAAGAACGCAAGCTGAAAAGCAAAGAAGATGATATCCAGCAACGAAAGACTGAGTATGAAGCCGTTTTGAACGAACAAAAGCAGAAACTGGCAGAGGTTGCAGGCCTGTCCCGCGAGGAAGCCTTGGAACGCCTGCGCCAGGAACTGATCAGCACAGCCAGACAAGTGGCCGCCAATGACGCAAAACTGAGTATCGAACAGATTAAACTGGACGCTTCCAAGAAATCGGCCGAAATCCTTTCCACGGCTATTCAACGGATGGCGGTGGATCATGTGTCTGAAAGCACAGTTTCGGTAGTCTCCTTGCCTTCAGACGAGATGAAAGGACGCATCATTGGGCGCGAAGGTCGCAATATCCGTACTTTCGAAAAAGCCTCCGGAGTGGATCTTATCATCGACGATACCCCGGAAGCGGTGGTGCTTTCCTGCTTCGATCCCGTTCGCCGCGAAATTGCCCGGCTTTCTTTGGAAAAGCTGATATCCGATGGCCGCATACATCCCGGAAGAATCGAAGAAGTGATCTCCAAGACCACCAAAGAAATGGACGAAACTTTGATGAAGATAGGGGAGAAAGCGGTATTGGAAACCAATATCCACAACATCTCTCCAAACCTGATCAAAGTATTGGGTCGCCTCAATTATCGCACTTCCTACGGTCAGAATGTATTGCAACACTCCATCGAAGCCGCCTGGATTTGTGGAATATTGGCCGCAGAATTGGGTTTGGATCAGGAAGTGGCGCGCAGAACAGGTCTCTTGCACGATATCGGTAAAGCAGTGGATCACGAATTTGACGGCACTCATGCTATTATCGGAGCCAATCTGGCCCGCAAAAATGGCGAAGGGAAACTGATCGTAAACGCCATTGAAGCACATCATGAAGAGGTGGAAGCAGTTTCTGTGTACGCGGCTCTGGTGCAAGCTTCAGACGCCATATCCGGAGCACGTCCCGGGGCGCGGCGCGAAATGCTTGAAACCTATATGCAACGCCTTGCCAAGCTGGAAGAGATCGCAAACTCGGTGGAGGGTGTGAACAAATCTTATGCCATTCAGGCCGGTCGGGAGTTGCGCATTATCGTGGAACCTACCCTGGTGGAGGAAAATCAAACTCCACTGCTGGCTACCGAGATTGCCGCGACCATCGAGAAACAGGTGCAATATCCCGGTCAAATCAAAGTTACGGTTATCCGTGAGACTCGTCAGATAGCCATGGCAAAATAGATGCGGATTCTTTTCTTTGGCGATGTATTTGGCAAAGCCGGCAGGTCTATTCTGTTTGCTCACTTACGAAGCATGATCAATGAATACAAGACCGATTTTGTGATCGCCAACGCCGAGAATCTTGCCGATGGCAAAGGCCTCACCGAAAGGACATTGAAGCCGGTTTTTGCCGCAGGAGTGGACGCTGTGACCAGCGGAAACCATCTCTGGGATAGGGAAGAGTCTCTGGATTATATATCTCGGGAACCAAGAATCATCAAACCCATGAATTATCCTGCGGCGGCTCCGGGAAATAGCAGATACATCCTGCAGAAAGAAGATTCAAAGCTGGAGATTATCTGCCTCACCGGTCAGATCTTTATGCCCCCCTGCAATTCGCCATTCGAAGCCTTCGATGGCTTTTGGGCAGCTCGTGATACCTCGCTGCCACTCTTTGTGGATGTGCACGCAGAATCCACTTCGGAGAAACGAGCCCTGGGCTGGTATATGGACGGTAAAGCGGCGGTGATGGTAGGTACTCACACTCATATACAGACCGCGGATGAAGAGATCTTACCCGGGGGTATGGCATACATCAGCGATGCAGGTATGACCGGCGCGCACGATAGTGTGATCGGAGTACGCAAGGATATCATTCTGGAAAAGCTAAGCACATCGGTACCTCATCGCTTTGAATCCGCCCACAGCGGTCTGATGGTGAACGCGGTATTGGTAGATCTGGATGAAGACAGGAACACTGCCCTCCAGATCCAAAGATTGCGATATTCTGTGGAGGTATAGATGCCAAAAGAATTAACCGGTAAAGCGATAGCCCTGGCGATCAACAAAGTTTGCAAACAATTGGTCGCAGAGCATAACTTAAAACCCAAAATGCTCCTGATTCAGGTGGGAGAAGATCCAGCCAGTTCATATTATGTGCAAAGTATTCTGAATACAGCTCCAAAGCTGGGATGTGAAGCCGAACTTCTGACCCTGGATGTAAATTGTGGACAAGACAAGCTTTTGAGAATAATAGCAGAAGCCAATCAGAATCCGGATATTCATGGGATCATGATTCAGAAACCATTACCCGGAAGCATTGATGACAGTGCAGTAAACCTCAGCGTGGACCCAAATAAGGATCTGGATGCATTGCATCCGGTAAATTTGGGCAGGATCCTGATGGAGAACGAAGTGTTTTTACCCTGCACACCGGCAGCAGTTTATTACTCTCTGAAATACTATGGCATCGATCCCAAGGGCAAGCATACAGTGGTCCTGGGACGTTCCAACGTAGTGGGTAAACCTTTGGCCAACATTCTGCTCTGGAAGAGACCTTTTGCCAATGCTACAGTAACAGTGTGCCATAGCCGGACCAAAGATCTGGCGGCTATATGCCGATCGGCAGACATCTTGATATCCGCCATTGGCAAACCCCATTTTGTAAGCGCGGACATGGTGGCTGAAGATTCAGTTTTAATCGATGTAGGCATCAATGAAATTCAAAAACCCGATGGCAGCAGTGCCTATGTTGGTGATATTGACTACGAATCCTGCGCGAAGAAGGCCGGGGCCATTAGTCCCGTACCCGGAGGAATTGGCCGGATCACAACCTCGGTTTTGTATTTGAATCTCGTGAAAGCCAATCTGATAGCCAGAAATATAAATAAATATGTTGACGAATATATAGACGTCATTTTTAGTGAAAACTATAAGAAACTATAACCTGATGTTTGGGAGGACCGATGAATAATAAGAGATCAAATCTCTTGGCAGTCATCATTTTACTCACAGTTGCAGCTCTTTTTGTAACCGGATGTGGAAAGTCGGGGAGCAGATTTGAAAATTTGCCTCCGGAGATTAGCATTACCTCTTATGAAGGCTGGACTGAAGAATTTGTGCCCGCGACCGTGGATACAACTACCGATAATTATTCATTCCAACAGAAAATCTTTTGGCATGCTACTGATCCTGACGGGATTATAACCGGATTTGCGTTCCGCATCTTGGACGAAAACATGGAACCCATCCCCACTCCGAGATATGAATACCTCAGCTCTGTGGAAGATGGTTTGATACCGGATGTAATCTTGCAGAGTGAGACGCTATTGGGGAATTCCAGAGAAGGTTGGGCATATCATTATCTGCCCAGTGCCGATGAAAGCATTCCATTGGACGATGCCACTGCGGATAGAACAATTTGGACAACTCAGAAGTACGCAGTGATCAATTTCCCGGCGGCGGACACTCTGGGTAATCCCGCAAACCTGATCTGCCATTTTGAAGTGATAGCTATCGACAACCGGGGAGATATTGTCACCAAATCTGCCTGGCGTAGATTCCGTACCGATTCTCCTCGCCCCACCTGCTTGATGGATACTACCAAAGGTAATCCTGATGGTAAGGATGTGGGAAGTGGAATCAAGCTGAAATTCACTATGCATGATTCTGACGCGTTGATGACTGAGCACGTTCCCTACAAATTTGAATTCCGCATGATGAAGATCAATGCGGCGGGAGAAACTGTAGCGGGAAGCATGACAGACTGGATAGATACTCATGATTCGGATAGAATTGACCAATATCTGCTTACCGGCTTTACTGATCCTCCTCTTGAATATGACTATACTGAGGATGGTGTCGACTTGGGAACGATCACAAAAGTCGAAGGTCGCGCTACAGATCTTGCTGGAGTGATGTCTGAACCTGCTCCCGACGACTCTACTTATTTTATCACCTTTAAAGTAAAACCCGGTTTTAGCCCCCGCACTTTGCTCTATCACAAAAAAATCATCGCCCTGGGTAATAACCATTTTGACGATTATAACAGTGATGAGTATAATGTAGACGCGGCACCTGTGAGTTTGTCCGGTGGCAGGACCCGGTATGGCACATCTCTGTTTATGGAAAATGTAATTCCTGAGGATGATACCTTGGCTACAGCAGTCTATTCTGTTGTGCACAGCCCCAATTTGAAGATATGGCTGCGATGGGGTTGGTGGGGAGAATACATGAACGACTTGACTGGAGAGTATCCTACACACGAGGATTTCACTAATTCAAGTTTCCCCAAGAAAGTGGATGTGGTTCTTAGCGACAATTCTACCAGTATGAACCCGGTTAACTATTATAGTGAGATCACTCACTACGATATTCGCTATGACAACGCTCCCTTTGTCTTCGCCCCATTCCCGGGAAGTGAGTATAACTATCGGGATGATGATGGCACAGAATGGTTGAGACTACCGGTTTCTTCACCGTTGAATCAGTCTATTGTGTTAACTACAGATCAAGTGGAACCCGGCTTACATAAGTTTGAGGTACGTTGCGTGGATATGCAGGGAATCTCTTCAAAAAACCCCGCGGTTATAGATTTTGTGGTGAGAGCACAGATAGATCCTGCTAATCGTAATGGCGTGTTGATCATAGATGACGATGAAAATAACGTTAATCTTTCACCAGACCAGGCAGTTGATGATCTGTACATGGAGATGGCTCGCGGGCTGGGCCTGAACGATGCAGAAATCGATGTAGTGAAATACAGTCCCAATGGAAACGGTTCCTTGCCCATGGACTATCGTAAACGCAAATTAGCTTTGGGTTTGCTGCAAAAATACAGAATGGTTATCTATCACAGTGATAATCCCGGTAAAAGCGGCAACTTGAATCTTGAGAATGATGGGCTTAGTCTCTTCATGCAGAACGGCGGGAACCTGGTGATATCCTATACGCATCTGGTGAAATCCCAGCTTGAAGCAATCTCAAAGCGTACTTTCAAGCCCGACGCCGGAACCGAACCCAGCTTGATAAAAGCCCTTGGATTACCAAATATTCCCAAACTGGAGGAGTTTGTAAATCCTGCTGCCCATGTGTATTTCCAGAAAGCCATCGGTAACACTCAGCTCGGGTATCCGGATGTGAACCTGCGCTATGAAAAGGATGATCCCTCAGAATGGATTAGTCCCGTGGTGCAAGGAACACAGGGATTTTCCAATGTCGCGTATTTCGTTGAAGAAGATGGAGTACCCCTTCATAATGGAGAAAACATCTATACCATTGGTGCGAAGCCTGTAGATTGGCCACTATATCCTCCCACCCAGGAATTATATGATTTCTACAACGGTCGTACTATCGGAATAAGGCACATCAATGGCGCTACTAACAATATGGCCAGAGCTTATCTGTTTACTTTCCCACTTTCCTACATGGAAATTGATGACAGTAAGGCCCTGATCAGCAAAATCTGGTCTGAATTAATGTAAAAGAATCCCGAAAACAATAGTTACAACAAAGAGTCCGGTTCTAATGTGACCGGACTCTTTTGTTTGCCCTGAATGCTTCACACGAAATCCAGCTAATGAGGCAGCTACAAGGAAGCTAAGCGCAGCGCTTATCGAGTATAATTAAACCGGTGCTCTGCAGCAATATCTATGTGGATCAGCTTGAGATCAGTTAAAAGGCCATCAAATTCGTGCTAAAACCCCCAATATGCTATGTGGTATCCGGTCCGGATTCATGATTTGATTCTTTAATAGCTTATCTGAGGCGAATCCGGAAGATCGTTATCGAATCACAATCTGCACCCCGCTTGACAATCCAAAGCGCGGGCTATCCGGGATATTGCCTTAGTTCTTTGCAATACCATATCTCGACGCCGGTCGGAGTAAAAAATGGTCTAAGTGCAATCGATACAGGCAGTTCAGCTTGCTTTGGAAACGAGCTCCCCTTGCAGCGCAAAACAATGAGAAACAGATGAAAAACTGGGGAAAACAGTTGAAAAAACAGCATTTTGCTCAAATTGTCCATTTTCTACCTGTATTCACGGCGTTCATCATCTCTTTATCAAGCCTTAATCAAGCGTTAATAATTAACGCTTGATTAAGGCTTGATGTGCACTTGATTAACACTGTCTACAGAGCTGACAGTGAGATTGGAAAAATGGTCTTTCCTGGTTATCCACCGTGATTATCCACCGATTTCCCTGTTTTTCCCACTCTGATATTTCTTCAATTCTTTAATTCCTGTGGTGCTACAGTGCTGTGCTTGGATCGTCTGGGGAGAGTCTGTGCGTGGCCTGTGTTGCTTTGTCCACTGCTTAGCCGGCTCATAATACTGATCCTCTATGAGGCCGTGCATTAGAGAAAGGATGGGTAGAACTGTATCAAGAAAAGTTGGGGATAATGAGGGACTGCCAATACTGCTAAAGATATATTGACAGAAAGCCTGCCTGTCTGAATATGGTATCAAGGCGAAAATTCATGGAGATAAGATGAGTAAACAGAAAAAGACCGCTATAGAACCTACCAGAGAGCAAAACTATGCCGAGTGGTATCAACAAGTAATAAAGAATGCCGATTTGGCAGAAAACAGTGATGTGCGTGGTTGCATGGTGATCAAGCCTTGGGGCTACGCGATATGGGAAAACATCCAGCGAGCCCTGGATACCATGTTTCGGGAGACCGGTCATCGCAATGCCTACTTCCCCTTATTTATCCCCAAAAGTTATTTTGAAAAAGAAGCTGAGCATGTGGAAGGCTTTGCCAAGGAATGCGCGGTAGTTACTCACTCACGTTTGGAAGATGACGGCAATGGTGGCTTGATGGTAGCAGGAGAATTAACCGAGCCCCTGATCGTTCGCCCCACCAGCGAAACCATCATCGGAGCATCATTTGCCAAGTGGGTCAATTCCTATCGTGACCTGCCTCTCTTGATCAACCAGTGGGCAAACATCGTGCGATGGGAGATGCGCACCAGGCTTTTTTTGAGGACTGCCGAGTTCCTGTGGCAGGAAGGGCACACTGTGCATGAAACAGCAGAAGACGCTATGGAAGAAACCCGTAAGATGTTGGAAGTATATGCCAGGTTTGCTGCTGAATATTTGGCATTACCTGTGATTATGGGCGAAAAAACAGAGGGTGAAAAATTTCCCGGCGCGGTTAATACATACTGCATCGAAGCCATGATGCAGGACAAAAAAGCACTTCAGGCCGGCACTTCACATTTCCTGGGTCAGAATTTTGCAAAATCCTCCGGGATCAAGTTCCAGGGCAGGAACGGTGAATTTGAGTTTGCCTGGACTACTTCCTGGGGAGTGTCGACACGATTGATCGGTGCCCTGATTATGGCACACAGCGATGATAACGGTCTGGCTTTGCCGCCCAAGATTGCCCCGTCGCACATCGCGATCATTCCCATATATCGCGATGAGAATGAGAAATCTTCGGTTTTGGCATATTGCGACAGGATACAGCAACTCTTTGCCAAAGAGTATTTTGAAGACATAAAGATCTATTGCGAATTGGATGACAGGGATCTTACCGGAAGCGAGCGGAATTGGTATTGGATCAAAAAAGGTATACCTATCAGGCTGGAAATCGGTCCTCGAGATATTGAATCTGATGCGGTAATGATGGCTCGCAGGGATAAAGAGCCGCGCGACAAGCAGAGCGTGGGTGTCAACAACTTGAGAGATTATGTATTGCAGAGTTTGAAAGATATTCAGGATACATATTATCAGCGTGCTCTCAGTTTTAGGGAAGCCAATACCGTACAGGTGGACGATAACAGGAAGTTCTATAAATTCTTCACAGCAAAGAATGCTGAAACTCCAGAGATACATGGCGGTTTTGCCGAGTCTCACTGGTGTGGTGATGTAGCCTGTGAAGAGAAGATTAAAGAAGATCTGAAAGTGACAATCCGTTGCATACCTTTCGATGCTGTAGAAGTAGAGGGACGCTGCATCTGCTGTGGTAAACCTTCCCGGCGTCGGGTGATATTTGCCAAATCTTATTGATATGAAATTGCAAAGCGCTGTAATCTGCATCGGGAATGAACTGCTGATCGGGAGAACCCTGAACAGTAACCTAGCTTTTTTGGGGGCGGGTATGGCAGAATTGGGCGTTCCTGTGGCCTATAGCCTCACTATCCGGGACGATCATGATGCCATCAAAAAAGCGCTTGATGAATGCTGGCAGCGATATGATGTAGTGATCAGCACCGGAGGTTTGGGGCCTACTCAGGACGATATTACCAAGGCTGCAATCGCGGAGTATTTTGGTAAAAGTATGTACTTTTGCGAAGATGTTTGGGAGCATATTCAGAGGATTTTTACCCGACGTGATGTGGCAATACCCCAGTCCAATCGCAGTCAGGCGATGGTGCCTGAAGACTTCAGTCCGCTACGCAACGATCGCGGTACTGCTCCCGGATTGCATTATAGCCGGGATGGCAAGCATCTGTTTGTGTTGCAGGGGGTTCCGCTGGAGATGCGCCATATGTTTGAGCAACATATCAAGCCGATTATAAAACAAGCGCATCATGAAGCTATGGGCTTGGTGGTGTGTAACCTGCATACTTATGGTGTAGCGGAATCAAGTTTGGCAGAATTGTTGGATCCCAAAGAACTGCCGGCGGGAGTAAGCCTGGCCTGGTTGCCGCAAACCGGTAGAGTGGACCTGCGAATCTATGGGGAAGATGCCGCGGCGATCGCGATCGCAGAAAAGTATCTGATAAGGAAAGTAGGGGACTATGTGTGGGGACGCGACGAGACTCTCCCCGCCGGATATCTACTGCGATTACTGAAGGAAAGGGGACTTAGTCTGGCGGCAGCAGAATCTTGCACCGGAGGTCTGGCCCAGCGTTTTATAACTGATATACCCGGAGCCTCAGATGTCTTTCTGGGTGGAGTGGTAAGCTATGCAAACCGGGTTAAGGCGGAGCTTTTGGGCGTGGATGATTCCATTTTGGATACATTCGGTGCTGTAAGTGAAGAATGTGCGCGAGCTATGGTACGGGGGCTGCAAAAGCTTTTGAAGGCTGATGTCGCTTTCGCAATAACCGGTATCGCCGGTCCGGATGGAGCTACTGCAGAAAAACCCGTAGGCACTGTTTTCTTTAGCTGGCGCATCAATGATAATGAATACGCATTGCGACGATTGCTAACCGGAGATAGAGAAAGCATCCGGCACAAAGCAGCGGAAATGGCGATTTTGGAATTGGCAAATACCTTGAGGGATGAATATTGAAAGTACTAATCTTGGGCAGTGGAGCCAGGGAACACGCGATAGCTGAAGCTTTTGGGCGTAGCAGCCGGACGACAGAGATTTACGTGAGCCCCGGAAACGATGGTATAGGCGAAACTTTTGACTGTGTCGCATTAAATGGATTCGAGGAGATTTGCAGCTTTTGCAAAAATCAGAATATAGACTTGGTCTTTATCGGTCCTGAACAGCCGATAGCCGAAGGGCTTTCGGATTACCTGAGGCAGCATTCCATCAGAGTGTTTGGACCCTCGCAAGCCGCTGGCGCCATTGAGTATTCCAAGGCATTTGCAAAGCGTATCATGACAAAGTATCAGGTGCCCACGGCAATATATCGCATCATCCGAAACAGGGCAGAAGCAGAGGACATCCTGAAGAGTTTCAAGATGCCTGTGGTGCTGAAAGCGGATGGCTTGGCCGCCGGCAAAGGTGTGATTATAGCCCATGATTTGGCCGAAGCCTATGAAGCCTGCAACACACTGTTGAGGCAGGATTGTGGGCAGGATGGCGTTTTGGCCGAGGAGTATCTGGAAGGCTGGGAAGTATCCCTGTTTGCGATCTGTGACGGGGATAACTATCGGACCACACTATTCTCGCAAGATCACAAACAGTTGCACGATGGAGATTTGGGTCCCAATACCGGGGGTATGGGAGCATACTGTCCCGTGAGTGAGGCGCAGGAATATAGGTCCAGCATCGAGAAAGCTATATTGGAGCCGGTGTTAACCGCTCTGAAAGAAGAGAATTGTAGCTACAGCGGTATATTGTATCTGGGTTTGATGATTACTACTGAGGGACCGAAAGTGATAGAATTCAACTGCCGTTTGGGAGATCCTGAAACTCAGGTGCTTTTGCCACTTTTAAAAACCGATATGCTTGATCTCTGTATGGCGGTATGCGATGGCAGAGTAGATCAGTTGAAGCTACAATGGGATTCACGATACGCGGTGGGGGTGGTTCTGGCTGCTCCTGGTTATCCCGGAAGCTACAAAAAGGATATCCCAATATCAATTCCAAAGCTAGAGTCCCGTGTTTATTTTGCCGGAGTAAAAAAGACAGAATCCGGTCTGATCAGTTCCGGGGGCAGAGTGATGACAGTGCTGGCGCTCGCAGATAGCCTGCACGCCGCTCGCGAAAAAGTGTATACTGATATTACAAAGATTAGTTTCCCGGCAGCGGTCTATCGAAAGGATATCGGCCTCAGGGCAAACAAGCTTTCATGAAGGGAGTATAGATGAAAAGACTTTATACAGTAATGCTGATCCTCTTGCCTGTCATCATATTGGCAAATCCCATCAGCGTGGTAAGCGAAAGCAAAGATGTCATTAGCCTTAAGTTTGTATTGCCCGAATACAGTCTGACTGATATTAGTCTGAATGGCTTACCGTTTAAGCAGCTACAGATAAATGACGGGGTTTCTACTGCGGACGAAGGCTTCCCCGAATTGAGGATGTTTAGTGTGCCGATAGCCATACCGGTTGATGGCAACGCTGCTGTTCGCCTTACATCCTCTGTACAAAACACTATCAGTGATGTGTTAATCAATCCGGTGCCCACAATGCACATAGAGAATGATATGCCGGTATACGATGTAAAAAGAGATTTTTATGCCTATTCCAGAGCCGCGTTGTATCCGATGAATGTGGTGGAGCTCTCCAACCCTGCTTTTGTGGGAGATCGTCATTTTGTAAGTCTTCGAATATTCCCTTTTCAGTATAATGCTGCCAGCAAAGAACTTAAAGTGCATCAAGAGATGGAGATAATCGTGAATATCTCCGGAGATAAGAGTCCATCTCCAAACTGGCAATTGGGGCACAGCCCTGTCGATGCAGCTGGAGATGCCTTTTTTATAAATAATACCAGCTCCAAATCTTGGCGTTTACCCCGAAAGCAGGACTATCATCACGAAAGTCCCAAGGGTTCCCAGAATCAGGTGTCTGAAATTCAGATAATCGTGGATAACGAAGGTATCTATCAAGTTCATTACGACCTGCTAAAAGATTTCATTCTGGAGATGACGGATTCACTGCAGGTGGAAATGAGTTGGAATATCGACCGTGTGGACCCCCGCTATCTGGAATTGAGCGATGAATTTGGTCAGGTACCGATTCACTTCTCCGGAGAGGAGGATGGCGGTTTTGATCCCGGGGATTTCTTTGAGTTTTATGGCGATCGACATTACGGTGATGAGCGTTATAGTGACGATTACACTGCTGAGAACGTTTATACACTCAGGCTCAAAGAAGGCTATGGAGCCCGCATGGTGGTAGAAAACGGCGGTTTGATCAGCAATGATCCGATGCAATACATGCTGGCAGATGCCTATCTGGAATCGGTACATTTCGAGGAACAATTGGTAAGCGATAAGCTGGGCAGGGGCTGGAGCACTGCTAATCAGGATTTCTATCGTGAGGATGTGTGGTTTTGGAAAAAGATAAAAGCGCCGAATCTGGAGATAGTTCCCATCGAGCTGGAATATCCCATAGATAGTGCCATTCGCACCGGCAGCACAGAAATTGCCTTGCATGGCCTTACCTACGACGAAAGCATCTTAGGGGATCAATTTGATCACGAAGCTGCCATCCGGATCAATCAAGCCATGGTGAACACACATTCCTGGGTGGGACAGACCGAGAAGATCTTTTTGAATCAGGAGCCTATTGCCAATTCATTCTTCAGGCACGGCACAAATAACGTTTATGTCAGCCTGTCCGGAAACACAACCATGCTGGATGATGAGCAAGTGATGCTGGACTATATCAAGCTGAATTATTGGAGAGAATACAAAACCAGCCGGGATTTTATCAAGTTTACCAAACCGGCAGATCGTCCCAATGGGTTGTTTCAGTTTGATATCGGAGGGTTTTCATCACCCAATGTATCCGTTTACAAGATTGGATCCAGCGTGTTTAACAGTCTGCAGATAGAGCCTTTCACTATGGATGGATCTGCTCCCTGGACGGTGAGCCTGCAGGATAGTGTGGCCTCCAATGCCGTGCGCTATTTCGCGGTGGAAGAGGGTGCTAAAAAGAGCCCAAAACTGCTGCGGATGAATCTGCCTTCTGATTTGTTGAATCCACAGAATTCGGCAGATGTAATCGTGATAACTCCTTACCAATTTGTAGATGCTGAGGGAACTCAGATGCTCGTTGAGCTCTGGCAGAGTGAAGGGCATAGTGTAAAAGTAGTGGATATTCAGGATGTTTACGACGAGTTCAATAATGGTATAGTATCCGCCGAGGCCATCAGGGATTTTTTGGAACACGCATATAACTATTGGGGATCTCCCAGATTGAGCTATGCGATTCTATTGGGAGAAGGCATTGACGACACTAGGGATAATAGCCCCAGCCGAAAATACAACTTGATCCCGGTTAAGAAAACCTGGACCTACAAACACGGCGCGACTGCCAGTGATAACTGGTATGCCTGCCTTATCGGAGAGGATTCGGTTCCGGATATCAGCCTTGCGCGCATCAATGTCTGGACAGAAGAGCAAATCACCAATTATGCTATGAAAGCAAAATCCTACCGGGACAATCTGCACACAAACCGCCAGTGGAACAACCATCTAACGCTTACGGCGGGAGGCAAGATAGAAGATGGCAACGATATCTTTGCTCAGCAATCGGAACGTATTCGCCATAAAAGCATTCCTGAGCATTACCGGGTAAGCAGAGTATACACCAGCACTCAGACCGTAAGCAGCGACTATTTTGGTGGTACATTCGATCTGAAGGACGCGATTAACAGCGGTACTCAGTTTGTCCAATTTATGGGTCATGGAGGAGGGCGTGTCTGGGCGGATTATAACCTCTTTAACTTTAATGACGTGGCCACACTGAACAATCAGGCTCTACCTGTATTTCTATCTTTGGCATGTTATGCTTCGGCCTTTGATACCAATGGAGCGGCATCCATTTCAGAAGCGCTGATTGCTCAGCCGGACAAGGGAGCGATTGTAAGCTTGGGATTCACTGGATTGGGCTATAAGATCCAGGATGAAGACTGGGGATTGGCATTCAACGAAGCAGTATTCAAGATGGATTTTGACACCTTGGGCGAAGCCTATATGTTTGCGTTGGCGAAGTTCTACTCTACCGCATCCAGTGCCGCGGCAAGATCCGCACTTACTCACGGTTCAGCCTATTTGGGCGATCCTCTGATCCGCTTGAATAAACCGATTGTGCATAGTAATGTAAGTGCAGAGAACCACGATCCTGAACAGGGCGAAACCTTGAGCGTGCATGCTCAATTCCCAGCCGATGTAAGCAGAGCCCGCTTATTTGTGATGAATGAAAAAGAGATCGTGCAAAACGTGCCATACGACATCGATCTCAACGGGGGTGAGTTCCTCGCCAATTACGTTATACCAAGTGGTTTAAGCAATTACACGAACAAGGTGATGGTAACCGGATATTCCGACACCAAACAATATGTTGGCACCGATTTCTACAGTGTGGGACGCCCGGCGGTACAACACGAAGGCTTTATCCCTGCCCAACCTGTATACACCGATTCCACGGTATTTCTGGCCAGAGTATTCAATCCTGAAAAGATCATGAGCTTGCGGGTATCCGTTCGCACCGACAGCAGTTACCAGGCCGACACTGAGACCTGGATAGTGGTGTGGGAAGACTACCTTATGAGCCCTTCTGCCGATGACAATACGCTATGGCAATCAGATAGTAAATTGCGCAGATTTCCTACCAAGCGCGAGCTTCCCTTCAAGTATTACATTACAGATGTGGATTCGCTAACCTACGAAAGTCCTCTAAATTCTTTCCAGGTAGCCGGCCCGGATTTGTTTTTGCAGGAAGTGATCCTGGACCCCAATGATGGTGTCCCAATTTTGAGAGTGAAATCCACAAATGTAGGTAATGCGGCTTCTCTGACCACGGATTTGCGTTTATTCAAAAAAGTAGGAGACACTTGGTTATTGGTCTCACAACAGGATTTTGCTCCTCTCGATGTGCAAGAGATTCGCTGGGATGTAGTATCTCTGGCAGGTCTGCCCAATGGTAATCATGAGCTGGAACTGCGAGTGAATACTACTTTTGTGTTCCAAGAATGGGATTTTTACGTAAACACAAATAACTATTTTCCCATCTATGTGCCAATGAACTACTTCTCCGTGGATAGTGCCGGTGGCGTTATCAGCAGCCTGGAAAACAATCTTAGTTGTACTGTCCCACCGGGTTTTGTTAGCTCCGGATCTTTGGGTATTGCCCTCAATGATCTTGCGGGAATCACTATGTTGAACCAGCCTGATCTTCAAGCCATTATGATGCAGAATCCCGCTGAGGGAAGTGATCTGCAGATGTCTGTTCCCTATGAAGTAAAATTGCTCAGTACAAGTCTGGTGGACTCTTTGGGATACTTTACAAATGGGAAGAAAATGGGGTTATCGTTCAAGTACAATACGGCTGATCCCGAAACTCAGGCTTTGGAATCCGAATACAGTTACAAGATATATCGCTACAATGCCGAGTATCAAAAATGGATTCTGGTAGGTGGCCTTATGTCTTTAGTTGACGATACCGTGAGTTTCGAAGTAGCTCGTGAAGGAATATACTGCATATTCCGAAACACGGACAACACACCTCCGAGTGTTGATGTAAACGTTCAGGATCAGGAATTTACCGTAGGCGGATATGTAGCCGGAGACGGAGTAATCTCGCTACTCTTGAGTGATGCCAACGGCATCGACCTGATCGACAACAGAATTCGTCTTAGCTTGAATGGGACCGAGGTTCCAGAAACTGATTATGTGATTAGCATCAACAAAGAGAACATCAATCGGGTACCCGTGAAGTATCAGTTGGACCTTAATACCGGTGATCACAACCTCAAGATCGTATGCACAGACTTAAACGGCAATATCATGACGCGGGAAGTGCAGTTCATCGTGAATGACAAATTTGCCATCCGGAATATCGGCAACTATCCCAATCCAGTGTTGGGACAGGCACAAGATCCCAAGAATGATGGTAGAACTCGCTTCACATATGTGCTTACCGATGCTGCCGATGAGGTTTACATAAAAGTATATACCATCAGTGGAAGATTGGTGAAGACCTTCAGAGACCTGCCAACGGGAGTGGGCTATCACGAGTATCCCAGGTCTCTGTACGCATGGGATTGCAAGGACGAACAAGGTTTTCCTCTGGCCAATGGCACATATTTTTACCGTGTGGTTGCCCGTCGGGGAAACAAAAAAATAGAAAAAACCATGAAAATGGCCATTCTAAGATAAGGGAGAGCAGCGATGAAGAAGATATTGATCCTTGGCCTTTTGAGCTTGATGCTCTGTGCCCCAGCCTTTGCCGGCAGATACGCGGGAGATTTCATGATGATTGGGTCAGGAGTTCGTGCCCTGGGCATGGGCGGTGCTTTCTCGGCTCTGGCAGACGACGGTTCGGCTATATATTGGAATAGTGGTGGTTTGTCGCAGATGCGGGATTCTGAAGTGCAGGTGATGCACGCCTTCTTGTACGGCAATCTGGCCAGTTACGATTTCATCAGTTATGTACAGCCTTTACCAAACGATGTGTCTATTGCATTCAATGTAACCAGATTGAACGTTAGTGATATACCATATTTCTCCGAAAAATACCTGGTGGGAACAAATGTAGACCAGCGTATACACAATCTGGATCTGCACCTTCCCGGCATTCCGGATGGGCATTTCCGCTCTACAGATGACCTCTACCAATTTGCCTTTTCAAAAAACATCAAATTTGGGGCAAACATGGGATGGCAATTCTTTGAGATTCCCTTTGAGCTCGGCTTGGGTGGCAATGTGAAATTCATTCAACGCAAACTGAGAGAAAACCTGGGTTCCGGCACGGGCTTCGATCTTGGCATAAAGCTGCGCACGGATATGTCTGTGCTATTTGATGAGGATTCCCTAGGCGATCTTCATGTAGGCTTCAATTTCCAAGATGTAGCTGGAACCACAATCAGCTGGGATACAAATAGCGAGATCAGGGATGAAGTGCTATTCAATACCAAAGTGGGAGTGGCTCTGGTACAACCCTTGGAAAAGCTGAAAAGCACTGTGACGTTGGCCTATGACTATGATTATGTCTATGACGGCACCGATCACTATGGATTGGATTGGAATTATGATGATAAGGGCAATCTGCGTTTGGGTTACTACGATACAAACTTCAGTTGCGGCGCCAGCGTGAAAGTGTATGGTGTAATGCTGGACTACGCTCTAATCACAAACCCGGTCGGGATAACCAATAGACTGGGCTTGAGAATTAGTTTTTAGGAGATCTTATGAGACACATAATATGGCTTGTACTATTGGCACTTGTCTTGGGTTCATGCTCTGGAGAAGACGAATCCGGCAAGGATAAAACTCCTCCCGCAAAACCGGTTCTGATCGCTCATCGGGGAGATACGGGAGATGGTGTTTTCTTTTTGGATGATGATAGCTATATAACCCTGAACGACGAGAACAACGGCATCGACACCGTCCCTGAAGGTGACATGATTCGCCTATCCTGGGAGCCTTTTATCGACAACGATCTCAGTCATCTGAAAATCTATCGCTATTCCGATATCGAACCTGAACCGGTAGAATTGGGGCAAATTCCTTCCAATAACCGCCATTATCTTGACCAGGATGATCTGGTGGAAAAGCACTGGTACTATTACTATATTGAACTATTTGATATCAGTGGCAACAGCACCGTTTCGGACACGGTACACTATGCAATTTTAAGTAAACCGGGTTTGATAGCCCCGGAAAATAACGCATACGTGGATCTGGATACCCCCGAAGGACTTAGCTTTGTGTGGGGTATAGCAGACGACAGCATCGGTTTTTACCGGGTTTTGCTGTGGGACGAAAACAACGACCTGCTGTGGTTCGACGACTTCAATCTGGCAACAGAGGATCCGCCTCTATCTTTGAAACTCCCACAACTGAGCCCCGCTCCCCAGCCGGGAAGCGTTATGCGCTGGCGAGTGGACTACTTTGTGTGGGATGGCGATAAACAGATGTATATGGGCTCGGAATCCTTGGAACGAATGTTTACTGTTATTTAGCCGTGATACACGAGAGGATAGATTCTATGCATGCTATTACAGTTAGTACAGCTATCGGGGCAAAGACCTTGTTTCGGAAGCAGGCTATCATGCAGCTGAGAGCCGGGATGAACATGGATCTATGTCCGGTAGATCAGTGTCTTTCTTATGATACTTGTGACGGCGCCAGATATCTTGCACCCGAATACTCAATAATGCCGGACAAGAAAATGCTTGACTTGAAAGACAAGCTCAGGATTTTTACATAAAATGCAAAAGAGGAAAATGTGAAGAAGATTCTGTTTGCGATCCTATTGATCTGCATTGGTTTAGCTCTATTTGGCCAGACCACCACGACCTTTACACCACCGAGTAATATCTCGGCATATACTTTCGATGGCAGTCGAAGTGGGGTGGAAAAATTGAAGATGAACACCTACATTTTGGGTCAGGTGGCAAAACCGGGACTCTATGTTGTGCCGGACGACACTGATTTTCTTACTCTTCTTGCTCTGGCTGGTGGACCCAGGGAAGATGCCAAGCTATCTAAGATTCGGATAGTGCGTCCCAGCGAAGAAGGCGAAAAAGTGGTTTGGGTTAATTTTAAGGAATACCTGGAATCTGGGGATCCGGCCCTGATTCCCGAAATGAAGCCCGGTGATACCATCGTGGTTTCGGGAACAATATTCTATGCGTTCTCTCGAGTGGCAGATTTTCTTTCGAAAGTGGCAATCACTCTCAGTGTGTACAATCTTGTTACCGGATTATAAACTCTTAAGGAAGGCATAAGTGGAAAATCAATATCAAAACCAACAGCCCTTACAGGATGAAATAAAGCTCTCGGATTATGTGCGGATAGTACTGCAATATCGCTATCTGATCGTTCTTGTATTTATACTGGTGATGGCGGCTACTATCATTTATACTGCCCGGCAAGACAAGATCTATTCAGCTTCTTCACGTATCATGCTGGAAGACCAAAATCAGGGCGCGGAATTCCTCTTTATGGGTGCTCCCGGAATGGGGAAAAACAGCATCAACAATCAGATCGAGATCATAAAAAGCCGTCCCACGCTCACACTGGCATGGGAGATTATGAAAAAGTATCCCGATTGGGATCTTTTTCCGATTGCTTCCCACGAGAATCCAGCTGGAGCGCTGGGGAAAGTAAAGGTGGAATCAAAACGCGAAACAGATCTACTCACAATCTCAATAGAATCAACCAGTCCCACAGAAGCACAAGCGGCGGTGAATGCCATTGCCGAAGCTATCCAGCAGCAAAATACTCAATTTGCCCGCTTGGAATATACCACGATCCGGGAATTCCTGGAGACTCAGTTGGACGCCATCAGCAGGCGCTTGCAAGCTTCCGAAAATGATTTGAGAGAGTTTAAGAACTTAAATCGCCTCACAGAATTGACCGCCGAAACAACAAAACTGATCGAACAGTCATCCGAACTCGAAGCCGAGCTTGAAGCCTCACTCACGGATATGGCCGTGAAAGCCAAGAGTTTGGACCTGCTTACCAAACAATTGCGCGATCAGGATTCTCTTTTGGTTGATATCGACAATATGATCAAGACTCCCTATATCACAGAACTGCGTAAGCAAGTAGTGGAAACTCAGGCGCTCATCACAAAGCTGCTAACCAAAAATGAGTACCCCCTGGATCATCCACAAATCTTGCTTTTGAACCGTGAGTTGGAAAATACACGGGCAAACCTCGATAGGGAAATTCGTAAATTGGTAAGTGTGTCCGTCTCTGCCGATCCACTTTCCACCAGAAGTGATCTGGTTAATCGACTGATCCAGGCTAATGTGGATTTGGAATTGGCCCGCACCAGAGTGGACGGTCTTGGACAAACCAAAGAGATGTATGAACAGCGCATTATCTCTCTGCCAAATACCGAGCTTGAATTGGCGCGCCTATCTCGCAATATGATGCTGGACAGCAAGATACATGGCATAATGATGGAGAAATATGAGGATGCCAAGATAGCCGAGCAGGCCAAAGTAGGCAACATTCGCATTATCGATTATGCTACGCGCCCACAAATACCTATCAAACCCAAGGTACCAATGAATATTCTGGTCGGAATCATTTTGGGACTCGGTCTGGGCGTAGGTGCTGCTTTCCTGGTGCATTCTCTGGATACGAAATTGCGTACTCTGGAAGATATGGAAAGCTATGTACGCTTGCCAATCGTTGGTACAATTCCGGTGATTCGCGAAGCCGAAAGCAAATTGGCAGAGTTTAACGATATGATCGAAAAAAGCGAGGGTGAAGCCAGAGCGCAGCTGGCGAAATCAATGCATTTTGTAATGCAACAATTGGTTTCGCACTATGCTCCCAAATCCCCAATCGCGGAAGCATATCGTACCTTGCGTACAAACATCCTGTCCCGCAAAGCTGAGGGCAGCGTTACACTGCTGGTTACCTCCTCCGGACCCAAAGAAGGTAAATCTACCTCTATAGCAAACCTTGCCATTACTTTGGCCCAGATGAACGCGCGGGTTGTGTTGGTAGATATGGATATGCGACGTCCCACTGTTCACACCAGGTTCAATCTGGACAAGGAAAATGGCTCGAGCGACTATCTGATCGAAAGTGACCTGAGGGTGGAGCAGATAGTAAAGGAATCTGGAATCCCGAATTTGGATATTATCACCAGCGGATTTGTGCCGCCCAATCCTTCAGAATTGATCGCATCAAACCGCTTTGATAAGATGATCAAAGAACTGAAATCACTATACGACTACATCCTTTTTGACACACCGCCCGTGATCGCGGTTACAGACGCGCTGATCCTTACCAAGAAAGTAGATATGACCTTTGTGGTAGTGCGCTGTGGTTTTACCGATAAAGGTATCATCAAGCGTACTAAAGAACTGATGGAAAACATCGATGCCAGGATAGACGGAATCATTGTAAACGGCATCTATGTCCAAAAGTATTACAACAAGCAGAACTACTACTATTATTACTACTATTATTACTATTACTATGGTGATGAGGTACCCAAAAAACAACGGAAGAATGTTAACCGCTTCTTACGCAAAAATAAATCTATTTCTTGAGCTACTGGGACGCCTTCCCGGTAACTATCATCGGGTCAATACTGTACTAAGCAGTATTGACCTTTTTGACAGTATTAAATATGTTTTGACAAAAAGTGGGGACATAATAGTTTGGTCCTCCGTTGCCGAACTTAACGGTCAAGACAATCTCATCTACCGAATTGCCAAGTATTTAAAACAGGAATACAAGGTGAGAGACGGAGTGGAAATTCACTTGGATAAGAGGATTCCTATTGCCGCCGGGTTGGGAGGTGGGAGCTCAAATGCTGCAAATGCCATTGAGTCTCTTGATCAGCTTTGGCAATTGAATCTGGATCTGTCTGTGAAAGAGCGGATTGCTGCAATGTATGGCAGCGATATCAACTTCTTTTTGCATGGCGGAACTGCCCTTGGTGAAAACAGAGGTGAAAGGATATCCCCAATGGATGATATCAAGATCGATAACATTCTTTTGGTGAATCCCGGCATAGCAATCTCAGCCGGTACTGCTTATGGCGCTGTGGAACTCCCGGTTCCCGGTGAGGCAAAGCTGTTTGATCCCCTTCACCCTGTCGCTACGATGTTTAACAGACTTGAACCCGCCGTGCGCAAGCTGTATCCCGAAGTGGATCGTTTGTTGTCCGAGTTACATGACTTTGGCGCGCGAAAGACTATGCTTAGCGGTAGCGGTTCTACCTGTTTTGGAATATTTGAAGACGCAAAGACGGCTGAACTATGCGCGGCCAACTATGCAAAAAAGGGTTATTTTACCCACATAACCAATACTATAACGCGAAGAGAGTACCAAAGATGTTTTCAAAGTTAAAACTAATCACGGGCAATGCGAACTTACCCCTGGCGGAGGAAGTAGCAAGACATGCAGGAATTCCTTTGGGCGATATCGATTTGTTCAAGTTTTCGAACGACGAATCCTTCGTGAAAATCAATGACAATGTTCGGGGCGCAGATGTCTTTGTGATCCAGCCGACCAGCTATCCCGTAAACGATAACTTGATGGATCTGTTGATCATTATAGACGCCCTGAAGAGAGCCAGCGCACAAAGAATCAATTGTGTGATTCCCTATTACGCTTACGCTCGCAGCGATAAGAAAGACCAGCCCAGAGTGCCGATTACGGCAAAACTGGTGGCAGACCTCATCACTGTGGCAGGGGCTGACCGGGTGGTCACGGTGGATTTACATGCCGATCAGATCCAGGGATTTTTCAATATACCCGTGGATCATCTCTATGCCATTCCATCTTTTGCCCGCTATTTCAAGAGCATCATGCAGATGGAAGACATTGTGGTGGTATCTCCGGATTCTGGAGGTGCAAACCGGGCACGCGCATTGGCCAAAAGGCTCAATTGCGGTCTTGCCATCGGTGATAAGCGCCGTAGTGGGAACAACGACCAAACTGAGCTTTTGAATATAATCGGGGACGTCGCCGGCAAGACGGCGATTCTCTACGACGACATCATCGATACCGGAGGCAGCCTGATCAAGGTGGCAAAGGCCCTGCAAGAGCAAGGTGCTAAAAAGATATTTGCAGCCTGTACTCATGGCGTGCTGTCCGGCAAAGCGATCAGCCTTATAGAGACCTCGCCCATTGAAAAACTTTTTGTAACCAATACGATCAAGCTGGATGAACGAAAACGAAGCTGCCAGAAGATCGTGCAACTCTCCATCGCGGAAATGCTGGCCATAGCCATCAAGAAAATCCACATTGGAGAATCTATCAGCCTGTTATTCAGATAGTAAATAAATGGAGGAATAAATGATATTTACTCTAAACGCAGAAACAAGAAACACCGTAAAGAAAAGCGACCTTACTCAGTTGCGTGCCGGCGGCATGATTCCCGCTGTTCTCTATGGTGGAGGAATGGAAGCGCAGAAGCTTTCCATAAATAGCAATGAATTCATGAAGTGCTACAAACAGAGCTTTAAGGATCTGGCTTTTTACGAGCTTAATCTGGACGGTAATAAGTACCACACTATCTTGAAAGACAAGCAAATGCACCCTGTTCGTAGAGACTTTTTGCATCTTGATTTCATGGTTGTGGATCCTGATAGCACCATCGAAGTCGATATTCCTGTAGCTTACACAGGCGAAGCCATTGGCATCAAAGAAGGCGGTTTCATGGATGTGATACAGCGTGCAGTAAAAGTGATTTGCAAGGCGAATGACGTGCCCGCAGGCTTGGAACTGGATGTACGTGAGATGAAGGTTGGCGATGCCAGACATATCGGCGATCTTCCCAAGGGAACCTGGCAATACAAGGATGCGGATGACGTAACCTTGGTTGTAATCCACGCCAAAGCTACTGCTGAACCTGAAGCTGCTGTGACAGAAGAAGCTCCGGCTGAAGAAAGCGAAGAAGCCTAAAGAAAGTAATGAAACTGATCCTGGCCTTGGGGAATCATCCCCCACGCTACCAAAAGACCAGACACAATATTGGTTTTATCGCTTTGAACCGCTGGGCGCTGGAACATAGTTTGAGCTTTAGCCGTAGCGATTTATTCGATTATATTGTGTTCAGGCAGGCTGTGGCGATCAAACCCAGGACCTTCATGAATCTTACGGAACAGGCCCTCAAAGCAGCCTTATTACGCTGGAAGATCTCAGAGATTTTGGTCTTACACGACGATATCGAGCTGACTCCCACACAATTGCGTATTCGCAGTGGTGGAGGAGATGGCGGTCACAACGGGTTGAAATCCCTGTTCAACGTAATGCCGCCCGATGACTTGAAGCGAATCAGGATAGGGATTGGGCGTTCCCCAAGCCTTCCGGCCGATAAATACGTTCTGGACGAATTCGCCGACGAAGAGCTTGCCGGCTACGACGAGAGTCTGAAACTGGTGTCCCGTTTCTTGGATACCTTTATAAGAGATGACTTCAACTCCATGTTGAATGATTACAGTAAATGGAAAAAATCCTATTCCGATGGCAAGACTGTCGGAATCAAAAGTCCAAAGGAGGAAAAGGATGATTAAAGATTACGAACTCATGATGATTTTCTCTCCCAAAATTTCCGCTGAAAAGGCAGATGCAGCCAATGAGGCAGCTCTTACTATTCTGCGTGAAGCAGGTGCCGAGATCATCAAGACCGATGCTTGGGGAAAGCGCATGCTTGCCTATCCCATCGACAAGCATCTGGAAGCGTATTACTATGTGAACTACATGAAGATGGACAGCCTTGCTGTAAAAGCCATCAAACAGCAGTTCAACATCAATGAGAACGTAATTCGCCACATGTTCGTTGCACGTGACGAGAAATAAGGAGGAATTATGGCAGACCTGAGATTACCAAGACTCAACAAGTTCATATGCAGTGGCCGTATAGCCAACGATCTGGAACTGAAGTTCACCCCAAAGGGAACTCCGGTTATCCGCATCACTCTGGCCTCAGACAGATCTTACAAAGACGAATCTGATCAATGGCAGACCGTAACCAGCTGGATCGATTGTGTTGCCTGGAGCAAAACTGCCGAGATGATAGCAAACACTGCCCACAAAGGTAGCGCGATCATCGTCGAAGGCCGGGTGGATACCAGAACCTGGACCGACCAGAACAACCAAAACCGCAAAAGCACCGAAGTAAACATCGACAGCGTGCACTTCCTGGAATGGCCGCCCCGCGATGGAGAAGCTCCGCAAAGCCATTCGGAAGCTCCCATGCCCAGCGAACAGCCGGCTTCCGCAAAGAATGCCACCAACGATGATGTACCATTTTAGGAGAAATAATGAATTTCAGCGATAGAAAGAAAAAGTTCACCCGTCGTAAATACTGCAAGTTCTGTGCCAATCCTGATCTTGTAATAGATTACAAAAACATCGATCTGATGCGCCAATACACTTCTGATGTAGGCAAGATCGAAGCTGCGCGTCTCACCGGTACTTGCGCGAAACACCAGCGTAAGCTCACCACAGAGATCAAACGCGCCCGCCAGATGGCTCTGATCTCTTACGTTGTAGAATAATACAAGAATAAGATGTTTCTGTTACCCTTTCTGAGCGGAACTATGTCGCTGTTGAGTCCCTTTTTGGGGATGATACTGGTGATGTATTTCAGCGCCAAAGTACTGGGCCCGGCTCTGGTATCTCCCCAAAGAACTATCATTTTGTTCTTTGTGATGCCGATCCTGGTCTTGATGATAGACGGACGCCATGGGGACACTCCGCTGATTGCCTTTGACGCTATCTTTGGAGTGGGCCTGGTGGTATATGTCTTTCTGCTGACACTACGGCGCAATCAGGTGCTCAGCGAGGCTTTGCTGGCAGGGATTCTGGTGATAGTTGTCTATTCACTGGCCAGGATGTACATCTTTGGCGGAATCCTTAGCAATGCTTATCAGGAGGGGATGCAGATCATGAAGGAGCAGATGCCGGTTTTTTTGGATAATGAATACATGCAGTTTAGCACCCGGATGTGGGAGACCATGATGCCCGCATTTTGGGGTGTGGGGCAGATATTTGCCCTGCTGATAGGATATTTCATCTTTCACCGTACAATTCATATACCTTTTGTGCCTGGAGATGTGAAATTCACCGTGTTCTTCAATATCCTTATTCTGGCAGCGCTACCTCTGTACTTGTTTGAAGCTACAAAAGCCCTGTTTATAAACTCTCTGATCCTGCTCTGTACAGTGCCCTTGATCCAGGGATTCTTCCTGGCATGGACTCATCTATCCAGAGTGGTATCGAACAATATTATCAAAAGCATAATCATGTTTGTATTGCTGATTTATGCTTTTATTCCACTCATTCTCATCGGTTTTGCCGATAGCTGGATGACTGGTAACAATACGCGTGGAGGAAACACCGCATGAAAGTAATCTTGCTCGAAAACATAGAAAAATTGGGCAATCAAGGCGAAGTAGTGAATGTAAAACGGGGATACGCCAGAAACTATCTAATCCCCAGAGATTTCGCGCTTTACGCCACCCCATACAACATGAAACGGCTGGGCAGCATCCAGGAAGAGCTGCAAGCCGCAGAAGAAAAAAAGATATCTGAATTAAAAAACCTTGCCGAAAAAATAGCTTCCATAAAACTGACATTTGACCGCAAAGTAGATGAGCAGGGAAGCATGTTCGGCTCAGTTTCGGAGAACGACATTGTTCACGCTCTGCAAGCAGAGGGAGTGGACATTCATCGTTCAGCGGTGCAAATGGAGCACCACACAAAGGAATTGGGAGAACACAGCGTCCATGTAAGACTGCACAAAGAGGTAGTCGCGGATCTGAGCTTTGTGGTTCAAGCAGAAACCGAAGCTGAATAAGATTTCCGGGAGGTTCCCATGCATGATACATTATTCAAGATCAAGCAGATAGCCGGATTGGTGATCTTCATCGCGGTTCTTTCCACGATGGGGATGATTACCGGGCGCCCTGTAATGATGCTTGCGTATGCTGCATTCTTTCTGTTGATAAGTGTAGTTGTGTATTTTAGTTTGAAAAACAACCAACGCCACTTTGAAGTGACGCAGCGTTCAAACAAAACCTTTAGAAGAGTATTGGCCGCGATATTGATGGTTCTGGCGATAGTAGCACCACTTTTGATCGCTCTTAGAACCAGTGTGATCAATCTGCCAGAGAGTCTGAGTACCGGTGTCGTGGTTCCCATGATGCTTGGGCTCAGCATTCTGTTTATCATTATGGTTCTGGCAACCGTATTTCTGATAAACCGCAAAGGTACTACTCTGGCCAATCGGGCTGTCGGTTATATAGTATTCATCATCGCCTCGATAATCCCCGGCGTGTTGATGTCCCGCGTGGACAGCACTACCATGGGTATCGGGTCGGTATACTATGTAGCAATGGCTGTGCTGATACTGGCATACAATGCCTTTGGCCTGTATTTCAACCAAGAATAATCTGATATACAGCGGGAGTGAGTAACCATATTCTGGTATTACTCCCGCTTTCTATTCTCAGCATGAAGTTCGTTCTCGCCGACCAGCGTTTCAGTAAGATTATTTACCGGATAGCCGGCGAAAAGTATAATCGCTTTATCCATGTCTATATGGGATGGAAAAAGATTGTTGGTCCTCTATTGGCTGAACGTTCCCAGCCCATCAAGGTGGAGAACGATATACTGTTTGTTGGCGTTCAGAATAGTTCCTGGATGCAGGAATTGATCTTGTTGAAGGCCGATATCATAGCCAAATACGCAAATTATGGTGAGAAACTGAATGATATTATCTACATTACTCAAAGCCCCGGTAAAAGAAGAAAATGAGCGTTAAAATAGCAGCGTCTGTCCTTTCCGCAGATTTTGGCCATCTGGCCGATGAAATTAACAAACTGGAAGCAACCGACATCATCCATCTGGACCTGATGGACGGGCATTATGTACCCAATCTTAGTTTTGGATACCCATTTATTTCCGCCATTCGCAAGCTTACTAACAAAGCTCTGGATGCTCACCTGATGGTTACAAACCCGGATGACTATGTGGAGCAGCTGGCCGAAATCGGCATCCAATATCTGTCTTTTCATCAGGAAACCGTATATCATAGTCATCGCTTGGTCCAGAGGATCAAGTCTTTTGGCATCAAAGCGGGAATCGCGCTCAATCCTGCCACACCGGTCCACTCTTTGGATGATATTCTATCGGAGTTGGATTTTGTGTTGGTAATGAGCGTCAATCCCGGTTATTCTGCCCAGAAATTTATTCCTCACGCCATCACTAAAGTGAAGCAACTGAATGCGTTGAAAGCAACATACCCCAATTTCTTGATCGAGGTGGACGGCGGCGTGAATGGCGATAATTCTCGAGATTTGATCAGTGCCGGAACGGATATCTTGGTCTCTGCTTCCTACATCTTTGCCTCACAGGATTATACGGCATCCATAAACACTTTGAAGGGAGAATAAATGTTTAGCAGCCTGTCCGAACGTCTGGACTCCATTTTTCGCAATCTGAAAGGAAGCGGCTACTTAACCGAACAGAACATCAAAGACAGTATGCGCGAGATTCGCCTTGCTCTGCTGGAAGCGGATGTGAATTTTAAGATCGTAAAGAAATTTATCGCTGAAGTGGAAAAACGGGCTGTCGGCGCTGAGGTCATGAAATCCCTCACTCCTGGTCAACAGATAGTAAAGATCGTTCATGAACAACTCATAGCCCTGATGGATACCGAAGGCTTTGAGATGAAGGTATACAACAACAAACTCACCAAGATAATGATGGTGGGATTGCAAGGTTCCGGAAAGACCACAGCTTGTGCCAAGCTGGCCGCCATGTATCGCAAGAAGGGAATCAAACCGATGATGGTAGCCTGCGATGTCTATCGTCCAGCCGCCATCGAACAATTGAAGATACTGGGGCGTCAGATCGATATTCCAGTAGTATCGGATGAAAGTAAAGACGTGGTCATCATCGCCGATAAGGCCTTAAAAGAGGCCTATTCTGCCTTCACGAACCTATTGATTATCGATACTGCCGGACGCTTACACATAGATGCAGATATGATGAATGAAGTCGCGCGCCTCAAAGATCATGTAAAGCCAGATTATATCTTCTTTGTGGCAGATGCTATGACCGGTCAGGATGCCGTTACAGTGGCAAATGAATTTTATAACAAGCTAGAGTTTGATGGAGTGATTCTCACCAAGCTGGATGGTGATGCCCGGGGTGGTGCTGCTCTATCCATTAAGGCAGTAACCGGTCGACCGCTGGCTTTTGTGGGAACCGGAGAAAAGATTCCGGATCTGGAAGTGTTTTATGCAGATAGGATGGCATCCCGCATCCTTGGTATGGGCGATGTCCTCAGCCTCATCGAGAAAGCTGAAGAAAGCCTGAACGCCGAGGAAGAAGAGAAGCTGGCCAGAAAGATGCTTAAGAACCAATTCAATCTAAACGACTTTCTGAAACAGCTGCAAAGCATCAAAAAAATGGGTCCGCTGGAGTCTATCATCAAGATGATCCCCGGCATCGGTTCCAAGTTGCCCGCTGATCTCAAAATAGACGATAATGCTCTGAAACATGTGGAAGCCATCATCCAATCCATGACACACAAAGAACGGGAGAAACCAGAAATAATGAATGGAAGCAGACGCCTGCGCATCTCCAAAGGATGCGGACGCCCGGTAATGGAAGTGAACCGTCTGATGCGTCAATTTGAGGACATGAAGAAGATGATGAAGAAAATGAACAGTCCCAAAGGCATGAAACAGCTAGAATCCATGATGAAAGGCCAACACTAGAGAAATCCTCCTTGTTTCGATCCTGTTCCGCAATGCTATCTCGGTTTTCCTGTCCACAATGCCATACATAGTGCAGGGATTGTAACCCAACGCTACCGATGAGACGGCGTTAAGGGATTAAGAATGGGGGTTCCTACGCTGCGATGAACAGCTGCTTTGGGAACCGTGCTATATCACTTCACTCAGCCAATTTCTGTTTCGCGGGCTATGTACTGCTGGATTTTTCCCTCGATGCTGCAAACGACGTTTGTCGAAGCGTTTTATGCTATCAGACAAACAAAAGCGCCAGCGCTGAGGATCCAGAGGGATCTGAGTTTGATAGCTATTTAGGAAAGCAGCCGCTCTCCGGATAAAATCTATGAATTCATATTCTTCTGCCCAAAACAGCAGTAGGTGGGACACATCGGTTTCGGGATAGTCCTCTCTGCTATCGGAAAAATCCACAAAATAAAAGTCCCCGGCGTTTAACAGGATGTTTTTGGGCTGATTGTCTATATGGCAGATGCATTTACTATCTACCATACTTGCCCTGTGAAAATCTGCCAGGGCAGCAGCCAGCCGCGCAGGATCAAAGCCTTTCTCGTCCAGATATGGCTTTGCCTTAATCCTTTTGGTGCTGATGTACCACACAGATTCCTCAGGTTCTTCCGCTTTTCCATTGCACAGTAAAAGTGGTACGTGAGGTAGATTTAGTCGGTATACCCTCAATTCAGCTTCATAGCTTCTGGTGTCGCTAAAGGTCTTTGTGATTACATTCGGATACAGTACTATATTGACTCTTGTTCTCATCAATCCAGGGAGATACGCTCGATTCTGTCTTGCCGCAGCATTGGTACGATCAGCTCATTTGTGGGCAGATGGTAATAGATGTCTGCAGCGCCGTCGTAGCCTGTCAGATCCGTTATGAAGCGGTTCTGTTCCTGAGGGATTTGGATGATCATCTTTTCTTTCCATGAGCTGAAAAAGATGCGTCCCAGATCATCGATAGCAATACCATCGAGATTGGAATACATGGTGTCTTTGAAGATGTTGATACTCATATCCCGAGTATCCAAGCTGAGGATGGGGGAGTGTTCGGTGTTTCCCACGATGAGCATCTGCCAGCGCGGGCGATCGTACACAATACCGTTGGGAGCCACCATGAGTTCGTGGGATATGCGTTTCTGGGTTTTGTTTTGGGGATCAAATACAAAGATGCTGTTGCCGGTGGTATCTGTGATATAGAGATTGCCGTATTCATCTACTGTGATGTCATTTAGCCCCATGGCTTCAGCGATAGGGTAGCTTTCGATGATTTTGGCTTCACTCACCTTTACTACGTGAATCTGAGTGGGGTCGGTAATATACAACAAATCACCTATCAGCAGCATACCTTTGGGTGCTCGCAAGCCCTCACTGATGAATTCGCTGAATTTGCCGTTATTATCCATTGCCACGATGCTGCCGTCTCCCACATTGGAGATCAGAAAACGTTCGTCCACAGAGTCGTAAACCACACTCTCCGGTTTGTTCAAAAGATTGTTTCTGTCCCCGGCCAGTATGTAGATCAATGCTGCGATGATGGCCAGGATCACGATTGTCAATATGATGTATTTCGCTTTCATGTTACTTCAAACTCCATTTACTACCTTCAGGACCGTCTTTGATGTCGATGCCCAGGTTTTGCAGGTCATCACGGATTTTATCCGACAGTGCCCAGTTTTTATCTGTCCGCGCCTGTGCACGGTATGAGAGTAACAGCTCTATCAAAGAAGCGGTGAGCTTCTCTGTTACTTCACTATTTTCATGGGTTGGCTTGCTAAACAAACCTAGCACTTTGCCCAATTTCAATATCATTGCCGCAGCTTGTTTGCGGATATCCAGATCAAGTATAGAACTTCTGGATTTATGGCTCAAGTCAAAGATGACAGCTATGGCCTTCGCAGTGTTAAAATCGTCATCCATTGCTGCTTGAAAGCTTTGTTCCAGCTTCAGAATTTCCATATCCGGGATATCCGTTTCCAGCAGTGCATCATATCCAAATGCCGTGATGGATTTTCGCAGGTTTTGCATAGCCTTGTGTGATTCCTCCATCAATTCCCGGGTAAAATCGATGGGGGAGCGGTAGTGTTTGGAGAGGAAGAAATGTCGGATATCCTCAGCGTCATATTCTTGAAGGATATCACGCGCCGTGAAGAAATTCTTCAGGCTTTTACTCATCTTCTCGCCGTCCACATTCAAAAAGCCGTTGTGCATCCAATAGCGGGCCAGAGGCTTTCCGGACAGTGCCATAGCCTGGGCATTTTCGTTTTCATGATGGGGAAAGATCAGATCTACTCCGCCACCATGTATATCGAAGGTTTCTCCCAGATAGTGACGGCTCATCACCACGCATTCCGTATGCCATCCCGGGCGTCCCATACCCCAGGGACTTTGCCATGAGGGCTCTCCCGGTTTGCTGGCCTTCCATAATGTAAAATCAGCCGGGTGTTTCTTTGCGATGTTTTCAGCCACTCTGGCTCCCACCAGCTGATCTTCAATTTGCTTACCGGACAGACTGCCATATTCGGGCAGAGCACCGGTATCGAAGTAGACATCACCGTTTACTTCGTAGGCAAATCCTTTTAGTTGCAAGTTGTGGATCAGTTCGATAATCTGGGGCATGGTATCGGTAGCCTTGGGCTGGTGTGTGGGCGCTTTAATGCCTAAAGCTTCACAGTCATCCAAAAAAGCTTGGACATATTTGTCCGCGATCTTGCTGAATTCCTTGCCTTCACTTATAGATTGTTCTATTATTTTGTCGTCGATATCAGTTATGTTTTGGGCATAAGTTACGTCATAGCCCAGGTATTCGAAATAGCGGCGTACCACATCAAAAAAGATGAAAGAACGGGCGTTTCCGATGTGAAAGTAGTTGTATACGGTGGGGCCACAAGCATAGAGCTTCAGCTTTCCCGGCTCCAGGGGAATGAATTCTTCTTTAGTTCTGGTTTTGCTATTGTAGATTTTCATGTCTTTTCCAGCTATTTATATATTACCAGGCGATCACGGGCTTCGATACTTCTCCCATCCTGAGTTCTGGCCTTTATTCTGATGATATAGGTGTTGTTAGCCAATCTATCACCAAATTCGTCTCTGCCATCAAATGGGATCTTGTTAAAGCCTTGCAAAGCTGTGGTTTCGATGCGACGAATGCGCTTTCCGCTCATACTGAAGATATCCAGCGTCATATCGGCGTTATCGGAGGTGATGAACGTAATGTGTGCTTCATTTTTCATCGGATTGGGGTAAATCATCAGATTTTGCAAGTCTATGGGGCCGCTGTCTTTTGCTATGAAATGAGTAGAAGCTACCGAAGGAAGGTTGAAGTTGTCAAAAGCTATTATCTGGATCGTGTGAATTCCTTCTGTCAGCTTTGGCAATTGATAAATCAGAGTACCGGATACATTAGAATCAAGATCATAGGCAAAATAATCGGTTACCGGTATTGGTTGCAGGGAGTTATCTATCACCAAGAGAATATTGTGGCCGGCACTTCCGGTTATGTTGATACCGTTTTCATCCGAAATTCTGGCATAGAGAGTGGGGCTTATATTCACGGTGTCGCCCGTGCGGAAGTCGTAGGATCCCAAATAGATGTCTATCTCCGGCGGGGAGTCGTTTGGCATGGAATCTGGCAAGACTTCATCGGAGAGTCTGAGAGGGTGGTAATAGCTAATGTAATCAGTTTTTCCGGCATCATCCCATAAATAGTTTAGCACCAAGCCGCTGTTTCCGGTATTTACATCATCAGGCACCCAAAAACCGCCCTTAAATTCGGATTCCTTTACCGTCACACTTCCCTTGAACAATTGATTACCTTTTTTGCTGACCGCAATGCCGGCAAGCTGGTATTCCAAATCAGAATTGAAAGCCGAAAAAAGCGCTTCACCATTGAGACCTTTCGCACTCATGTGTCCGTTGAATCTGGCGTTTTGACGTGAGTGATAGATGATAGACTTTGTATTATCGGTCAAGGGCTTAGTAGAGGCCACCCGCTCCGGGGGCACTATATACAGATTGGGATCTCCCAAAACAATGTACATCGCGTCGTTTTCCACACTTTGAGTATTGCTTATCTTGGCTGCGGTGAGCGCTAAACCCAGTGGTAGACGTGAATTGGTCATGTTCGGGATAAAGTATTCCATCAGATCATTATTGGGATCCGGAAAGCTTTTACGAGTAGCTGCTACAGATGCGATAGCTCCGGCATTATTCAAGAGCACAGTTTTCTGACCCAAACTATCGTAAGCCCAATGGTCGAAAGCACTTATCTCACATGATGCTGCTATGAAAAGGGGCAAGGTATCTTGATTGTGAAATTTACTCATATCGGTTGAACCGGTGAAGTAGTTTTGCATTCCCAAAACGTCGAAAGAACCGTGGCCGATGTAATACCAGATCAGCTTGCCATCATTGATCTCATCAAACATTTCGTCTCTCACCCGGGGTTTGTTTAGAAACTCATCTGTGTCCCATTCAGCGGCAAAGATCTTGGTGTTGAAAACTGCGGGATTTATCATCATAGAAAGAGATTGCATATCTCTGGTGTGTTGCCAATCCATGGTGTTGGTTCCATTTACGTTGTCATCTGCCAGGAAAAGAAGGCTGTTGCGCCACAATCCGGGTTTGGGATCTTGAGTGTAACGTCTGAAATTCTCCATCATAGTGTTCAGTTCGGTCATAGTGCTAACCGGATAGCGGCCGATAGCAATTTCCGGGTGGTTTGTATTGGTAAGCATTCCAAAATAATCGTCCGAACTAATGTAATTCGAGGGATTCTGGAAGATCATCACTTTATTCTTTCCGGCTGCTACTCGCGAATAGTTTCGCCAATCCATAGTCCCCATTCCAAACAGTGTGAGGGACCGCAGTTTAGGCTCCGGGTTGTTGAAATAAACATAACGCAGGTATTGTCGTATGGCCATGGGATCCGGATAGCCTCCGTTGAATTGATCGAAGATGTCCGATTGTCGTACCACAAGAGTGTACATGCCCCAGTTCTGACGGTACATATCTGCCAATTCTTCGGCCTTGTCCGCAAATTCATCCGGCGTCACGATTATGCTTTCGATGGGACCTTTGTTTGCTGTGAGATCCTTTGCTTGCGTCACTGTTACCGAAGCGGGGCCATAAAGCTCAGAAGGGCGCGTTACATAGTATTTGCTATCTGTGTTTGTGTTTCCTACAAAGGTCAATGATTCGCTGTCTGTCACAAGGTTTATGCGCCGAATATCGTTTCCCGGACTCACTTGATACACCGAAGTATCGGTGGCGGATCCGCTGAAAACGTAACGTATGTTTCCCGGATTGATGCTTTCCAGCGCGTTGACCATGTACTGTTCGTTTTTCTTTGTTAAAGTGCGGGCGTATTGAACGCGATAAAAGTCCAGATTTATATTGTTCGAAGAGTTTCTCAAAACTCGAATGGTAATCTTGTTTTTTCCGGCTACAAAATAACCGGTGTCTCTGGAAAACTTGAAGAGCGTGGATCCATACCATGTATGAACGGAGGTATCTGTACCGGAGCTCAAAACTATATGGCCATTCACATATACCGAAATCCGGTTCGTTGAAACTCCGGTGCTCGGATCTTGACGCAAGTTCATCTCCAAACGTTGCATAATGCCGGGATCCAGATCGGGAAGATCTATGTTGTAAGTGTATTCCATAGTAGTGTTACCGGTCATACGGGACATATACCAGGTAAAGCCGGTGATATCGGGTCGGTGGATTTCATCTTCCACATGAACTGTTGTTATATGATGGTTGGTGCTTTCACTAGTGTTTTCGTATTCTCTCAGCTGCATGCGCAGGGGGGTGCCGGAAAAACTACCGGCAAAACTAAGCCAATATACTCCATTGTGAGAGTAAGGATTGTGGTATATACTCTGATTTATGGTTTGCATGATGCTATTCTTATGATACCCACTGCGATCTTCGCCATAGAATACTATGTAATCTGAGCCGTCGAAGCTACCGTCTTCTTCCCCAATCACTTGAATTGGGATCTCGGAAAAACTGTCTCCCGCGCCCAGGATGGATTGGTTTTGTAGATTGCCCGAGCTGGCAAAAAGCCTGAAGCTGCGAGGATCGATATCCTCCAGAGGAAAACCATCAAGTTGTGAAGGATTGACGCGATACATCCCGGTCCTGCTCACTTCTATTTTGGCCCACCAGGGTGATAGTGAGAAATCGGCATAATTTACTGCCGTATTCCTGCTCCTCACCCAGTGTTTGGCGTCATGACCGTTCACCAACTGATCCAGAAATATGCTACTCAAATAATCTGGAGGAGCATTGTTTTTCTTTGCTATATCTCCTCCAATACTCACTTTGATCCGCGCCGATTTGATCACCTCAAGGCCCAGATCACCATCATAAATAAAGGGATTGATCAGATAAGCCACATAGGGATGATTCCGGAAAGAATGTAGCCCAAGACTGCGTAAAACGCTCTCACTTGCATCTGAGTAGAGATTCTCATCGATCTCATACAAATATTCGGACATCCCTTCTTTTGAGATCGGAGTGGGCACGGGCAGAACGCGCTTATTCAATCTGATCTGTTCCTTCACACTGGACACAATCTCTGCTTCCGCGAAACCATCGGCAGGAACGCCTACTTTGAATTCCAGAGAAGGCAGAGAGGGTGTTCCCTTCACTTCCGGATAAACTCCCGAAACAAATCTGATGGAGCTGTAGCCTTGGTTATCGATGATCTCATAGTCATCAAGAACAAAATCCAGCGTTATCTCATTAGCGTTTTGCTCCACTACGGTAATTCCTGCATATATCCACATGGTAGACACCAGCAGGCCGAGGCTCAGTATTAATTGTCTCATTTTTCTCTCTTTGGATTAAATATTTTTTCCAATCCATAGATTAGCAGGTAGAATATTCCGGTAAACACAAATATTCCCAGCATGCCCTGGCCCATCATCCAGAGCGAGTATTGTATCGTGTCTGGTCTACTAAGAAGTAGCTGAAACATATATCAGATCCTCATTTATTCAATATGATATTGTCGGCCGTTTATTATCATCATCGCCCGGTAGATTTGCTCGATCAAAATCAAGCGCGAAATGCGATGAGTGAAAGTGAGACGTGACAAACTAAGACAAGCATCAGCAGAGGCTTTTAGCTCATCGCTGCTGCCATATACTCCACCAATTACAAAAACTATTCTTTTCCCAATTGATATATTAGTCAGATATCTGGAAAATTCAAGCGAAGATTTTGTCTCGCCTTTCTCATCCAGCAATACCACATAATCCTCGGCTTCAATTCTGGATAATACTGCTTGACCTTCTTTCTTGATCACCAGGTCTGCATTGCCGGCGTGCTTGATACTTACATCGGACAATTGCACTATATCCAGCTTGCAGTAGGGCTTCAATCTCTTTGTATATTCGAAAATTGCTTCTTTCAACCAGCTGTCTTTGTCTTTACCCAGCTGAATGATTCTAATCCTCATTTTAGATCATGGAAGCCAGAGCCAGAGCCATGCAGAGCATTTTTGTCTCGCCATCATCTGCTCTGGAAGGGATCAGGATCGGGGCTTTGGTGCCCATCACCACGTGCGCTACACGGTATTTGCAATAATAGGTAAGCATCTTCCCGTAAATGTTTCCCGCTTCGATATTTGGTACTATCATGATGTCGGCATGTCCGCCCACTGGGCTATCGATGCCCTTCATTTGTGCGGCTTTGATGTCTACGGCATTATCAAAGGCCATGGGGCCTTCGATGATACATCCGGGTATTTGTTTGCGTTCATTCATTTTGGCGATCAGAGCCGCATCCATGGTGGCGGGCATCTTGGGATTCACTACTTCTACTGCGGACAGGATCGCTACTTTGGGGTTGGGATTGCCTAGATAGTGCGCTACCTGTACGGCATTCTTGATGATGGCGATCTTCTCTGTAAGCTCCGGCAAGAGGTTGATTCCACCATCACTCATCAGCTTGATGCCATCCGGATGCTCATAGGCCAAAACATCGGAGATCACATCGCTGGTACGCAGCCCTTTCTCCTTATCCAATACGGCACGGAGCAACATTGATGTGTCTGTCTTGCCTTTCAGGATTATATCGCCTTTGTTCTCTTGCACCAAGGCCACGGAGCTTTTGGCAGCCTGTACGAGATCAGTTCCGGTATCTATTATTTCAAAGCTCTTCAAGTGCTCCGGAGCCATGCGCTGCAGCAGTTCCCGGATTGCTTTTGCGTCTCCTACAAGGATGCTCTCTGCCAGGGATTCCTGTTTGGCCAGGATAGCTGCGTCCAACACGCTTTCGGTTTGCGCAGCGGCGATCACAACTGTGCCGCGGCGGGCTTCTTTTACTTTTTGCAGTAGTTCGTTAAAGTCTTTAATCATAAAGAAAGCTCCTTTTGCTAATAATCGTAGCGTTCTATGAATTCATCCACAAAAGCATCTTCTTCCGGTTTCAGTTCCACCAGAATCTTCTTTAAGGCTTCTTTCTGAATTTGGCGCACGCGCTCTCTGGAAAGCCCCATTACTTCAGCTATTTGGGCAAAGTTCTTAGTCTCGTGTTTGTCGTTCAGACCAAAATAGGTTCGAATGATCTCCGCTTCACGGTTCTCCAGTTTATCGATGGCATTGTGGATGCGCGAGGTAAGCCGGTCTTGTTGGTACATTTGCTGGGGGTCCAGTGTGTCCCGGTCTTCCAGCATATCTCGGGTAGAGTAGTCCTGAAAGTCCTTAGTTTGCAAGATGTCGTCATAAGAAGAGGTATCCGGCATCTGCTCTTTTAGCAAATCTACTGATTTCTCGGTTATATTCAAACGGTCAGCAATTTCTTCTGTGCTGGCTGTTTTGCCGGTCTCTACAAAAAGGCGTTCCTGTGTGGCTTTTATGCGATGTGCGGTGCTGGATTTTCCCAAAGGTACACGGATCAAGGAAGATTTTTCGGATACCGCCAGCATAATCCGTTGCTTAATCCACCATATGGCGTAGGAGATCAGCTTGATGTCTTTGTCCGGATCGAACTTCTCGATGGCTTTGATCAATCCAATATTGCCCTCACTGATCAATTCAGACAGCGATAAACCTCTATTCTGATAGCGGGCAGCAATCTTTACCACAAACTTAAGATTTGCTTGAATGAGACGATTCATGGCGTCCGGATCTCCATTGCGCGCCTTTTTCCCCAATTCATGCTCTTCTTCACGGCTTAAGGGCGAAAACTTGGAAATATCATTCAAATAGCTTTGCAGAGCTTTGTCTGCAAACACACTTTCCCTTTTCATTCCTCTCGGCATGCTCAGTTACCCTTTATCCAGAGGTAATACTTTACGGGGATTGATTGCCTTACCCTTGATGCGATATTCAAAGTGCAGATGGGATCCAGTGGCGTTTCCGGTGGAGCCTACCATGGCAATCTGTTGACCCTTTTGAACGGTGTCGCCCACTGCCACGAGGTTCTTTTCGTTGTGAGCATATACGGTCATCACAAAATCAGGATGTTCCAATACGACCACGTTTCCATAGGCTCCCTGTACTCCGGAATAGACCACTGTTCCATCCAATACCGCAAAGATTGGCGTACCACTTTTTGCTCCCAGATCTATTCCTTTGTGGGGTCTGCCATTGCGCAAACCGTATTCCGATAAAATCTTCCCTTCCACCGGCATCACCAGGTCTTCACGAATCTTATCCTTGTTTATGATATCGGCTTCTGTGATGGATGTCCCGGGGGAAGTGCTACTTGCAGCTCGAGGATTCCCGGCCAGATAGATCTTCTGGCCTACCCGAATATCATTCGAGAGCAGGGAGTTGATTCGTTTGATCTCGTCCACTGTCATATTGTTTTCCCGGGCGATTTTAAACAATGTGTCTTTGGGTTGCACTATATACACTTTCTCGATAATTTCAGTATCACCGGAAGGGGCTGCGGCAACTGGAATCTGAGGCTTAATTTCGTTCACCGTCGGATCTGCTTCATTATCAATCGAGCGCTCGCCAGCTTTGTAGGGATCCTTGATGATGACACGTTGTCCCGGGTATATGGATACTTCGGAGCTTTCAAAGCCGTTCCATTTCAGGATATTCTGAAAGCTGATCTCATGATTTTTGGCAATTCGAAAGAGATTGTCTCCTCTTTGAACTTTATAAAAGTAATCTGACGGGAGTGATGAACGTTGAAAAGCGGGGGCAGGCTCGGGCGGGGATTCCGGCTCCAAAGTGGGCTCTGCTGCAGGTGTGGGACTTGTCTGGCTGCTTTGAGGCGCTTCAGTTACCAATGCTTCCGGTGCCGGGGTGGCAGGATCCTCGCTTGGTTCCGCGATTCGCACTTTCAGTACTTGCCCTATCGCAAGATTTGTAGATTGCAACTGGTTTAAGTCCTGAATTTCCCGCACGGTCATGCCGTACTTTCTACCAATGCCGTAGAGAGTATCGCCGCGTTTTACAATATGGTTCTGCTCTTGTGCGAGGGCTATTGCCGGAATGAACAGCAAAAGCAACACAAGGCAGCATAGTCTATCTAATTTCAAAATCATGATACCTGTTTTCGGAGTTCATTTTTTCTGTCGTGATCTGCTCTACCCAGGAAAATCCATTCCCCCTGCGCAGCAAATCGCAAAAGCCGTCAATCAGAAACTCATCCGCTTCAGCTACAATATAAACGCTACGGTCGGATAGATTGCGGACATAGCCCGTAATCCCAAGCCGCAGAGCACTTTCCTTCGCATGATAGCGAAAGCCGACTCCTTGTACCCGGCCTCGAACGTGTATCTCGTAAATGGGCATAACTACTCACTTTCAGCTTTCGGTTCTTTGTATTTCAGGCTGTGATATTTGTCAAGGATTCCTTTCAGCATAATACTCTGTTATCATTTCCGGGTAAAAATTGCTGTTAATACCCAAATCCGGGGACCGGCGCCCAAGGTGTATTTAAAGGAATAGCAGACAGCAGCCCAAAGCAGAGTATGATTGTAATTTTTCAGGATGCCAATCCGGCTTGAGGATTTCATCCTCCAATGTCTGTGCTTGGGGTTATTCTTGCGCTTATGCAAACTCAGCTTTCAGCTCGCGCAACATCAAATCCCGCATGGCCAGCTGAGGGTCTTTGTCTTCGTATAGTATGTGATATACCTGCGCTACGATCGGCATCTCGATACCCAGCTTTTGTGCCAGCTGATGAACACTGCGTGTGCTGGCCACGCCCTCGGCTATCATCTGCATCGATGCCTGTACCTCTGCCAGGGATTTCCCTTTGCCGATCTCAAAGCCCACAAAGCGATTGCGGCTATTGGGACTGATGGCGGTAGTAATGAGGTCTCCAATGCCGGAGAGCCCCAAAAATGTCTCGGCCTGAGCGTTCATCTTTTGGCCAAAACGGCTTATTTCTACGATCCCTCGAGTTAGAAGCGCCCCCATGGTATTGTCTCCAAAGCCCAATCCGCTCACTATTCCGGCGGCTATAGCAATGATGTTTTTTACCGCTCCACCGATCTCTACCCCTATGATGTCTGTGCTTCTATAGGTCCTGAAATAATGGTTTGAAAACACTTCTTGCAATTTGATCAAGAGCTCTTCATCCTTGCCGGCGATCACAACAGTCGTGGGCACTTCACGCGCCACTTCTTCGGCATGACTGGGCCCGGAAAGCGCGCAAATCTTATCGTGCGCTGCATCAGGTAGCTCGTCGTAGAGAATCTGATCGATGGTCTTCAGGCTTTGTTCTTCGATGCCCTTGGCCACATTCACAATGGCTTGCAGAGCCGGTCTTAGCCAGATCTCTGCGGCGATATCCCGGGGAATTGAGCGCAAAGTTTTGCGGATAAATTGTGAGGGAGTAGCTAAAAGTACTATATCGCTATTGAACTGGGCGATGTCGGCAAAGGAATCACTGAACGCGATACTTTCCGGCAAGATTATTCCCTTCAGTAAGGCGGGATTGGTATGACTCTCTTTGAGTGAGGTCAGAAATGCGGGATTATACTCCCACACCAAAAGCTCGTGCCCATTTTCTGCCAGCAACTTGGATAGAGCCAGACCCCAACCACCGCCGCCGATTATGGATATTCTCATTTTCTGATCAGGTCGCAGAATACACCCAGATCCTCATCGTCATCATCGTCGTCAAAATCTTCTTCTTCCTGGTCATCGGCTACCCAATCCGGGCAAAACAGGAGGTCTTCTTCATAATCCCAACCGTCGACATTGGCAAAACCGTATTTCTGCAAGGTCTCTTCTTCCCAAAAGGAATAGTGACACACTCCGTCGGAATTGGCCCACACCAGTACAGGGTTCTTAAAGTAGCGTAGTTCTATTTTATGATTTTCCACCAGATCCAAGAATTCCTTGATCTTTTTGCGGTCGTTTTCTTGGCGAAACTCCATGATATACCTCGCAATCAAAATTTATAACTTACCGAGGCAGAGAGGCGGTTTTCGCTGAATTCTTTCAGCCTCAGCACACTCTCATTCGGAGATTCTACATTCCTGAATATGTGCAAGTAGTCAAGGGATAATTTCCAATCTGGATGCAGTTTCAGGCCTAAGCCGGCTTTGGTGTTGTAGATACAATATTCTCTACCGCCATACCACTGGCTGTCTCCCTGATAAAACCTGTCTTCACGACTCAGTTCCAGATAGGGTTGCCAGCTTTGGTTTTTGGTGCTCTCACCGCTGAATGGCATGGCTTTCATGCGCAATACTCCACGATAGACATTGCTTTCGTAGCTGCCATCATCATCGTTCAATTCATCATAACGGGTATTATCGTAGCTCCGGTAGGCATAAGAACCTTGCAAGGAAAAGGCTGGGAAGTGGTATCTGGCGCCGATCTCGCTTGTAAAGCGGTTACCATCTGCCTCGCTGAAGTATTTATTGTAATACAAGTCTTCATAGCGAATGTTTCCAAAGGCCGTGAAATGCTTGATGGGACGCACAATGAGGTCTCCACGATACAAATTGCGTGAATATGTATATTCTTCCTGGTTTCCGGTGCCGTCGCTATCCGTATAATGGCGGTAATATATATGGGGATAATAGCCGTACAAAGCACTCACACTCCAGTAGTATCTGTCGATCCTGATTCTCGCGATGCTGTCTGTACGGTACTTTTCCTTGTTACTAATGTTTTGATTGATGGTGCCTGTTACCGACGGTGTAAATGTCCACCAACGATAGGGGATAGGATACGCTAGATCAACTTTCGCGTATAGATTCAGGTCGTCTGTAGTCTCTGCCCAATCCATGGCGGAACTGCCGTTTTCCCATCTGGATAGATCTGAATCTGACATTTGAAATGTGTTGTCAGAATATCCCGCACCCAGGCTTAGTTCTCCCTCCAGCTGGGCGTAGGCACGGCCTAGGGTCAAAAGTACTAAACACAAGCACAAGATGATGGGACGAAAGTTCTTTTTACGAGTAAGACTGCGAGGATTTCTCACTTTCTTCTCCTCAGGATACTTCAAATCCTTCTGCTGATCCGGGTAGATCTCGCGTTGTGATTTGGTTTCGTTGCTGATTTCTTCTACAATGATCATGAATATACCTATTTTTTCAACAGAATGGGGCGAGCCATAAACATATGCTCGGATTCTGCTCTCAGTTCATACTCAGTGCTGCCCGGGTTTTTGGGCAAATCAAGTTTTTTTCCGATTGTGAGATAGCGAACACCTTGAGCTGTGTATTTCGTGGTTCGGGAGAGTCCGAATTCAAAATCTTCCACTTTTTCGCCATCGCACCACAGGCTGAACTTGGGCAATGAGCGGTCCGTGAGCCGGGCACGCACATAGATTATTCCGTCCCGGGCGTTGTTGTGTGTGAAACGGAAGGCTTGAGAACTGTTGAATGTATAGTACTCGCTGGTGCTGGAATTGTGAGAGATATCAATCATGCCGGCATGGGCATGAATCACCCGGTTGGGAATGCGGAGCGGCTTTGCTTTTGGCACTATCTTTGCCATCTCGTAGGCGCGCATGTAGATACTGCGTTGATAGCATAGCAGTTCTATCTTTTCGCTACCCTCAGGAATGTCAAATTCGATATCTTCAAAGATGTAATAACCGTTTGCCCGTTCTTTCAAGCTCAGGTCAAAGGGAATACGGTCTTTGCCCACGAGGATAAAAATCTGGGGTTTACGTAATTTTTCGATGCTAAAACTGCGGATTTGGATGCGCTCGACACCATCCGTCTTCAATGTCATGCTTCTCTCGGGCAGACTGCGATAAAACCAATGGTTCGAGTCTTCAAAACGCCGTATTCTGCGGCTGCCGGGATTCTCAAAATCCATGATTCGGGTGCGGTAGTTTTGTCCAAAGGCAGATAGCGCCATCAGGCAAAAGAGTATCAGGAAGCTGGTTTTCTTTGTCATTTATTAAAAAGTCTCCTATAATTCGTCGTCGGGATCCACGATATTTGCCATGAAGTGTCTATCGTGACGGTCAAAGATGATAACCAATATGATGGCCAGAATCAAGACAGCAAGACAGATTGAAGCGATGGTTACATTCAGGATGGTAGAGCTGAATACGGAGCCTTCTCCGGGCACGGGTTTGCTTTCCAGGGACAAATTCAGATTGTACTTGTCTGCCCAGCGCAGGATGCGACGGAGATGAAGCACCGGCACGTTTTGCTTTGCCATCTTCATCATTACGCCCTCTTTTTCAAAATTGCGTTCGGCCAATTTGGTGTTATAACCTTCGGGGATCAAGCGGGCGTTGGGTCCACTGCCTACATTGGCAAGCCCTGCGCCCACATTCACAAAGAGGCGATAACGCTTGGAATCTCCCAAAAGCTCTTCATAGGCTTTCATATGCAGATCCACGTTGTCTTCCAGGCTGCTGCCCAAAAGTAAGGGCACTCCGTTTCTGCTCATGGCTTCTCGCAAAGATTGGATACCAAAGTCCGAGAGGCCGATGCCGCGGTCTTCACTGCCACCGATGGAAGCATATTTGCTGCCAAATTTCAGCAGTCCCTGCTCTTTCAGAATACTTTCCATATCCAGCCAGGTCAGATCTTCGCGGTTCGCGCCATAAGAAGCGGAAGACAGCGATACTATGATCTGTGGATCAAGCTCCAGAGTGCTAATGGCGGCGTATAATGCCAGATTCACCGCAGGATTACTACCGGTGATGCCCACGGCTATTTTGTCCCCTTTCCTGGCACGGGATAGCTCTTCCACAAAGATGGCGGCAATATTGGGATTGATTGCCGCTTGCTTTTCGGATAGCAAACCACGGTCTGTAGTGATGGAAGAAAGACGTTGCCCGATGATACCGGTTTGGAAGGGGTCGTTGATGGGATCGATCTCGATACCGCGAGCCAATATCTCTGCTTCCAGAGTATCCAGGTAGTCTTGCATCAGGTTCACTGCTGCCAGCTTTTCTTCATAGTTATCGGTGCGTATCTCCACATAATTGCTGCTGGCTATCAGGTACAAAACTATGGATAATACAAAGAGGATAATCAGAGACCACCCCGATTTCAGACTGGGACGATACATTCTGCGATACATCTTAGACCTCCCCACCAAATATTACGATCAACATCAGCTTCACCAACACAGCGGCGATGCTCATGGTGGAAAGAGTTTTCCAAAATCCCTGACGCTCAAACCAGTTCGCGATCAGACCGGGGATGATGTAACCGATAGACTGCATTTGCAATTGGTGAATGGTAAGTTCGTGAAATACCAAAAGCCTGGATGCCCAGCCCAGAATGAAACCGATCAGGATGCTAAGCACCATTCTGCGTTTGCCAAAGAGCAGTGTAAATCTTCCCACTACCCTGATAATACCCCAAGTAAGTAAACTGATAATCAGGGTGCCCAGGATCTGCATGGGTTTGTCCAAATGGAGCGCTATATAACCCGGGACAACTATACCGCCCGCGGATGCTCCCAATAATTCCGAAAAGATCAGACTAATGATTACGCCGAGTCCTACTGCGGCTTGTACTACTGCATCAATCACGACCAGCTCCTTTATTTGCTTTTGGTATTTTATGCTTGAAGTGCGCCACTATCTGAGCGCCATATTTGATTTCTCCTGCTATATTCCCGATTCCCAATACATGTGATTCTTTTCTGGTGAGTTGCCATACTTTCTGATAGATGTCTTCGGTAAGAGGCTGCCCCATCGCAAAGAGTTTATCTCTGGGGATACCATGGCTGAGGGCGTAGTCCTCCACTTTTTCAGAAATCTCTCCGGTAAGCAACACATAATCATAATTTACCCTGGAAAGCGCGTCAATCAGCTGTTGAGAGCGGAATAAACGATCCGCGCGAGAGTTTAGAATGATGATCGTCTGCGCCGATTCCAATGGAGCAGTGACCATGTTGATAATGTAGACGGTGGATTCCGGATCGTTGGCAGCGAATACATTGTAGAAATGTATCTCTTTGTCTCTGTCTTCGATCAGATATTTCTTCAGCGCACCGGGATCGGGGCCGGCGATTTGCATGCCGCCAAGAGCCACATCCCGCGGGATGCCGACTTCGGCGCACACTGCCAATGCCAGCTGGACATTGTCTTTGTGCTCGATATAGCGAAACTTGCTCATCTCTTCATCTGTGACATCAGTAGGCAAAATCTTGTGAATCTTAGTCTTACGGCTGTCTGCTACCTTTTTCAAGATGGGAAATTGATTGATTTCCGCCGTATAGCACACTCCTCCCACCGGAATCGAATTTGCCAGACTCATGGTAACGCTTTGCACGGTTCCACCCATCAAATCCAGATGATCGGGACGGCTATTTGTGATCACGGAAATGGTGCTTTTCACAAACTTACGCTCTGTAATCCACTGAAAAACAGGATTCACAGCCATGCATTCAATAACGATAGCGTCTGGCTTTTCCTTTGCCGCATGGCGAAAGATGTACTTCTGTTCGATGATGTTTGCTCCCTGCAAGCGGATGATGGCGGCTTCTCTGCCATCGGGTAACACTACCCGGGGCAAGGTGCCGGTGATCTTGGCAATTGTCTTTTTGCCCCCGGCTCGCAAACCCGCGGCTATTAATCGCGTGACGCTGGACTTTCCTCTCGTGCCATTCACATGAATCCGCACGGGTATGGCCATTACATTTCGGCAGTGTCTGCGATACTCCAACACCCAATGTATGATCAGGATGAGGGTCGCAATGATCAGTATTGTCATCTATTCCTCATGATTATTAAATATCAGTTTTCATGTACCGCAAAGGCCGGAACCGAGGCAGTATCACAATATTTATAATAGAGCAATATCCATTCCACTAGCAGGAAAATATCCCAATTTCTTCTGATAATCAGGCGGAAGCGCTCCAATACCCCGGCTTTTCCATACCGCTTCCTCTATTACTTAAGCTGTGCCGATCTCTATATAATCGGGTGATCATCTCATGAGCACTGCTTGATAACAGGATTATATCGGGATCGGCACTCCTTGAAGTATAGTGGAAGAATGCGGATCATGATCTACCCGGTGTTTCAGGATAGATCAGCTTTTCCAAGGGGGCACTCAATCACCTGTGTTTTATATATCAAAAATGGCCTTCCACACGGGAAGGCCATATATTCTGCTTAGATGTTTACGCTTTTATCTGCAGAGCTTTCAGCAATTCTGCTTGAGTCTCAGGGCGTTCTTTGAGATCGCTATCAGTTAGGAAATTGATTCTTTGTTGGAATCTATCCTTCAAAAGACTCAGATACTTATCCATGTTTCCGCGTTTGCTGGGGTCGTACCTGTCATAATATCCCGGCAGGATCTTTTCTATGGAATCCTTGGTGGGGATCATAGAGCCGGGTAGGAGATCCCATTCTTCCCATTGGATCTGATCGGTCAGCAACGCTGTTTGCAATGTGAGAGAAGTTTTCAGTGGTATAGCTTCCAGCTCGCTGTCAGAATTTTTCCAATAGCCACGAGAGTTGAAGCAATAGAAGTCTGCTCCGTTATCCGCCACATTCAGAAAAGCCTCGACATCACGATAGAGCTCATATACCCGGAAAGGATTGGCAAAGGGTTCAAAGACCAGCTTGCTCAATTCTTCTTCGGTAACGTTTTCCGCGCGATTTCTCTGTGTCATCAAAGCGGCTCCCATCGAGATGGCGAGATGCTTGTTTGTAAGCTTCAATACAGGGGGTAATACGCTGTCTTTCATAAGCCAGACCAGGGCTTTGGGAAAAGCGCAACGGTTTACATAGTTACCCAGCAGGCTACGATCCAATAGCGCACGGCCGTTCTGATTGCGCAGATCCTGACCCACAGGGATGCGCTTGCCGTCGATATTCAGCACGGCATGGTTCATCAAGGCCAGAGCATATTTCCAATCCGGATGGTCGATGGGACGTGAGTCCGTCTTATCGAAGAGGGTTGGTTCCCAGGCGCGGCAGACCTTGTTTTCCAGATCGATCTGGAAGGCGTCGTCGTGCAACACAACTTTAGAGAATCCCTTGGGCAAGGTTCCGGCATTATCGTGTGAATTCGTATGGCTGGATTTTCCGGTTCCGGAGAGACCATAGAACGCGATGGAGCGTTTGCCAAATTTGTGATAGGCAGGGTCTTCACAAGTGCCAAAGTCTATTTCCTTAATTCCACCGTGGCAAGCTGCCATACCGATGCGGATTCCGGAAGTCCATGCCATGGTGAGAGTTCCTTTTTTGCGTTCGCCGAAGTAGCGCATACCCAAGTTTACGATAACGTTGTGTTTTTCATCCACGAGGGCCAATTGCGGAGCGCCGACGTTGTTATAAAAAGGATCGTCGCAGGTCCATTCGTTGAAGGCGATGAGGATGATATCTTGAATAGGAAGCTTGGGACTGGCGGCGTATTGCTCTGCTACAGACTCATATGGAGCAAAGTTCAAGAGCCAATTGTACACATTTGCCACATCACTTTCGGTGGTGATGAAGGTAGCTTTGATCATCACATCCTGATCCATACCCAACACGGCTTCCGCTTTGATCAGCGGATAGTGCTGCATCTGGTATATAGCTTCCCGGAAATCACCTTCCAGCTTGTTCTTTTTACTGGTGTCAAGGCGGTGATAGAAGCGTCTGGCTTTGGCGGTTCTACCGATGATGTTGCCATGACAATCGTCCAAAACCCGGGCATCTGCAGGGAGATTGTGCATCCTGGCAAATTCTGGGTACATAGGGATGTCTGTTACGGTAACACCGGGTTGATTCTTTGTCATTTCGTAAGCTTCACGAATGTCAATTTTACGCACTTTGTGGTTGTTCATCAGTGTCTCCGCGATTGCGCGTATCGGGGACATAGCTTTGAGATCGCTGTAATACTCAGCACTGCTCTTGCTTGCCATTATTCCTCCATCTATGGCTGATATTTGGTATCAAATATTAGTGATTGGCACTTAAAACCGATATGCTTTCCTGTCAAGCAGAGTTTATATAATACCCAGTTCTTTACCGATTACCCGGAATTTGTCCAGAGCTCTATCTAATTGCTCGCGGGTGTGCGTTGCCATAAACGAGCAGCGGATCAAGCAACCGTTTGGCGGCACTGCGGGTGGAATCACGGGATTGATGAAGACACCTTCTTCGCCCAGGCGTGCCCACATGTTGAAAGCGCGAATCATATCGCCCACATGTAATGGTATCACGGGAGTGCAGCTGGTGCCGGTATTGTAGCCCATAGCTTTGAACTCCTGCATCATATAATCGGTATTTTCCCATAGTTTGGCGATGCGTTCGGGTTCATCTTCCATAATCTTGATGGCGGCCAAAACGCTTGCCGTGGAAGCCGGGGGCAAAGATGCGCTAAAGATCAAAGCGCGGGATTTATGTTTCAAATAGTGAATCAAGGGCTCGTCTGCGGCGATAAAACCGCCCACGGAGGCCAGGGATTTGCTGAAAGTGCCCATGATCAGATCAGTTTTTTTCGTTAGCCCGAAATGCGCGGCAGCACCGGCACCCTTGTCGCCCAATACTCCCAGTGAATGGGCTTCATCCACCATCAGGTTTGCGTTGTATTTTTCTGCCAAAGCGGAGATTTGGGGTAGATTTGCTATATCCCCCTCCATCGAAAAAATGCCATCAACTACGATCAGGGCAGATTTACCGTCCAGCTTTTGCAAGCATCGCTCCAGCGAAGCCATGTCGTTGTGATTGTAACGCAGCATTGTGCCGTCCGACAGTTTGCAACCATCGATGATTGAAGCGTGATCGTATTTGTCTGTGATAATGTATTCGTTTTTGTTTACCATTGCAGAGATGCACCCCACATTGGCCTGATATCCCGTGGGATATGCCAATGCGGCTTCTTTGCCAACCAATCGAGCGAGCTCGGCTTCCAATTCCAGATGAATATCCAAAGTTCCATTCAAAAAACGGGATCCGGCACATCCGCTGCCATATTTCTTCATGGCTTGGATGCCGGCTTCTTTTACTTTGGGGTGATTGGTGAGGCCCAGATAGCTGTTGGAACCCATCATCAGCATCTTTTTGCCATTGCAAATTACTTCTGTATCCTGCTCGGAGGATATCTCTCTAAAATACGGATAATAGCCCAAAGCCATGGCTTCACGGGCATCTGTGTAGTTGAGACATTTATCCAATATGCTCATTTAGTTTCCTCTTATATGATTCTATATTCTTTCAAGTTTACATACAACACACTTACGAGGCTGTAAATCAGATAAACCAGCGGAACGGAAACCAGCATCCAGAAGATGCCTCCATACCATCCACCCGCAAGCACGGTAAGAAGTACCAGAAGCGGATGCATATTGATGGTGGTTCCCACAACCACGGGATACACGATGTTATTGTCGATAACTTGCACCAACCACATGGCCAGAGCGGCATAAAGCATATTCAGGAAGGCCCCGCCTTCGAAGAACACGGTCAATACCGCCAGAGCTCCGCCAAAGAAAGGACCAAAATACGGGATGATATTGGCAACACCGGCCGAAATACCAATTAGTACGGGATTGCTTACCCCCACAATGCTCAATGCTGTGGAAGCCATAATGCTTACCGCGATCACCTCAAAGAGCATGGCGCGCAGATAAGTGCCCACGGTGCTGTCGATCTTTCCCAACAGAATGATGGCAAGCTCAAAATAGCGATTTGAGCTAAGCCCCAAAAGGCTTTTGCGGATCTTATGTTTATCTTTCAAAAGGAAAAAACTGATCAAAGGTACCATACCGATAAAGGATACAGCGCTGATGATGGAAGAATAGTTGTCCAGCAAAAACTTGGGCAGGCGGGCTATGAATTCCACGGCATTATCCAATATCTCGGTAAATCGGGTCGCGGCTCCCAAGCCGGGGATCTGGGCATCCAGATTGCCGGCATATTCAAAGATGCTGTTGATAAAAGGAATCTGTATCAGGTAGTCGGCACTCATCGCACCTTCATGCCCCAATATCGTTAGAAGGCTGTTTCCCTGCGCGATCAATTCCGGGATCAAGCGGCTGGTAAACCACACCAGAATCCCAATAATACTAAGATACAATATCAATACCGCAAACCAGCGTGGTAGGCGTTTGCTTTCCAGCCAGGTAACTGTGGGATCCAAAATGTAGGTGAAGACTATGGCTGCCAGCATATAACTGAATACCCAGCGATAAAAGATCAGGCCGGCAATCAGCACGATGATCAAAAGAAAGTTGAAGATCAGTTTAGTCCAGTTTATGCTCATTATCCTTTGCCACTTCAAATACAAAACGACAGAAATCGCTGGCGATTGAACTGAGTATCTTCACCCCGGCCCGTGGCCTGGACTCTATGAAAGAGATCATGTCGGTCCGGGATATGGCGTGTAGTGAAGCATCACTTTGAGCGATCGCAGTACTGCTGCGTTTTTTGCCGTGATACATATCAAATATCCCCAAGTATTCACCGGGGCCTACTTGCTTATCCGTCGTGCTGCCATACAGGCCTTTCAATTTGATGTCTCCGCTGTGTACAAAATAGATTACTTCCAGAGGGTAGCCTTCCTCATAAATCAATTCTCCGGCCTCAAAGCAACGAGTGTGCGTCAATTCATAGAGCAAGTAAAGCTCAAAATCACTCAAATCTGCAAACAGAGAGTATTGCTTTAAGACCAGGTACTTGCGGGAACTCTTGAAGCGGCCTTTTAGCCAAGTGAAGAATCTTTGCATATATTACCTCCCACTCCTTACAAGGGGAACAAACGCACAGGGTACGTCTTTCCGATACTTGATTTCTCCATTTTCTTTGCTGATGATGTATAGAGATTGAGCTCCGGCTTCACCCACCGGGACCGCCATTATCCCGCCTTCGGCAAGTTGCTCACACAATCTGGCGGGCACTTCTTCGGCGGCGGCTGATACCACTATTTTGCTGAATTCGCTGTATGGAGGATAGGCCTGTTGCCAGCCTTGCCAGCCATCACCGATGCGGAAAAAGATGTTGCGGAATCCAGCCGTTCTCAGGGTTTTCTGCGCCCTCAGGGATAGAGTGTCCAGCAATTCCACCGAACAAACTTCTTTGGCAATGCTGGCCAGGAGGGCCGTCTGATATCCGCTGCCGGTACCAATCTCCAAAACTGTATCTTCGCTGCTGAGCCTTAATTCACAGAGCATCAGGGCGATCATTGCGGGTTGCGATATGGTCTGTGCTTCCAATATCGGCAGAGGCTGATTGCGATAGGCATATTCTTGATATTCTGGTAACACATAGTTCTCTCGGGGGATTCTGGCAAAAGCAGCCAGAACCAGGGGGTCAGAGATCCCGGAATTCTTTAGTTTTTGAACCAGTTGCAGCCTCTGATCTTCAAAGCGCATTTGTTACTTAATCTCCAGCAGTTTTTTGTTTTCGATCCAACTGAGGATGGGCGGGAAGGCATCAGCTTTGTTGAGCTCAAAACCCAAAGGCGTGATCGAGATGTAACCATCGTTTATTGCTTCAGCATCGGTACCGGGTTCGTAATCCCATTGGGGCACATCCCCACCAATACGATAGCTGAAACTGTCTTCCTCTTCCGAGATTATGGATATAAAATTGTAATACTTGCGATGACCGGTGCGGGTAAGCCGTACGCCTTTCACCTCTTCATAGGGTACATTGGGGAAATTTACGTTTATCACTTCGTAAGGCTTTGTAAGGCTGTCGATACCGTGATCCAAAAGATTCAGAAACCACCGGGTGGCAGAATCGAATTTTTGGTCTTTGTAAGCGTTGATGGAAAGCGCTATGGCTCGCTGGCCAAACATCGCGGCTTCCACCGCCGCAGATACCGTGCCGGAATATAGTACATCTTCGCCCATGTTTTGTCCGGCATTGATGCCCGAGACCACCAAATCTATCTTGTCCGTTATTATCTTTTGCAATGCTATCACCACGCAATCTACAGGAGTTCCGCTAATAGCCCATTCATTTGCTGCGATGCGTGTGGCAGTGATGTCTTTACGGAGGGTGATGGAGTGAGAAGCAGCGCTACGCTCACTATCCGGAGCAACCAGAATCAGATCGTGTCCCGCGCTTGCCAGGGCTTTTTGAAGAAAGCGGATTCCGGGTGCGTTGATACCGTCGTCATTTACCAGAAGTATTTTCAAATCGTTCTCCTTAGAAAAATATATTTGGCTTGATGAGCAAAAGTCCGGTCCCGACTATCAAGACAGCGATAAGCAGAAGGAATGGCCAGTATGCACGGATGAATTGCTTGAAGCTGTCCCGTCTCCAGCTACGCCGTTTTTTTCTGTGTTGAGGGCGTGGAGGCCGGTGCAAGCGGATATGGCGGTGGCTTACCACGGCATCTCGCATGGCTCGCTGTGCCTGAGTGAGCCATTTTACATGAGAATGTTCATCCAGATATGGCTTGTATCCCAAGCTCAAATAATGGTCTATACGGGCTTGGCTGAATCCTGCAACTTCTTGTGGATCAAGCTCTTTAACAATCTTCGTCCGTTTTCTGCTCATTAAAACTCCTGTTTTTCTTATCTCTTTTTGGTGCAGTCTATTTGTCAAGCAAATTTAATCTATGAATACTTAGAGCACCGTTTGTCCCATGTTTTTGCCAGCTATGGGATGTAATCATCGACGTGAGCTTTGGCGCTAATGCCAAAGAAGGAATTGACTTACTTATTTTTACGATATCGGCAAGATCCGGGAGCTAAAAAAATGATATGTGTCGATGGATGAACTAAGAGGATTGGAACATGGTTTTGAAAGGTGAAAATCCGAGGATAAAAGCAGCGGATATAGTACCGTAATCTGGATCCGGGAGCTTGCTCTGAGATTTATCATACAGACTGCTGGTATCGAGAAAGACGAATAGGGACTTTACTCCTTTATGTCAATGGAAAACGGGTCCCATGCCCAGATAAAAAAATAGTGTTCCATTCATCGTCTGAATCACCCCGTGTATACTCCCTGCCAATCTGCCCGGAGATCATCCACTTATTGCTCCATTGATAATCTATATGTGCCATCACAGCATTACGTTGATATTTATTAATGGGTTGATCGAGGAATGAGTAATAAGTCCAGGCTTCCTCTCCGCCTCTGTTCAGATCGCTTGTTTCCCAATCCCAAGCGCTGCGTCCGCTTAGGCTAACGATGAGATCACTTGCTTTCGAAATATGCATCAGTTTGCTATATGTGATGGGAACCTCTATGGATTTGCGATCATAACGGATTCTATAGTGAGATACAATATTTGTAACTCCTTTAGCTTTTGTGAATCCCGGAAAAACTGCAATGTAATCATCTTCTCCCAGAGCGAAAGACTTTTGAATGCTGATTTTCATTTGATAGCTTATCGCCAAATCTGGAAAATATTGATCAAACATGGGGCCCTCGAAGCCATCGGTAAGTGCGAATCCACCTTGATAACAGAGGCTTACACCCTTCCCAAGACCCAAGGCCACTACCAAAGGCATCTGAAAGTGGCGATCTGCTTTGGGACTCTAGTGGATAATATTGTTTTCACTTTCCGGCTCATAGTATCCCAAAAAATGAGAATGATTGCTTGAACTGAAGCCAAGCCGGACAACCTTAGCGCCGAGGTTCACCGGAATCGCGTTTCGGGGATGGCTGTTGTCCATTGTGGCACATGCAGAAAGTAGTAAAACCAGGGTCAATGTTAAAAAAAGTCTCATCATTTCCCTTCTAACATGTTAACTTTTTTACATATAAAAAAAAGCCTCGCTAAGGAGGCTATACTTGGTGCAGAAGGCGGGACTCGAACCCGCACACCCGTTACAGGCACAAGATCCTTAGTCTTGCGTGTCTGCCAATTCCACCACTTCTGCGAAAGACTATTCGCCCTGAACCGGTACAGCCGGTGTTTCAGCTGGAGCAGCTGCGGGAGCTACGGGCTCGGAGGGAGCTTCGGTATCGGGCAGTTTGCTTTGACGTTCTTGCACTTCTTGCAATGTGCCACCGCGTAAATCTTTTACCAGAAAAGCGAGCAGGATGCAGGATGCCGCAAAGATGAGAGCCAAAATCTGGGTCCATTTCTTCAGCATCTGGGAAGCGCCGCTGCCGCCAAACACATTCATCGCCGCTCCACCAAGATTGGCATCAAGACCGCCTTTGGAAGTTTGCGCGAGGATCACCAACACCAGTGCGATGCTGATGATCACATGAACGATCAGGGCTATTGTGTACAAAACCATGTATATATCCTTAAATTAGTGTACTGTTATTTACGTTTGAGCACTCAAATTCGGGCCGCTGTTTCTGTCAATAGTTTTTTTGGGCAAGCTGCACAGAACCATTGCCAGAAACATCAATATCGCACCTATGATATTTTGGTGCGATAGGGATTCTTTGAGTATCAGGTGAGAACCCAGTAGCGCGAAAACGCCTTCCAGGCACAAAATGAGCGCGGCGGCAGCCGGTTCAGCCTGCTTTTGCGCCTTGATCTGCAGGGTATAGGCAATTCCTACGCTGATCAGACCTCCATACAATATGGGCCAGAAGGCCTGCTGAAAACCCGCAAAGTATGCTCCGGAAAAAGCAGCATCCGGGTATTTGAACAAGCGCCAGATCATGGCAAAGCCGGCCGATAAGATCGCGCAGAGAGCAAATTGCCCAAAGGCCAGGGAGCCGGTGGAGCGAGATTTGCCATACTTGTCCACGAGTTGTACGTGAAGAGCCCAAAACACTGCCGACACCAAAACCATGAGATTGCCCAGGGATGCTCTGAGATCACCTACGCTGTTTACCAGATAGAGCCCCGGCGTAGCCAGCAGTATTGCCAGCAGAACAGTTTTGGAGATACTCTGTTTGCGCATCAATCCGATTATGGGCACAAAGATCACATAAAGCCCGGTGATAAAGCCTGCTGCTCCCGCCGTTGTATAGTAAATTCCGACCTGTTGCAAGGATGCCGCGATGAACAGAACCAGCCCGGGTTGCCACACGAAAGGATCCGGCTTGCGAAAGCCTTTGTACAAGGCTCCGCGCACGAAGAGCGCTCCCAAGGCAAAGCGGATGGCATTGTAACTGAATGCATCAAGGCTTTGGCTTCCCTTGCTCTGTGCTACAAAGGCAAAGCCCCACAGTGCTGCCGTGAGCAGCAAGATCAGGTTTGCAATCATTCAAGCTGCAATCTAGCGATCAAACCACTTGCTATGCAATCTCGCTAATTCCCCGTTGGCTTTGATGGTATCAAATGCTTTCTGCCATTTTTCCACGATTTTTGTGTTTGTAATCTTGGAGATGGCTATGTAATAATCCGTTGAAAGCAGTTCCAGCACAGGTGTGAAGGTATCCGGATCCACTTTGGCCTCTCGACACAATTCCGGCAAAGTCACATCCGTAAAAACTCCCAGATCTGCCTTCTGATCTGCCAGAAGTTTTACTGTATCAATGGGATCCTTGCTGCTTACCAGATTCTCGAAGCCTAGCTCCATGAGGTGTTGCTCGGTAAACCAGTTTGTGGTGGTTGCAATTGCTTTGTAGGTTTTTGCCACTTCCGCGTCAATGGGAACCAGCATGCGGTTCCGATGAGCGTAAAAGCTTGCTACGTTTGAACCCAGAGGACCGATGAAGTGGAAATAATCTTCCCGTTCGGGAGTCTTATCCATAGTAAACAGGACCACGTTTTCCTCACTGAGAGCGGTGGCATAGGCATCGTCCCAACTGGACAACTGTATGGGAAAATCTGTGCCCAATTCTGCTTGGATTGCATTCACTACATCGCTGCCAAATCCGCTGGCTTCATCGCCATCCATAAAACTGAGAGGGGGGTAATTTTCAGTGAGAATCCTGATCTCTTCCTGAGATTTTGAGCAAGCGCCGACAATCAGCAGAAAGGCGATCAGAAACAGGCTTAACGATAATTTGTACATATCTGCTCCTATATATGCTTAAGTGGGGTCATGCTGATCCGTAGGCTCGATTTGCTTGTGGATTACGATCTTTGCCAGTCTGGAATCCAGATCCCCATTTTTCAGGCTTTTGGTCCAGTGCGCTCTCAAACGCAGTTTTGGTACCAAATCCTTTGACCCGCAGAGGATATACGCGATTGATCCTTTGCAGTGTCGTTTCAAAAAGTCGCCCATGGCCATATAAATCTTGCCCACGTCTGCACTATTGCTCAGACGTACTCCATAAGGAGGATTCGAAAAAATGATGCCACTGAAATTACCTTGATAAGATTCAATCCGGCCGATACTTAAGCTTACTTTGTCGCCAAATGGCAGACATGACAGATTCTCTCTGCTGGCTTCGATGGCATCGGGATTGATATCCGAACCCCGAATCAAGCCATGGGGCAATGGGTGGATTCTGCCATTGGCTAGGCCAACTATTTTATCCCATAATTCAGCATCAAAGCCGGGCATAAGTTTCAACCTGCGATGATCTCTCAGGTAGCCCGCAGGTATGTCGCAACACAGCATCAGTGCTTCAGTCAGGATGGTTCCGCTACCGCACATCGGATCCCACAAGGGCACTGTTCTATCCCAGGCGCCAAGCTTGAGCATGGCAGCCGCCAATGTCTCTTGCAAGGGAGCATCCACAGAGCTTTTCCTGTATCCGCGTTTGTGCATGCTTTGCCCCAGAATATCCAGAGAGATCGTAGCTTTATTTTCATGAATATGGAGGTTAAAAAGGATGTCAGGTTCTTTATTTGAGAAAGACGGACGTGCACCGAAGCGTTCGCGGAAGCTGTCGCAAATGGCGTCTTTCAGGATCTGCCCCGCGTACAGTGAGTGTCGGGTGAAAGAATTGCTCACATTGCTGTCGATTCCGAAGTGTTGATCCGGATTGAATAGACTAGTCCAGTCGATATTCTTCTTTGCCTGCTGGTAAAGATACTTGATGCTATGACAGTCGAAATGCAGCAAGGGCATCAGCACGCGTTGCAGTAGGCGAGCCTCGTATAGAATCCTATACAGGCACTGCCGGTCGCAGCTAAAACTGATACCGCGAGGGATTTCCTGGATAATCTGAGCGCCAAAATCTTCCAATTCCCCTCGGGAATGCTTTTCCAAACTTCCCGATACCACAGCGAAATAGCGATTGTGTTCCAATTTCAGATGCTTATATCAGCTGTAAAGGTAACGTTTAATCTTCTGGGTAGGGGTTTTCTGGAATGGTTCACTGGCGATCTGAATCTTTATGATGCGGCTAAAGTCCGAAAGCTGTTTGTTTACTTCTGTGCGGTTTTCTTCCATCAGTTTGCTGATCCGGCTTTCCGGGATATGATCGCTGTCCAGGGCTTCAAAATCCGGATAAATCATGGCGTGTAGCTGGTGATTGCGCTCCAGAACCAGAGATTCGCCCACATATGGCATATTGTTCAATTTTTGTTCCACCAGCTCGGGATAGATGTTCTCGCCGCTGGGGCCCAAGATCACGTTTTTACTGCGGCCGCGGATATAGACAAAGCCGTCTTTATCCATGGTGCCAATGTCTCCGGTATAGAGCCAACCATCGCGCAAGACTTCGGAGGTGGCTTCTTCAAACTTGTAATATCCCGTAAAGAGCTGTTCGCCTTTCAGCCTGATCTCGCCGGGAATTGTCTGTGGATCTTTGGAATCTACTTTGATCTGCAAGAATTCCACCTGTTTCCCGCTGGATTCAAAACGGTGTTCCTGCCAGTTCGCGTAAGAGATCAGGGGTCCGCATTCGGTCATGCCGTAACCGATGGTGAAGGGGAACTTTATCTTCTTCATAAAGTGTTCCACTTCTGCGTTCATCGGAGCGCCACCGGTGATCAATTCGCGGATGTTGCCCCCAAAGGCTTGCATCAGTTTGTCATGGATTTTCTTTAAAATAATGTTTCTGATTCCGGGAACCTTCAGCAAGACTTTCATTTTTTTGGTTTCCAGAGTGGGTTGGAGCTGTTTTTTGTAGATCTTTTCAATCAGGAGTGGTACAGTGAGCACTACTTCGGGTTGAAGGTCTTTCATCGCTGCCAGTAACAGTTTTGGGGCAGGGATGCGGTCCATGAAATTGATGTGATTGCCCCGAGTGAAGGGATACAAGAAGTCAAAACTGCAAGCGTATGCATGTGCCAGCGGCAGGAAGGCAAATACCTTTGCTCCCACACTGAAGAGCAGGTTTTTGTGGGCCACGATCAGATTTGCCAGGAGGCTGCGGTGGGGTAACATCACGCCTTTGGAAAAGCCGGTGGTTCCGCTGGTGTAAATGATGCTGGCAATGTCCTCATTATCGCACACATCTTCGAGATTGAAGCTGTCCTTGCTAAAAGCTTCAGTTTCACAGAATGCGTCGTAGCTTGGTAAAGCCAGTTGGTTTTTGCCATGCTTTTCTTCCAGGATGCCAAGATCATCCAGAGAAAAAACATAGCGAACTTTACGTAACTGATCTGCATCTATATTATCGTATTTATCCTTGGAAATGAAGAGCAGTTCGGCATCGCTGTGGTTGATGATATGCTGCGTATCTTCAGGTGAGAAGTTTGCCAGAATCGGTACGATCGTGGCTCCGTAAGTGACGGTACTAAGCCAAACCAAGCCCCAATTGCTACAGTTCTTGCCTGCTAAAGCTATCTTGGCGCCCTTCTTGATGCCGGTTTCCTTGAAAATCCTGTGTAACCATAATATGCGTCCTGCTGCCTCAGAATAGTTCATGGCGGGACCGGGATAATCTGTTAACGCAGGAAGATCCCAGTATTCACGGATGGAATTTGCAAGCTTTACTATAAGCTTCTCTTCAATCATAGCTCTATCCTTAATCTGCTGAAATTTGCGCCGCAAACATAGCGTTCGATACACTATTTCTACGCCAATAACAATAAAGACCGCTACTCATGCTTTGTCAAGTAAAAGATCATTTTCCATGTGGATGCGTTATTCGGAAGTATATATATTTGGAAGTGCGCCATCGTGATGCTTCACCTCACTAGAGACAAGCTGATTGCTGCTCAACATGCGTTATATGCTCGCGAGTTAACACGAATTTGCACAAATGATAGACTCATACAGATTTTCGTAGATAAAAGTGCATCTCTCTATGTATATGCTAACGAGAATTACATTGATTCTATGGGATTATTGCGCTGCGCGAACTGCAGAACCGCAGCGTACAAAAATCCTGCAGGCCTTAACCATCCGCAGGACTCTTTCCTCCCCGATTAAAATGGCCGGCACATGGTTAGTGCCGGCTTTTCTGGACATCAAGAGTTTACAGACTTAGCAGTATCTATTAACTCGGAGATTGTTATTTCATTAAGATCATTTTCTTGGTGCTTTGGTAATCTGGGCTTTGCATTTTGTATAAGTACAGTCCATTCCCAACAGTGTTTCCGTTATTGTCTTGTCCATTCCATACGGCTGTGTGATTACCGCGATCCATGTGTGCTTCTACCAATTTGCGAACTATCTGACCTTTTGAATTAAAAATGACGATTTTGACGTCTGAGGCTTCTTTCAGAGAGTAGCTTATGGTTGTGCTTGGATTGAAGGGATTGGGGTAGTTACCCAGCAATCCCGTTACCGGATTCACCAGATCATTATTTGCAGAGCTTTCTATTTCCACTTCCAGCGTCTGGGACATTTCTCCTTCGTGATCTCCGGAGTATATGGCGGCAACGTTAAATGAGTAGATGCCGGCTTCCATGTCTGCCATGCTATAGCTAAGTCCTTCCACATTTTCCACAAGCTCTTCGTCCATATAAAGGTTATAGGATTGAATGCTTCTTTGCTGTGTTGGAGGATCCCAACTAAGGTTTAGATTTCCACCATCAACAAGTGCCGCAAGGTTTGTAGGAGCAGGCAGCGAGATGATTATCTCCGCAGGAGTACTGTTCAATACATTACCTTGAGTGTAGTTTGCTTCAATGCTGTAGCTATAGGTTCCTGCGTCAAGGTCTGCATCGGTGTAGTCCAGTTCGTAAGGACCCTGGTTTGAGATGGCTGTCCCATCGCGATAGACAGTATATCCATAGAGGTTTCTATATGCCGGAACCTGTATCTCGTCAAGGCTGTTTTCGATGGCCAATTCATTTAGATGGAGGCCTGTGGGCATGGCTATTCTACTTCTGATTCCCGCTCGTGGTTCCAGCGAAGATTTTGCCATTAGTTTGTTTCCGGCTCTGTCTTGAGGACTTGTGAGCGTAGCGTTTATAATCCAGTTGACATCCAAGCCGAGGGCATCGCTAATAGAAATCCAAGAACCATCTGTGTAGATCAGATCGCCTTTACCGGAAACCGCGGGTCCCGAGTCACAAGCTGCCGGATATCCACCGGTTGCATCCAGATAGTAGCCAATCCAGTATTCTGTATCCGGCAAGATCGTAATGGGATCTTCCAAGATCTCATCAATCCATATTTGTGACAGGGCTTTGTTTGTGACATCTTCTTCATAAACCAGAGTACCGGGTTGGCCGTTACTTCCGCCTTCATAGATGTGAACTAGGGCGGAATTGAACTCCATAGTATGCAGCATGAAGCTTACTTTACCCAATTCCCATCCCACATAATCGTCCAGTTCTTCGGAGGTCAATCTGATGGCAAATTCTGCCTCCACCGGTGTGTTGGTTCCAATGCCGGCACCAGAGTATCCGTTATGATAGAGGATTTCTTGGCTTTGCACATTTGGCGCTTCCCAGGCAAGCTGAACAGAGTTGAACTCCTGAACGGTGGCACTTAAGTCTGTAGCCGGATACAATGTGGGCTCAATATATTGCAAGTTTATATCCTGCTGAAGCATCTGTCCGGAATCAAGTTCCAGATTCCTGAATACCATGTTTTCATAACCTGCCATATACGCGCCAAGATAATGGGTTCCGGGAAACACCGAGAAAGAGTAGTTCCCTTGCGCGTCGGGGCTGGTGGTCTGGTCATCCAGGACCAGGGTAACATTGGCAGGGTTTTCCGAATTGCTGAGAGTCACAGTTCCGAATACTTCAGCATAATCTTCTCCGCCACTTATCACAATATCGTCTAAAACCCAGTACAATATGTAGAAGCTATTTCCAGTAAAGGTCCAGGACACATGGAAAGTATCTGAGCCCACATCTTCGTTGTCGATATAGCTACTGTATTTGTTCCCTGCAAATCCTGTATTGGGAAAATCTTCAACCACTGTCCAGTTCTCCAAGTCAGTAGAAGTTTGCACGCTGATCTGATACAGATTGTTGTAGGTAGAGGCTGAGTGTTTGAATTCCAGATAGATATTGCTGAATTCAGCAGTATTTATCGGAGGGCTGATGAGTCTTTGCACACCATCAAGCAGAAGTAGTGGAGTTGCATTAAATGATGCTTCCGGGTATGTTCCCCCGGCGGCTGACGAATTGCTTATTGTCCAGTTTGCTTCTGCTAGAGTGCTGGTAATCTGCCAATCCTGCGGTGGCCAATTGTTGAAATCTTCCCATACAAGTAGATTATTCGGAAGTGTTTTTACTTTGCATGGAACAATGATGTCATCGGTGTCCGCGTTGTGATGGATGATGATATCAAAGTCATATTCTCCTGCTTCAAATTCCGCTGAATCAAATACAATTGATATCTCATCACTTGAACCGGGTAGTATGGTTCCTGATGCTGGGCTTGGGGTCACGAGTCCCGGATAGTCGCTAGTTTCAATGCTATAGCTGAGGTCTTCGTCTCCGGCGTTGAACACTACCAAGCTTTTCTGCACAGTGCTGTTATACTCTACAGTTTCATTGAATTTCATTACATTCGTCAAGCTGGGCCACGGGCCTCCGGCATTTTCGGAGAAGGTCATTATGGCTTGGGGTTTCCAGTTTCTGGTTTGATTTGTGAATTGACCCGTTATGTTCCCGGTGGAAGACCTTACACTGCGGTAACCGTTGGGAACCGGTTTATTGTACATTCTGTTTATTCCTGAGCTGCTTGTACTTTCAACACCGCCAAAGGTAATCTCAACCAGGATGTTGTCGATACCGTTCCAGCCAAAAGGAGTATCCAATTGCAGAACATCATAATCACCCGCTGATGGCATGTATAATGAACTGAAATAGACTTCATTATAATCTGTGAGGTTGTCATCATGATTTGTCACATTAGTAGCAGCGGTATGTTTCATTTTGATGCGGTAATTCACGATGGGGCTTTCGGGAGCACTGATCACATAATAACCAAAATGAGTCAGCATATTGCTGCCGCTGATTCCGTTTGCCAAGATTTCCTCTGCCGTATATACCATCTGCGCTCTTTGCCATTTGAAGAAGATATTCACCGGTCCATCGGTAGGATGGGTTTCCGGATCTATTCCATGACCAAGAATTGCGGTACCTTCAGGATATCCGATGCCTCCCAATTCTATTGTATAGGGTGCGTTCACCGCATTCCCGGAAATGAGCAGTACCGCGCTTTTCTCGCCTGCGGACAAAGGGCTGAAACTAAGTGAAAGCTCGGCAGATTCGCCTTGGGCTAGAGAGATCGGCAAGGAATCGTTGCTAAAGCCAAATTCTTCCGCGTTATCACCGCTGATGCTGATGTCGCTTTCTTCGATTATCAAGGTGCCGGTGCCATCGTTTGATAGTTGAATGAAGTAGTCCGATGTGGTGGCGTTTTCGGTGGCCAGCATCTCAATAAAATCCACATCGCTTGTGATTATCGGAGTGCCCGGAAGCTCTTCAAAACTTAAGTCATCTATATACAGGCTTGAGGATACTCCGGCAGAACCGGCGTGTTTAAAGGCAATATATGCATCGGTCCCAGTGTAGTCTTCGAAACTGATCAAGAACTCTTGAAATGATGTGGACATTTCAGATACCGGGACAGTATGGAATGCAGTGAAGGAGGAAGAATCAAAAGGATCAGACATTGTCCCGATTATCATGGCGCCCGCATTGGGCAGATATGTTGTTTTCAGCCAAAAACGTATTCTGCTTTCTGCAAGATTGGCCACAGGGGGGCTGATCAACATAACATTTTGTTCTGCGGCAGAGGTAGAGGCGATCTGGGCCTGGTTTGGCGTAGAACGTGGTGAAGGGTATCTAACCGTAACTACCTTTGCTGAAGCGGAAGGATTCTCGACGATCTTTCTCCAGCCATAGGGCAAATCCGGTTGAGAAACGCTGTCAAAGCTTTCTACTGCAGGAGTCACTATCTCGGGATCGGGTCCGGTCGTGAAGCTCCAGATAGGACAATTTTCTGGGCTGCCAAAATCGTTGTATGGGATCAGCTGCCAATAGTACACAGTATCATACTGCAATTCACCCGTATAATAGCTTGTATCGCCTTCAATATCTTGAATAAATGGCGGGGGGGGTTCGGTGCCCAGATACAGCTCATATCCATCCGGATCAGCAGAAAGACCTTGGTTCCATTGCAAAGAAAAAGGCGCAAGAATATCTAGATCTCCGTCCGAGGGATATACCGGCTGAGCTTCTCCCGGATAAGCAGTGGGTTCATACAATGTTATGTTATCTATCCACCAATTATCATGATCCCCGGCATCTCCGGAGAATTTCCATTTAAGATAAATCAGATCCCATGTTGCATAATCCGTAAGAGAGAGAACTGTCATCTGTTGAGAAATGTTGGCAGGATCAATGACTGTCCACACATCCACCCAGTCTGTGGCATTGTTCGAAACTTGAACGCTCAAGGTATATGGTCCCGGATCATCCAGATCGTCTGATTTCTGAAAAAACACCATTTCTAAATCCTCAGCGGAAGCTATGTCTATCGCTGAAGTATAAATAGAGTGATCACCGGACATTGAGGTATTGAACCGTAATTCAGGACTCTCTCCGCCCGCTTCATTAGTATGGCGTATCTGCCAATAATCTGCTGAAGCAGTCCATCCTGTCGGGATGGATCCTACTTCCAGGCCATCAAAATCCTCTTGAAGGTACATAGTTCCTTGTCCCCATACTTGGGCTATAAAAAGGAACAAGACAAGAGTAAGGATTAGCTTGATTGATTTCATGTTCTTTCTCCTATTGTCTTTGTTTTTTTCTACATTTATTGAGATATTGTATTTTTGATATTATTATCATGGTTGAAAATCTTCGAAAGGTGTAGCCAGGTTCCAGTAATGCTCAAAAAGATCTATCAGAGCAATCACGATGTCGGAGTGTTCCACATACATGGCAGTTATGTTGTTCTTGGTCATGGAGCGGTGAAACATCGTAAACATCGCAGCACTTGAATCCATTATTACCAGTTTTAAAGGGAGTTTCTTCATAAAGCGTACTTTCTCCCCATGATCATGGAAATGTTTACAAATGTAGAGGAGATTTTCCATATTGTCTTCTTCAATTTCATAAATGCTGCGAAACTCTCTCCCGCTGGCAATTGCATTCACAACCGGAGCCGTGACTTCATTCAAGTCATCTAATTTTCGAGGAGTTAGGTATTTTGGCTTACACAAAGAGCGTAAAATGGATTGTGTCTCATGCACCATTTCATCGCTTTTTTTTGCAATGCTTAGTTTGGAGGTGTAGATCGAAACACAATCAAGCTCGTTGCGAAGACCCTTATGTTCGGAATGCTCTTGTTCCAATTTCCGGCTCAAATCCTTGATTTGCTTTTCTCTGTGAATATAAGCATCGAAATTTCTTTTAAGGATGCCATCAAACACTTTGCCGGGATCCAGCGCTTGATACTGTTTTACAGAACCAGGGACCATCTTGCACAATCCTTCGTTCATGAGTGATCCCAACACATCGTATACCCGGCCGCGGGGAACTCCTGCCACCTTGCTGATATCATTAGCACTCATCAGATCCCCTGAAACCAAAACAGCATAGACTTTCGCTTCGTATTCCGTGAAGCCTATGTCTAAGAGCTCTTTAGTGACATTCATATAATCTCCTTATAAATATATTAAACTGTCAGTTGCAACAATATTCAGCAGTAGACTATCTGTCAAGAAATAAATCTAAACTGCGAGTTGCATTTATTGTGTATCGCTGCAACGCTTTTATTAGCAAGCCATTAGACTAAGTAAATAATCTGGGCTACGAAACCCTGCCTGTGATGGGAATATTCCAAACCAGTATAGAAGAAGTATGGCAATGGTTCATGATCCTAATCAGAACACTCGTATCTCGCGCCTAATAACAACCCTAGTTATGCATGGTATTCAGTTGATAATTTGAATTCTGGCGATTTATGCGAAACTCAACTATCAGCACATAATTGCGTTCAGCTATTTTCAACATTATGTTTTGTTGTTCCAATCAGCGGCGTTACGTTTGATTGAGGGCTTTATTGCTGTCTCCAACCTTGATCGATATGTGGGAGTAAGGAAACCAAGCTGCACCCCATGGTACTATTGGTAGCATACAAGATTTTGAACGTCTTTGTTTGCAATGAGGCTTAGCGAGATTATGAACACGAAGCGAAGATTTTCTTACCAACCCTCTGATTTTTAACTGCGCAAGTGCTCCATGCAGATAGTGTTGTAGACAATTTCGGTTTTACTAGCCATGCCGTTTAATGTGTCATAGAACTTTCGAGTAAAAGCTGATGCTTTGGGGAAAGCTTGTGTGGGAGCAAAGCCTTGAGCCAGAAAGCACATAAATGCTGTGGCCAGAGTGCAACCCGTGCCGTGAGTATAATGCCAGTCGTGCGCAAAAAACCTGTAAGAATGGCAGCTTTCTTTGCAGATAAATGCTTCTGTGAGTATGTGGCTAGAATCTCCGGATTTTTGCCTGTATGCCTTATGGTGTTGCCAGTGGCCTCCGGTCAACAATATGCTTGCTCCGGTTTCGCAGCATAGGTCTTGTGCAGCGCTCAGGGCGTCTTGAACGCTGCTGATCCGATGCCCGCTCAGGATTTCAAGTTCGGGGATGTTCGGGCAGATAAAATGCGCTTTATGCGCTATCTTGCGCAAGCAATCCAGATTCTCTTTTTCCACGAATGCGTGACCGCGGCTAGGAGCTATGACGGGATCCAAGATTATGCGATAACCGGCGTTTCTAACCAAAGCTGCAGCGGTGCATTCCATCTTTTCTCTGTTTGCCAGGGCACCGATTTTGATAAAGCGGATATCGGGGCATTGGTTGATCTGTTCCAAAGCCGCGAGAAAGGCATCGCGGGGTGCGTCGTGAACAGCTTTCAGACCGGTCGAGTCTTGAATGGTGAGAGCACCTGCGCAGCAAAGCAAACGGAAGCCAAACAAAGCGGCGATGCGGATATCCTGATTGATCCCGGCGCCACCGCTACTGTCGATGGCGCCGATAGTTGCCATTATGTCAGGCATGATTATCTGCTGTGTCGGTTTTGATCGCGCAGAGGTTGCCGCACATGCTGCAACGATCTTCCCGGCTTTGCGATGTTTCATGCTTACGTTTTTGTGCCAATTCAGGATCCACGCATTTTTGGAAGATGGTATCCCAATCCATTTTCCGGCGTGCTTTGGCGATAGTATCGTCGATGCTTTGAGCATGGGGACGGCCTTTGGCTATGTCTGCGATATGGGCAGCTATACGGGAGGCGATGATTCCTTGTTTCACATCTTCCAAATCCGGCAGACAGAGGTGTTCAGCCGGCGTCACATAACACAGAAAATCTGCACCGGCTGTGGCCGCCACGGCAGCACCGATGGCAGCGCTGATGTGATCGTAGCCGCAAGAAAAATCTGTAGGTAGTGGACCTAAAACATAGAAGGGCGCATTTTCGCATAGTCTTTTCTGCAGTCTCACGTTTGCTTCGATGTCTGTGATTGGCACGTGCCCCGGGCCTTCTACCATCACCTGAACATTGGCTTCGCGAGCGCGTTTCACCAATTCTGCCAATACGATCAGCTCGGAAATCTGGGTGGAATCTGTAGCGTCTGAGATGGCTCCGGGGCGGAAGCCATCGCCCAAACTGAGGCTAAGGTCGTGCTTTTTGCATATATTCAACAATCTGTCGTAATCTTCATAGAGAGGGTTTTCTTTGCCACTGTACATCATCCAGCGTTTGAGCAGCGATCCTCCCCGGCTCACGATGCCCAAAAGGCGCATTTCGCGCAAATGAGCTTGTAAACTCCAGCGATTGATTCCGGCGTGAACGGTAATAAAATCCACTCCCTGCTCAGCTTGATCCTCGATTTCTTCAAAGAGCATATCTGGTTCGAAGGCACGGATGTCTTTGCCCTTTCTTTCCAGTTCTGAAGCCACGGCGTAGATGGGTACGGTGCCCAGGATTAACGGGCTCTCTTCCAACATTTTCCGGCGGATTTGGTTCAGGTCCCCTCCCGTGGAGAGATCCATCACGCTGTGAGCGCCGAACTTATCGCAAAGGGCAAGCTTTTCCAGCTCCAGTTTGAGCTCGCATTGCAGGTCGGAAGTGCCTATGTTGGCGTTGATTTTGGTGCGGGTCTTGCTGCCGATAGCGGTGGGTCTGGCATTGCGGTTTCGATTGTGGGGTATCACTACTTCGCCTATCGCTACCAAGTTCATCAGTTCTTGGCAGTCGATCTGCTCTTCTTGGGCTGCTTGCTGCATTTCTATGCTTATCTTGCCCATGCGGGCCATTTCTATTTGTGTCATGATTGTGTCTCCTTCAAGATTGTGTAAAATTGTTTGATTTTTGTTCTTAGTTCATCGGCGGTAGCGGAAGCGAAATGTCTGATGAAGCACAGATTGCAAGCTCCGCTTGCCAAAACTTCCGGGATATTGTGTGGGAAAATTCCACCGATTGCCACCAGTGGTATAGGAGTTTGAGCGATCACATATCGCAGCTTTTCGGTGCCAAGAGGAGCATCAGGGATTTTTTTGGCGACGGTGGGGTAGATGGGTCCGAAACTCATGTAGTCCGGAGCCTTCACCTCTCCCGGATGACGTATTTGAGAGATCATTGCCAAAGCCGCTTCAATACTGTGCGTAGAAACTCCCAGTATTTTACCGGGAGGCAATATGCGACGTGCTTCAGTCCAGGGAGCATCTGCGGGTCCAAGGTGCAGGCCATCGGCATCTGATAATCGGCAAAGCTCGATGCTGTCGTTTACAATGAGGCGGGTCTTGCTGCCCCGGCACACTGCTACCAGGTCTTTGGCCAAATCCAATTGACTGACGAAGGGCATCTCTTTGTCTCGCAATTGTATGAATGGAACTTCCATCTCCACGCACAGCTTTGTGAAATCGCGATAACCCAGCTCCGGGGATGTCATTACTATATACAAGCCAAAGTCGTGCATAGGTCAAGCCTTTCCCAGAGCGGAGCAGATCAATCCGGCTGCTTTCATTCCGGATAGCAACATCCCGCCAAAGATCGGGCCCATGCGATTGCTGCCGCTTACTCCGCAGGCAGCCATGCCGCTCACATACAATCCGGGATACACTTCTGATGTATATCGAATGCAAGCTTTCTCTCCCGCTTCCGCGTTCATCGACCTTTCTCCCTGTATTCCCTTTTCGGGCAGCTCGAGTGCTATTTGATTTTTGTTTACCAGTACCTTTACCACTTCTGAGGGATGTCCTGTGGCGTCCACAACGCAGCCGGACAATAGTGAGAGCGGATCTACGTGCATGTCCAGGCGCAACACAGGTGTCCAGTTCACTACCACTCCCCGCACTCTATCATCTTTTACCAGCACATCTTCCATACGCATTCCGGAAAAGATGGCACAGCCGTTATGGCTGGCTTGATAGATCAGAGCGGAGCTTGCTTCAGCGGCGTCGGCCACATAAAATCCTGGCGTGTGTTCCCGATGATTGATGCCGTATTTTTGCAAGATATAGCGGGCTTCTTCCTGGACTACGATACTGTTGAAGAGCATCGCGCCGCCCCACATGCCTCCGCCGGGGGCCAGATTGCTTTCGATTACACAGGTTTTGATGTTTTTCGAGCTTAGTTCTGCGGCACAGACCAGGCCTGATGGCCCCGCGCCTACAATAATCACGTCGTTTTCCAGGTGTAGAGACAGTTTGTGAAACCAGTCTTGACAGATGGCAGTGGAAATAGTTCTTTCCATGTTTTTCCCCTTTTTGTTTTGATAGGGGGGATTGAGAGGATCCTTCGAGGATTGTTTCTGGTGGGGAGTATTTTTGTACTTCCTAGCGCCGGTATTATCCGGATCAGGTTCGAAGGGTATATTCTCAGCTGAAAACTCAGCACCCCTGTATTGGTTCCAAGATTATATGATTGGCTTATCTGTCAACAACAATGTGGAATATGCGGATGGGGAAATCATCTGTCTATGTTTTTATGAAAGTCTTGCGAGGCCTGGGTTTGGTAGCAAACGCTGGCTTCACGATCAGCTCTTTCTGCTTGCGGATCTCGCCCGGCGAGGGTATATGTATGGGGGATCCACTCTCAAAATCCATACCCGTATAATACATGCAAGTGCTTATGGTCATTGGCGTTGGAGTGAATTCCTGTACTTGTTCCACATGGATCTTATGTTTTTCCAACCAATGTTTCAGGGCTATTGCGTCTTCCATCGTCGTACCGGGATGGCCGATGATGATGTAGGGAATGATCTGACGTTTGAGTCCGGAAGAGCGCAGTTCTTCGAAATACTCTTTGGAAAAGGCTTCAAAGCGCTCGATCGGAGGCTTGCCCATCAGTTTCAGCACATTTGGCGCGCTATGCTCCGGAGCCAATTTCAACCTACCCCCGGTATATTTGGTCGCAATGGCTTTGATGTAGCGTTTATTGCCCAAAACCAGGTCGTGGCGGATACCGCTGGCGATAAATACATGTTTGATATCCGGAAGTTTGGAGATTGTATCCAGCAGATGCAATTGCGCTTCGTGATCCAAAACCAGATTGGGACAGATCTCCGGGAAAATGCAGGAGCGGCGGGGACAGCTATCGGGAAAACCGAGTTTACAATAGCTGCCATACATATTCGCGCTGGGTCCGCCAACATCGCTGATGGTCCCTTTTAGTTTGCGCGCTTCCGCAATGATGGAGACTGCAGAGCGGGATTGGATCCTGCGTCCCTGATGCACGGCGATGGCACAGAAATTACAGCCACCGTAGCAACCGCGATGGCTGGTGATGCTTTGCTTGATCTGTTCCCATGCCGGGATGCGTTGATTTCCATAGGTGGGATGAGGCGCATTCATGAAGGGCAGAGAGTAGATTCTATCCAGTTCTTTACCGGGCAGAGCGGGGGCGGGGGGATTGTGTTTGATCCAGCGGCCGCCATTGAGTTGAAAGAGTGCCTTAGTGGCATAGTTATCGTAAAAAACACGATTCATCAGGTGAAAAGTGTTTTTATCCCCGCATTGATCGGCATCCGGCAAGCGTGGCTCTCCCGCTTCCTTGCAAAAGCATACTGTGGAGGGGAGATCATTCAGTTCGGATATATGTTTACCGGCGTTCAGTTTTTGTGCCAGATCTGTGATCGTATGCTCTGCCATGCCATAGATTAAAAGATCGGCTTTGCTGTCTGCCAATATGCTATTGCGCACCTTGTTTTGCCAAAAATCGTAATGTGCCACTCGTCGCAGAGAGGCTTCCACTCCGCCGATTAGCACCGGGATGCCTTTATACAACCGTTTGATGATGTTGGTATAGATCATTACGGCACGATCCGGTCTCTTGCCGCTTTTGCCTTGCGGACTGTAGGCGTCATCGGAGCGTAGCCGACGCTGGGCAGTATAATGATTCACCATAGAATCCATATTTCCGGAGCTGATGCCAAAGAATAGCCGGGGAGCGCCCAGAGCCATAAAATCTGCGTCATTGTGCCAGTCCGGTTGAGCGATGATACCCACTCTGAACCCAGCAGCTTCCAGGGTCCTCGCGATGATGGGAACGCCAAAGGAGGGATGGTCTATATAGGCATCTCCGCTAATGAGGATGATGTCGCAGACAGACCAGCCCCGGGCTTTCATGTCTTGTTTGTTGATCGGGAGAAATGGCATACTATCGCTTTACCTGTTCATCCGGGCTCATCTCTGGTAATTGGAACCATTATCATGCGATACTGCAGTATATAATAATGGGCGCCGAGAACAGCGCCCAAAGATCAAGCGAAAAACTATCAGGGTTGTGTCCTGATGATATTGATGGCTTGAATTCCTTTCTCGGTTTCGATCAAATCAAAGGTTACTTCTTCGTCTTGCTCCAATACCTTCAACTCTCTGGGAGAATTGGTGACGATGGATTTCCAGTGTACAAAGTACTCCTTGTTGTCTTCAGTAAGAATAAAGCCGTAACCTTTATTTTTATTAAACCACTTCACTATTCCTTTCATAAGAACCTCTTTTACGTCTTGTATGTCAATTATTGCAAGGGTACTTTTCCCGTCAATATAAATATTGTGCTTTATGATAATCTACAATTTTGGGTCGGTTTTGGCTATTCCTCCCTTGGTCTTTTTGAGAGGCGTAAGAGCCGTAATAGTGGGGATCGCTGAACTTCGTCTCAGCTAATGAGAGTTACGGACGGCTAAAATTTGTAGCATCGACACGGTGGTGGCTTTTTTTTTGTTGACTATTTTCTGCACCCGGCTAAAATGCCACAATAATGATATAAAGGAAGCGAGGTGGCCAATATGGAACCTAGAATTCTGCTCGTTGATGACGACCGTTTGCTGAGAGAGGTTATTGGGGACTGTCTCAAACTCCATCATTACCGGGCCGACATGGCCGAAGATGCCACCGCTGCTCTGAAATTGTTCAAACCGGGTCAATACAAACTTGCCATTATAGATTTAGTGATGCCGGGGATGAATGGCTTGGAACTGATGGAAAAGCTCATGGCGGCCGATTCTGAGATTTTTTGCCTGATAATGACCGGATATCCTACTATCGACAGCGCTTACAAAGCGATGGTAGAGGGAGCTTCGGATTATATCATAAAACCATTCAACCTCAATGAACTGATAGCTGCCATCAAGCAACACCTGGGATCATGAACTATAGCATAAAAATCGCAGATATACAAAGCGGAGAAGCCAGGCAAATATCCGGGGGATACAGCTATTGGCACAATCCCGAGTTTATGGATGCTATAGCGAGAATGCACAATGTGACGGCGTTTCAATTGCAGGTGTATAAGGGTGAAGAACTCTTTGCCATCCTTCCTTTGTATGAGCGCAGAAAGATGGGGATAAAAGCCCTCGTGACCCCTGTGGGAGCATACTACCAGGGGATTTCCTTTGCCTTTGAAAACAACGCCGGTAAGGCCAGGATTTTATTGGATACTACGGCTGTTTGCTCTCGGGTGGCCCGCTTTCTGGGAGAAAACTACAAACGGGTCAAGCTCCAGCTGAATCCGGAAAACCTCGATGTGAGAGGCTTCACCTGGAATGGCTTCAAAGCCTCGCCTTTGTATACATTCCGATGTGCCAGCACTCAGGTCCTGAATTCTCTGCCGGATGAACGCAAGAAATTTCGCAACGCCCAGAATCTGGGTATGGAACTGGTTGAGTCTTTTGATCCAGATGCCTTTCTGGCTCTGCAAAAAAGGCTGGATATCAGAAAAAACCACAATCTCGGAGTTAGTTACCATTCCATGAAAGTCTTTTTTACTCACCTTCATGATGCCGGTTTGTTGAAACAATTCAACGTTCTCTGGAAAAACGAAGTGGTAAGCGCAAATATTTTACTCTACGATGGGGGTGATGTGGTTTATACTTTATACAAGGCTACCTCGGAAGAAGCTCTCAAAAGGGGTGCTGCTTCTTTTCACAGTCTCAGCCTCCTTCAAAGCCTTCCCAAGGGGAGCAGTATCTTCGATTATTGTGGAGCAAACGTGCAGGATGTAGCCCGGTTCAAGGCTGCCCTGGGTTTGGATTTGTGTGTATTTTATCAGATAAAACTGTAAGAGAGGTTCATGAAAAAGATCCTTGTGTTAAAAGGCGGCATCTCTCCGGAACGCGATGTTTCTCTGGTCAGCGGATCGGAGATTGCCAAAGAGTTGCGCTTATCGCAGTATGACGTGTGCGAGCTGGATCCCGCGGATTATCCTCGCCTTGCCGACCTACTGCTGGCCATCGAAGCTGAACATCCCTTTATGGTCTTCAACGGTTTGCATGGTGGCTGTGGCGAGAATGGAGACCTGCAAGCGGCTTTGCAACTGGCGGGAATTCCCTTTACGGGTTCACTCTCCAAAGGCTCTACTCTGGCCATGGACAAATACATCGCCAAGCTGCTAGTAGCCGAAGAGGGAGTTCCGGTACCAAAACACATCTTGATGCGCGGCAACCTTCTGGAGGATTATAACGATCCCATGGATTACCGGGCTATTACCGAGACTTTGGGCCTGCCCATCATCGTGAAGCCAAATGATGCCGGCAGCAGTGTGGGCATCAGTATGGTGGAGGATATATGTTCTCTGAAGGAGGCTGTAACTGAAGCCTTCAAATACTGCTCCACTGTGCTTTTGGAAGAATACATCCCGGGGCGGGAATTGACGGTGAGCATTTTGGACGACAAAGCCATGCCGGTGGTGGAGATCAAACCAAAAGCCGGCTGGTATGACTATAAGAATAAATATACCAAAGGCAACACGGAATATCTGGCTCCGGCGCCCATCGACGAGGCCATGGCGCACTTGGCACAGCTCTATGCCGTTCGTGCCTTCAAGGCCCTATCCTGTTCTGTGTATGGCAGAGTGGATTTTCGCTTGAACAAAGATAAACTGTACTTTTTGGAAGTTAATACACTGCCCGGGATGACGGCTCTCAGCTTGACTCCGATGGCAGCCAAGGCAGCGGGAATGTCTTTTGGCGACCTGCTTGAAACGATAATAAAAAAATCCGTGGCAAGACACGTGGAGGTATCATGAAACGCATACTTTTCATCTTTGCCCTACTGCTCGTAGTCTTGAATATCTGGTCATTAGACTTGCTATTCACGCCTTCCGGCATACAGGTAAATCAGCTGAGTACTTTCAGCTTCGACCCCGTAAATCCCCAGTCTCAACCCCTACTTACCACTCTGAGACTCACCAATGACCAAATGGAACAAAAAGTGAAACTTCGGGTGGAATTGAGCTGGAACAACAATGAGATTATTGGACCTAATGATGCCATATTTATCAGCATCCAAAACCTGGCTCCCGGACAGGTTCTTCAGATGTCGAACCGGGAACTGATCACAAATACGGATAACCAATATTTCAAGCCGGATGGTTCCATCAACATAAACATTGTGGATTTGATTGAGGATCTGGCCACTTTGGAAGAAGCAATTCTCTCCGGATATTTCCCGGACGGCAAAATGGTACTCAAGGTCTCAGCCTGGCCGGAACTAAATCCTGCTGATGTGGCCTATGCTAGCTTCACTATCACCATCCGAAATGCTGGGGCCATAAATCTCATCAGTCCCGGAGCGCTTATCGGACAGAATGTCCCAAGCCTCAGCGATTTACCGGTGAGTTTCATCTGGAATTCGGTGAATACCGGCTTCAACACTCAAACTCTTGTGGTACGTGAATATCCTCCGAACAACCCTCCTTCTCTCTCTAACATCCATAGTACGGGAACAGAGGTCTTCCGTAGTGAGGGAGACGTGAGCAGCGGATTCTCCGAGTATCTGCCTCTGAATGGAGATTATTACTATGCCTGGCAAGTTTTTACCGATCGCTATGATGAATACAATCCCAATGTAAGCAGGAATGGTTCTCAGCAAAACCCATATGCCAGCTCCTGGTTTGTGTTCCGTTATATAGCAGATGAAGGCGGAGACCAAAGCCCTGAGGATGTTCAAGCAATCCTGACCATGCTGAAAAATCCGGCCCTCCTGAATATCTTGAACCTGGGATACACTCCTACCGGAGAGGTGATCTACGAAGGCAGAACCTACCGCGGACAGGATGCAATCGATATATTGAACAGCCTAATGGGTAAAGAAATCGAAGTTAAGGTAAGGGATTGAGGAGGAAAGAATGAAAAGAATCCTATTAATATCCGTAATACTGCTGTTGGCAACTGCTTTATTGGCTGATAGTGTAGCCATCCTTTCAGCCAGCAAAGGAAAGGTAAGCTTGGAACGCGCTTTGAAAAACCTAAAATTCAAGAATGGTGAATTGCTGCAAAACAAGGATGTCTTGCGCACCGGAGCGGAAAGCTTCGCGGCCTACAAATACATTGATGCTTCCTCCATGATCAAGCTTTTTTCAAATTCTGTGGTAACCGTAAACGCCAGCAAGGAAGGCGGAAAACTCAGCAAAAAAGTGAATGTGACCAAGGGTAGTATCCTTACTCAAGTGAAAAAGGGCAGCGGTACCTTCACCGTGCAAACCCCCACCACCGTTGCTTCCGTGAAAGGAACCGAATTTCTGACCAAAGTGGATGACGATGGCTTCAGCACCTTCACGGTTACCGACGGTGAAGTGGAATTGCGTGTGCTGGAGACCGATGAAGTACAAACAGTTGGCAAAGGCAAGACAGGTATCGTGAGTCCCGATGGTGGAATCCGGGTGAGAGTAAGCAACGCTGACGACCTCGATGAAATACAGAAAGCCGAGCTGGAATCTGCTCAGAGTGAAGAGCGGGAACCTATCATTGTGCCTGTATTGGACGATGCTGGGAATCGCAAACTGATAGAAATCCATTACTAATACAAGGAGTTCAATATGAAAAGACTGCTAGTCACAATTGCATTGACAGTCCCCTGTCTGGCACTATTGGCGCTTACCGCTTTGCATGTGAGTCCGGAATCATTCGTCCCCGGAGCTGATGTGGAACTCCTCCTGGAAATTGTTGATGGCGGGACAGATATCTCCAGTGTTGATGTGCAATATCGACTGGTTGGCAGCACTGTCTGGCAAGCAGAACCGATGCGCCAGGACGATCCTGCTTCTACCTACTGGCGAGGCATTGTTCCCAGCACTGCGGTGTCCACAAACGACGTAGAATATCGCTTTGAATTCAGGTTGAGCAATGGCGCGGCAGGATATCTCCCCGTAGATGATGGGATTACTCCCCTGTACGTGTTGAAATTGAATGCTCCCAAAGGTTCGCTCAACGATGGCTTTGTATTGATTTCAGACGATAGTTCGATTTCTGCCGATGATGGTTATGTATTGGCGGTCAGCTATTTGGCTCTGGCAGAAGATGTGGATCCAAAAAGTATCCGCGTCTTTGTGGGAGACAGAGATGTTACCTCACAAACCCAATTTAGTGAATCCGTATTGATGTATCGGGAAGATCGCCCCCAGGATGGCATCAAAAAGGCGATGATCACGGCAAAAGTGAAGGGCGCCGATGTGTATTCACCCACATGGATAACCCAGATCCTGCCCGGCAGTAAAAAGCCTGCCTTGCCCTTTACTTACAGAGGTTCGGTAAATTTCGCCGCCAACGTATACGGTGTATCGGACAAAGATAAGGTATTTTCGGATCCCGATGATGATTATAGCACTTGGGCAGACCTGTATGGAAGCTATGGTATAGCCGATATGCAGGCCAATCTGCTGGTATCCAGCCTGGAAGACAAGAATTCTCAACCGGTAAACCGCTATACCTTTGGCGTCAAAATCCCATTGCTGGACGTGTTTTTTGGTGATTACTCGCCCTCTCTTTCCCAATTCACCCTTTCGGGGAAAAACATCCGAGGACTCTATGGTAAGTTCCACACCCGGTTCTTGGAACTGACCTGGGCACATGGAGAATCTGTTCGTAAAACCGAATACATGGCAAGCGCCAGTCCCACCGGTCTGAGCACCTTCAAACAAGAAGCCATAGCTGCCAGAATCCAATTTGGCAACGACCAAAGCTTTCGCTTAGGCATTACCGGCGCTCGCCATCGTGACATTCGCAGCTCTCTGGGTGAGGCCTATTACAGCTATAGCGACGCAAAAGGTGATACTGTATATACCGTGAGACCGCAAGACAACGCCGTAATAAGCCTGGATATGCAACTGAACGTGCCTGATCAACATTTCCTGGCAGGTTTTGAAATTGCCGGCAGCATGCTGAACACAAATACCTTGCCCGGCGCCATTTCCGTGGAAGAGATGGAAGATTATGGCTTGGACAACGAGTTTGCCGGCATCGAAGTAGATCCGGAAGACTATGCCGACCTCTTCATCATCAATACGAACATGGAACCTTTCGTGCCCAGCATGGCTAATGTGGCTTGGAACGCTTATGTCCGTATGTATTTCTGGAACAACTTCCTGAACCTTCAATACAACGAAACCGGCAGCGCTTTCAATTCGATGGGTACTTTCGGAAACCAAAGGGATACCCGGGTGCTTTCCATCACAGATCAGTTTTCATTCGGTAGATTCATTACCATATCAGGCGGTTACAGTACTACCGAAGACAATCTGATGGAGCACAAAAGCGAAACCAATACATACCAAAACATCTTTGCTTCGGCTATCCTGCGTATTCCCAATATGCCTTATGTGAAGGCTTCCTTCAATGACAACCGTGGCGAAAACAAGCAGAATACTGATATTGAGGACAGTAGCTTTGACCCCATTACCAGTAATGCCCAAAATATGAGCTTTGGCATTGGCTACAATATCGTGCAGATTCCCCATGTTCCCACTCAGCTTGATATTAGTTACCGCTTTGGCGGCAACAATGTCAAACGCACAATTCCTGATTCATATACTTCCGACAACGGAAATTCCGGCATCGGCTTTACCATGAATAATCGCTTCAACATGATCCCCCTTACAACTCTGGTATCGTATTCCACTTCTACAAACAAGGACGATCTGAGCTCGAAGGAAAACAAGAGTAACAGTCTTTATTTGAAGGCAGATTATGCCATCTGGGAAAATCGCATTAAGCCATATGTGTCATATCGCAATACCGGCCTTTCCGGGGATCAGGAAGCCCAGAGCTACAATTACATCAATTTCGGCGTGGAGAGCTATCCCATCCGCAATATGACTGTAACTGCCGACCTCGGGATGAAAACATACAAGAATGATGATGACAGCAGCAAGGATTACGACACCACAACCTTCAGATTGTTATTGAACCAGAGATTCTAAGCTCAACAAAAAATAACCTTACTCGGAGCGTGGCCCCAAAACCACGCTTCGACCCTTTATGAAAGGAGATGCACCATGTCACGATATCGCTCGTTTTTTCTGCCTGTCCTCATCCTGATAATCCTCAAAATCATCTTCCTGATTCCCGTGTTTGATTCTCTGGAATACAAGGCCCAGGATAGCCTCTTCCATATGCGGGGCCCCCGCCAAATCAGCGAAGATATCGTGATCATTGCCATCGACGACGAAAGTTTCAGCGCCCTAAATACGACCTGGCCCTTTCCCAGAGACTACCACGCCAAACTCATCGAAAACCTGAGCGAAGCCGGGGCCAAGCTCATTATTTTTGACATTGAGTTCACCGAAAACTCCCGCTATCCGGAGTCCGACAAGCTCCTGGCTGATGCGGCTGCAGCCTCCAATAACGTCGTCTTTGCGGGAAAAGTGTTGCACGGCAAAGCTCACGGCGACCCGGATCAATTGCTCACACCCATTGGCGATATCGTGGCCAACGGCAGCCCTTGGGGTATTGTGAATATGAACTCGGATTCGGACAATGCGATCAGAAAATATAGCTTGTTTGAAGAAATGGACAATCACAAGTATTACAGCATCGGTGTGGCCGGATTGGCAAACAGCCGTCTCTACCAAAGTGATTGGGCAGATCATCTACATAGCGAAGATGCTCATCTGACGGTGGCAAATCATAAGATTCCTATCTATAAACACAACAAAGCCATAATAAACTATTATGGCCCCGCTTCTTCTTTTCCCCATATATCCTATGCCAGTGTGATCGATGATTCCACAATGGCAATGCCGGGTTATCAAGGCATCGAATTTGATGAATTTTACTCCATTCGGGATTCTGGTATTTTGCAGGACAAGATAGTGCTGATTGGTGCCACAATCGATGAATTGCACGACAAATTTCCCACTCCATTTGGTGGAGAATGGACTCCCGGTGTAGAGATCCATGCCAACTTCATCGAGATGGTACAAAATGGCGACTATCTCTATGCTGTAAACCCTTGGCTGTATATGCTGCTGGAGTTTGTGGCTCTGCTGCTCTTATGGTTTGCTTTCCGCAAGCTGAAGCCTCAACTGTCGGTGCTGGCTCTGCTCATTCTATTCGCTTTGCAATACCTGCTGGCTTATTACCTTTTTGAACGGCAAAGCTATCTGATCCCTATCGTACAACCGGTTCTGGCACTGCTCTTTATCTATGTGGCCAGCTTGATATGTCACTACCTCGATTCCCTCAAAGAGAAACGCTTCATCCGCCAGGCCTTCCAGCAATATATGGCACCGGAATTGGTAAGCGAACTCTTAAAAAATCCCAAGAAACTCAGCTATGGTGGCTCTCTGCAGGAAATCTCCGTATTGTTTTCGGATATTCGCTCGTTCACCACCTATTCCGAAAACCACAGTCCCGAAGAAACAGTGAATATCCTCAAGGAATACCTTACCGCGATGGTGAATGTGATCGTGGAAAACCAGGGTATTCTGGATAAATTTGTAGGGGATGAGATTATGGCACTTTTCGGTACTCCGCTTCCCCTGCCCAATCACGCCCTGAATGCCTGCAAAGTAGCCCTGCAAATGCGTGAAAAGATGACAGAGTTGCAGGAAAAATGGCGCAGTGAGGGCAAAGAAAGCTTTGAGATCGGAATCGGCGTAAACACCGGTTCTGCGGTGGTGGGAAACTTGGGCAGCGAGCAGATCTTTGACTACACTGCCATCGGCGATACCATCAATCTGGGCGCCCGCCTGGAAAGCATCAATAAGGAGTATGACACTCCCAAACACATCATTATCAGCGAGTTTACTTATGAACACGTGAAAGAGCTGGTGGAAGTTCGCTATCTGGACGAAGTGAAAGTGAAAGGTAAGAATAAAGCTGTGAAAATATATGAGCTGATCAATCTGAAATAGCTTTGCCCAAAGGCTTTGCAAACTGCGGGATCTCGGTATTCCTCTGCCCGGTCTTGCTGCCCAAACACAGAGTAGACCCCGCTAAGCCAAAGCTATGTGTCGCAAGTATTCGCCTGCAAAAAAAAGGTGCTCGGCAAAAGACCACAAAAAGACCGAAAAGACAGCTAAAAAGACAAAAACCATGACTAAAATCAGTGACCAAAATCAGGAAAGACCATTTTCCCCATCTCTCTGTCACCTCTGTTGACAGTGTTAATCAAGTGGTCATCAAGCGTTCATCAAGCGTTAAT
>ENA-UOOK01000073-UOOK01000073.1-fermentation-metagenome-genome-assembly--contig:-NODE-73-length-105230-cov-6.304378_pt1 | contig 105230 bp, 98 predicted proteins | sample MGYA00245777_ERZ724023 | MGnify/ENA primary metagenome ERZ724023 (study PRJEB28704, sample SAMN03018312) | fermentation metagenome | biome: anthropogenic terrestrial biome; feature: soil; material... | reverse complement strand
GCACAGGGGTTCCGGCTATCCAGCCACATGGTTTTTCATAAAGTGCAGAAGAACCCAAAATCCTGACACCATACCTGGATTTACTGGAAAGGTTCATGCTAGCCTCCTGACTATGCTCCAAAAATGTCTATTTGATAAGTAAAGTATTGTATTTTTGTGAAAAAGCAAGCCCGAAAATCTATTTTCCTTTATTTTTTCACCTATTTTCACATTGTCTTTCCGAAAGTTGTCAAAAAATCAGGCTCCGTCATTGAAATTCTGGCAAACCCGCCTTATTTTGAAAGGAACGGCCGGCAACTGCAACGCATTTGCCAAATGCTGAAACACAGGGGAAAAGTCATGAACGTATTATTGATCAATGGCAGCCCGCACCGCGAAGGATGCACCTGCACCGCGCTGAATGAAGTAGCAACAGCCCTTGAGCGGAACGGGGTCGGCACGGAGATTCTGCATATCGGGAATCGGGCAATCCACGGCTGTACCGCCTGCGGGGCCTGCGCCGAAAATGGTTATTGCATATTCAAAGATGACCCGGTCAACCGGGCAATCGATCTGGCGCGGGCGGCAGATGGGCTCGTCGTCGGGTCCCCGGTTTATTATGCGGGGCCGAACGGAGCGTTATGCGCCTTTCTCGACCGGATGTTTTTCATGAAAAGCCGTCTCTACGCTTATAAACCGGCGGCCGCGATCGTCAGTTGCCGTCGCGGCGGGGCCAGCGCCGCATTCGACCGGCTGAATAAATACTTCACGATTTCCAATATGCCCGTCGTTTCGTCTCAATACTGGAACGCCGTTCACGGCAACACCCCGGACGAGGTCCGTCAGGACCTTGAAGGGATGCAGATCATGCGTACGCTGGGACGCAACATGGCATGGCTCCTGAAGTGCATCGACGCCGCCAAAGACACGGTTCCCTACCCGGAGCCGGAAGCCATTCAACGGACAAATTTCATCCGTTGAGGGAAAATACGATCAAATACTGTTTCTCCGGATTGAAAAAACATACTTTCTGCGCTACATTGGCTGAGAAAATGGTTTAATGCGGAAGTTTTTATATGAACGTGATTTTCAACCGGAGCGAAACAGAGGCCGACGACGGAATCAGCCTGTACGACTTCATCCTGTCCACCGGTCTGAACCCGGCAAGAATCATTGTCGAACTGAATGGCAGCCTTGTTCCCGGCGGGCACTGGCGCCAAACCGTGCTGAACGATGGCGACTGCATTCTGGCGGTCACATTCGTCGGTGGAGGATGAACGAATGAACGTCCTGCGGCATGGAATCGAATGCTATTTCACGAAAGAACAGACCGCCCGGATCGCGGCCATGCGGGTCGGTATCGCGGGTGCGGGAGGGCTCGGTTCCAACTGCGCCCAGATGCTGGTACGCAGCGGTTTCGAGCAATTGGTCGTGGCGGATTTCGACGTGGTGGAGCCGGGCAACCTGAACCGTCAGTTTTTTTTCCCGGACCAGCTCGGACAACCGAAGGTCCATGCGCTCCGGGACAACCTGTTGCGCCTGAACCCGGATTTGAAGCTGGATGTGTTCAACGGCAGGATCGACGCCGTCAATGCGCGGGAGGTATTCTCGGGCTGCGGAGTGATCGTCGAGGCTTTTGACCGCGCCGAATGCAAAAAAATGCTGGCGGAAATATTTTATAACAGCGGGTGCTTTTATGTTTCGGCATCCGGCCTCGGCGGCTGGGGCGACAGCGACGCCCTTACCATTCGGCGGATTCACGACCGTTTTTACCTGGTGGGCGACAATGTCACCGAGGCGGATACTCACGCCCCCCCCTGCGCCCCCAGAGTCCATATCGCCGCGGCCAAGCAAGCCGATCTGGTCCTCGCCCACGCGCTGGGAGATATTTAAATGATGAATGAAGGAGAATATTCATGCCGGATATGATCGACGAAATCAGGCGTTTGAAGAAAGAGCGCAACGCCCTCATCCTTGCCCATAACTATGTATTGCCCGAAATTCAGGAAATCGCCGATTTCCTCGGCGACTCACTGGAGTTAAGCATCAAGGCGCGCGACGCCCATGCCGATGTCATTGTTTTCTGCGGAGTCAAATTCATGGCCGAAACCGCTAAAATTCTCTCCCCTGAACGCACCGTCCTGCTGCCCGTCCCGGACGCCGGATGCCCGATGGCCGACATGGCCGGCGCCGAACAGGTCCGCGCTTACCGCAAACAGTACCCGAACGCGGTCGCCGTATGTTATGTCAACAGTACCGCCGAGGTCAAAGCCGAAGTCGATATCTGCTGCACGTCATCGAACGTGGATAAAATCATCGGGCTGATCCCTCCCGAACGCGACATCATCTTCCTGCCGGACATCAACCTCGGCGCCAACATCAGCAATAAACTGAATCGGAAAATGCTGTTCTGGCCCGGCTTCTGCCCGATTCACCACCACACCACCCCGGAAATGATCCGGGAAGCGCGGGCAGCCCATCCAAACGCCATCGTGCTGGTACACCCGGAGTGCCCGGTTGAAGTGACGGCGGAAGCGGACTACGCCCTGAGCACGGGCGGCATCTTGCAATTCGCCCGCGAATCGGATGCGCAGGAGTTCATTGTGGGAACCGAATATGGCATTCTGAACCGTTTACGCAATGAAAATCCCGGCAAAAAATTCTTTGAACTGCCGTACGATCTGACCTGTCCCGACATGAAAAAAACCAAACTCGAAGATGTTTTAAATTCCCTGCAGAATATGGTTCATCAGGTGGAACTGGCCCCTGAACTCATGGACCGCGCCAGACTGCCGATCACACGGATGCTTGAACTGAAATTATGACCGCCAAACCTTTATTTGCCGCAGCCATGAGCGGGGGCGTGGATTCCACCGTGGCGGCGGCGCTTGCCCGCGAATCCGGCGCACGGGTCGTCGGCATCACGCTGATCCTGAGGGATTGCGACGGCAGCGGCGGATGCGGCAGTGATGACAGGGAGCAGGTGACCAGAGTGGCCGCGCAGCTCGGCATCGAACACCATTTTCTCGACCTGCGCGGTGAATTCCGGGAAAAAGTACTGGAATATTCCTGGAACGAATATCGTGCCGGACACACCCCGAACCCCTGTGCGTTCTGCAATTTTCACCTGAAATTCGGCTTGCTGGCCGAACACGCCCGCCGACTGGGGGCCGACGCCATGCTGACCGGCCATTATGCCGTGCTTGACCCAAAAAAGGGCGAATTGCGCCATGCGGTCGATACCGGCAAGGATCAGGTCTATTTTCTGGCGTTGTTACGCCGCGAACAATTGCAATTCTGCCGGATGCCGCTCGGCAACCTGACCAAAGATGAAGTCCGGTTGAAAGCTGCCGCGCTCGGGCTGGAAAACGCCCGTAAAAAAGAGAGTCAGGACGCCTGTTTCGGCGTTCCCGGCGAAGCGTTCCCCCAGGCACTGGCGACTTACTTTGACGCCGAAGCCCGGCCGGGCGACATTGTCGACGCCAAGGGTAAAATCCTCGGCCATCATCAGGGAATTCACCTTTATACCATCGGCCAACGCAAAGGGCTGGGGGTGGCGATGGGGCGTCCCGCTTATGTGTCGGCCATTGATCCGGTGCGACACCGGGTGGTGCTCTCCACCGATCCGCAGATATTGCTGCGGAACGTCATCGAAGTCGATCAGCTCAACTTGATGGTGGACCGCCCCGAAACATTCGTCTGTGAAGTCCAGACCCGTTACCGTCAGAAGCCGGTCGCCGGTTCCGTCACCCTCCTGCCCGGCAACCGCGCCGCAGTGGAACTTGACGTACCGGTCAGCGCCCCGGCGATCGGGCAAGTCGCCGCTTTTTATGACGGCGATCTGGTACTCGGCGGCGGCATTATCACACAAGCAAACTCAAAAGGAGCATAGATTATGATGAAAAAGATGCTATTGGCGATGGCCCTGGCCATCGGCCCGCAAGCCCTGTATCTGCACGCTCAAACCGTGCAACTGGCCACCGACAAACAAGATGGTATTTACAAAGCCGGGGAGGAAGTGGTTTTTACCATTCAGGCGATTGAGAACGAAAAACCGGTCGCCGGCAAAAAAATTGCCTATACCTTAAAAACGGACGGACAGAAACCTGTACAGGAAGCCGTCATTTCCACGGAAGAACCGCTGAAGTTGAAATCACCCCTGAATAAACCGGGCTGGACCTGGGTCTCCGTCGCCCTGCTGGATGACGCCGGGAAAACAGTCCCCAAAAGCCAGAAACAGCTCGGCGCCATGATCGCGCCCGAAGAGATCAGACCCGGCGCCGAAGAACCGAAAGATTTCGATGCATTCTGGGCCGAACAGCGCAAAGAGCTGGACAAAGTCCCGGTCAAAGCCACATTGAGCGACGCCGGAATCATCAAACAGGGCGGGCAGGATTATCAATGCTACGACGTAAAGGTGGACTGCGTCGGACTCACTCCGGTGTCCGGCTACCTGACCATACCGGTGAATGCAAAACCGGAAACCCTGAAAGCAATGGTTTCCTATCACGGCGCAGGCGTCCGCAGTGCCGCCAAGATAGCCACTCCGAACGCCATCCGGTTCGACATCAACGCCCACGGCATTATCAACGGTCAATCCGCAGAATTTTATCAGAATCTCAACCGCGATAACCTCGTCGGTTATCCGACCCGTAATCCCGGCGACCGCAATAAATTCTATTTCCGCGAAATGTTCCTGCGCATCATGCGCTCCCTCGATTACATCAAGACCCGTCCGGAATGGGACGGCAAAACCCTGATCGTCTACGGTTCCAGTCAGGGCGGAGCCCAGGCGCTGGTCGCCGCCGCGTTGGACCCGCAGGTCACGTTGAGCGTTTCCTGTGTGCATGCGTTGAGCGATCACGGCGGCATTCTGGCGGAGCGCGAATCAGGCTGGCCCCGATTGATCAGCCTGAACAAGGACGGGAAAGCGGTCAACCCGAAAATCGCGGAAACCGCAGGCTATTACGATTGCGCCAACTTCGCCAAACGGATCAAAGCGGAAACCTGGATGTCCGCCGGACTGATCGACTCCACCTGCGTGCCGACATCGGTTTACGCCGCCTACAACAGCCTCCCGGCAGATACGAAAAAAGGCATCCACGTCATGCCCGCCAAGGGCCATGTCGCGGAAAATATCCCCGGCATGAAACGCATCCACGAAGTATTGAACAGCAAATAAGACCAATGAGCGGCGATTTGCCGCGAAATTCTTTGTGTCATAAAAAAATACAGCCCGAAACGATCAATTTTCGGGCTGTAACATTTTCGGAGCGGTAAGAAGCTCCGTATCCTGACTTGGCTTATTCCTTGCCGAAGGGCATGGTGACATAAACCAGAGAATCGGCGGGGAGCTTCATTTCCTCGGCAAGTTTCTTGGTATCAAGGGCTCCGCAGACCACCGTGGCGAAATCACCGGAAGCCGCATGCAGATAAACGTTCTGCACCGCAAATCCGATATGCATCGGGGCATAAACCGCGATCCGGTCCTCCGGAAACTTCATCGCTTTCATTTTCGACGAATCCGATACGGGAATCAGGACAACCGGGGCAGTCGTGTGCATTTTGACTTGAAATCCGCAGAATTCACGAATGTCGCGGGGCTGTTCCAGAATCAATTCATTCTTAGCGGAATCATAACGATAAAGGCCGTCTTTCGTGGCGGCATAAAGCACGATGTCCTGAACGTTGCGGGCGGTGGGAATGGTCAGCTTACCGTCTGCGCGACTCACGCCGGCAGCCGCATAAAGGAGGTTCGACAACTCCTGTTCGCTCAGCGGCTTGGCGGAAATGTTACGGATCGTTTTCCGTTCGCTCAACGCTTGGTTGAACGGTTTGCCGCCGGTTTTTTCCGGGGCGGGAAGCTTGATGACTTTTTCGGCGGCGGCGGCGCTGACGGCAAGAACGCCGCACAGGACAGTCAACAGGATCGATTTTTTCATAGAGTCCTCCTTGGGTATAACGGTAAATTACACCCGGAGGAGTTTCTTGTCAAATCGTCAAAATGTCTCAACTACATAATTTACGGCATTGCGGAAAAAGACGACGCCTTCGCCCTCCTCCGGCAGTTCGCCTTTCAGCTTGTCGGCGGTCCAGCTCGGAGAGTTGAACGGCGACAGAAACGCTTCCGGATGCGGCATCAGCCCGAACACGCGGCCGGTCGCATCGCAAATTCCAGCGATCGAGTTCAGTGAACCGTTCGGGTTCGCCGGAAATTCCGTGGCGACGGAACCGTCGGCGTTTGCATAGCGGAGAACGACCAGATTGTTCTTTTCGATCATTTCCATGGTCGCATCGTCAGCGACGAACTTACCTTCGCCGTGGCGGATCGGCAGCCGCACTTTGTCGATGCCCCGAGTAAAGACGCAGGGAGAAGCCGGATTGGCTTTCAGACAGCACCAGTCATCGCGGAATACGCCCGAATCGTTGTGCGCCAGCGCCGCCTGCTGGGTGAAATATTCACTGTTCAGCGCCGGAACCATTCCCAGGCGGGTCAGGGTCTGGAAGCCGTTGCAGATGCCGATGACGAGCTTGCCGTCGGTAATGAATTTCTCGAGCTGCCCACGCAGGTTGTATTTGACGCGGTTGGCGAAAACCGAACCGGAACCGAGGTGATCCCCGAATGAAAATCCGCCGATAAAGGCCAGAATATGAAATTCGTCAAGGTTGCGTTTTCCCGCCAGAATATCATTCAGGTGAACTTTCTCCGCGGTGGCGCCGCAATAGTTGAACGCGGTGGCGGTCTCTTTTTCGCAATTCAATCCGAACCCGGTAATAACCAATACTTTGACGTCTGCTTTATCCATATCAATCCTGGCTGTTTGATAAATTAAAAATTATTTTAAGTAAGTTAATCCCTATCCGTCCGATTTTCAAATCGAATGGGGATGAAAAGCCGACTTTTATCCATCCGCGCGCCACGGCATCACTGCCCGGTTTCGGCATTCAACCGGTCAAAAAACTCATGCATGAAAGCGGCGCGTTCACGGGCCAATTCCCGGCCGGAGGCGGTCAGCATCCGTTCCTCGACATGGCGCAGTTTCACCAAATACTCCCGGTACGCCGAGTCCTCGCGGCTGTATTCGGCGGAATTCACCGCTTCCTCGGCGGTGTTGTGGAGCCGTGCCCCTTCCCGCCCCGCAAAATAAAACGCGCGCCCGATCCCGACCGCCCCGATCGAATCCAGTTTATCGGCGTCGTACACGATCTTTTCCTCCAGCGTTTGAGGCGGCGTCTGCCGTCCCCGGAAACGGTGCGTCCGGATGCATGCCGCCACCCGGGCGATAAAATCCGGAGAGCAGTCGAGTTTTTCCATCATGACCGCCGCCAATTCCGCACCGTAACGGGCGTGACAATGCCGTCCTTTCGAACGAATTTCCTCCGGGCGCCCGATATCGTGAAGCAGGGCGGCGGTTTCCACCACCGCCAGGTCCGCGCCGGATTCGAGCGCCGCCAGGCGCCGGGCATTGGCAAGCACCCGCATGGTGTGGTCGAAATCATGACAGCCGGAAGCGCTTTCCAACAGGGATTTCACCTCGGCTTCGAGTGCGGAAAAGATCGAATTCATAGCTCGTCCAGCAGCTCCAGCAGCTCCAGCAGTTCTTCGGGCGTATCCGCCACCCGGACCAGCTCGTAATGCGGCGGACGCAGGAAACCTTCGTTGACGCAATGCTCGAGGAAGCGAAGCAAATGGTTATAGAACCCCGCCGTATTCAGGAAGATACACGGATGCGGATGCAGGCCGAGCTGGCGCCAGGCAAATGCCTCCATCATTTCATCAAGCGTGCCGAAGCCGCCGGGCATGGCGACCAAGACATCGGATTTCTCAATCATCATCCGCTTACGGGTGTGCATGGAATCCACGAGATGAAGTTCGGTCAGGCCCGGATGAGCCGCTTCACCGGGAATATCCGACGGAATGATCCCCGTCACCCGCCCCCCGCCGCGCAGTACGGCGTCGGCGATAATTCCCATGGTTCCGGCAGCCGCGCCACCGTAAACCAGCGTGTGTCCACGGCTGGCGATCATCGCCCCCAGCCGCGCCGCGGTTTCGCGGTAGACCGGAGAAACATCGCCGGACGAGCCGCAATAAACACAGATGTTATGGACTTTTCTGTTCATACATGCCACGAAGCCTGCGGACGTAATCCCTCATGGACAGCGTCAATGAGGGATCGCCGGTGATTTGATCAAGTATCGTCAGGGCCTTCGCCGTATCCCCGGTGGTCAAGAGTTTTCCGGCTTCCGCCAGTTTCAGTTCAGCGGAAAGCGCGGACAGGACATCCTGTACCTCCTCGCGTTCCCGATCCACTCTATCGAGCAGCCGGACGGCTCCGTTCAGAGCGGCAGTCCGGTCAACAACCGTGATATGCATCATGGAAAGCGCCTGCAGGTAAGCCTCCAGCGCCGGCAGCGTGAATCCGTGCTTTTCGTAAGCCTGCGCGATGGACAAGCGGGCACGCCCGGCGAAATCATTGCCCACCTGAGCACCGTAATCGTAGGAAATCAGCGCATCGCGCCATGTCCCCGCCTGTTCCTGCAATTCGCCGTACAGGCAATAATATTCGCCTTTGAACGCGGCGGGGACTTTTTCGACATCGGGGACCACCTTCAGGGCTTCCGCCGCCTGCCCTTGCGCGCCCAACAGTTTCATCCGATGAAACCGGAACCGATACAGCCACGCGTTGTCGTCGCGACACTCCCGGATCATTTTCCCGGCGAGTGCCAGCGCCCGCGGGTAATCGTTCAGCCGGGCCAGGGACAAAAGCGCAAAATGCGCGGCCTTGTTGCGTTCAATCGAGGGAGTTGCCGGAAAAAGTTCGAATTCCGCGACCGCTTCCGGGTATTTCCCATCCTGAAAGAACGCGGCTACCTTCAAGGCTCCGTCGTCCGCAGACAATGCCGCTACTGCGGCAAATATTAAAATCATCCATGTTTTTTTCATCGCAATTCAGCTCCCGGCGTCTGACTAAAATTAATGCGGATTTAGGGAAATGCAAATCAAGAGCCGTTATTTTCGGTTTATTCGGTTGCTTTGACGCGGTTTCAAAGTTATATTTAACACGATCTCAAGTGATATCAGGAGACGTGTTTTGAAGATACTCGAAAAAATCGCCATCGCAGCCGTGTTGACGTTCACCGTCCTGTTGCCGTTGAAGTTCGGTTCCTTGGTGGGAATCCCTGAAGCAACCGCACTGTTTCCCGAAGACTTCTCTTCGTGGTTGATCATCCTCTGGCCCGCCTCGGCATTTCCCATGTTCAGCGGAATCGTGCTGGCGCTGGCGCTGGCCGCTTTCCGCCCGAAACCGGAACAACAGTTCAAAGCGTTCATTACCGCCGGGCTCTGGATGGTCCTGGGGCTGGCCGGATACCTCGGCGCCATCAATGCCAGCACCCGCGATTTTGTGGAGATACAGATTCCGCACGGGCTTGGAATCGGGGCTTACGCGGCGTCGATATACCTGATGCTGTCAAACCGTCCCGAATGGCGGCGCAGGCTCCTCTATGTCATGTTCGTCACGGCCTTGCTGGTGGCGCTGCTCGGTTGGGAACAGCGGCTGGCCGGGTTCGAAGACACCCGCCGTTTCACCGAACAGCAGGAGCTGGAAACCGGACTCGCCATGCATGGCGACTTGAAAGCGCGAATCTTCGATGATCGCATTTATTCGACTTTTGCTTCCTGCAACAATCTGGGCGGTTTTTTCCTGCTCATGCTTCCGCTGGTGTTTTATTTCGCCTGGCAGGCGGGCAAACGAATCGAACCGCAGTGGGGGGGGCGGATCGTCTTCCTTACACTCGGGGGATTGTTCATGCTGGCGCCGTTTTTCATGACCAAAAGCCGGGCGGCATTTGCTTGTTTGATCGCCATCTGCATTCTTTATGTATTACTGTCACCGGTTAAAAAATGGGTCCGATGGGGAATCATCGGCGCTGCTGCGGTGGTCGTAACGGCCGGAGCCATCTACATCAATCTGGCGGGACGCGGCTTCATGTCGATGGAAGTCCGGGTGGATTATCAATGGTCGTCGCTGCAAATATTTCTTCAAAATCCGTTCCTCGGCACCGGCTGGGGCGATTTTTTCCATGACTATATGCAGATCAAGAGTTACCAGCATAACGAAGCTCCGCACGACCCCCACTGCATGATCGCCGGTTATTTCAGCCAGTGCGGAATCCTCGGCGGGCTGGCCTGCCTGGCGGTGCTCCTGTACCCATTATGGGCCGGCTGGCGCGCCCTGTCCCGTTCGCCGCAGACGTTTTTCGCCGACCTCAACACCTGGATTCTGCTTGGGATCGCCGGGCTGACCATGCATTCGCAACTCGACACCAATATGCAGGTGCCGGCGCTCATGTGTTATCTGGCCGGATTTCAGATCATTCTGCTGACCGATGAAACGCCCGTCCCGCGTCCGCTGAAATACCGCCATTACGTTCAGGCAGGGTTCATTCTGGCGGCACTCTGGATGGCGCTGGCGGGAGGATGGCTCGGCTATCGGCAGGTAACAGGGGAAAAGGCGTTTTCCGTACTCAGCGATCTGGCGACGCCGATGGGGAAAAAACCGGAGGAGTACTACCGCATCACCCCCGCGCAGGTCAACATGGCATTGAATAAAACCATTGAATTGCGTCCGTATTCGCCGTTTCCGTGGCAGATTGCGGCGGACTTCATGTTCGCCCGCGGACAGTTCGACGTGGCTGAACAATACTACCTGAAAGCACTGGCACTGTCGCCCCTGCGGGCGTCGTTCCACCACCGCCTGCACCGGGTCTACCGGATGACCGGGCAGGAGGCCAAAGCCGCCGAATACCTGAAAAACGCCAGGGAACTGTTTCCCGTCAATGAAGATTACAAGGAGCCGTGGTCACCAAAATGAGTGAATTGCAAACTACCGAAATGTTGATTCTGCGCAAGACTCCTTACCGGGAAAGCAGCCTGATCGTCGCCGGGATCACCCCCGGAAACGGACGGCTCGACCTGGTGGTGAAAGGAGAACTGGCTTTCAGCAAAAAGAAATTCCCGGTCATCGACCTGTTCCGGGAAATCCAGGTCGAATTCGCCCGCAGTCCGCAGTCCACCCTGCACAATCTGCGCCAGGCTGAAGTCGTCGCCGACTGCGGAATCGAGCTGGCGGCGGTTCCCGACAATTTCCTGCTGGCCTCGGAACTCGCCGAACTGATCCTGAAAACGACCCGTCCGGAGCTCCCCTGTCCTGAAACCTTCGACGCCGCGCTGAATGTCCTGAACATGCTCAGCCAGATCGCCGGCGACGACCCGCAAGCCGCCGCCAAACGCGCCCGCTGCGCCGCCATGATGAAGTTGGTGATCCTCAGCGAAAACGGATTGTTGCCCGAAGACCTCGATCCCGATCCCGACGCCAATGTGGAAAAACACGACCTGCTCGACCATATCCTCGCCGCCGCGCAGGGGCTCGACGATCCGCCGGTCAACACCGGAAGCTTCTGGACCCGAATGAGCCGCTGGTCCGACCAGCTCATGACCAAGACGGAACTGCGCGAATGACCGACGAAGAACTGCAGGTGATGAAAAGCGCGCTGCGGCTGTTGACCCGCCGCCCGCATTCCCGCCGGGAATTGATCGACAAACTGATGGCGCGCGAATTCCGCTATCCCGCCGTGCTGGCAGTCATCGGCGAATGCGAAAAACGCGGCTACTTGAACGACCGCCAGATGGCTGAAGATTACGCCGTGGAACTCGCCGCTCGCGGGCATGGCGACTTCAAGATCAAGCTCAAAATGCGAGCCAAAGGGCTTCCGGCCGCCTTAATCGAGGAAGAACTCGCCGGACTGGGCGAGACCTCCCCGGCCTCCGAGCGCGCCCTGCAATCGCTGGAGCGCAAAATGCCCGCCCTGAACCGTGAACCCGACCCGCGCAAGCGCCGTGAAAAAGCATACCGCTTCCTGGCCTCGCGCGGTTTTGACGGAGAAGCAATCCGGAACGCAATCGACCGGATGGGAGATTCTGATGAATATCATTGACGTACACATCCATTTCGGCGCCGGCGAAGGATTCGACCGCGTCGCCGAAGCATCGGGGCAGACAAACAGCCCCGAATTCCTGGCACAAGCCTTCGCCGCCTGCAAGGTGGAAAAAGCCATCGCCATGGGCACCCGCCGGGGCGACAATCCCGCCATCTGTTCCCCGCAAACACCCGACTTAAGCGGCAAACTTGAACCTGGGCATTACAACCAGCCGGACTTCATCGCCTATTGCTGCGGTGTCGACAGTTCGGCCCTGCCGGAGTGCGACCTCGAAGCCTCCCTGGCGGAATTCGAATGCCACCTGCGGACCCCGCAATGCGTCGGCATCAAAATGTACACCGGCTACAACCATCTTTATCCGAACGACCGGATTCACTATCCGTTTTATGAGCTGGCGCAGGCTTACGACGTGCCGGTGGTCCTGCATACCGGCGATACCGCCGGAACCCGGGGGCTGGTCAAATATTCGCATCCGCTGGCGATCGACGAGCTGGCGATGGCGTTCCCCGACGTGCGCTTCGTCATGGCGCATTACGGCAACCCGTGGATTGTGGACGCAACCGAGGTGGCAATCAAGAACCCGAACGTGTTCATCGACCTCTCGGGATTGGCCGCCGGGGATTTTTCGCTGGACGGCTTTTTTGAGGATTACCGGGGTTATGTGGAGCATCTGCGCACGTGGATGGCCTATTTATCCGATTACGGCAAATTCATGTACGGCTCCGACTGGCCGCTGGTCCGCATCGATACCTACATCGAGCTGATCCGCCGCCTGACGCCGGAAAAATATCATCCGCAGATTTTCCACGAAAACGCCCGGCGTGTTTTCACCAAGCTTTGAGCGACACGCCCGGCGACACGGTCAGCGGAAATCGTCCGCCCGGTATGACCGTGTTTCCTTGTAAATCGCGTCCGAATCGCTGAAGAAGCAAGTAAAGGGCTTGTTACTCCGCGCCTTCACGTATTCAAGCGTCTTCTGATCCAGAGCAACAATCGCGTTCACTGCTCCGGCGTCTGCCGCCACGGTGCACAATTTTTTCCGGTCTTCGACCTTCAATTGTTCCACGGCGGGGCCACAGAATTCAAGCGCGCAGCCGTTGCAGCCCCCGGGCAAGTCTGTCCGCAGGCGTTCGACGAGTTTTTCCAGGCCGCCTCTTTCCACAGCCGGCAGGCCGTCGACTTCGACCCGCACCGACTGCGGTACCGTCATCCGATGAAATCCGGTCGCCATAATCTCCGCCGCCTCGGCGTTGGAAACACATGCGGCGAACAACCCGAACGCGCCGTGCATACAAGTTCGAGGGTCAGTTCCGAAGACGATTTCGCCGGGTCGGCAGTGCCCGCGCTTCGGAAACGCCTCGTGGCAGGTGCCGATATAATCGGTGGTACCGGGATCGTAAAAATACGGCAGATCCTGTTCCTGCACGAATTCACGCAGGACTTCAAGGCCGCGGCGCTCCGGGCTCCCGTGTCCGGGAATAATCACAATGCCGTCGCGGCGGAACACCCGGGCGTCGGCGCCGGAGTTCTGTTTGAAAATTCCAATGGCTTCGGGGCCGCAGACATCGTGCATCAGCAGAATATCCGCATGGACCCGGATGGTGTCGCCGGGCTTAACCGTTTCCTGCCCGGAGGCATGCGCCAGAATGTACTCGGTAATCGTCATTCCCATAAGTCCAGAATCCTCCTGTTGATTGTAAATTGATTTAAGGAACCGGCGGCAGCAGTGCGCCAACCCAGCTCAAAATGAAATAGTCGCCGCCGATCCAGAGGCAAGTCGCCACCGCCAGGAACGGACCGAACGGAATCGCGATCCCGGACAGCGCCTGTCTCCGCGCCAGCGCCAGGCTCACCCCGGCCGCCGTACCGATCACCGAAGCGATCAGCAGGATTGAAAATGTGGCAAAAGGGCCGAGGCATGCCCCGAGCGCCGTGATGTATTTGACATCGCCAAGGCCGAAAGCGTCGCGCCGGAAAATCTTCTCGCCAAGAAACGACACACTCCACATCACCGCCAGACAGCCGAGCAGTGTGAAAATCGAGTATGCCCCGGCCAATAGATGACTTGCCTGCCGCCAGGTTTCAGGAAACGCCAAGGCGCTAAGTACGCCGAGCAGCATCGTCGGATAAGTGATGCGGTCGGGAATGATCAGATGCTTGAAGTCAATGAAAGTCGTACAGACCGCCAGCATGATCAGCCCGAAATAGAGCGGCAGAAACGTCAGCGGCCACCCCAGGTAAACCACCTTGGCGAAAACCAATACGAACAAAATGCCGGTGATCAGCTCGACGATAAAATAGCGAATCGTAATCGGTTCCCTGCACCCGCTGCATTTACCGCGCAGCGCCAGCCAGCTGACCAGTGGAATATTCTCGTACCAACGGATCTGATGCCCGCAGCGGGGACAATGCGACGGCGCGGTAACCACCGACTCGCCGCGCGGAATCCGCCAGATGCAAACGTTCAGGAAACTGCCGATACAACAGCCAAGCCAGAAAACAAACACTCCGAACAGCACCGGCTGTTCCACAATCATTCCATAGAGAGTACTCGCCGTCTGGTTCATGAATCGTGTGTCTCCTCGGCTTCTTCGATCGCCTGATTCAAGGCCGCCCGCATAACGTCCACCGGCGCATTCTGCCCGGTCCAGAGTTCAAAGGAACGCGCTCCCTGATGGAGCAACATACCGCGTCCATCCACCGCCGGGTAGCCATGCGCCTTCATCCATTTCAACAATGGCGTCTGCTTGTAAATTGTATCGAAAAAAGGAATTCCCTTGATCAGTTCCGGGTCCACCGGCGGCGGATCATCCGGTTTCAGCCCGAGGCTGGTTCCCTGAATCACCACCTGGGACCGGGCAGCCAATCGCTTCACCCCTTCCCGGTCCGTAAGTTCCGTACAGTCGACTTCCAGCTTCGGAAACATCTGCTTCAAGCCGGATGCCAATTCCTGTGCTTTGCCCAGCGTCCGGTTGGCAAAAAACAATTTCGCGGCGCCGTTGGCGGCAAAACAAAACGCCGTCGCCTTGACCGCGCCGCCACATCCCAAAAACAGAATCGAACCGCCCTGAATCACGATGCCAAACGCCTCGTACAGCGCCATCGCCAGCCCATAGCCGTCGGTCGAATAACCATGCAACTTACCGTCGCGAATGACGACCGTGTTGACACTGGCAGCCTGTCGGGCGGATTCCTCCACTTCGTCCAGGAATGGAATAATCTGTTCTTTCAACGGCACCGTAATGTTGAAACCCAATAGTTTCTGGCGGGCTTCTCCGGCGAATTCCTTCAGGCCATCCGGTGACACCTCGATTTTCTGGTAGGGCGCACCGAGTCCGAGCGCGGCAAAGGCGGCGTTCTGCATCTGCGGCGAAAGCGAATGCGCCACCGGATAACCGATCACCGCGTATTTCCCCCGCCGGTGGTAATAATGCCTCGGATTGCCTTGTTCCCCGTAACCTATTTTCTCCCCGATGGCGAGAATCGATTCTTCCAGCGCCTGTTTGGACTGGGTTGAATTTTCATCCACTCCCGGCTTGTCGGCATAAAGCTGATAACCGGCCCGATAATGGGTGTCGGTAATATTCGGCATGATCACATTGGCCCCGGCCAGCAGTCCGAGCTGCCGTCCATCCGCCGACAGCGCCTGCAAAGCGGTGGTGGAGGCAATGTTCACGTCTTTCATCAAAATCCGGGTACAGGCGATCATTTTCAATCCCAGCTCAAGCTGTTCTCGCCTGCGGACTTCGAAATCGGGCATTTCACCGGCCAGCGGGGTCTGCGGGTGAACCAGATACGGCCCCATGCCGATCATGTCGATGTTCATCCGTTGGAAGAAACGCAGATCATGCACCAGATTGTCCAATGTCTGGAACGGCAGCCCGACCATAACCCCGGTACCGGTCTGGTAGCCGATCTCCTGAAGGTCGCGCAAACAGCGCAAACGCTGTTCGTAAGAATGCCCGACCGGATGCAATTTCCGGTATAATTCAGGGTCGGACGCCTCGATCCGCAGCAAATAACGGTGAGCCCCTGCCTCGAACCAGCGCCGGTAAGTGTCATGCGTCTGTTCGCCCAGCGAAATCGTAACTCCGAGTTGGCCGCGGGAACGGCGCCGGATGTCCCGTAAAATATCTTCGATAAAATCAATGAATTCATCATCCGCCCGCTCGCCCCCCTGGAGCACGACCGAACCGTAATGGTTGTCCTGAGCCCAGACGACATTTTTCATGATCTCATTTTTGGTCAGCCAGAAGCGCTTGACGTTGGGGTTGCTCCTGCGGATACCGCAATAAAGGCAATCCTTATTGCAGATATTGCTGAGTTCAACCAATCCGCGAAAATAGACAACCCGCCCGACGTTCTTTGTTTTGACCGCATACGCCAGTTCATAAAGGCGATTCAGTTCCTCCGGCGCGGTCAGGCCCAGCAGATGTTTGAGCGCCGCGTCATCCGGTTCGCCGCCGTTTTCAATCAGTTTGAAAATTTTTTCCGTATTCATAAATTCCATAAAATAACGACTTTATTTATCATACATTCTAAGATATCAACAAGTACGAATTGTTCAAGGAAAGAACCCGGAAATTTGTACTTAATTTCCAAGCTGCGCCATTCGGAAAAATGTTTTACGGGCGCAGGAACATCGGCGCGGCGGAACTTTTTCGCAGGTTTTCCGAGCCGAGAAGTTCGATGGCCTCCCGGTTTCCGGCGGCGGCGGCCTTGCGGAGCCATTCAAGGCCGGTATTTTCATCCTTTTCGGTACCGATGCCGTAGTAATAACAGAGCCCGAGCTGAAGTTGAGCACGGTTGTCATTTTTCTCGGCACCCTGCCGGAACCAATAAAAAGCGGCGCTTTCCTCTTTGGGCACCACGTCGCCTTTCAGGTAATACAGCCCCACATTGTATTGGCCGTGGGTATTGCCGCGTTTGGCGGATTCCAGGAACATCACAAAAGCATTCCGCTCATCCTTGTCCATGCCGATCCCCTCCGCCGCATAAACGCCGAGCCGGAAAAATGCAAAGCCGTTCCCTTTCGCCGCGCTGCCGCGAAGCCACTCCAGCGACTGCTTCAGATCGACCGGCATATAAATGCCGGAGGCGCAGTAATCCGCCATCTTAGCCTCAGCCATCGAATCGCCGCGCCGGGCGGCCTGTTGGAAATATTCAAACGCTTTTTGACCGTCCGGCACCACGCCGATGCCCATTTCGTAGCAATGCGCGAGCTTCGCCATCGCCTCGGCGTCATTGTGTTTGGCTGCCTGTTCAAGCCAGAACAGCATTCTGGCATTGTCCTTCCCGCATCCCCAACCGCCGTACCAGCAGTCGGCCAGCAGCCGCATGGCGGCGCAGTCCCCGGCTTCGGCGGCTTCGTTCAGGAGTTTGAAGGCCCGGGCAGTCCGTTCGGGATCGCGCTCGGCTTCCGGCATATCCAGATATATCCCCGCCAGCGCACGCTTGCCCGGCGGATAATTTTGTCGGACCAGATCCTCAAGTAGTGCCTCGGCACGGGCACGGTCCTCTGTCAACGGCAAAAATTGCTCGTCATCATACGTTTCAGCGGGAAGCCCGGTCAGGTAAGTCAGCGCCATATTCAGCTGTGCGCCGGGAACGCCTTTCTCCGCGGCCTGTTTGTAATAGGCGAAAGCCTTGTGCAGACTTCGCCGGCGGACGCCGAACCCGCGTTCATAACAGATCGCCATATTGAAAATCGCCTGCGGATGCCCCTGTTTCGCCGCGGCCTGAAACCAATAGGCCGCCACCGTGAAATTACGGAGCCGCCCGGTATCGCCGTAAAAATATTCATTGCCGAGCTGCCATTGGGCATCGGGGTCGCCGCTCCGGGCTTTTTCCCGCAGTTTGTCCGTGGGAGAGCCGTCGGGGTCGCTGACCTGTTGGCCGCAAACGGCGACACAAACCGTCAGCAAAATCCCCCCGATAATCCTGCGCCAGCTCATCGATTCTTATTTATTCAGCTCGGCCTTCAATCCGGCGATCTTCGCTTCGAGGTCTTTGACCTTGTTGCTCAGGCGCTCGAACTTCTTCGGCAGGGCGTGACGGTACAGGAAATCCCGTTGCGGTTCGGCAGGCAGGCCCAGCAGGACCGACTGCGGCGGGCAGCTTTTGGATGCCGCCGAGGTCGCCGCCAGCTTGGTTCCAGCCCCCAGGGTAATATGTCCGTTCACGCCGGACTGAGCCGCCAGGATAACCCCCTGTTCAAGCTCCGCGCTGCCGGCAATGCCGCACTGGGCAATCAGGACGGAGTATTCTCCCACGATCACGTTGTGGGCGACCATGACCATGTTGTCGATTTTGACATCGTGCTTGATCCATGTCCGGCCGAAGCGGGCGCGGTCAACCGTGGAATTGGCGCCGATTTCGACGTTATCGTCAATCTGGACAATCCCGGTCTGCGGCACTTTGACGATGCCCTTGTCGGTGAACTGATAGCCGAACCCGTCGCCGCCGATCACCACACCCGGATGCAGGATTACGTTATTGCCGAGTTTGCAGCGGTGCATGATGGTGACGTTCGGGTAAATAGTACATTTGTTGCCGATGGCGGTTTTTTCGCCCACGTAGCAACCGGCACCAATCACGGTGCCGCCGCCGATGACGACATCCCTGCCGATCACCGCGTTGGAGCCGATATGAACGCCCTCGCCGATGCGCGCGCTCGGGTCGACCACCGCCCCCGGCTGAATGCCGGGCGCATAGACTGCCGGGGCCGGAGCGAAAACCGCCAGCATTTCAGCCACGGCGGCATCCACATTTTCGCAGACGATCAGGGTTTTGTCCCCGGCGTCGGCTTCCGCCAGACCTTTGCCGACCAGCACCACGCCCGCCTTGGATGCGGTCAACTGCGCCACATAATGGTCGTTGCCGACAAAGGACAGCTGTTCCGCGCTCGCCTCTTTTATCGAGTTCACGCCGGTAACGGCACGATCCGGGTTCCCGGACAGCGTTCCTTTTACCATATCGGCGATTTCCCGTGCAGTCATCTGCTTCATAATGTCTCCTCGTTTTAATTATTTTCCACCGGAGGCGCCGCGGTTCAGGTCGCGCAGCACCGTCTCGGTGATGTCCAATGAATTTTGAAAATAGATAACCGGTGAAATATTGTTGGTCGTCCGTCCGGAGCGGTCCAGCACCAGCGTATAGCCGTCGAGCGCCGCCCGGCGTTTGACTTCTTCCGAAATGTCCTTGACGATTTCCTCGCGCTGTTTGTTTTCCAACTCATTCAGCTGCTTGCCGCGCTCTTTGACATATTGTTCCATCTCAAGGCGCTTGGCCTGATATTCGGTGTATTTCTTCTGGGCTTCCAGACGGTTGCTTTCGCGGACGGTTTCGCTGAGCGCGATATTCTGCGATTCATCGCGGAGCTCCAGAAAACGCTGATGCAGTTTCTTGGCCGATTCGTTGAGTTGATTCAGATACGATGTATACACATCTTTCTGTTCTTTCAGTTTGGCGTCAACGATTTTGGTACGGTAGTAGTTCTGAAAGGCATGGTCCATGTCGATCACCGCAATCTTCAGTTCCGCACCGGACATCGGGGCGGCGACGGCCAAGGCCGCCAGCAACATACAACCGATCCGCGTTTTCATTGCATTTCCTCGTTTTTCTTTTTGATTTCCACTTTTGCCAGTTCGACGATTTCCAATAATTTCTGATCCTGTAACGCTTTGGGCAGTTCGCCGAAAGCATCCAGCAGAATCTTCTGGTCACTGTCCAACTCCAGATGTTTGGTGGAGGCGGGAATCGCCCGGCGGGGCGGCTCGGAACCGGCATGGGCGGAGTTGTGGTTTTTCTGCAGGTAGGGTTGCAGCAACGGTTGCAGCTTCACCCAGGTTTCCTTGCGGATGATGTCGCTCTGGCGGCTCAGGAACTTGCTCAACGTGTCGATCGTCACGTTGGTCTGCTGGGAAAATTCGGTGATCGAGCCGACGCCGTGAATGCAATTCTGCAAAGCCTTGAGTATATCTTCAGTCATTCTCATAAATATTTACCTCTGAATAAGTGGTCAGCAAATAATATAATCGCGTTTGTGATAATTCCCAATATAAAACCGGAAATTCTTGGGCCGGAAAAGCGCAAAAAAATAAGCCACCCTCAATCCCGGCGCGCCAGAAGCATCGGAGAGTGACGATCCATGACTTCGAATCCCATGCTTTCGTAAAACCCCTCCGAACCCGGCGTACTGACCAGCCCGATCCAGTCGATCCCGCGGCGACGCAAACGCCGGACGATCTCCTCCACGATCCGGCGGCCGATGCCGTGGCCGCGCATCTCTTTCAGCACCACCACATCCTGGATATAGGCGTCACTGACGCCATCGGAAATCGCGCGCCCCATCCCAATCAACCGTTCACCGGCAAAAGCCCCCAGGTAAACCGTTGAACGCCGGATAATCCGCGGAATGAAATCGCCGTTTCCATACGATTCATCCCACCATCCGGCGTCTTTGAACAGCGTCACGACAGCTTCCCGATCGGTGACTTTCAACGCTTTGATTATTATTGTTTCCGCCATATCGCCTGCCGGATTGATGATCCCGGACACTCTCCGCCCCATTCGTACTTCGAGGCAACACGTTGCCGCAGGGCAAAACCATCGCTCCGGGCAACCATAAATATTATTACATGCGCTGGATGACGTTTTCCGCGAATTTCGAGCAGGAAACCTCGGTGGCATTATCCATCAGCCGGGCAAAGTCGTAGGTCACGATTTTGTCCGAAATACACTTTTCGATCCCTCCGATCAACAGATCGGCGGCTTCATCCCAGCCCAGGTGGCGGAGCAGCATTTCGCCGGACAGCGCCAAAGAGCACGGATTCACCTTGTCCTGCCCCGCATATTTGGGAGCAGTCCCGTGGGTCGCCTCGAAAACCGCGTGCCCGGTCTGATAATTGATATTCGCCCCGGGCGCAATGCCGATGCCGCCCACGCAGGCCGCCAGCGCATCGGAAACATAATCGCCGTTCAAATTCATGGTGGCGATCACATCGTAATCTTCCGGGCGGGTCAGAATCTGCTGCAGGAACGCATCGCAGATGCAGTCTTTCACCAGCAATTTACCTTCCGGCGCGTTACCGCCACAGTCGTCCCAGCCGACCGCCACATCGGAGAATTCCCGGCGGACCAACTCATAGCCCCAGCTTTTGAACCCGCCTTCGGTAAACTTCATGATATTGCCCTTGTGGACCAGCGTCAGATTGCGGCGTTTGTGTTCAAGCGCGTAATGGATGGCGGCACGGATCAACCGTTCGGAACCTTCCTGCGAAATCGGCTTGATTCCGATCGCGGACGTTTCCGGGAAGCGGATCTTGCTGACTTTCATTTCGCCCTGCAGGAAACCGATCACTTTCCGGGCTTCAGGCGTACCGGCGGCCCATTCGATTCCGGCATAGATGTCTTCGGTGTTCTCGCGGAAAATCACCATGTCGGTTTTTTCCGGATGCTTGACCGGCGAAGGCACGCCGTTGAAATACTGGACAGGACGTACGCAGGCATACAGGTCCAGCATCTGGCGCAGCGCCACGTTCAGCGAACGAATTCCGCCGCCGACCGGCGTGGTCAGGGGGCCTTTGATAGCAATCAGGTATTCGCCGATGGCTTCAACCGTTTCTTCAGGGAGCCAGACGGGTTCGCCGTACACAGCATTGGCTTTTTCTCCGGCATAAACTTCCATCCAGGCGATTTTGCGTTTGCCGCCGTAGGCTTTTTCCACCGCCCGGTTCCACATCAGCATCGAGGCTTTCGTGATATCCGAACCGATCCCGTCGCCTTCGATATAAGCGACGATCGGATTTTCCGGGACCTGCAGTTTACCATTGGAATCGGCGGTGATTTTTTCGCCGGCGGGAACAACAATACGCTTGTAGTTTTTCATTAAAGATTGCCTTTCAGGTTAATTTTTCATACGATTTCGATATATATTGAAATATAGCATGAAAATAAAAATTTTACAATCCCGTCCAGGAAAAACAAGCGGCGGTCAATCCATTCGTGTGAAACTTTTCTTAAGCCGTCCCAGCAATTCTCCGACACTCAATCCCGAATCAGGAAAAACCAGTTCCGGTGCAATTTCCGCCAACGGCCCGAGCACAAATTCACGCTCCGCGGCACGCGGATGCGGCACCGTCAGCCGCTCGTCCGAGTAAATCAGGTCTCCGTACAGGATGATATCGATATCCAACGGGCGTGGAGAGTTCCGAGGATAATTCAACGCCCGCCCCGCGGCATGTTCAAGCCGTTTACAAAGATCGAGCAATTCCAACGGGGAGATATCGCACAATCCGGTCAGCGCCGCATTGAAGAAATCCGGCGACCCCGGAGGACAGTCCACTGGCGCAGTCACCCGGACAGAGGACATCATTATATCGCGGATACCGGCGGCGCCCAGCGCCGCCACCGCGTTTTCGAAGTTTATCCGAACGTCGCCGGCATTTCCGCCCAAAGCCAATGCAATCACGATCGACATACCGACCTCTCAAGCACCGATACTTCAAGAACCGCTTATATTGTGCTTTCGTTTGGTGCAATCTTGGAATTGCCGCGATTTTCTTTCGAGTACCATTCCTTACCGGCAAAACCGCTGACATGGCCGTCATGAAAAAGGATATTGCCGAAGTCGCTGTGATTGCCATACTGATGCCCGGCGGCAACCTCGCAACGATCGGAAACAACCCCTGAATCGGCATTGCCGTAAACCGAAGATGATCCTTCCAACATGGGACTGGCAAACGCGTAACTGGTGGTGGCCTGATTCGCAACGGCATTATCTTTATTACCGTCGGCCCCTACCGATGAATTAACCAACGTAGCGATTCCCGTTCCCTTTTTGTGGGTGGTGGAGGGACAGATATAAACGCCGTAATCGGTCAGATAGTCGTTTTTCCGAATCAACTCCAATCCGGCCGCGCCGCTCTCACTCGGATAATAATCCCTGTAATCCATGGCATACTGCTTAACGGCCAACCCGATCTGTTTCTGATTCGAGGTACAGGAAACCCGCCGGGCTTTTTCCCGGGCGGCGTTCAATGCCGGCAACAACATACCGGCCAGTATCGCGATGATCGCGATCACAACGAGGAGTTCAATGAGGGTAAAATGTCTTTTCATAAATGCACTTCTCCAAAATATATTCCACAAAAAATCTTTTCAGGGAAAAAATCCCACCTTCCTTACCTTTAACATTAGCAACAGCTATCCGAAATTCAAATAGGAAATAAAAAAAATTGTACTTTTAACGCCATGCCCAAATAAAAAATGTCAAGGCTGAGTCTGATCGGCCAATAATTGTGGTGCAGGCGCCTCTATTTTTGACCGTGGCACCAACTCCAGGAATTCAACCTCCGCAATCGTATCGGATTTGGAATATTGGCTGTTGCCGCAGACGCTGATGACAAACCGTTCGGGCACATGCCCATAATATTTCTGATAGTCCGCGGCAATGTCGCGGGTCTCCTCATGCCAGGCGCCAAGTGTGGTTTCCTTGTTTCGGATACAAATCCAATTGACGGTCAACGCCCCCAGCCCGTAGGTGATTTTGCCGGTAGTATTGAGCGGAGTTTCGGTCTCCCAGCGGTAGGCGATGCTTTTTTGGCTGAACGTGCCGGGCCCACCGATATAAATGGCTATCGCCTGGTCATCGACTTTGGCGCCGCGCCCGTCGCCGCCGGGCGGCAGCGATTTCACCCGCCAGCGCCAACGCAGGATCGGGGTTTTGCTCAGGTCGGCGTTGCGATCGGACGGGCGGCACATCAGCGCACCGGTCGAACGCCGGGAGTCCACCACCAGAATCGGCTTCTTCAACTCCGCACAATCTTTCACATAGAAGCGGGTCGACGGAGCGCCCATCCGGGAACCGCCAAAGGCCCAATCCATCGGAATCAACTGTTCGTTTTCAAGCTTTGTACGAGAAAAATCTTCGCGCCAGCCCGATTCGCTCGCCCACAAAACACCGGCGCAGAACAATAACACTCCCGACAGCAATATTTTCAATATCATTTATTCACCTTTCAACTTCCGGTAATGCGTCATAATTTCCTTCACGTATTGGCGGGTGGTGGGATAAGTAATCGGCTTCAGCTCACCGTCATAAGTATCCGGGGCCCATTCCCGCGCCTTGCTCTCTCCTGCATTATAATGGCACAGAGCCAATTCGATGCCGTATTTATAGTTGCGCCAGCGTTGAATCGCCTCGCCGAGATACCAGGTCCCGATTTCGATGTTCAGCGCCGAATCAAAAAGTACCCCCGGCACCGGCACCGGCACGCCATGCACCCTGGCCCAGTCCGTGGCCGCCGTGGTCGGGCGGATCTGCATCAATCCGATTTCCCCGACCCCCCCGACAATATCATGATCGAAGCCGCTTTCCTTGCTGATTACGGCATAAATCAGGCGACTGTCCACCGCGTGACGCCCGGCGGCAGCGGCGATGGCCGCTTCGTAACGGCTGGGGTTGTCAAAAACGTAACGACAAGCTTTCGCCACCGTCCGGCGCAGTTGCTGACGGTGCCAGATCGCCGTCATTGCCAGCAGCAGTATGATTGCCGCGACGATGATTTTTTTGCGGAATGTCCATCGGATTCTTCTGCGCAAAACAGTATCTCCCCTGTTGTTGCATGTATCTTATAATAGCGCCAATCACGGTATTTTCCAAACTATTTCATGATAAAACATGAATTTATTGGCTTTTGCAATTGAAATTCGGAAACATTGCACTAATCTACAAATAACGAGCAATTCGAGGTGTATATGACAAAAACTTTCGTTCTGGATACCAACGTACTCCTTCACAACGGCGACAGCCTGATGGCATTCAAGGACAACGATGTCGTCATCCCGATGGCGGTGATCGAAGAACTCGACCGCTTCAAGAAAAATCATGATGAGCTCGGACGCAACGCCCGTTACGTCATCCGCAAGCTCGATGATTTCCGCCAGCACGGCTCCCTGTTGACCGGAGTTCCCATTTTCCCGAACGACCCCAAAAGCGGCAAGCTCCAGATCATCTGCGCCCGCTCCACATTTTCAGAAGAACAGCTCAACCGCATCACCGACTCCGCCATCAACATCGACTCGGCGGACAACCGGATTCTCCGCGTGGCCATGTCGCTGCAGAAGGAACGCGGCGAAGACGTTTATTTCATCAGCAAAGATATCAACCTGCGCCTGAAAGCGGACGCTCTCGGCCTGAAAGTCATGGACTTCGAACGCGAGCGCGTCGAATACGAACATCTCTATGCCGGGTGGAAAACCGCCGAAACCACCACCGCCGTGATCGACGACTTCTATAAGAATAAGGAAATGACGGATTCGTTCAACCTGATGACCAATGAATTCGTCATGCTTCAGGACCCCGACAACACCAAACGTACCGCGCTCGGACGCAAATACCAGGATGGCGCCATCCGCCTCCTGAACGGCCGCTCCGACCAATCGGTCTGGAACATTCAGGCCCGCAACAAGGAACAGCGCATGGCGATGGACCTGCTGCTCGACCAGGACGTCAAGCTGATTTCTCTGGTCGGACGCGCCGGTACCGGCAAAACCCTGCTGGCCATGGCGGCCGCCCTTGAACAGGTCATGCGCCTGAACCTTTACGAGAAAATTCTGGTTTCACGCCCGATCATGCCCCTTGGCAATGACATCGGCTATCTCCCCGGCGCCAAGGACGACAAACTGCTCCAATGGATGAAACCGATTTTCGACAACCTCGACTTTCTGTTCCAAACCACCCGTCCGAATGGATCATCGAAAAAAATAACCGAACTTCTCAATTCACAACGGTTGGAACTGGAAGCCATCACCTATATCCGCGGCCGCAGCCTCGCCAACCAGTTCATCATCGTGGATGAAGCGCAGAACCTGACGCCCCACGAAATCAAAACCATCATCAGCCGCGCCGGCGAAGGTTCCAAGATGGTCCTGACCGGCGACCCCGAGCAGATCGACAATCCATATCTGGATGCCTCAAGCAACGGCTTGACCTATTCCGCCGAGCGGCTGAAAGGCTTGCCGATCCACGGACACATTACGCTGGCGCGCAGCGAACGCAGCGAACTCGCCGGGATCGCCGCCAAATATCTATAAGGAAACAAGACGGTTCAATCCATGAAAATACTGGTCAGCGCCTGTCTGCTCGGATGTCCGGTACGCTACGACGGCAGGCATAAATATTGCCCGGAAATTGCCGAGCTCGGGCAAGCCCATGAACTGTTGCCCGTCTGCCCGGAAACCGAATGCGGAATGCCCACCCCCCGCCCCTCTATGACGCTGCTTGACGGACGTCTGGTGACCAACAGCGATGGACAGGATCTCACCGAAATGCTGGCTCCGTGGATTACCGGTTACCTGAAAAAATTGAAAACATCCCCCCCGCCCCTTGCCATTCTGAAAAGCCGATCGCCGAGCTGCGGCCGGAACGGCATGTTCCGCCTGGCGCTGGAAAGACATTTCCCCGATTGCCGGGTGCTGGATGAAAATGAATTATCCGAATTGTCGTTGGAATAGAACATACCATGGAGGTTTCGTATGAATATTCTGATCCTGAATGGAAGTCCGCGCAAAAACGGCAATACCGTCCATGCGCTGAATGCATTGAAGAAAGGCATGGAGCCTGCCCACCAGACCGAATGGGTTGATGTCGTTCCCCTGAATTTAAAAGGTTGTATCGCCTGCGACGGCTGCAAAAAGAATGGAGGCGACTGCATCCTGCCGGACGGCGGAGCGGAATTAATCGCCAAAGTGGCGGCGGCGGATATGATACTCATGGGTTCTCCGGTTTACTGGTGGGGTATTTCTGCTCAACTGAAGCTTGCGTTGGATAAATTTTATTCCAGAGGCGGGGAATTCATGCGGCATCCGAAGAAACTCGGCATTGTGAGCGTGGGAGAAGCCGCCGTGGATGAACCCCAATACCGCCTGATCTCCGAGCAATTTCATTGCATCGCCGAGTATCTGGGGTGGAAACTGGTCATTGATGAGAAAATCTCCGCCGCCGCGATTGATGATCTGGCCAATCAACCCTCCAAGCTTGCCGAATTGACGCTCATTGCTCAAAGCATTTAAACTTGCACCCCAGATAAAACCATTCAGCCGTAAAAATTTATTCCTTTTGCGGCTGATTTCCCCACCTCGCCGGCACCAATCTGCCATATTTTTGCTCTCTCTTGTCAAAGAATCCCAAAATCCCAAAATTCGAAACCACAATATTTCGGAATTTCCGAATTAACGCCATGTGCAAGTTTTTTTGAAAAAAGTAGAATAAAAGTTGAAAAGGAGCATGTTTGAGGTAAATTATACCCATAAAATCTTTTGAATTTGGATAACCGTCTAAATTTAAAGGAACTCCAAACACGCTCACCGAAGCATAAAAAGAAAAGCTGGATGTCCAATCGTTTTTCGGAGAAATAAAAACAGGAGTTCCGAAACCGGAACTCCTGTCTTGCGTCAAAGCAGACGGTTCAGCGTAATTTACCGCCGTCAAACCGGCTGTAATTGGCCATTGGAATTTTCTCGCCGTTCTTGATCCACGGGAAATCGGATGCGTTCGGCAGGCGTTCTTCTTCGTAAAGACGATGCAGAAGTTCGTCGATACCTCGGCAGATGTAACGGTAGTTACCGTCTTCCATCGTCAGTCTTTCCACATTGTCCGCCGGGACCGGAACAATCGGAGAAGATTCATGAGCGCCGTTCACCGCCAGCACATGAGTTCCGGCAATGTCGAGCGAACAAGTGAACGCCTGCGGATTTTCCAGTCGGGCCAGCAGAGCATCCATGACTGCGTTGCGGTCGTGGGGATCAGCCAGCGGAGCCAGGGTTTCCTGCCCGTTTTCGTAGTTAAAGGTCACGCCGTTGGGTTTCCAGATGATCGAACCCTTGTCGCCGCGGATTTCAATGACCGGCCCGAAATGTTCCTGCGAATTGTGCGTGCAGTAAAAATAGATGTCGATCCCGGTTGGGCTGACGGCATGGATCATGGCGGTGTCCGTGGTTTCAATCTCGGAATTGACCCGGTACAATTGCGCCTGGATGGATTCCAGCCGGGCGGACGTTTCAAACGTTTCGCCGCCGAAAAAGAGCGGCAGGTTCAGGTAATGCGCCAATGCGTTGTTGAACGGCGAATCGAGCACCCATCCGCTGTTGTCGCGCAGTTTGCCCGCCCAGTTGTTGCGGGTATAGTAACGGTGATCGCGCGGCCACAGGCCGACGCCCTTGATACATTGGACTTTGCCGATTTTGCCGGCCACAAGTTCTTCTTTGACCCGGCGGGTCATCGGCTGGTAGATGCTCTGGTAGCCGACGGCGGTGAACCGGCCGGTCGCGCGTTCCGCCTGGCGGATGGCATCCACGTCCTGTACGGTGGGCGCGGCCGGCTTTTCGATGAAAGCCGAAGCTCCGCTTTCCATGGCGGCAACCGCCATCGGACGGTGGAGGCCGATACCGGTCGGAATGCAGCAGAGATCGAGTCTGCCCTTGAAATCCGCCAGCATTTTCCGGTAATCGTCGTAGATGACACAGCCGAGTTCACGCAGGAGCGCGCATTTTTCCGCTTCCTGTTCCTGATTGATGATGGCGGCGGCGGCGATTTTCAGGCGTCCTTCGTTGTGATAACGCATCAGGTCCCGGTAATGGACCTGTCCAAAACCGGATACGCCGATAATAGCGGCATTAATCATTTCAGTCCCTCATATTAAATAGGATGATCGTTTTGAAATGTAAAATACCATCCGGGGGCTTTTTTTCAAGTCCGTATCACGATGTTTTTGGATATCCGTGTCAGAGCGGAAAATGAAAAACGGAGGCATTGCCCCCGTTTCTCCGAATATAATAGCTGTTGGCCGGACCAAATCAGCGGCCGAGTTTTTTCCAGATCGGCTCCATGTCGATGACCCGTTCTTCGCTCATGGCTACATCGATGCCGAGGGCGGTCACGGCGCTTTCCAAGCCTTCGTTGCCGCTGGATTTCGGAGGAGTGCCGTTGGCCATGCAGTCGTAGAGTTCCTTCATGATATAAGCATCGCCGCCGCCGTGCCCGTCCGCGCCGAAATAAATGACTTGCGTGGCTTCGTCGCCGATGCGCTTGTATTTCAGGGTACTGGCATAAAGTTCAAGCTCCAGAGTGCCTTCGGTACAGGAGAAATACATGCGGCGCTCAGGCATCGCGTTGCTCATGGTGGCCTGGAACTGGACTTTGACGCCGTTGCGGTAACGCATGATCGCGACCTGAGTGTCTTTCATATCTTTGTCGGAGGTGAACGGCGTCTTGACCCGGTGGGGATCATCCCAGCAGGTAAAGGTTCCTTCCGGGAATTTTTTCATGTAATGTTCGTTCTCGGGAACGAAAAAGTCGAGGTCGCCGAAAGCCGCGATCTTCGAGGGCAGCGAATCCACCAGCCAGTTGAGGAGGTCGAGGTCGTGACAGCATTTTTCCAGAATGTGCGGGCCGGAATACTTGGTCAGGCGGCGCCAGTTGGTCATGATGTATCCGCCGTGAGCGGGCGTGATGTTCTCATTGGCGTCAATGCTGAGGACTCTGCCGAGGTGTCCGGATTCGATCAGCTCTTTCGCCTTGCGGTAAATTTTGGAGTAACGCAGCACGAAACCGGTCATGAACGTAAGGCCGCATTTCTGGTGGGCGTCGAAAATTTCCTGACAGTCTTCGATCGTGGTGGCGAGGGGTTTTTCGGAAAAGACATGCTTGCCGGCGGCGAATGCGGCCAGGATGTGTTCCTTGTGGAACGCATTCGGTGAAAATACCAGGACCCAATCCACGCCGGGGGTGTTGATGGCGTCTTCGAAAGAGTCACAAACTTTGGTGTCAGGGCTGTTCCAGAGGCTGAGCGCTTTCTGGCAGACGGCCTTGTCGGGGTCATAAACCGAGAGCACTTTGACGTTATTGGCGGAATCGCGCAACAGGTTTGCCGTTACCCCGCGGCCGCGGCCGCCGTTACCGATTACTGCAACTTTGATGATTTTGCTGTCAGACATATTCAACTCCATATGGATTTTTTTATTGATAAGAATAATATACTCCAAACTGTAAAATAAAAAATGGATAAAAACCGCATAACTGTTATCGAAATATTGTTCGATATTTATTTTATTTGTGATTCTCTTGCAGTTTGGAGAACACGCCAGGCCGAGGGCATCATTCCGGTGAGGCGCTTGAAGACGACACTGAAGTAGTTGCTGTCGTTAAACCCGCAGAGAATGGCGATTTTGGAAATATTCCGGCTGCGGTGAAGCGTCAGGTAGACTTTGGCCTCTTCCACGCGCCTCTGGTTCAGCATTTCCCGGAAGGTCTTGCCGTAGTGGCGTTTCAGCAGTGCCCCCAGGTAGTTGGGGTTCATGTTCAGGGTGGTGGCGAGTTCTTTCAGGGTGATGTTTTCGCGGTACTTGCTGTCAATGAAGCGGCTGCTGTTCTCGGCGTAAAACAGGTCATCGTGCCGTTTGGCGTCCAGACCGCCGCCGCGGATGAAGCAATCGACCTCGATCCGGATGAATTCGGCGACGAATTCGGCGGCCCGGGACAGTTCGGGAATTTTGGACGGATCGAGCTGCGGCAGCTTGCCGCTGAATCGCCCGGACGGGAAAATCGTCAGAGAACGCTCCGGCGTCTGAAAGTGCCCGAAATAAACCACCGCCGCCGGTTTGCCGCCGACCAGGGCGGGACAAGCCAGATCCCATACGCCGTTAGGGCAAAGCCCGAAATGGATTTTTCCGTCCTGCGCGGCTTTGACGCTGCGCCGTTTGTTTTCGATGCAGATGCTGAAATCGCCGCGCAGTTTGGCGTAGAGGCAATAACTGCCGTGGTGAAGATATTGATCCGGGGCTAATTTCAGATTCTCACGGTTGTAAAACGCCGGGTGGATGGCTTCAATATTCACCACAGCCCCGTGTTTCTCCGCCATATAACGCATCAAATCGCTCAAATTCATCCCGGATTCCCCTGTCTGATGTTTCCGGCTATAACTGTACAATCGCAGGAGAGGAGTTTCAAGCGCTTTTTTATGTGAAAATTCGGATATTGGATATTGATTTATTCCATAGCGAGGTTATTTTAGCTTAATTCGAACAACCAAAAAAAGGAGCATGATAATGATCAAGAGAATTTTTCTGGCGTCCGCATTGACTACTGTTGCACTATGGGCGGCCGGCTGTCGGAGCACTTCTGAATATGATAACAAGCTGGTGGAGGCGGTCTACACCGCGACTCCGGTTAAGATTGACGGTATTCTCGACGAAGAAATCTGGACCAAAGCTCCCGGCTATACGTTTAACGCCTACAATGCAGAGTGCGTGCAGAACGGTTTGATCAAGTTCGCCTGGGACGATCAGTATGTTTACGTGGGGGCCCAGTTGACCGACGACGACGTTGTGACGATCAGCGACAAAGACCAGTCCCATCTGTATAAAGACGGCGACCTCCTCGAAGTCTTCCTGAAGCCCCTTAAGGATACGTATTACTGGGAAATCTACGCCAACCCGCTGAATGCCCGCGCTTCGTTCTTCATTGCCGGCGGCGGCCGTCTGATCAGCGATGAAATCTCCCGCGAAGGGCATCTGATGAAAGACCTGAAAGTCTTTGCCAAAATCGACGGCACCGTAAACAACTGGCAGGATATTGATAACGGCTGGAGTGTTGAAATGGCCATTCCGATCAAAGAGCTTACCCGTTACGGCGCGGAGCTGAAGGAAAATTCGGTATGGCGTTTCCTGATCGGGCGTTACAACTATTCCCGGTATCTGGAAAATTCCGAACTCAGCGGCATTACTGAATTCAAGGACAACAACCGTTCTTTCCACCACAAGCCTTCCTACGGCTACATGAAGTTCGTGAAATAATTCGCTTCTGCTGACGATAACGCCGGACCCGCAAATGGTCCGGCGTTTTTTTATGGCGTCAAACCTCTGGCGGCGAGCGCTCACGAGGGGCAATGTTCTGTGAACAGGCAGGTTTTGCCGTTACATTGGTGCCGACATTCGGCCATGCCTTGGTGTGGCGCGTTGCCGTGCGAGCAGTCCGTCGTGGCGGGTGTACGACCCTCCGCAGGTCGCCCATGAGGGCGAAACAAATCGGAATAAAAGTGGATATTAATCTTCGTCTGGCAGGAATTCAACTTCGCCGGATGCGATATCCGCATAGGCGCCGACAATCTTGATCTTGCCGGAATGAACCAGGCGCTGGAGTTCACCGCTGCCGGCTTGAATCTGCCGGACGGCTGCCCGGACGTTTTCTTTGGCAACGGCTTTTTTCAGGCCGTCGGTGGTATGGGCGTTTTTCCGGGCTTTCAATACTGAGGGGATCAGGGAGCGGACGACGGAATCCTGATGGTAAGATTCGCTCGTGCTCGGATGTTCGACGACGTTGAGGGCGTTGCGGATGGCACGGCTTTCCTTGTGTCCCATCACCACCAGCAGGCGGCATTTGCCGTCCAGCATGGTGCTTTCGATGGTGGCAAGGATCGTCTGGTCAACAACAGGTCCGAGGACACGGATGACGGTAAGGTCGCCAAGTCCCGCGTCGAACAGGTATTCGGGCGGTACGCGGGAGTCGCTGGAACCAAGGATGACGGCATAGGGCCATTCACCGAGGGTCAGAAATTTACGGCTTTCCTTGCCGACGCCGGGATCGGCCAGGCGTTTCTGCGTCACATAACGTTTATTGCCTTCTTTCAGCAGTTCAATAGCGCGGTCGGGTTCAATCGGAGCTTCAGTGCGGGCGGCATAGGCCTGAACGATGGGGGGCATTTTTTTGACGTCCGCCTTTTCGTTTTTGCCTTCTTCGTATTTGGAGGCGCCCCGGCTGGTCAACAGCAATGCCAGCAGCAGGATCGCCGCAAAGATAAAAACAGTGATGAGAAAAACACGGTTGTTATTACTTGTCGCCATTTTGAAAAGCCTCCACGCTTGTCGTTACGTTACCTTTATATAATATATCGCAGGCTCAATCAATAACAAGTGGAAATCCGTATTTTGGCGCATAAATAGAGGGGGGCGGCTCAGGCCATCAGGTCCGCTTCCCCGCTCGACACGGCGAGAAAACAGGGGGGCATGTCCCGGAGCATCCGCCCCACCAGATAATGCGAGGCTGTCTGGAGCCGTTCGTCGCGGAGGTCGTACTCGTTGAATTCAATGAAGATCAGTTCGGCATTGTACGAATGGCGGCGAAACATGATGTGGAGCTTTTCGGCAGGGTCGATCTGTACGATTTCGGCGGCAATCCGCGCCCGCTCCAGAATGAGGTTCAGGTAACCGGCCTCGGCTTCCGAACCCATGATGAAAATCCGGAGCCGGCTCCTGCGCCATTCATGGTTGTGCTGGACCAGATACCCCAGAATCGTCATCAGCGAGCCGCCTTCGGGAGTTTTCCACCAGATGTCGATGGTGCCGCCGTCATCCTGCCGCGGGACGAAACAGGTAGAGGCGTTCGCCAGAATCAGGGCGTTGCGCCGGAATCCGTTGACGATTAACTGAATCTGCCGGAAAAATGTGCTCACCCGTTCCCGCTGGCGCGGCCAACCCATCATGACGATATTCGGCAGAATCGGGTCGAGCGAATGGCTCTGGAGAATTGTTTGGAGGGCGGTATCGAATTCCGGAGCCACCACGACGGTCGGGAGCACCTCCCAGTTGCGCTCTTTGAAGATCGCCCGCAGCTCGACGAGCCGCTTGGCGCGGAGTTCGCAGAAATCCTGACCGGGCGGCTGGATAATGACCTGAATCACGCTCAGGATGCCGCGATGCTGACTGACCAGCATCGCGTATTCGAGGATGTCGCCCCGTTTTTCAGGGGTGATGGTCAGGATCATGATGGTGGGACGCCAGTTTTTCGGATGAAGCGGCAACTGTTGCAACAGCAGGAGGTTGGCCTGAATGCGTGAATAGACAAATCCGTGCCGGGCATCCCCGTATCTCATTTTTCCGGGATTGCGGTAGCGCGTCCACAGATAAAGGCCGCCGATGACGACCACCGCCGCCAACGAAAGCCAGACGTCGATCAGGAAAGCCGCAATCGTACAGGCCACTGCTCCGTAAGCCGCCACGGACCAGTGGAAAAAGCGGAACCGCGGGCGGAACGACGGATTTGCTCCGCGCGATTCGACGAACGCGGCAAGGTTGATGATGGCGTTGGCGAACAGAAAAAAGAGCGAGACCAGGCGGCTCATGATATTCAACGGCGAATCGTCGATTTCCACGACATCCCGCCCGATGAACCCGGTCCAGAGCAGAATCGGCGTAATCAGCAGCAGGACGGCGAACAGGGCGCGGCGGGGCTCATTCTTAGGTCCCCCGGTTTTCTGAAAAAAACCGAAACCGGGAAGCACCCGGTCGGCGCCGAGGCTCTGGAGCACCCGGGGCGCGCCGAGCATCCAGCTGAGCGCGGTGGAAAGCGTGGTCGCCTGTACCCCCGCCAGAATCACGAACCCGAATCCCCATAAAGCATTTTCGACCAGAATCCCGTACGGCGCACTGATCATTTCCTCGCGCGAAAAACAGCCTGCCGCCAGCACGATCTGGATCAGGTACAGCACCACCGCGCTGCCGAGCGCGGCGAGAGTCCCGAACGGGATCGAACGGTGGGGCGATTTGAGGTCTCCGGACATGTTTACTCCGGCCATGATGCCGGTCACTGCCGGGAAAAAGATGGCGAACAGGGGAATCATGGACCCGACTCCCTCCGCCGGGGCCAGGTTCTCCACCAGATTGGCCCAGGAGAAATCACCGATCGGGCCAAGCAGGAAAAATGCCACCGCAACCATCTGTATGACCATAATGACGTATTCGGCGCGGATTGACCAGTCGCTTCCGAACCAGACCAGCAGCAGCAATAGCGCGCCAAGCCCCAGGTTCAACAGCGGAAAATACGAACGGAGTTCCGGCCACTGGACAATCAGCGCCTCCGACGCCCCGATGATATTGAACGGAATCGCCATCGACTGCGTCAGGAACAGCGTAATCCCGATTGCGGTCCCGAAGCACGGACCGAGTACCCGGCTGATCAGATAATAGGCCCCGCCGCCCCGGACTTCCGTATTGGTGGCGATGGCCGAGATGGAGAGCGCCGTCACCAGCGAAATGCTCGACCCGACCGCCAAAATGATCAGCATGTTGATGAGTCCGGCATTGCCCAGCACGAAGTTCGTGCGCATGAACATGACCAGACCGAGGATGGTCAACAGGGCCGGGGTATAGACTCCGGCGAAGGTTCCGAAATTATATCCCCTGGTTTCAACGGCTGCGGACACGGCGCCGGATTTCTTGTCGCTCATAAAAAGGCCCTTCATTGACTTTTGCTTCCGATATAGCTCCGTAAATTAAGTGCTTTTGCCTTTTTTACAAGCGGAGATGGTGTTTTTTAGCGAAAAACCGCCCTCCGGAAATCCGCGCGCTCATCATCCGCCGCCGCGCCGGGGCGGGTTATTTTTCGCCGGGCTCTTTGCGGAGAACAATGTTGTCGACATGGGCGAATGTTCCTTTTTCTCCGGGACCGGTCATCACATACAGCAGGAGGTTGTCCACATCCGCCGGAACCGCAAAGGTCCGGGAACCGGCAAGCCAGTTGCCGTCTTTCCGTTTCAGGATCAGATTCGCCAGTGTTTTGCCGCCGCCGACCACGCGGAGCCGTACATGGTCGACGCCTTCATCCATTTGGGTATCGCAACTGATCCGGTAGTTCTGACCGGGAGTTACCGACACCTGATTTCTGAAGATCCCGACGCCCGGCGCCGTGTCGACAGCCATCCTGACGCTGAATTTGTCGAACGACGCCGTGCGTCCGGTAATCTCGACAAAACGCTCGCGAGCCTGCCAGCCCTCCATGGACGGCAGATCGAAAGAACTGCGGAATACCATGTCCGGCTGTTCAAAATCGGTCTTCGACTTCAACACTTCGGCCTGATACCATTTGACCTCGGCCCAGAAACGTTTTTCCTCGCGGTTATAGAGTTCGCCCCATTTCCAACCGATGCGGCTGCGGTGTCTGATGCGGAAATCGGTGAGTTCCCGCGCGACCTTTTCCAGATTGTTCGAGGTTCCGTTCCGGCACGCCAACGCTTCGGCGATGAATTCCAGCGTTTTGGCCGCATGCTCCTGAATGATCAGCAATTCTTCAAGCCTGTCGCGCTCGGGGCGGCTCAGGTTTTGTTCCAGTCCTTTTTTCAGGATCGCGGATGCCTGCTCCATCTCGGCTTTGCTGAAGCCGCTGCCGCTGCCAAGAACAACCCGTCCGAGTTCACCGTCGTCAAGCAGGTCCTGTTTTCGCTCTTTCAACCGTTTAACCACTTCGCCGAGGTTGCGCTCGCCGAGTCGACGCTGGAACAGGTAAAATTCTTTCACTGCGGGAGCCGCCGCGCCGAACGCGGAATAATATTCATTTTCCAGTTCTTCAAACGATTTGTCCGGAAATGCCACCATGCGCGAAGCAACATAATATTCCAGGTCCAGCGTCCTGGCGCCGAGGCAGCCGTCGTAATCCGTGCCGAAGACATTGAACTGGCGGGACTGCTGGAATTTATCGTAAATGCGTTTTTCCAGTCCGCGGAAAAAGGCGTTGTAACTGCATAGGTCATTCGGACGCAGAAACAGATTTTTCATGCCGGCTTCCCGCCATCCCCGGAACATGGTTTCGTTGTCCTCGAACAGCGCCGGTACGATGCCGAACAGTATATTATCGGGATAGGCGATCTTCTCCCGGCGGGGCAGGTGGCGGTAGTAGGAATAGACATAGGTGGTCAATTTTACATCCGGCCTGATTTGCGAAGCTTTGGCGGCGATCCGGTTCCAGAAATTCAGGTAGCGGTCGGTCAGGTGGTCGTAGAAGTTTTCCTGTTCGGTCCTGGTGTCCAGCGCCAGGCAGTTCGGACAGAAGCAGAAGCCCGGCGTACCGTCATTGGGACAGATATTCCAGAATTCAGGCTTGCCCGCTTTTTCCCATTCGGCAACGATTTGATCGACGACGGCGGGATTGGAGACGCACAGTTTGACGGTTTTCTCGAAGCCTTTGGCCGGAACGCGCGTACCATACGGATTCATGCCGAAATATTCCGGGTGCTCCGCGCCGTAGCGATCCCACCATTGGGTGAAGGCATGTCCGTAGCGGATCACCGTCCGGGTGCCATGACGCATGCGGCGCAGCCAGAGTGAATTGTCGAAACGGTTCTGCCGAATTTCTTCCGGAGTGCTTTGCAGCGCTTCCGGGGCATAGGGATTGACCCGTTCCGCATCACTCCACCAGTAACCTCGTACCGAAACCATCTCGAACGGCAGATTCCATGTATAGTCTTCGCGCTCCGGTAATTCCACCGTCGCCCGGGGGCGGAATGCGATGCCGGAATGACCGGGGCGCAGCCAGCGGCATTCCAGTTTGTCTTCCAGGAACGCATAGACGCCGAACAACGTGCCGCAACGGACTGCCCGCGAGAATATTTTATTAATGGTGTCGTCCGGTGCGCCTTTCGTGTCTTCCCCCCAGATGTAAACCGTATCGCCGCGGACCGCGTACCGGGCTTCGTGCCGTTGCAACGGGATGGATTCTCCCGGCGGGGGCGAACCGATGATGAATTTCAGGTTTTTGCCGCCCGGTTCCGCACTCTGCGCCACTTTGCCGGAATGACCGCCGACCAGCTGCAGATGCATGGCCAGTTCATCCGCGGCTACGCGATGAATGATGTTTTTGTCGACAGGCAGGACGATTTCGGCTTCGTTCAGCTTCCATTCGGCCCCGAACCCCAGCAGCGGGGTGCTCAATAACAGGGACAGCCATTTTCCGGGCATTGTTTCAACTCCTTGCAGTTTTGTTTATTTGAGTGATAGAACATCGCGGCGGCACGTTGCCGCACGCAGTCCGGCGCGCGGACAGCGCTGGTCGTCCGCAGGACGAAACGAAATTGAGAACCATATTCCCGATATCCTTTGTTTAAAGAGTGTTCGGCAACGGATACATGGTGTAATATATCTGGGCTTTGTAACTGGCATTGAAATAGCCGAGTTCCTCGTAGGGAAACCACCGCCCGTGTCCGTCCAGCATCAACCAGTTGGCGCCGTTGCGGTGATTGGAGGGCGATGAAGGATCGTCGAAACGGTTATAGGTACGGTCGCCGACCAGTGCCCGCAGGGTTGGTTTGCCATCCCTGAGCCGAGTGGGAGCAAGATAATAATAATTCGGGCTCATTCCGCCCATGTAACAGAGGTCGGTGGTACAGCGTCCGGTTTTATTGTACGGCTCGGGGATGGATAAATTGGCCGGGCAATCCATCAATTTCCACTGCGGCAGGTAATTGGGGACGAAATCCACGTTCGTCTGGACTACTCCATAGCCCCAATCCGTGGATACCCGGGTGGCGGAATAACGTACGGAGGGAAGCAGATCCCGGCAATCGGCGGCATAGGAAATCAGCGCCATGCCGCATTGGCGGATGTGCCCCATGCATTTGGCGGCGATACTCTTTTCTCTGGCGCCGGCAAGCGCCGGCAGCAGCATGGCCGCCAGTATCGCGATGATCGCGATAACGATCAGGAGTTCGATAAGTGTGAATTTCCGAAAGGCGATCGAATTCATTTTCTGTCTCCGTTATTTTTTTTGCGCGGTTCATTCATGACGGGAGAAATTCCATTGGCAGATGTTCTGTCCGGGGGGGCATGTCGGGGGCTTCGATGCGGCGCAGGAGCATTTCACAGGCCAGGGCGCCGCTTTCCGGTTCCCGGCGGCGTAAAACCGGAAAATCGGGACGTTGCAGGTCAATCAGAAATTCATCCATGACTGCCGCCAGCGGGATTTCCGGATGCCGCCGCTGAAGATACGACCGGGGCGCCCGAAAACGCTCATGGCTGCAGAAAACAGCATCGCCGGGAAAATCGGTCCCGAACTCCTGTTCCAGATATCTCTCAAATGCTTCATCGGTATCGATTTCAGGCCGCAGGGTGATCACTGCCGGTGCGGACATGCCGCATTCCCCGCAGGCTTGTTCGAACAGTTGACGGCAGGCGGCGATAGGACTCTCCTGCAACAGGACCGGACGGCGGCATCCGCAGGCGGCGAAGTATTCCACCATCTGCCGGGCACCGGGCGACCAGCCGCATACCACCTGGTCAAACGGAACCTGCAGTTCCTGATGGGTGATGATGACCACATGACGGATCCTCTGCAGTAATTTTTCGATTTCTGTATTCATCTCTTTCGGGGTATAGGCCAGATAAATGACCCCGTCCACCCGGCGTTCCGCCAGGGTTTCCAGCGCCCGCAGGATTACGACCGGGTCGGAATAGGTATCAACGATATAGTTCACATATTCCGTATTGAACAGCCTCCGGTCGATCCGGGAGATGATGTTTCCCGCCAGCCAGGGGCGGGCAAAACTCATCAGTACGCCGATGCTGTTCGAGCGCTCGCCCCGCAGGATTCGGGACAATGCGTTCGGATAATGATCATATCCGAGCTCCCGGGCGATTCGCAACACCTGCTGCCGGGTGGGTTCCGCCACCGGCCCCGAATTGTTCAGGACCCGGCTGACGGTCATGCCGGAAACATTTGCCAGTTTGGCGATCTGGTGCATTGACGGTTGATTTTTCTTCATTGCTGCCTGTTTATGTTACATAACATTATTATATCGTGAAGATCGGAAATTGCAATCCAGAATCGGTAAAAAATTCTTTTTTCCTGATTTCTTGAGGAATGGCGAAGTCGAAATTATTTCGTTTAATCCTGTGAAACAACCAGCGCAATCCGCGAGTTGGACCGTGTGCGGCAACGTGCCGCCGCGAAAGTTCTTTCATTGATGATTGAAAAATTTGCATATGGCGTTATTTTTTGAATACTTTCCCCGATATTCGCCTTGATAAAATGGGCGCACGATACTATATTCAAGGCTGGACGATGTTAAACCTGTATATTTAAGGACTGATTTATTGAAGAAAGTCAATTCCATCGGGCGTTTGTTCCGCTACTGTTATCTGAAAATGGTAAAGGAGAAGGGGACTCCCGATTATATCGCCCGCGGCTGGACACTCGGCGTGCTGGCAAACTGGATTGTTCCGATCGGGCAGACGGCGCTTTCGTTTCCGCTTTCGTTTCTGATTAAAGGTTCAAAAATCGGTGCCATTCTGGGAACGATGGTGACGAATCCGCTTACCACTCTTTTTCTTTACCCGCTCCAATGCTACATCGGCAACTTTATTATCGGCGGAGACCTGTCGATGGAATTTTTCCGCCAGGCACTGAAGAAAGTAGTCGAAGACCAAACTTTCGAGGCCGCGCTGAAAGCGATCCAAGGGACCAGCACCGAAGTCATCATTTCCTTCTGGGTCGGCGGATTGGTCTTTTGCTTGCTGACGGGTCCGCTCACCTATGTGCTGACCCGCTCCTGGGTGATTCGTTTCCGCAAATTGCGCGCCTGGCGCCGAGCCCAGAAAGCCATTCATAAAAATAATAATCACACTTCTTAAGTTGTGCTGTCGCGGAATTTCAGGATGAATGAGGTTCACGTGATCTCAGCGCAAAATGTCCGTTGATTCCAGCCTGGTTCGGCAGGGGGCGTAAGTCATCAGGGAGTGACTTGTCTGCATCCTGAAACTGCTTTTGGGGAGTATATAAACAAAAACCGGATATCCCGTTCTTTTATTTTACGGGAAAGTCCGGTTGTCCCGGTCAATGCTGTATGATTATAGGCGGAGCTTATAGGTGAAGTAATTAGTAATTTATCGATTTATGTATTTTAACTGTTGAAGAATTCTGATGTTTCTCTAAGTTTTTTGTGTGTCAGTCTGAATAATTTGTAAGCAGGTTTTTTGTGTGTGAATTGTTCTAAGTTCTACAGTGATATGACTTTTCTTGCAGTCTTGTTATTTGAAAATCATAGTCATGTCGAACTGGGAATCGGAATGTTTTACAGATATTGAAATGAATATAATTTCTTGATTTATGCATTTTGACTATTGACAAATTCAAATGCTCCTGTAAAATAATAACGTGTTAACCTGAATAATTCATAAACAGGCTGACCGGCGTAGTTTTTCAATTTTTACTGTTGTGATCGTATGGGTTAAACTTGCTTGGAAAGCAGGATAAATGATTGCGAGCCAGGTCGATTTGCCCATCTCTGGATAATCTCGAAATCCAAAAGGCTTTTTCGGTCATAAATTTCGCCGCGGCACGTTGCCGCACGCGGTCCAGCGCGCGGATAGCGCTGGTCGGCCATGGGCGAAACAAAAACAGCGCACGGCATCAGTTCGGTAAAGATCGGGTTCATGCGAATGAGCGTGAAAACAAGGAGATTTGGTAAAATGGATTTCGAGGTCAGTTATGACGTAGTGGTGGTTGGCGGCGGCATTGCCGGCGTGGCGGCGGCACTTCAGGCGGCGCGCTCCGGTAAAAAAACGGCTCTGCTGGAAAAAACGGTTCTGCTGGGCGGATTGGCTACTACCGGCCTGGTTTACATATACCTGCCTCTGTGTGACGGCAACGGGCGTCAGGTGACTTTCGGGATTTGCGAGGAACTCATTCGGTTGAGCATCGAATATGGGCCGGGGGATATCCCGGACGCTTGGCGGAACGGAGTGAATCAAGAAGATGGCAAGCGCCTGCGTTGCATTTTTTCTCCGGCGTCCTTTATGCTGGCTCTTGATGAAGTACTGGAGAACGCCGGGGTCGATATCTGGCTGGATACGCTGGTTTGCGGCGTGGAAAAGGACGAAGATAACAGCCTGACCGGTGTTGTTGTGGAAAACAAAAGCGGGCGGGGCCTTGTCCGCGGTCGGCGTTTCATTGACGCCAGCGGAGATTGCGAGGTGGCGCGCCGGGCCGGGGTTCCCTGTCTGGCGGAGGACAATGTTCTTTCCATATGGGCGCTTCAATATCAGGAAAATGCCGCATCCCTGTCGCCGGGAATCGAAATGCATTACGGTGGATGCGGCGCCGACGGGCATCCATTGGCAACGCCGGAACTGCTGGCCCGCTGCGGATTGGATGCTTCCGCCTGGAATGTTGGTTCCGGGATATCCGGCCGGAAAGTGACGGATTTCATTTTGAATGGACGCAGGCTTTTGCGCGAATACTACCGGATGGCTTATGAAAACGGAACCGCCAACCGCAAGAATCTTTATGCGTTGAAGCTTCCCGCAATGGCTCAATTCCGTAAAATCTATTGCATCGAAGGCGCCTGTGTGCTGCAGGATGAACAGAATCACCGGTGTTTCGACGATTCGATCGGCATGGTCGGCGATTGGCGAAAGGCCGGACCGGTCTGGGAAATACCGTATCGCACGCTGTATCCCAAAAACGGACCGAAAGGGTTGCTGGCAGCCGGACGTTGTACTTCCGCCGTCGGCAACGCCTGGGAAATCACCCGGGTCATTCCGACGGCGGCCATGACCGGACAGGCTGCGGGATTGGCGGCGGCCATGTCACTGGATGCCGGAGTTGATCCCGCCGCGCTTGACGTGATGAAATTACAGAATGAGCTTCGTGCGCTTGGCTTTAAATTGCACCTGCCGGAAGTGGGATTGGCCTATTCCTGATCTGGATTTTTCATAATCTGCGCCTTGGAGAATCGAAATCATCAAGGTGCTTTCAGGCGATAAATCCTGTATTGACGGAATAGGCCAATTGCCGTTTTTTACAAAATCGATTTTGAAAACTTTCCTGAAAATGTATATTAATGCTGCGATATTCTATTGTGTCATATAGAGTTCAGGTAATAAATCATATATAATTTATTAATTTATGTATTTTAACTATTGACAAATCCAAATGTCTCCTGTAGAATAATATAAAACCATAGAAAGGCATTTAAGGCGTGCATGAAATTTGAAAGGTCTCCCAAAAATCATTTGAAGAAACTTTTGCTTCGGCATAAGATTTTTGCGCGTGGATTCATTTCACGCCAGGAATTGGCACGACAATTGAATTTCGATCTTCGCACGGTTGGGGCTTATGCGGCAGAGTGGGAACGCTCTGACCTGATTAGAACGGAAACCGTGGCGAATGGCAAAGGGAGGCCGGAAATTTATTATCGCGCCAAAGCGGAAGCGGTATTGTTGCTGGGAATCTACTGCGCACACGAAACTCTTTATTGCCTGCTTTACGACATCAATTTGCGTCCGGAAGCGATGCTGAAAGTTTCGTTCGATCCGGAAGATGGGAATGCCGCCGTTGACGGTGCGGTAGCGCGAATAAAAACGCTCGTGTCCGGTTTTTCCGGACGGCGGATTGTCGGCTCCGGCTTGGTGCTCAACGATTTTGATGCCCATCCGGACACCAAAAAACGATTTCTCCGGTTCGGGGATGCCATCGCTACGAAGATTTGCCCCAATATTAAAATCTGCGGCATTCAAAGTGCGTGGCTTCTGGCGCATTTCATGCGGGGGCGTTACACCCAGAGCGAAAGAACCCATTGCAATATGGCATTGATCGACCCGTCCGATAAAGTTTATCTGGGGCTGTTCGTCAATCAGATTCCCGCGCGCTTGATGCTGAATAATAAAAGCGAGCATCAGAAATTGCTGGCGGGCATTCCGGACCGCTCCGCTTTGCTGGCGCGTTATGAAGAATTGAGCGGTCAGGTGCTGCAGGCGGAACCCCATGCGGGAATCCTTGATTATATGCAGCGTTTAAGCGAAAAAGATCCGGTCGCAGTGCAATTGTCGCAGGAGCGCGCGCAAAGCCTGGCATCCGCCATCCTGCGCCTGAAAAAGCATTATAAACTGCAATACTGTTTCGTCGGTTCCGTAAATGCGGAAACCGTTTCTCTGTTGAAACAATTGCTGGCTCCGGAATGTCGTCCCGGCGAATTTGAGTGCACCGGCATCAGCCATCTCTCCCCCGACTATAATACAGCCGCAGCCTGCCTGGCAGTCAACGCGGCGTTTCAATATTCATTATCATGGAATTAAATCATTCACGGAGAATAAAATGCAAAGAAAGATGATCGGTTGTAAGTTTTTTACATTGATAGAGCTTCTTATTGTCGTAGCGATCATCGCTATTCTTGCGGCGATGCTGTTGCCGGCATTGAACAAAGCGCGGGACAAAGCGCGTTCCATCAAATGCGCGAACAACCTGAAACAGATCGGATTGGGAGCGACGCTCTATTCGCATGACAATCAGGATTGGATTCTGCCAAACGGCGCCAAAAGCTTTTATTCAACCACCTGGGTTAACCTGTTGAGCGGATACGGAGGGCTTACCGGTGGCTACGGCGGGTTGAAATATTACGGCACGGCCAAAACCACCGGGCATTTCGTGTGTCCGGCGGAATCGGTATCGTTCGGCGCCTACGCCGATGGCGAATTCAGCTATACGCATTATGCGTCAAACACCCATTTGAGTGGAGTCATCGGTTACAGTGCCGCCGCCGCCGAAGCCGACCGCCGTGGGCGGCTCCGGAAAACCTCTCAGGTGAAAACCGCCTCCAAGGCCATAATGGCGGGCGATCAGATCACCCGGAATACGTACAGTTTGTATTATGCTTATATTCTGGCGTTCCGGCATGGAGCGACGGAAACAAGAACCAGCGGAGTGACAGCGGCGATTCCCCCGCAGGGACGAGCCAATATTGTTTATCTGGACGGGCATGCGGATGCCCGGACTTATCAGGAACTGCGTGAGGAAAAGAATGAATCCGGCGCTACGAGTACTATTTCCGCATTGCAGGCCGGTTTTAATCCCGATTCCGGTCTGTTGATGCTTTCTCCGTAAGGAATCAACTTGGGCGCATTCGGGCTTTTGGCGCGCGCATTATACAAATATCACACGAAGGATGAAACATGAATTGGAAACCGGTTCTATGGTTAAGCATGGGGATGGCGGCCTGCTGCCTTCAGGCGGGGGTGAAAGAACAGCGGGCGGCGGAATTGACGCCGGAACGGGCGCGGGTTATTCTGGCGTCCGGGGATGATACGATAAAGCGGCGGGCGGCGTTTCGGCTGCTGCTGGCCGAGGCGACCGCGGAAGCGGCGGCGAAACAGTATGCCGGGGACCGCGACCCGCTGATCCGCCGTGCCGCGCTCTATTTCTGGTTGGAACGCGGCGGCGACGCGGCGCTGGCGTATTTGAAGACGGCGATCGCGGACAAAGACGTTGCGGTACGGACATTGGCATTGCAGGGGTTGGCGCGCTATGCGAATCTGGCGGAAGTCCGTACCATACTGGAAAAAGTCGAAAAGAGCGATCCCGAAGCCGGATTGCGGAGGCAGGCGGCGGCATTGAATTGGCCGTTTCAGCGTGAAACGCGGCTGCTGCGCGACGATCCGAGCTGGGATTATGAAATTTTGAGCGTAAAGAAAATACAACTGCCGGATTCCATGTGGAAATTCACCATCGATCCGGCGGGGGACGGACACCGGAAAGATTTCTTCGCCGCCGATTTCAACGACAACGGCTGGAAGCCGATCAAAACAGGCCACTGGGAAACTCAGGGCTGGGCGGATTATGATGGAATCGCCTGGTACCGGATGCGTTTTACGATGCCGGAGAAAATCGATTCCAACGCGGTGGAAATGTTGTTCGAAGGGGTGGATGAAGGCGCCTGGGTCTGGCTGAACGGCGTTTATCTGGGACAGCATGACATCGGGCCGGCGGGATGGAACCAAATGTTCCGACTGGACGCGACGAAAGAGATCAAATGGGGAACGGAAAATATCCTGACGGTCAGAGTGTTGGATACGATGAGCAACGGGGGGATCTGGAAACCGGTTTATGTAGAGGTGTTGAAGTGAAATATGGGATGACATGGTTGTTGCTGGGATGTTTTTGGTTCGGGCTTTGCGCGGACGATTCATTGATCGCGCGTTGGGATTTCAAAACAGGCGAGTTTCCCGAGGTTTTCGCCGGAGCGCCGCGCGGCGGTACGGCACGGACTGGCGCAGGGCTGGAATCGGGAGAATCTGCCGACAAGCCAGGCGGCTGGATGATGAGCGCGAATCATCCGGAATTGACGCCGGGCGGTGCGTTCAGTCTGGAGTTGGAATTTATATTGGCGGACAATATTCAGAAGCCCCGGCTGTTGCTATGGGATTCCAAATACATCCTTGCCCCGAAGGCGGACTCCAAAGACAAACGTCACCACAGCGGCTTTGCGTTGGCGTTGAACCGCCGTGGCGACAGTTGGCAGCCGGCCGCATATTTCGGCTATGGCGAATCGTCGTTGTCCGTTTCCGGGAAACCGGAAAAATTGGAACCCGGAAAGCCGTATCGGCTCAAGCTGGAATACAGTCCCGTTGAAGTACGTTTTTTCCTGAACGGCGTATTGAATGCCGAGATCCCGCTGGCGGCGCCGGGGGCGTTGGCTCCGGCGGTTTACCGGACGGTGATCGGTGACCGTGTCGGCAGCAATTACATGGGATGGATGGGAACTGTTACCGGCGCGGAATTGCGGAACATGCGGCAAAGGGCAGTGGCGATTTCTCCTGCCGGGCGGATGGTGTTTGTCCGATTGGAGAACAACCCGGAACTGGCTCTGCAAATTGTCAATGTCAGCGGCAAGGCTCTGGAAAATGCTACGGTCACGGCGCAATTGGCAGGGCTTCCCGAATTGAAAATTCCATCCCGCAATCTCAACCTGTCCACGGGTACTTCCACCGTTCTTTCTTTTCCGCTGGATTCCCGTTTGAAACCGGGAGAATATCAACTGGAGGTAAAAGCCGCGGACGAAACCGCGTCGCTCCCGTTACGGGTCATCGCCGAAAATGTCGATGAATATCCGGTGGTGATGTGGGGCGTGGGAGACAATCGCAAATTGAAGGCGCTGGGATTCACCCATCAGTTGTCCGGATTCGCGAACACCAATCCTGATCCGGACGATCTGGGAAAAACGCTGGCAGGAATGCAACGGCTGGATGCCGCGTTGTCGGAGGGCATGTACCTGATGGACAATTTCAGCGTTTACCGCTCGATCATGAAGGATTTCCCCCGGGTTACGCGCGACGGCAAATCCTATCCGCGGTTGAATATGGAAGCATCCAATCCGGAAACCGGAAAACGGTTGACCGCCATCGCGGAAAATACGTCGAAAGCGTACGGTTCCCATCCCGGTTATTCCGGAGCGCTGATTCAATCGGAAGTACGCGACGGGTCCAATCCGTCCTTCAATCAATTTGAACCGGACGCATACAAAAAATTCTCCGGCAGGGAGGTTCCCGCCGTTGTCAACGGACGCAACCCGCCGCCATACGATAAAATTGCCGGATTCCCGGTGACGCGGATCATCCCTCAGGACGATTCTCTGCTGCAATACTACGGCTGGTGGTGGCGCGTCGGTGACGGCTGGAATCCGCTGCACGGCGCTATCAGCCGCGCATTGCACAAACACGCACGACCCGGTTTCTGGACATTCTACGATCCGGCGGTACGGGTTCCCCCGTTGTGGGGCAGCGGCGGGGATGTGGACTGCATCAGCCAGTGGTCATACACCAATCCGGACCCGATCAAAATCGGGCAGAGTACGGATGAAATGCTGGCCATGCACGGCGGCAATCCCAAACAGATGGTGATGAAAATGACCCAGGTTTTCTGGTACCGCAACCAAAGCGCGCCGACGGGCCGGAAACCCGAGCAGCCGCCGGAATGGCTGGCAACCGAGCCTGAGGCGAAATACATTTCCATTTCGCCCGATCATTTGAAAATTGCCCTTTGGAGCAAAATCTCCCGGAAGCTGGATGGCATCATGTATCACGGCTATTCATCCTTGATTGAGGTGCCGGGAAACAAACATGCCTACCGGTTCACCAATCCGGCGTGCGGTGCGGCGCTGACCGATTTGACCCGGGAGGTCATTCGCCCGCTGGGCGCACTGTTGAAGCGCATTCCGGAGCGCCGACCCGAAGTCGCGGTGCTTCAGAGTTTTGCCTCCACGATTTTCGCGCAGCGCCACGCCTCTTACGGCTGGGGTCGCGGTTGGGCGGCGGATTGTCATCTGGCGTTGCAGTGGGCGCATCTGCAACCGTCGATCATTTATGACGAACATATTCTGAACGGCATTCTGGATCAGGTCGATGTGCTGGTACTGCCGGGCGTGGAGGTACTGACCGAACCAGTGTTTCAGGCGATTCGGGAATTTCAGCGCAAAGGCGGGTTCGTGATCGGCGATACGTTCACAGTTCCGGGGATTCTGCCCGATATTCAGATGGCCCCGGTAGTACGGCGTACCGCCGATCCGGTGGGAACCAAGCGTGATCTGCAGCGGTTCGGCGCGTCAATCCGGCAGCAGCTTGCGGCGTATTACCGTCCGCCGTTCGCTGCGGACGACGCGGACCTGGTGTTGCGTTTGCGCAGTGCGGGAAATGTCGATTATCTGTTCGCGGTCAACGATAAGCTGGCCTTCGGCGATTACATCGGTCAATGGGGGGTCGTCCAGGAAACCGGGGTGCCGCTGTCCGGAAACATTACGCTGAACCGGACGGCGGGAGCGGTTTATGATCTGGTCAAGCATCAGCCGGTTAAATTCACTTCGAATGACAATCAATGTACGATTCCGGTTGAACTGGAGCCGGGTGGCGGGCGGTTGCTGATGATTCTGGATCAACCGCTGACGAAAATGGAAATCTCCGCCCCCACCGGCGCAAAGCTGGGGCAACCGTTTGAAGTGACCGTGCAAACGGACAACGTGTTGATTCCACTGGAATGGCAACTGCTGAATCCGGATGGGGAACCCGCGCCGGGCAGCGGCTGGTTCTGCGCCGAGAACGGCGTGTTGAAGCGGCAGATGACTCCATCTTTGAACGAAAAAAGCGGCACCTGGAAAATCGTGGTGAAAAATCTGGCGGACGGAAAAACCGTCACCCGGGACATCCACATCCAATAGCGTTTGCTTAACGCCGCGTACGAATTTTTCAATAGACCCCGCCCCGGGCTGTGCCCGGGCGTGGCAACGTGCCGCGGCGAAAGGTCGGTTTTGGAGAAGACGGGGTATCGTTTCCTTTTATATCAATGGATTCAGGTTTTCATATTCAAGGCGCCAGCCGCTCGGCGCGGCGCCCCGGGCCAACATGGCGGCGGCGGTCAACAGTCCGCCGTTGCCGGGCAGATAGCACGGTAATTCTCGATGCTGATAATTATGGCCGTTGATCAGATATCGGTTCGCCGGGGTTTCCATCAGCAGTATTTTGACGGCTATATCCGGTTCTTTCAGCCGAATGGCGGACAACGCCGCCAGTGGATAATCCCAGCCCCAGCTTTCCCGCTGCCAGTCCCATTGCTCAAGAACCGCTGAAAGGGTATTTCTCATGACGTTCGGGTCGGCATAACCTTCAGGCAGCATGCCGTATATTGCGCTGGATACCGGAGTCAGTCCGCAATTCCTTCTGAATCTGAAGTGGGAGGATTTGAAACGGGAAGAGTTCGGCGCGGAAGAACTTCAAAAGGTCGAGCCCTATTTTGAAATTGATTGTGAGTTGGCCGGTGAAACCCGCAAGATATTTTTCAATGACAAAAGCCTGGATATCCTGAATCGACTTCGGAAAGAACATCCGGAAGACGTTTATCTCTTTCAGAGCCATGCCGCCAATGTCGGAAAGAAAATCCAGCCGGTCACGATGTATTCCATCGGGATCATTTTCAAGGAAGCGGCCCGAAAAGCGAAAATCAAGGGTGCCGACGACGTTTCCGCCGTCACGCTGCGCAAGACGTTCGGTTATCATCATCTGGTGAACGGCTCCTGGTCCATCCATCAGCTCACCCGATATTTCGACCACAAATACACCGGAATCACCCGGCAATACATCGATTTGAAAGATGAAAAGATCAACACGAAACAGTTGCCGCGCAAGCGGAAAAACCGCGGTCTCCGCGATTAACCGGAAACAGGGCGAGGCTACCGATGTACAAAAACCGAATCATGTATGGCGGATTGTGGTTGTTCGGAGTGGTTTTTCTCTTTTTTATGCCCGGCTTTGAAGCGCGTGGGCTGGCGATGGGGATGTTGGTCGGGTATCTGCCGTTTCTCGGATTGGCGCAGTTCGGCATTGAGCTTGAGCATCGTCACCCGTTTTTTGTTCTTTTTGCGATGTTTATCTTCAGCGGCGGCTTCGTCGCCCTGATGTCGTGGATGATGGACCGCCGCCGCCGGAGGTGTTTTCGTCTGTGGAGTGTCGCTTAAGCGCAAACTCCATTCCCCGTAGCGGCCGGGCAACGCCGCGGATTCAACTCCGTATCAGATGCAGGTTGCCCGGCTTATTTCGCTGATCACTCATTTCTTCACCGGCTGATTCCTATAGTTTTCGACCAGAGTGCCGCCCGCCAGAACCTCGTTATCGGATTCATAACTCTTGCGCGTGCCTTTGTAAAGAATCCCGATGGGAATTTCGTCGCCCCAGCGCAGCGCCAGTTCCAGCGCCTTCATTCTGTCATGGCAATCGTGGTCGGCCGGAATCGGCTTCACCCGGTCCTTGTACCATTTGAAGGTATTCGTATGGTTGAAACTGACGCACGGCTGCAAAATATCTACCAGCGCCATGCCGCCGCGATGGGCAAACGCCGCCAGCATCATCTGTTTGAGATGCTCCGGTTCGCCGCTGAAACTTCGCGCCACAAAGGAACATTCTTCGATAATCGCAATCGCCAGCGGATTGATCGGCTGCAACTTTTGTCCGTGAGTTTGAACGGCCGTAATAAAGCCGATATCCGAAGTGGGCGACGCTTGACCTTTTGTCAGGCCGTAAACCTGATTATTGTGTACGAATACTTTAATGCCGATGTTGCGACGCAGGCTATGGAGAAAGTGATTGCCGCCTTCGCCGTACATATCGCCGTCGCCGGAAAAAATGGCGACTTCCAGCTCGTGATTGGCGATTTTGATTCCCATTGCCGCCGGCAGCGCCCGGCCATGCAGACCGTTGAACACGCTGACCGGAATATTGTGCGGCATTTTCGCCGCCTGGCCGATGCCGGATACCAGCACCAGTTTATCCAGTTCGACCGCGCCGGTCGACAGCACTTCCCGCAATACTTTCAAAATGGAGTAATTACCGCACCCCGGGCACCAGGAAGGCTGGGTATCTGCTTTTGCGATGGCAATCATCATTTCACCTCGGCAGTTAAGTATTCTGCGGTTATCGGCAGGCCGTCGAAACGGTTGACTCCGGACATTTCCCGACTGATGCCGATCTCCCGCAGCAAAGCCCGGAACTGGCCGGTAAAATTACCTTCCACCACGATCAGCCGTCGCGGCCGTTCCAGCAGCGGCTTCAGGCGATCGCCCGGCAGCGGCCAGAGTTGAGTGAAATGGATCATGGCGTATTTCCCCGTACCGCCGGCATTCATGGCGTCGACATATTCCCGGCAGGCGCCATGCGTCGAGCCCCAGCAGACCAGGGCAATGTCGGCATCGCCGCTGCCGTAGATTTCCGGCATGATAAAGGACTCCAGTAGTCCGGCATTTTTACGCAACCGTTTTTCCTGCTGCCGAATCCGCACGGCGAAATCTTCGCTCAGGTGTCCCGCTTCATCGTGTTCGTCGCTGTCGGCAACCACCGCGACGCCGTGACCGGGAATCGCCCGCGGCGATACGCCATCCGGGCTATCCGCATAACGGACATACGTTTCCGGATCGCCGTCAACCAGGCCGCGGTCGATCGGCTGATATTCGCCACTCGGAATCATCATGTTTTTTTCGGCGTCCTGGAGGTACTGATCGGTGAGCATCAGCGCCGGAACCTGAAAACGGTGAGCTGTCGCCAGGGCGATTCCGGTCAAATCATAACATTGCTGATGCGTGCCGGGCGCGTAAACGGTCCGAAGGAATTCACCGTGTCCGGCATTGATCGCGAATTTCAGGTCTTCCTGCGCGGTGCGGGTGGGCATGCCGGTGGCCGGACCCGGACGTTGCGCCACCAGAACAAAGATCGGCAACTCCATCATTCCCGCCAGCGCCAAGCCTTCGGCCATCAGGGCAAACCCGCCGCCGCTGGTCGTCGTCATGGACGGAATCCCCGCGTAAACCGCGCCGCAGATCATATTGACGGCGGCGATTTCATCTTCCGCCTGTTCCACCACAATGCCGTAACGGTCGGCCGCCGCCGCCAGCCAGTTCAAGGTGGCGGTACCGGGCGTCATTGGATATGCCGTGGCGAATTTCACCCCGGAGACCGCGGCCGCCAGTCCGATCATCGCCGCGCCGGTGGTTACCGACGCCGGCGCCTGAACCGGTTGCGGCACGGCTAAATTCATCGGCAGCGTCAATCCCTTCTGATATCCGGCGACGGCGCAGGCGAGGTTTTTCGCGATGATTTCGTCACGCCCGGCGAATTCCTGCTGTAAAAAATTCTCCAGAAATTCGAGCGGATACTTCAACATACCCCAGATCGTTCCGGCCGCAACCGTATTGCCCATGATGTCCGCACCGCCGCTCTGTTTGGTGATTCCGGTAAAATCGACCGTTAAGGTCTGCGGCCGTTCTTCCTTGCCGTCAAGCAGGATAACCGCATCGGGGAGAGCGTGTTCCCGCAATATATCCAAAGCGGTTTCATTGAGCGCCAGCAGGATATGCTGCCGTTCGTTCAAGCCGGACAGTTCGTGATCGGCAAAGCGCAGGTCGCACCAGTTCAGCCCGCCGCGAATCCGCGACATGTAACTTTTTCCGGAGAAAACCTGAAGGCCGGTAGCGGCCGCCGCACCGACCAGCAGGTTGCCGACCGCGACCAACCCTTGCCCGGCTTCTCCGGCGATTCTGATACTGATATCCATAAATCCTCCTGATGAATAACTTTGAAGCAAGCTGCAGAGGGATCGAAGATTTCGTTCGCTCTTACAACTCGGCAAACCGCATACTCTTCAATAATTTCATTAATCGAGTTTCGTCAACCTGCCGGATTTCCAGATTGGGCAGTTTTCCCTTAAAGGATTGGTGTAACGCCTCCTGCATTACCATAGCCCTTTGATTGCAGATTGCAAATCCCAAATAGACTTTATCCGACAAGTCGGTATTATGATCAAAAGATCTATAGAGAAACAGAAGGAATAGGTGTCATGAGATGCGACTGCCAAAAGTCGCATCTCATGAATGAATGGCGCTAAGTTAAGGAGAAAAAACTCGAATCAATATCGCGAATTTTGAGCTGAAAATGGAGAGAACAGAGTTATTATGCTAGTGTCTGCATTGCAGCATTACTCATATTTTGAACGGTCGCCAAACGATTTTTCAGTTTTGTTGATATTCTCGACGCAACCATTCTCTGCCGCTCCCCGGTTTCATGGTATGAATTTCATCCCAGGAGCAAACGAATCCGAAAACCGCAAGCGGCACTTTTCCCGGAAGCAGACAGGCGGCATCTTCGGAAATGGACTTCAACTGACCATGATCAACAATATGCTCGACTGCTCCAAACTCAATGAAGGTCAATTGCCGCTCCAGCCTCGTCCAACCGATCTTGCCGTTTTCACTTCCGAATTATCCATGCTGCTGACCCCGCTCCTGCAAGAGAAGAATCTCCGGTTGGAAATTGATCAACCGACCGCCTTGCCGCGCCTCAACATCGATCCGGGACGCACACGCCAAATTCTGCTGAACCGGATCGGAAACGCCATCAAATATTCCGATGGCAGCCTCATTACGCTGGCAGTACTTTGGAAAACGGCCGAAAATCGCCGGGGATGCCTGACCCTTAAGGTTTCCGATCAGGGACAGGGCATTCCGAGGGAAGAACAGAAACGAATCTTCGAACCATTCGTTCAGCAACAACAACATTCGGGCGCCGGAACCGGACTGGGGCTTTTCATCACCATGCGGCTCGTCAAATTGATGAACGGTTCTATCGAACTGAAAAGCGAGTCCGGCAAAGGCAGCTGTTTTACCGTTACACCCCCGGAGATTGCATATGATTGAATAGATTGCGCATCCCATTTACTGCTGGTCGGGAAGAAAACGGAGTGCTTTCCATTCGGGTATCAGCTCCGAACCTGACGTGTTCCGGACGTTCGGTGCTTGTGGGGAATATCCGTTCATGGGAGATACCATGTGTCGGCGCCTTTTGGAGCGCATGGCGGCAAAGCGTTTGATCTCCCTGCAACCCGGCGAAGACGGCTACCTCTGCCGCCCATGCTGACGGAGTTTGCTGCGGTACAGGGTGTTATTATTACGAAAATAGGAAAAGTAGTATTTCTTCGCGAATTCGCTTGCTTCTTTCCGGTTCAGGGAGTACATTATCTGCGTTATATACAGGTTTGTCCGTAATAAACGAAAGACATTTCGGTGCGGTATCCCGTTGTACAACGGACGGAGTCGAAAGTTCCGTTCTGCGTACGCCGGAACTTGGTTTATTGTTGAAAAACCTATAGTTGTATTTATTAAAATTGCCGGATGGCAAACATTAGAATTTGTAGTGGATGTTTTGAAGGGAAACCATGAAGAAGAGTTTCACACTTATCGAGCTCCTGGTCGTCATTGCTGTTATTGCTATTCTGGCAGGGATGCTGCTGCCTGCGTTGAACGCGGCACGGGAAAAAGCCAAAAGCATTTCCTGTGTATCGAACCTGAAACAAATCGGCGTTGCGAACAACATGTATGCCGATGCCAATGATGATTATTCGGTTCCTTACCGGGACCATCATCTCAGCAGTCCGACAGCGTCGGGAAACTATTGGGCCGGGGTGAAAAGTTCCAGTGGATATGACCTTGCCAACAGTCCATTTCTGGGCGAATATTATGGACACGCCCCGAAACTCTTGCTTTGCCCGGCGCCTTTTGAGCCCGTTCTCGATTTGACCCAGGTAGAGAATGGAGGAGGCTATGGCTACAATGGCAAATGGTTCGGCGGCTATGGAACACCGCATTTGAAGCGTGCTCAAATGCGAAGATTTGCGCAAACTATCATGTTTGGCGACTGTGCCAGCAGCGGCAAGTCCAGTAGCGCTGGCTATGATGTTGCCCGCTATACGCTCTACATGTATGCCAAAGTTCAACCGGCCGGAAGTTCCACCGGCCAGTATTCCAACCTGACCAGCGGGACGGCGCATTTCCGCCATGCCAAACAAAGCAACGTCGCCTGGGGCGACGGTCACGTTACCGGTGAAGGGATTGGCAGCCTCAATTCCAACCATGTCTGTGCATTGACGGCATTGGTCGGTTTTATCGGGGGAAAGACGGAAGACTTTTACAATCCAACCCGTACCACGGACGATTGTCCTGATATGTGATTCTTACAGGATTGCAGCCATCAGCGATATGGCTAATGGGCAAGCGTTACATGAAGCGGTGCCGTCGCAAAAATATCGGGATTTTTGTGACGCTCGGAGCATATCCTGATTCACAATATGAAGAATCGCTCCGCCGGTTCGCCGCATGCCTGGGATGAGGAACGGGCAGCGCGGGTGGCCGAAGCCATGAAGCATCCGGATGCGGAAGACTTTGCGGTTGCCTCCGAACGTTTCCGAGCTGCCGTGGGAAAATTGCGCGACGAATCCGGCAGGCAGTAAACCGGCTGAAAACGAAAAAGGCGCGGAGTTATTTCCGCGCCTTTGCTATTTGGGCTGTTTCGGTTATTCAAAGAACTGGAGATCAAGCTCGGTGTCTTCCGCGTCAACCGTAATCAGGTTGTCCGAATAGAACGGGATGAACAGGATGGTGTAGTTGATATAGAGTGTTTTGGCCATGATGCTTTCGTAGACCCGCAGCGGCTTTTGGCTGCCGGAGTCAAGAACGGTCATGCTCAGCTTACTGAAGCCGCTACGGCTCTGGCGCTTGAAAAAGGCGAGCTCGGGAATGGAGAAGTTCAAACTGGTGTTCGGCAGCGGGATCGGCAGCGGGGGCGTACCCAGAAGAAGCTGGGTGGAGTCCGTGGCCAGGGTGCCGGAAATCAGGCGCATGGTGTATTTGGCCTCTTTTTCATCTTTGACCAGAATAATTCCATATTTGGCCAGATGCAGTTCAAACTGCCCCTTGACGAACGGAAGGTCGGCCTGGGTTGCCAGATTGGCGTAATCCGGGAAGACTTTTGAATCCTTGTATTCATGGATGTCCATCTGAACCATGCAACGCTCAACCGCCGATGAAATCAGCAATTGTTCGACAATATTGCGTGGAGTATTGGTGATGGTGGGATTTGCGCAGCCTGTATGAAACAGGACGACTAGCGAACAAATTGAAACCGCAGCCAAGATTTGAAAATAGACTTTCATCGAAATTTTTGTTCCCATTTTATAGATTAACGCCATGTGCAAGTTTTTTTAAGAGAAAATCCGTTCAAATTGTGAGGATTGGATTTCCAGCGGCCTGATGGAGGAAACAGTTGATGGTATGCGCCGGCAACTTCCGCCCAACCCGAACGGTCAGATGCCGTAAATCCCTGGCTCTGACTTTTTCAATCTTGAATCTTTCGGGGAATGGTGCATGTTTGGAGTTCCTTTAAATTTAGACGGTTATCCAAATTTAAAAGATTTTATGGGTATAATTTACCTCAAACATGCTCCCTTTCAACTTTTATTCAACTTTTTCAAAAAAACTTGCACATGGCGTTGAATATAATTATTTAATAAACAAAAGGCGAGTTGGCCTGAGTAATAACACAACTTCAATAGTGCATCCCGAAGGTTTTCAGTCTATGATTGTTCATAAATTATCGGACCGGTGCTTGTAACGTCATAAAAACGGAGGTATTTTACCGGAACGCCCGTGCCGGGTGCGATCAGCATGGTTGCTTCGCAGTACCCGACCGGTTTGATGCGACGCTGGAATATGACCGACAATAATACTTACACCAGACAGCGACCGGATTTCGTGCCGATGATTTATACGCACCGGAACCATTTGCCGGACACGCAGGTAATTGCTTTTTATTCTCCAGTCTGCCGCACAGCCTCATTATTCTCAACCACTGGAGGATTTTCCGCATGAAAAAGTTTGTTATCAACCTCATCCCCGGCGACGGCATCGGCGTCGATGTCATTCAGGAAGCCGTCCGTGTGCTTCAGGCGCTGGCACGTAAAAACGGCGGCATCGAATTCGATTTCCGTTCTCTGCCGTGGAGCTGTCAATATCGCCTCAAAACCGGCCGTATGATGCCGGAGGACGGCTTGAGCATCCTGGCCGATTGCGACGCCATTCTGCTGGGGGCAGTCGGATTTCCCGGGGTGCCGGATCATGTTTCGTTGCGTGAGTTGCTGCTGCCGATCCGGGTGCAGTTCGATCAATATGTGAACCTGCGCCCGGTCAAACTGCTGCCGGGGCTCCATTCGCCGATCAAAAACGAAACCATCGATTTTGTGGTGATCCGGGAAAACTCCGAAGGCGAATACTGCGGCAAAGGAGAAATCCGCCAACCCGGAACACCGGATGAAACCGCCATTCAGGAAGCGGTCTTCACCCGCAAGGGAACCGAACGGATCATCCGCTACGCATTCGAATACGCCCGGGAACACCGGCTCGGCAAGGTGATGAGCGCGACCAAGTCCAATGCGCTCAATTATTCGATGGTCTTCTGGGATAAGATTTTTCAGGAAGTTTCCGGGCAGTATCCGTCTGTGGAGGCCCGGCAGATGCACATCGACGCGCTGGCGGGATTCTTCATCATGCACCCGGACCGGCTGCAGGTGGTGGTGGCGAGCAACCTTTTCGGCGACATCCTGACCGATCTCGGTTCCGCCATGCTGGGCAGCATCGGGATATCGCCTTCGGCGAACCTCAACCCGGAAGGGCGTTTCCCGAGCATGTTCGAACCCATTCACGGTTCCGCGCCCGATATCGCGGGCAAAGGCATCGCCAACCCGATCGGTACGCTGTGGGCGGTCGCCATGATGCTTTCGCATCTGAAACTGGAGGCGGAAGCGGGGTTGCTGATGGGCGCCATTGAACAAGTACTCTCCGAGGGTAAAGTCTGCACGCCCGATATCGGCGGCAAAGCGACAACGTCGGAAATGACCGATCGGATCATCGCCGCCCTGTAAATACAATGCGGCGGCCGGGCATTTCCCGGCCGCCGATATTGACAATCAACGTTTTTTCATCAACTGTTCAATCGCCCGGGCAACCTTGTCCCGGTATTTTTGAATTTCGCTGTAATCCCTGGTGCAGCTTCCCGGAGGCACCGGCGAATCCGGAATCTTCAAGCGTCGAATGCATCTGGCGCAACCCGGAAGCATGCGCCGATTCCGTTGATCCACTCCCTCCGCACTCACGCCTTGGCCTAACCCGCCAGGGCTTTTTCATGCCTGCGATCCGGACACAAACCGGACGGCACACCAAACCAGCACGCCGACAGAATATATCAAATTCATGGACCCGCACACCGGATTCCGATTCATTTGCGTAAACCAAGGGGCTGGCCGAGTGCACCTCAGAACCGTCAAGTGCAGTTGAGTAAACCTTCTCTCATTCTATATCCGCCACGGCAGCAGAACAGGTTCCAACGGTCACTTGAAAAAGTAAACGCACGTTTGTCAAACTAAACACATGCTACCTTCAAAAGCCGTGCATTTAGTTTGACAAAGCACTGAAAAGGCGCAAAAATGGAAGTAGGTTTTCTTTTTATTAGATGAAATTGTATGCTTTTTGTGCATTTACACTGACAAAAAAGCAATAACCATCCAAAATGTCCCGCTCAGTCTGCTTTTCGGACATACTAAACGCACTTGGAACCTTTGGTGGGGGTGCGTTTACTTTTTCAATTGGCAAACAGGTTCCAACCGGTAATTTTTACTGAAACTGCCGGAACAGGCTATTGACATCTTGCGTTTCCGGTTGTATAATATAAATGAATTACCGGTAGTTCATCAAAATTAGAGTTTAAGCAAATCGCAGGCAGTACGGATAAAAAACGAGTCGATATGGGTGTCACACTGAAAGACATTGCGGCCAGAGCCGGGGTTTCCAGAATGGCGGTCTCCGCCGTGGTGAACCAGACCAGCAGTACGCGCGTTTCCAAGGAGAAACGCGAATACATCGCCCGGATCGCCGAGGAAATGGGTTATGCCCCGAACCTGACGGCGCAGGTATTGTCCGGCAAATCGTCGCGCACGATCGGAATCTTCAACGTCAATGTCAGCCAGTATTCGCTGGCGGTGCTGGCGGCCCAGTTCCTCCGTACCGCTTCCGATTTCAAGTATCAACTGCTGATCGACACGGTTTTTCAGCGGACGGAGGAAGAATACAAAACGGACGTGCTCCATCTGCTCCGGCGTTCCCCGGACGGCGTGATCCTGCTGGGAAACCCGCCGCCCGAAGTCATGAAAATCATCAAAATCCCCAACGTCATCATCCAGCATTACAACGAAGCCGTCAACCACGGCGGAGATTTGTACTGCGACCTGGCGGCGGGCGGTTATATGGCGGGACTGCACCTGCTGGCCCACAAACACCGCAAGGCGGTATATGTCTGTACGCATGTGCAGAGCCAGTCCCATGATAAATTTTCCGGTTTGCAACGAGCATGGCGGGAAACGGGACTGCCGGACGAAAATCTGGCGGTTGTCGAATCGCTGCGCCACACAGAACCGGTCGAAGGCCGTTTGTTGCGCCTGATCCGCGAGGAGAATTATACCTGTGCCCTGATGTCCAATGACTTCGCGGCGGCGAGTGCCCTGCCGTTCCTGCGGCGGAACGGCGTCCGGGTGCCGGAGGATTTCGCGCTGATCGGCTACGACGCCAACGCGTTTGCTTATCTGACCGATCCCCCGCTGACGACGATTTCGCAGTCCTATAACGAAATCAGCACCCGAGCGCTGGAACTGCTGATCGAGCGGATCGAACACAAACAGACCGGCAGCCGGATACCCCGCCTGAACCAGAGCGTAAAGCCCGTATTTTTCAAAGGCGGAAGCTGCGGTTGCCCCTGCGAACCGCCGCCGATACTCGGCTGGACGCGCGACATGCTGTTTCCGGAGGAGCGCTTCAACGACCGGACCGTTGCCTATGACGAATTCATCGCCCGCCATCGAACGGATTCCGCCGGAACGGAAGGATCATCAATATGCAAATAAAACATCTCGATATAAATATACAACAAAGGATCGAAAAATGAAGATACCGCGGTTCAGGAATTTTACACTTATTGAACTTCTCGTCGTAATAGCTATTATAGCTATTCTTGCAGCACTCCTGCTTCCGGCATTAAGCGCAGCCCGAAGGCGTGCCAAAGAAGCCAATTGCATTAATAACTATAAACAAATGGGAACGTCATACAGTCTATATGGAGGAGACAATGACGATTATATGCCGCATACCGCCCTAGCCACTGCCGCTGGAACTTATCAGAAACCAATTAAAGGCAGAGCGGACGTTACCAAACAACTGGCTCCATATCTGGGAATAACAGTCAGTAAGGATGAGATCAATTTCGGCGATGTCATTCCAGAGTTTTTCTATTGCCCATTACAGGCATTTCCGAGAACAACAAGCAAATTCTATGGGAAATGGTATAACGGCTGGCTGCATTTCCGTAAAGATACGGTGTCCATGGGAGTAAGGCTTTCGGCGATCAAGGCTCCGTCAACCAAAATCATGGTCATGTGTGAGATGGATTTGACTGAAGCCGGACTGCGCGATACAATTCTTTTCCGTCCGAGTTCGAGCCCGACCGCGGGGAATTATTACTTCCTGAGCTACGACGACCGACGCGGGCAACATGGCGATAAAAATGGCATATTGTTCGCAGACGGGCATGCCGCCCAGGAAAAGAAAGAATATTGGAAAAAAGCCCCCGGCGCCGGAAATGTCATCAAAAGCGCGTTCGCCCCGGAAATCGGCTATGATCAAGATAACTGACGCCATCGGCTCATCATGTCCCCAAACACACCATAATTATAGGTAATTACGGAGAAAAAATGATTAAAAAAATAATTTCAATACTTTTATCGGCAGTTTTATATTCCGCCTTTTCCGCTGAATTGAATTATAGTCGAAGCGAAGAACGACCGGACTTCAACGTTCTGCGAAACAGAACCGCCGAAAAGGCCTATTTATTTGCTCAAATCCAGAGTTACCGCCTGGTGGAGAATTATCTCCATTATTGGATCGATCGGCCGCTTTTTCACGATAGCGGGCTTCGCAAAGGACAAAGCTACCGCGACAGTTTTTTACGCAATGTCGAGATTCTCAAAGACTATGAAATCGATGGGTTCACCACGCTTTCCAATGCGTTGATCATGTATGGTCATCACTTGCAGGCATTGGATGAAGTGAAGCCGTATCCTGAATTCCGTTATTTGTGCGGAGCGATGTATGCCTCGGATTACAGTCCATCCAAACCGGATGAAAAATGGAATGAGCGTTATGTAAAAAGTTACAACATGGCGGAAAACTCCCCCTATAGCTTGAAAATCAACGGCAAAATCCCCGTCTGGGCATATAATTCCCAATTGCTGAAACCAGAGGAAATTAAAAGAATTTCGGAAATGCTCCAAAGCAAAAGTTCTACGGAGGCAATTCTGTTCGCAGAACTGAACGATGCAAAATTTCAGGCTCTTTATTACCAAAACGGTAAACTGAACGATTCGCAAATGGCACAATTACGCAAAACAACGGAAGCCCTGTTGAATGAATGCGGCGGTTTGATCATAAAACCTGTTGCCAATATTGTAGACCATAAAGCCGATTATCCGAGCAAGCCTTCAGCCTCCGGTTACTACCGGAATTGCCTCGCCCCCTTATTGCTGGAGTTACTGAAACAACCCCGTTACCGGGAAAAAATGATCGGTGCATATGTCAGCAAAGGGTATATCAACCATTTGTCCGGCAACAACTCCGGAGAATATGGAACTCATCGGTTCCGGCTGTTCATGGATGAATTGCTCCTGCTAAATCCGGATATAACAGTCCTTTTCGAATGGAACGAAGCCAATGAAAATACACATTTCCAACCAACAGTCAGCGATGCGAAAACCATGCAGCGGCTCGTCAAATTCTACGCCCGGAAAATGCGCGGCCAGCCCCCTGCTCCAAACCCGGACGACGATCGCTCGGTCCCCAATCTGGTGTTCAGTTCGCGCCAGGTTCTGCGCCTTGGCGACACGCTGCGCTATGAACTGCTGAACATCCCGGATTCCGATTCGGAGGCAATCAGCCGGGTTCAACTGACGCTCCGCGATTACGACGGAAATGTATTGAAGGAGTTTCCGGAAGAAACATTCAACACCGCCGAGATGAAAGCCGTCAGCCTTGAAATCCCGACCGAACAGCTTGCCGGACACACTCTGATCCTGCCGGAGCTCCGGGTCATCAACCCCGAGGGACTCGAACAGACGTTCGCCATGCAGTACAACCGGATTCATCCGAGCGTCTGCTGGAACTACAAAGAGATCATGCAGCCGCTGCGCGACATGCTCCCCCTGCGGGCGGAATTCGAGGTCCGCGCAACGGCAGCCCCCGGCGTTTATGAAGTCGCCGCCCGGGCCGAATCCCCCGAGCCGCTGTTGCAGCTCGAAGTCACGGACAACGAAAGCGAAGTGTTCGCGATTGACCGCGAAAACCGTTACGCGCCGGAACGCAACATCATCATTCAGGGTTCGCTCACCGCATTCAGCATTTCCACCCGGAACGTGGTGTTTGAAGTACTCAATGCTCCCGGCTGGCAGTGGTTCCGCGACTGCTATCGCGCCAAGCCGGACACGCCGGACCCGCAGGTCATAGACAACAAAGTGACCGTGCCGGATTATTTCATCCACTTCTATTACAGTTATCCGTTCATCATCACGGTTCCGAAAAGCGCGGCGGCGGACGCCGTCCTGACGATCGACATCGCCAGGCTGGGCAAGCATTCGTTCAATGTCGCGGAACTGCTGAAACTGGGCAAAATCGCCAAAGCTTTCGACGGCAACAACCGCCTCGATCTGAGTATCGTCAAAAATCTGGTGGATATCCCGGTCCCCCTGCTTCAGGAACAGGCGGAATTCAAAACCGAATTGGAGACGGAAAGCCGTTTCCCGGTCTATCAACTGCGGGCGCTCGGCAGTTCGGGCCGGATTTACCGGGGACGCCCGTTCATGCCCGTGCGTCCGAACGGAGAGGCGGTGAAACACCAGGTATTTTCCGCCGGGAAGCAGCAGGCAGTGGAGGTCGAAGTGGCGGCGGACCGTATTCCCGAACTGAATTACCTCTTTGACGAAACCCGCGGAGCAATGTTGAAAAACAGTTGGGAACCCTTTTTCGACGCTCAACTCGGGGGCGGCTTCACTTATCTGGAACCATTCAACCGGCCCCGTCCCAACCTGCTGGCCATCCCCGGACGGAAATTTCTGCACCCGGCCTGGAAAGACGGCGAGTCGGGCGGCAAAGTCTTGGAGTTCGACGGCATGGCAAACTACATCAATCTGCCCCGGGAAGCGCTGCCGTACGGCAGTTTCACCCTCGAATTCGAGATCAAGCCCGACGGCAACGATTCGCAGGTGCTGTTCCGCAATTTCAGCACCCACCGCGGCTCGCTGAACCTTTATCGGCGGCAAGGCAAGCTGGAAGCGTCCTATACCTATCGACTGAGCGGCATCAATAACCCCGGAGGCATTGAAAATTTCAAGACGGAACTGCCCCTCCCGGCGGAAGAATGGTCCAAAGTCACCGTCAGTTACAACCTGAAAGAACTGAAATTCACGGTGAACGGCGAAGTCCGCCGGTATCCGTTCAGCGGGCGCGGCGTGTTTTTCAAACCGTCCGTGTTCGGCGGGCATGTGATCCCCGTCCATGAAACCGGCAAGGATGCCCGGTTCTTCAAGGGGCAGTTGAAAAGCCTGCGGATCCGCCACCTGGCGGAGTAACAGCCTCAGAACGGAAAAACCATCTGCTCCCATTCGGGGGACAGCGCAACCGGAAAGTTGGACGATGTCACCCCGAGCAGACGGACTTTGCGCACTCCGGCCTCGGTTTTCCGGCGCAGCAGTTGATCGGCAATCGAGGCGATGGTTTCACCATTGTCGGTATTCTTCGGCAGGGTCTGGCTGCGGGTGATGGTTTCGAAATCATCGTAACGCAGCTTCAAGGTGATGGTTTTACCGGCCAGTTTATGCTTCTTGAGCAGGGCTTCCACCCGGAACGCCAACTGGCGCACCTCGCGGGCAATTTCATTCAAATCCGAGAGGTCATGCTCATAGGTGTTTTCGCGCCCCAGCGATTTGCGAATCCAATCCACTTCCAGCTCGCGCGAATCATGCCCGCGGACAATATCATAATAATACCCGCCGCTCTTGCCGAGAAGTTCGGTCAGGGCATCCCGGGAAAGTTTCTTCAGGTCGGCGCCGGTGTAAATGCCGTATTTTTCCAGCTTGGCGGCAGTCACCCGGCCGATTCCATAATATTTTTTGATCGGCAGTTTTTCCAGAACCGCCAGCGCTTCTTCCGGCGGAATCACCGTCAAACCGTCAGGTTTCTGCATGTCGGAAGCGATTTTAGCCAGAAATAAATTGTAGGAAACTCCGGCGGAGGCCGTCAATGCTGTTTCCTCAACAATACGGCGCTTGATCATCCCGGCCACCCAGGTGGCGGAAGGACAGCCGATTTTGTTTTCGGTGACATCCAGATAGGCTTCATCGATGGAAAGCGGTTCGATCAGGTCGGAAAACTCATGCATCACCTGCCGTATCTGCTCCGAGACCGCTTTATAGACTTCCATCCGCCCATGAATGAAGATTCCGTGCGGACACAGCCGCACCGCCTGCCCTGTCGGCATCGCGGAGTGCACGCCGAATTTCCGGGCTTCGTAGGAACAGGTACTCACCACGCCACGCTTATCCGGGTCGCCGCCGACAATCACCGGCTTGCCGCGCAGTTCCGGACGGTCACGCTGTTCAACGGCGGCAAAGAATGCGTCCATATCGATATGGATATATTTTTTCACCGGTCCATCCGTTTGTCCTATTCCTGCGCCAGAGGGTCTTCCGGCTGAGGAGGAGGCGGGGTCTGCGCCGGGGCGTTATTCGGTACCGGTGCGGCGTCCGGAGCAGGTGCGGCGTCCGGAGCGGGCGGCGGAGCGAAAGACAGGGTCTTCAACAGTTCCAGCGTATCTTCCTTGCTTAGTCGGCTTCCAACCTCGCCGGCCTTTTTGCAAAGCTCTTTGCGCCGATCAATTTCCGCCTCACAATCTTTTATTTTTTCGCGCAAGGCTTCATGCTTTTCATCCTTCCGGCTTCTTTCCCGCTTCAATTGCTCAACCAGGTCCTTCTTGTCCTCTTCCAGACGGCGGATGACCCGGCTCTGGCAGTTGATGGCAAAATCCAAACACCCTTTGACCGCATACCTCAACTGCGAATGAGTATGTTCCATGCCGGGAACAGCGGATCGGGCGCCCTGTTCGACTTGATCGATCCGGCGTTTCAAATCGCGTTCGGCGCGGGCAAAATACTGCTCCAGTTTTCCGTTCAGCCGGTCGAGCCTTTTTCGGACAACCGGCCCTGATTTGGACCCCAGGGCCTTGATGTCGCGGTTGATCTTTTCGATATCGTCTCCGAACATGATCTGTTCGTATTCCTCGGTACTCAAAATCTGGGCATACGCTTCCTTAAACTGTTCAACCGCATTGTCCACCGCTCCGGCCGCTCCGGACACCATCCATGCAACCCCCAGGCACAGCAACCATTTATTCATTTCATGATCTCCATATTAATTTGCCTGACGACCCGCCTGCCTGACGACCAACCCCACAACGGAACTCCGGTTGTTGCGAACCAGATTCAGTTCCTCTTTCTTTGACCGGCAGGCCTCTTCCTGTTTTTTAATGGCGCTTTCTTCGGCTTCGCGCTGCGCGGACTCCATCTGAGCCCCGGCAGAGCCGAACTTGATCTTTCGCATCCGCAACGCCGATTCCTGGCGCGCCAGCGACAGCAACGCAATCCGCAGACCAAAATCCAGATTATCCCCGGCCATGCGCCGGAGCGTATTCAATGCCGCCGAATTCTGCTCTCCGGTACGGCTGTTCGCCAGCGCCCGCTCGAATTCGCCGCGCCGTGCCTGAATCTCCTGCCGGGCCCGCTGTTGAAGTTTTTTATACTCGGCATCGCGGTTTTTCCGGGCAAGTGAAGCGGCAGCATCCCATTCCGCTGCAAACTGAATGCGGGCGTATTCATCCGCATTGTATTGTCCGCGCGCCAGATTCTGGTATCGGGCAATGATTCCGCGTTCCCGAGCCACCTGGCGAACCGCCTCGGCTTTCTCCCCGGACAACGCCTGAACGGCAGGCCTGCCATCACTCCGGTAAAAACAGACCGTCACGATCCCCCCGGCCACAGCCAGGACGATTCCTGCAACAACGATCCGGATCAATCTGCCCCGGTGTTTCATGGCGGCCTCCTGCGTAAAAAGCAAGCGCCTTATTCAGGCGCTTCTATTTTGTCGAAACCGGTGAAGGGGCGCAGGACTTCGGGAATAATCACGGAACCGTCCCGCTGCTGATAATTTTCGAGAATGGCAATCGCCGTCCGCTCCGTCATCGCCGTAGCGCTGATGGTATGGACGAAATCGCGGTTGCCGTCCTTGTCTTTGAACTTGATGTTCAGGCGGCGGCTCTGGAAGTCGGTCAAATTGGTGTTCGACGTCACTTCGCGATAGGCCTCGAAACCGGCGAACCATGCTTCGATATCGTATTTCTTATACCCCGGAGCCCCCATATCGCCCACGCAGACGTTGACTACGTGATACGGAATTCCGAGCTGTTTCAGTAAATATTCTTCATTGGCCAGGCAGAACTCATGGTATTTCGGAGAATCTTCGGGGCGGCAGAACACAATCTGCTCCACCTTGTTGAACTGATGCACCCGGAAAATACCGCGCGAAGCCTTGCCGTAACTGCCGGATTCCGTCCGAAAACAGGGCGTATAAGCCGTGTAGAACAATGGCAGTTTATCGCCGTCAAGCGTTTCATCGGCGTGATATCCCACCAGCGTCTGCTCGGAAGTCCCGATCAGCGCCAGGTCCTCACCCGCGAGCTCATAGGTCTGGTCGGCGAAAAACGGCAGATAACCAGTGCCGAACAGCGTTTTACCCTTGGCCGCGCAGGGCGACATGAAGTTGGTGAATCCACGCTTCACCAGCTCCCGCTGAGTCCAGAAAAAGAGCGACTGACAAAGGATCGCCCCCTTCCCTTTCCAGAAATAAAACCCCGCCTGAGCCACTTTGGCGCCGCGCGTGGTATCAATGATATCCAGCAGTTCGCCGAGCTCCTGATGGTCGCGGGGCTTGAAATCGAATTGCGGAATCACACCTTCCTTGCGAAGTTCGAAATTGTCGGTATCGTCCCTGCCGTCCGGCACATCGTCGGCCAACAGGTTGGGGAGCCAACTGAGCTGTTTTTCGACTTTCTCCGCCAGAACGGCAGTTTCCTTTTCCAGCGTTTCCATTTCCAGCTTCAGGTTTTTGACCTGTTCGCGGGCGGCCGGATTGTCTTTGCATTCCTTGCTCAAGCGGTTGCGCTCGGCGCGCATGGTTTCGGTTTTCTGGACCATCTGGCGCCATGCGGCGTCGTCCGCGGCCAATTGGTCGATATCCACATTGCAGCCGCGGCGGCGGCAATTCGCCTTGACCAGTTCAAGGTTTTCGCGGATCAATTTGATGTCAATCATAATCGAAAACTCCTCAGATTAAAAATGCGGCAACGGGAAGTTTTTAGTAAACGCCTTCACTTCCTCGCCGATCGCCCGCAGGGCCTGTTCGTCGTCGATGACGGCTACCGCGCGGTTGATGAAGTCGGCGATTTTGACCATTTCGGCTTCTTTCATGCCGCGGGTGGTCACCGCCGGAGTACCGACCCGGATACCGCTGGTAACGAAGGGTTTTTCGGGATCGAACGGAATCATGTTCTTGTTGACGGTGATCATGGCGAGGTCAAGGCCGTTCGCCACGACTTTGCCGGTCACGCCTTTCGGGCGGAGGTCCACCAGCACCAGATGGTTGTCGGTGCCGCCGGAAACGATGCGGAAACCGTGTTTGATCAGTTCTTCACCCAGAACTCTGGCGTTTTTGGCGACCTGTTCCTGGTATGTTTTGAACGAATCCTGCAGCGCCTCGCCGAAACAGATCGCCTTGGCGGCAATCACGTGCTCGAGCGGTCCGCCCTGAAGCCCCGGAAAAACACGGGAATTGATGGCTTTGATGTATTGTTCGCGGCAGAGGATTAGTCCCGAACGGGGGCCGCGCAGCGTCTTGTGGGTCGTGGTGGTCACCACGTCAGAGTACGGCACCGGGTTCGGGTGAATACCGGCGGCGACCAGTCCCGCGATATGCGCCATGTCGACGAAAAGACAGGCGCCGACGGAATCGGCGATTTCACGGAAACGCTTGAAATCCAGCGTCCGCGAATAAGCGCTGGCGCCAACCAGCACCATTTTCGGCTTATGTTTCAGCGCGAGGGCGGCGACTTCGTCGTAGTCGATCATCTCGGTATCTTTGTTGACGCCGTAGGGGATGATATTGAACAGCATGCCGCTGAAGTTCATCGGATGCCCGTGCGTCAGGTGCCCGCCGTGGTCAAGGCTCATCGCCAGCACGGTGTCGCCCGGCTCCAGGAGCGCGAAATAGACCGCCTGGTTGGCGGAGCTGCCGGAGTGCGGCTGTACGTTGGCGGCTTCGGCGCCGAACAGCTTGCAGGCGCGTTCAATCGCCAGCGATTCGATCTTGTCAACGAATTCGCAGCCGTTGTAGTAACGCTTGCCGGGATAGCCTTCGGCGTATTTGTTGGTCAGAACGGAAGCCTGAGCGGCGCGTACCGCGCAACTGGCATAGTTTTCGGAGGCGATCAGTTCGATGCCCTCGTCCTGCCGAACGGCTTCAAGGTCGATCAAACCGGCGATTTCCGGATCAGCGGAGCGCACGGCGGCAATATCGTCATAGCTGGCGACTTCGATTTTTTCCAGGCGGCGGGCGTGGCGTTTTTCATTGGTGAACGGAGTCGAAACCCAGGCGTCAATAATCGCCATCGCCTGTTCGGCGCTGATCTTGTCGCCGCCCAGCACCAGCACGTTCGAGCAGTTGTGTTCGCGGCTCTTTTTCGCCGTTTCGGGACAATCGGTGACGACGGCACGGACATTGTGGAAACGATTGGCACCGATCCCCATTCCAACCCCGCTGCGGCACAGCAGCACCGCGCAATCGGCCTGCCCCAGATAGACTTCACGAGCGGCAGGCACGCCGAAATCCGGGTAATCGTCTTCCGCATCGTAGGCACAGGGGCCCATGTCGCGGACATTGATACCCTTGGCGGAGAGGAGCTTAACCAGTTCGTTCTTCATCTCAAAGCCGCCGTGGTCCGCGGCAATCGTCATCGTAAGTTTTTTACCGTACCAGTCTTTGATCATTCCAATCATCCTTTATGTTAATGTTTTATAAAGTTTGTCCAGCGCCGTTTTCATTTCCTCGAAACAACGGCGGTAAACCGCGAGCGGCCCGCCGAACGGATCGCCCACGTCGCGGCTACCCAGCAACAGAATCGTTTTCGGGTCCGCTTCCGGCATCAGTTCCAGAACGCCCGAGCGGTGCCCGCTCCCCATCGCCACCACCATATCGGCCTCCGCCAGCATGAAAGGGGTCAGTTTCCGGCTGCGGAACGCGGATAAATCGCCGCCAAACTCCGCCACCACTTCCCGGGCGTGAGCCGAAGCCGTATCGCCGTCATACGCATACAGTCCGGCGGAAGCGGCTTCGATTTCCCCACCCAGTGTTTTGAAGTAAGCTTCGCACATCGGGCTGCGGCAGGTATTGCCGGTGCAGATAAACAGTACTTTTTTCATCTTTTACTTTGCACATTGGTCATTTAACGATATTTTAATATAGCATTCGCCAAGGAAATTTAAAACAGAAATTGGTTATTTTTATATGGATTGTCTAAAAGAAGAAGCCTCGATGCTGGTCCTCAATGATTTTTACCGGCTGCTGGATTTGCCGCGGGACCGGACCATCGAACTCGACCTCGGCTGCGGCAACGGCCGGTTCTCCGAAGAAGCGGCCGCGCGCTTCCCCGAACGCCTGTTCCTGGCCGCCGACATCATGATGGGACGGATGCGCCGCTGCGACAGCCGCGCCCGCCGCGGCAAGCTGAACAATATGATTCCGATCCGGGCGGAAGCCCGATTCCTGACCGGCGCCCTGCTCCCCGAAGCCTCGCTGAACCGCATTCATATCCTCTGCCCGGACCCCTGGCCGAAGGACCGCCACCGCCATCACCGGCTGATCTGTTCGGAGTTTGTCGGCAGGTTGTACGGACTGCTGAAGGAGGACGGTGAATTCCATTTTTCATCCGACGACCAGCCGTATCTGGAGATCGTGACCCGCGTAGTCGACCGCTCCGGGCTGTTCCGCCGCGATGATTCCCGGCTCGCTGAAATCGCCGACCTCCAAACCGATTTCGAACGCCGCTGGCTCAGCAAAGGAAAAACCGTTACCCACTGCCTGTGGGTCAAACAACCCTATCAGTTCAGCGGCGAAGGGCATTAGAACTTCCAGCCGTCCACCTTAAGCTGAAGCAGGAAAATCAACGTGCAGACCGTAACCCCGAAATACGGCAGAATGCCGAACGTGCTGTTGGCGGCCAGATAGCCGAAACTCGCCGGAATCACCGCCGCGCCCAGCATGGCGGCGCCCCCCTGCCAGCCGATGACCGTCGCAGCCGTCGCGTCGTCAAACCTCGCGGGAGCGGCGTGCATCATGGCCGGATAAAATGCGGCAAAGGCGAACCCGATCAACCCCACCGCAAACAGCGTCAGCAACAAACCGCCGGGTATCATCAACAGCAAGCCGCCGCAGATTCCGAGCGTCATGCTGTAACGGATCTGTTTGCGGTTGCCGAGCCGGTTGGCGACAAATCCGATCAGGAACCGCCCGGCGGTGAGCATCCCCCAATACCCGGCGACCGCGTATCCGGCAATTTCAGGCTGGATATCCCGGCAGTTGGTCAAAAACTGGTACACCCACAACCCCATCGAAAATTCAATACCGCAGTAAAGAAAAAACATCAGCGGACAGCAGAAAAAACGGATGCTGTAGCAGACCTTGCCCTGCAACGCTTCCGCCGCGCCATCCTTGTTTTCCCCGGATGAGCCGTTCCACAGCCCGAGCGTCAGCAGAAAAAGAACCGCCAGCGCCAGTTGAATCACCGCCACCGCGCCGTAACCGAAACGCCAACTGAGCCCCCCCGCCAGTATCATCGTCACCAGCATCGGCCCGGCGCTGGCGCCGATGCCCCAGCAGCAATGAAGCCAGCTCATATCGCGGCTGGTGTAATGCTTGGCTACATAAAAATTCATGCCGGTATCAATCGCCCCCTGCCCGAAACCAAGCGGAATGGCAAACAGCAACAGTGTCCAGTACGCCGGAGAAAGCGCATAACCGAGCAGTGAACACCCCGTCGCGAACCCGCAGATCATCAACAGCCTGCCGGTCCCGGTCCGGCGCAGGATCGCCCCGCTGAAAAACGCGGAAACCGCCGAACAGATCGTCAATAACGTGGCGATGAACCCGGCGTAATAAACCGGCTTGTCCAATTCGAGGCGCATCGGGTCCCAGGCGACGCCGAGCACCGTGTCCGGCAGGCCGAGGCTGACGAAACCGATATAGATAATGACCAGCAGGACAATGTGTTTCTTTTCTGGCGACAATGATTTGAACAGGGTATGCATATGTTGAATCTTTCCGGTGCGGCGAACGCTTCACCGGCGAGTTGAGAGGTGATGAAGATTATAGTTTGGCGGTAAACGCTTTCAGCCAGGCGGTAATGTCGTCCCTGAATTCATCGCGGGCCAGGGCGAACTCCACCGTGGATTTGATGAACTCCAGCTTGTTGCCGATATCGTGGCGGCGCCCGTCGATCCGGCAACCGTACATCGGGTACGTTTTCACCATTTCGCGCATGGCGTCGGTCAACTGGATTTCGCCGCCCTTTCCTTTGCCGGTGCGGGCCAGAAAATCGAAAATCTCCGGGGTGAACAGATAGCGGCTGGCGATGACCAGATTCGACGGCGCTTCGGACGGGTCCGGCTTCTCCACGAAACTGCGCACTTTGTAGACATTTTCCCCGGTCGCCGTGCCGTCGATCACACCGTAACGGCTGGTCTTTTCCATCGGTACTTCCTCCAGCGCCACCACCGAACCGCCGTTCCGCTCGTACACGTCGATCAACTGCGCCGTCACCGGGCGCGACGGCGAAGTCGTCACCGTGTCCCCCAGCAGAATCGCAAACGGTTCGCCGCCGACAAAGCCGCGAGCCTGCAGAATCGCGTCCCCCAGCCCTTTCAACTCCTGCTGATACACATAATGCAGGTTGGCGATCCGGTCAATGCCGCGCAGTTCTTCCAACAGTTCAGCTTTGGCATTGGCCTCCAGGCGCGCCATCAGCCCGGGGTCCGGATTGAAATGGTCCTGAATGGCGTTTTTGCCGCTGCTGATCACGACCAGGATATCGGTAATGCCGGAGGCGACCGCCTCCTCGATCACGTATTGGATGACCGGTTTGTCAACCAATGGGATCATCTCTTTGGGCACCGACTTTGTGAACGGCAGAAAACGGGTGCCGAAACCGGCCGCCGGGATAACAGCTTTGCGAATCATTGCGCTCCTCCGCCGGTGACAATATCCGGCTTGATGACTTCCACGGAAAATTCCTTCAATTTCTCCTGCAGTTTCCGGTACATCTCCTCCCCTTCGTAAGTGCCGATGATCGCCCCGCCGGAACCGGTGAACTTGGCGGACGCGCCTGCCTTGCGGGCAATTTCCACCATGTTGCGGTTTTTCGGGCTCACGGAATCCCGGCAGACCTCGCAGCGCAGGTCGAAATTGCGGTTGATGTAAGAACTCAGGTGGCGGTATTTGCGTTCGCGCAGACACTCCGCGACATACTCGGTCAACTGCGCCCATTCGCGAATGGCGGCGAGCACTTCGGGATTGCCCTTGTTGTAGTCGTCGCGCAGGCGGCTGTGGAGGATCTCGGAACCTTCCGCCAGGTCGGTCCGGTAGGCGATGTACAAGTTCAAATCCTGCGGAATTTCGATCGGCGTGTAAATGCCGTATCCATACCGGGTCATGTGGTCGTAGTTGAAATCCATAAACACCGGTTCATTGTAAGCCTGCGCCACACGGTCCTGCAAACCGGCCTGAATCCCGAGTTCTTCCTTCTCCACCGACAGCACCAGGTTAGCAAACACCGGGCATGAAATCTGGATCCCGAAAAAACGGACCAATGCCCGCAGCGCCGCCGTGATGATCGCCGACGAGCCGGCCATTCCCAGTCGGTTCGGGATATCGGTCTGGTAACGGATCGTGAAATTGCGTTCATCGAGCGTGATCGAATGCTTCCGGCAAAACTCATAAAACTTTTTCACGGTGGCTTTCAACAGGCGGATACCGCCGTAATACCCGAACTGCCCGACATCGGACACCAGATGCTCGATACTGTTAAAAACAGTCCCGTCGCGCTCGGTCGGCAGCAATTCCAGCTCCGGCGTTTCATATAGCTCGACCTCCGCGCAATAATTGCGGAACACAAACGCGATCGTCTTGCCGAAATAGCCGTCGGAAGGGTTCCCGATCAATGCCGCCCGCGGATACGCTTTACTCTTTATGATCATCCGATTTTTTATCCGTAATAATTGATTTACATTGCGCCATACGCAGATTTTCAATAACAACAATCCGGATGCGGTACAGTGGCGAAACGCCGCCCGCACGCAGGGCGGAACCGTTTCATTTCGCCCGATGGGTGACCAGCGCTATCCGCGCGCGGGACTGCGTGCGGCAACGTGCCGCCGCGAACGATTTCTGTTGTTGAAAAACTTGCACTAAGGCGTTTAAATCATAAAATATAACACATCATGGAGGCATTTCAATAAAAAAAACATTGATTTTTCACGATCATGCATTATCTTTAACGCCCTATGAATATTTTTGAAAAAATCGTCCGTAAAACCGGACAGGCCATTGCCGAATACCGGATGATCGGGATCGGTGACCGGATTGCGGTCGGGCTCAGCGGCGGCAAAGACAGTCTGGTCCTGATGCATGTCCTGACCGAACTGCAGAAGCGCGCCCCGATCCGTTTTGAAATCGAAGCCGTCACGTTCGATCCCGGTTTCGACGGGTTCAACAGCGCCGCCATCGCCGAATACGCCAACTCGCAGAATTGGCGTCACCGGATTATACCACTGGACGTAAAAAATATCCTGATCGACAAAGAGGCCCAGACCCATCCCTGCGTCCTCTGTTCCCGCCTGCGCCGGGGGCTCCTGTACACCACCGCGCTGGAAATGGGCTGCGGCAAGCTGGCGCTGGGGCAACACCTGGATGATATCTGCATATCCCTGCTGATCAGCCTCAGCCGGGGCCGGGGCGTATTCACCATGGGGCCGAACGTCCCGGCAGTCGATAAGCCGATCCGGGTTATCCGCCCGCTCTGTTTCGTAGCTGAATCAATGATCGAGAGTGCCAAAGCGGATTTTTCATTTCCTGACAGCGGACGCTGCGAATACAAAGACCAGCTTGAAGCCGACGGCGACCGCGCCTATTTCAAACGCCTGCTGGCCGATATGTCCGTCCGCATTCCGAGAGTCCGCCAGAACATGCTGGCGGCGCTCCGCAACGTCAAGCCCGAACTGCTCCTCGACCCCAGATTTTTATTTGAACAGAAACCAGAGGAATAACCGGAACGTCATTCCGCAATGTCTTCATTCCACAGGGTCGGATTTTCCTCGATGAATTTGCGCATCATGGCGATCAGTTCCGGTTCGTCCAGGACCGTCACTTCGACGCCGTGTTCGCGCAACAAGTCCGAACCGCCGACGAAGTTGACTTCCTCGCCGATCACCACTTTCGGCACTTTGAACAACAGCGTCGCGCCGGTACACATCATGCACGGAGACAATGTCGTATACAACACGCATTCCCGGTAGACCGACGCCGGCAGCCGTCCGGCAGCGGTGTAAGCGTCCATTTCGCCGTGCAGGATCGGACTGCCCTGCTGAATGCGCCGGTTGCGCCCGCGACCGATGATCCGCCCCTTGTGAACCAGCACGGAGCCGATCGGGACGCCTCCTTCTTCAAGCCCGGTCAGGGCCTCTTTGTAAGCCGCCTTCATAAACGGGTCCATCATAACCTCCTTGTGCGTTGTTGTTCCGCTTCCAATCATAAATTAACGCCATATACGTTTTTTTCAACAACGAATCGGAAATCCGGCACTTGGACAGAATTCAAGCCGCCGGAGGAATAAATTCATCTCGCAAAACGGCAAAAAAAAAGACCGGCGGGGTGCCGGTCCTTCGGTCGGGATTCCTCAGAGAGAAATCGCTTCGGTCGGGCATTCGCCGACACAAGCACCGCAGTCGATGCAATCAGCTTCTTTCACAACGGCCTTGCCGTCATTCATTTCGATGGCACTGGTCGGGCAAGCGCCGACACAAGCTTCACAACCGACACATTTTTCGCTATCAATATTTGCTGCCATTTTCTGTACTCCTTGCTGTTAGGTGGTTATATGTACTACAATAACCCAAACCGGCACAAATTTCAAGCATTTTTCGCCTCAAAAACGATGTTTTTCCGTTTTTCGGGACGCCGCCGCTGGATTCTTAGACAGCCTTAAGCGATTTTTTTAACCTCCCGTCACAGCCGCCGGGAGAAGCCTGCCGAAAACGATCCGTTTCCATCAAAACAACAGGAGTTGCCGGGGATTGCCGCCGCTGTCCGCCGTTCGTTCAATGACCCGGTCCTCCGGATTCAGGACGCCGAAAAGCAACGGCCCCGCCGGGCCATGGCACGCGGCACGCGCTTCAACCGCCGGACGAGCGGAATTGGCGTAACAGTAAAGGCATCCGTGAAGACATGTATCGTAGGCGCCGATATCGATGCTTGCCGCGCATCCGCATTCGCCGCGTTGGTTTCGATTTTTCCGCAAAACAATGCCGTCCACGGCGTCCGCCGCCAGGCTGATTCGGCTGACGCTGCGGCTGTTCACCGGGTTGCGGACCAATACATATCCCTCCCGCAGTCGATTGAAAAACCAATCGCTGAAAAAGGCGGGTATGTCCGTCCGGCGGCTGGCGCTGATAATCATAGGTTGCTGATCCAATTTTTCATATGCAGATTCATCAATAATTCACGCCCGATGCTGTTCCTTGCAACAAAGCCGAAGTACGTTTGATCGATGGTTAAAATGTGCCTGCCGCGAGCTTTCAGATTTAATAATAATTTGCTTCAAAGCATTTTACAAACAAAAATCGCCTCAAATTCCAGGGATTTCAACAAAACCTTCCAAGTTTTATCTGTTTTTTCACTTTCCGGGTTTGACAAATCATTATTAAATGGAACATTATTAAATATATAGGCCCCCTGTAGGAGCCGGTTCAGCTACGGAGATGAAAAGGTGATCAATAATCTGTTGTTGCGAATGAAGTTGTCTAACGAAAGCCCGGATGTCCGCCTGGGAGCCCTCGACAAAATACCGTCGTCGGAACAGGAAACCTTTTGCGAAATCGCCGGCAGCGATTCCGACGCCGGAGTGCGCCGCGAGGCCATACGCCGCCTCGACAATGAATCCATGCTCGAAACCCTATGGGAAAGCGAACAGGACCCCGAGATCAAACAGGTCATCCGCGAGAAACTGAACCGTCGCTATACGGTCCTGCTTGCCGAGGGCAAAACGGTCGCCCCCGGCCCGCTTTCCCGGATCGACGACGAACTGCTGCTGGTCACCGCGCTCTGTAGTACGCCGAATCCTGAGGTCGCCGAGCAGCTTTCCGGCCTGATCCGTTCCACCGGGGGTATCGTCAAGACCATCCGCAATCTCGACAACTACCAGCTGGGGCTCAAACTGTTCAACAAACTGGGTGACGACCGCGACCTCTGGATGGATATCGCCGAAACCGCGGCCAACCCCCGGCTCAAACAATTCGTCCGCGACAAGATTATCGCCGACACCTCCAAAGATGAAAACATCGAGCCGGTCCAGCCCGGAATCAGCCAGACGCTGAAAGAGAAACTCCATGTGTACGAAGATATTATCGCCGAAGTCAAACGACTGACCGGCTATATCGGCGCCGACGCCGCCGAACGGCTTCAGGGGCTCCAGGACAAATGGCACACCCTCCCCGAAGTCTCTCCCGGTTTCATGGAAGTGCTGGACCTCGAATTCAAACAGGCATGCCGCGACTTCAAGGACGGTGTCGAAACCGCCCGCCGCGAACAGGAAGAACGCCTCCGCCGGATCGACCATCTGGACGCCGTCTACGCGGAAGCAATAAAAATGGTGGCCGACGTCTCCGCGCCATTGAAACAGGAGCACCTGACCCGTCTCCGCAAAAGCTGGGAGAGTTCAGCGGAAGGAATGACCGCGATCGAGCATCTGTCCGAGCGTTTCGATAAAGCCTGCGGCGAACTGGAACAGCGGGTACAAAATTTCAAACAGTTGATCACCGACAGCCTGAGCCGGATCGATGAGATCATCGCCGAAGTCGATGCGCAATTAAAAATGGAAGACCCGGATATTTCCCGCGAACGCCGGATTGAACTGGAAAAAGAAATCGACGCACTGGTCGAAAAATCCTCTGCCAATCCGCAGGTTGCCGCTCAGCGCGAGCGTTTTCTCGCGATGAATAAGAGCCTTCGCCAGAAAATCCATGAACTTCATCAGGTCCGGGACCTTGCCCGTTGGGAAAGCTACGCCTTGAAAATCGTTCTTTGCGAACAGGCGGAGAAACTCCTTGAAAACAATGACCTCCGCGAAGTCAGCCAGATTTTCAAAGGCATCCGCCAACGCTGGCGGGAGATCGGCATGGTCCCCCACGAAAAACTGGAGGAAATCAACACCCGGTTTCAACAGTCCTCCGAGGAACTGAACCGTCGCTGCACGGAATTTTTCAACGAACTGAACCGCCGCCGCGACGAAATCGCAACCGCCAAGGATGCGTTGTGCTCGGAAGCGGAGTCCCTGCAGGGTTCTACCGCCTGGAACAAAACCGCCGACCGTTTCAAGGAGATACAGAAACAGTGGCGTGAGCTCGGCTATGCCCGCCATGAGGTCGAAAACGCCTTGAATAAACGCTTCCGCGCCGCCTGCGATGTTTTCTTCAACGCCCGCCGCATCCATCTGGACAATCTACAGCAGCAGCGGACCCAGGCCACCGACGCCAAGAACAAACTGTGCGAGGAAGCGAAAAACCTGCTCGAAACCAACCCTGCCGAACTCTATCGTCAATCCCGGCAGTTATGGGACCAATGGCGCGAAGCCGGTTCCGCGGGGCGCGACGACCATAAGCTTTATGAAACGTTTAAAGCGATTTTCGACAGTTACCATGACCACCGCCGCAATGAACGCGAAGGCAACCTGACGCAGAAAAAGCAAATCTGCGCCGAACTGAAAAACCTGCTCGAAACGTCCCGCAGCGCCCTCACCGTCGAAGCCGGTCAAAAACGCCTTCAGGACCTTCAGCGCGAATGGGATGCCGCGGGACAAACCCCTCGCGAACAGGAAAAAGAAACTATCCGGGAATACGAGCAGCTCACCCGTGAACTGCAAAAAACATTCCGCTCGCAACGTACCGCACGCGACCGGGAGGTCATCGATCTGCAACAGAAAATCTGCCGGATCATCGGCGCCATGACCGCGGGCTCCACGCTGGAAGCCGCCCGCGAAGAACTTCAGTCGCTCGGTGAAATCCCCCCTGAATTGAGCCCGTTGCGCCAGATATTCGAACAACTGGCGACCGGGGATGCGAATAGTCTTTCCACATTCGCCGCCAACCAGGAAAAAGCGTTACAGGAAATGAAGGAAATCTGTACTCATTTCGAACAGTTGAACGGCATCGAAACCCGCCGTGAATCCAACGATCTCAGCGATCTGCTGGCCGACCTGAACGCCGCGTTGCAGAACAATATCGTCTCCGCTCCTCAGGATTCCGGAAACCGGGCACACAACGCCCAGGACCTGCGCCTGCGCTGGCTGCGGGCAGGAGTGCCGCCCATGTCCGAAATCGATTCAATCTTCGACCGTTACCGCATTGCGACGCAACTGGCATAACAAATCCGATGGGACGGAAAATCGGTAATTATCGCGGAGAGTTCGATTTCCCGCGCTTTTTTCTTGTGTTTTGCGGTTGATTTTTCCACCTGCGCGGAGTATTTTAATAGGCGGAAACAACTTTACAATGACCGGAGAACGACAATGATGATGCAAGGTGTTTATACAGCGTTGGTAACCCCTTTTACGACAAACGGCGAAGTGGATTACGAACGGCTGAAAAAACTGGTGGAATTCCAGCTGGCAGGAGGCGTTGACGGCATCGTCCCTGTCGGAACCACCGGCGAATCCCCCACTCTTTCTTACGAAGAGCACATGAAAGTGGTTGAAATCGTTATTCAAACGGTCAATAAACGTTGCCAGGTGGTCGCCGGCACCGGCGCGAACTCCACGGAGGAAGCGCTGGAAATGACACGGCTCGCCAAAAAAGCCGGGGCCGACGCTTCGCTTCAGGTAACTCCTTATTACAACAAGCCCTCTCAGGAAGGTCTTTACCGGCATTTCTCCGAAGTGGCGGACAAGGTAGGCCTGCCGATTGTCCTCTACAATGTACCGGGACGCTGCGGCGTAGCCATCGCGCCCGAAACGGTCGCCCGCCTCAGCAAAAACAGCAACGTGGTGGCGTTGAAAGAAGCCGGTGGAAACGTTGAACGCGTTTCCGCCATTCTGGAACTCTGCGACCTCACCATCTTGAGCGGCGACGACAGTTTGACCGTGCCGATGATGTCCGTCGGCGCCAAAGGAATCATCAGTGTGGCCTCGAACATCATCCCGGCCGAACTCAAGCGGATGACTGACGCAGCCCTCGCCGGAAACTATCGGACCGCGGGCGATATTCACCGGAAATATTATTGCCTGTTCCGCGACCTGTTCGTTGAATCCAATCCGATTCCGGTCAAAGCGGCCATGGCGATGAAAGGCATGATTGATGAAGTCTATCGCCTGCCGATGTGCCCGCTCAGCGACGGTGGACGTCAGGTGCTGACTGCCGCCATGCACAAATGCGGCCTTCTCTGATTCCATAAAAAATATACAACGGGCGGCCTCCCGTTTCAGGAGTCCGCCCGTTTTTTGTGCGCAGACTGCGCTTTTGTTCATTCGTTTCGATAAGCGTTATGAAGGAATTCCGTCAATATCGGAGCCCAGCGGCGGAGTGAGTATCCGGCACTTTCTTGTTTGGATGCCGCACTCATGCGACGGTATAGTTCCGGATCGCAGGCGAGTTGACGGAGTGCGTCGCACCATTCATCCGGGGTTCGCGGCAGAAAGCCGGTTTCGGGCTTCACAACCAGGTTGTTTTCCCCTACCGGACTGGCGATGATCGGCAGTCCCGCCGCCATGTACTGAATGATTTTAAACGCCGATTTGCCCCGGGTAAAACCGGTATCCGACAACGGCATGATCCCGGCATGGCTGCGGCAGAGGATTTCGGTCTCCGCTTCCTGCGACCAATCCAGACAGCGCATGCGGACTCCGTCCAACGGTTTAAGGGTGGAAGACGCGACGGCAAGCAATTCAAAGCCGGGAACCGCCCGTGTCATCGCCCGCAAGGTGTCGGTAAATTCTTCCAGAAAAACATAGGTAACCGGCGTACCGATCCAGACCACCGTGAAACAGTCGTATTTCGGCTTGTCGCACCGATAGGATTCCACGTCCGGGACGGTCGGAATCTTGATGGTGCGGGGATTCAGTTTCGCGACCTTTTCCAACAGAAAATCATTGGCGGCGATCACTCCGGCGGCGTGCTCCGCGACCCGGTCAAATTTATGCTTCAGCCACGGGATACGGGCGTATTTTTCCCATACGTTATCGTCGAAATTAACAACATAACGGCTTTTTCGCAGGTAATGCCAATCCACACGCCAGTTCAGGAATGGAAACAATTCATATTCGATCAACGAATACGCCGGAATTGCGGCGGCATCGCCGCGGCGGCGGCGCCAGGCCCGGAGCAGCGCCGGGTAATCTTTGCGTCCGGAATAGAGCTCCCGCAGGTATTCATTGTCGTAAAAATAGTGGAACCGCGGTTCAAAGCCACCCGACCTCAACGCATCTTCATACATGAAATACCGGTAACGGCTCGAAGCCCCCCTGGTATCGTATCGGGTGTAGATGCCGAGTTCAGGGCTTCCCATAACGTCATTTCCCCAGAATGTCGAGGGCGACGTTGATCGTGACCCGCCAGTTCCATTTCAGGGCTTCCATCAACGGCAGCATCGGGTCGCTTTCCGGATTATCCGGGGCCTGTTCGGCCATCCAGGTAAAGAATGCTTCACACATGATCCGGCTGATTTCGCTGGAACGGATTTCGGCAATCACGTCGCCGTCGCCGGTCAGGGCGGCCTCCGGGTTGAGGATGTCTTCGAAGCCGAAGTCCACCGCCTGATCGTTGTTCCAGCAGGAAACGGTTTCGCAAGCCTTGGCGGTCACGAAATTGAACAGGCAACTGATCTCGTCCTGATCCAATGTATCCAGTTCTTCCCTGGACAGCTCCGCAATCAGGACAATGAAAAATTTACGCTCCAGCTCCGACAGATCCGGGACAATGCCCAGCGTCCGTCCAAGCAATCCCGACGACTTGGCCGCTCCGATCATCGCCGCGGCCACCTGTTGATAATTGATATCTTCGGCCATTATTTCTTTTCTTTATCTTTTGCGCTTTCCGGCGACGGCTGGATTTTCCCGGAAATCAACTGATATCTTCCGTTTTTGTCGCGGTTCAGTTCCGCCTTGATGGTGGAAACGAATTTCAGGCTCCAATCCGCCAATTGCTTCCGGGCGATAACGGTCCACGGCTTCTTCTCCGCCGCGTCGGATTCCTTCGGATCGCCGCACAGGGCGGCCATCTGGGCCACCAGTTCGCCGTCCTCGCCGCTGCGGACCACCACCTCGATCGCCAACAGATTGCGGTTCAACATGTCGGAAACCATTTCAGAGGTCCCCGGCTTGCCGCCATGATAACTTGCCAGCCGGCGGTAACTGTCCAACGGCACCAAAGGGACCAGCGCGACTTCCACAATCATGGTTTTGTCGTCAGCCTGCCCGGTGGATTTCAGCTCCATCCGCTTCCCTTCGATGTCAACAGCCCTGCCGAATTCCTGCGCCAGCATGCCGGAAAGCTGTGCCAGTTCTTCCTGAAAAGCCGGATTGATTTTATCTTCCTCACGGAAATCGAATTTCTCAACGTTCAGCGGCTTCAGCAAAACCTTTTCGAAACGCCGGATATCGATGAAATCTTTGCGCCAGAAATAAGCGAACGGAAACTTTCCATCCTGTTTGTAAAGCAATTCCGGCTGCGGGCAAAACAATTGAATGGAAAACGCGGGTTTCGGACTCTCCTCTTTTCCATTGTTCTCATCGGCCGCATAGCCGCAAATCACCATCGTCGCCAACAACAAGAAACCATATTTTCTCATGACCTGTTTTCTCCTGATTGGTTGTATCCATTTTAAAAAATATAGCTCGACAAGCATAAATTGCAATTCCGATTCAGGTTGATTTATCTTGAATTCGGTGATATGGTACTCCACAATCATACACCAAGGACCGCATTTTACCATGAAAGACGCTCTGAAACAACTCTCCGCCGAAATCAATTCCCTGATCGCCGGCGACTCTTTTCCCGAACAGATTCAACCGCCGTTCCTCCGCGACGCCGTCCGGGATTATCCCATGCGGGGCGGCAAACGCCTCCGTCCGGCCATCGCCGTCTGGAGCTGCGGGTTGTTCGGCGGCGATGTCCGCCGTGCCTACCCCGCCGCCGCCGCCATTGAAATTTTCCACAACTGGACGCTGGTCCACGACGATATCATCGACGACGACGATGTGCGGCGCGGCCGCCCCACCACCCATTGCAGCCTCGCCGCCCACGCGGAGAAAAACCATAACTGCGACAGCGCCGGATTTGGACGCAACTTCGCGATCCTCGCCGGCGACCTTCAGCAGGCATGGGCCGCCGACATGCTGTTGAAATCCGTTGATCGCGGCGTCAGCCCGGAACTGACGCTGGCCCTGGCACGCAGGCTTTATGAACAGGCCGCCCGCGAGGTGATCTCCGGCGAAGCGCTGGACGTGGAACAGTCGGTGCGCGAACTCAAAACCATCTCGTCCGCCGAAGTGGAACGGATGCTTTGCCTGAAAACCAGTTCGCTGTTGAATTTCGCCGCCAAGGCGGGAGCCGCCATCGCGCTGGACGATCCGGATTTCGCCCGGCCGGAGATCGCCGCCATCGGCGAATTTGCGGCGCATGCCGGAATCGCGTTTCAACTGCGGGACGACTGGCTGGGAATTTTCGGGGATTTCGAAACATTCGGCAAAGGCATCGGCTCCGACCTGTCCGCCCGCAAAGCCACGGTCCTGCTGCTGAAAACGCTGGAACTCCTGCCCGAAAAACAGGCGGAGGAACTCTATCAGATGCTCGGACGCGAACATTATACCGGAGAAGAGCTTGAAAAAGTCCGCAGCTTCATGCGCGACTCGGGCGCGGAACGCTTCGTCGTTGAGCGAGCCGCAAGGCTGACGGCCGACGCACGGGAAATCCTGGCAAACTGCCCGGACAATTCATTCCGGGTGCTGCTGGACCAACTGCTGGCTTTTCTGGTCGAGCGCGATCTTTAAGAAAAAGAATTTTCCGGACCAGGAAATTCGCCGTTCTTCACATCCGCCACATACTGCCGGAACGCCTCACCGATCACCGAATGGAGAAGCGCGTAACGCTTCGCGTGCTTCGGCAGGAATCCGTCCGACATGCCCAGCAAATCCGTCACCACCTGGACCTGGCCGTCGCATTCCAGCCCCGCGCCGATGCCGATGGCCGGAACCGCCAGAGCCTTGGATACGTTGGCTCCGAGTTGAGTCGGCATCCCTTCGAGAACCAGGCTGAAAATCCCGGCGGCTTCCAGTGCCTTGGCGTTTTTCAACAATTCCGCGGCCTCCGCTTCGGAGCGGCCGGCAATCTTGTATCCGCCGGAAACCAGCACCCGGTGCGGCATCAACCCGATATGACCCATGACCGGAATCCCGCAGTCCACCATCCGCTCCACCAGCGGGATGGAGTTCGGGCCGCTTTCGATTTTGACGGCATTGCAGCCGGCTTCCTTCAGGTATCTGGCGGCATTCAGCACGCCTTGTTCAAGGCTCGCTTCGTAGCTCATGAATGGCATGTCACCCACGATGAACGCCTCCGGCGCGCCCCGGCGCACGGCGGCGCAATGGTGCAATGACTGCTCCAGCGTCAGCGGCAGGGTGTTTTCGTAGCCGAGGACCGTATTGGCCATGGAGTCACCGACCAGGAGAATTTCGATTCCGGCGGCAGCGGCAAGGGCGGCCGTCGGCGCGTCATAGGCGGTGATCATCACGATCTTTTCGCCGCGTTCTTTCATCTTGCGAAATGTACCGACATTGATCTTTCCAGCCATAAGCCTGATTCCTTCCTGTTTGGTTATTTGCCGTCAATATAGCACCGGAAACGGTTTTTTCTACCTTTTTCCGGCAATTCACGTTGAATTCATGGGGGAGCCGCTTACATTATAGGATGAAACAACAGGAAGGACTATCATGAAAAAGCATCGTTCCAGTAAACGTCTCCAGCATAAAAGCAGCCATCCCTTCAAAGTGCCCCGCAAGGCAAAGCCCGCGCTGCAACAGGTCGTTGTTTCGGGTACCATCAAGATCACGTCCAAGGGCTACGGTTTCGTCAAGCCCGAGCTGAATGAAGAACAGCAGGCCGATATTTTCGTCCCCCCTAAATACACCATGAGCGCCATGAGCGGCGACCTCGTCAAAGTCGAACTGCTCCCCGAAATACCGGAATACGCCAACGACAAAGGACCGGCGGGCAAAGTAGTGTCCATCGTCCGCCGCGCCCGCACCGCCCTCATCGGCGAAGTCATCAGCGGCAACAAGGTTCGCCCCCTGAACCCCGATCTGTACGGCGAAATCGACATCGCCGGCGGTGCGCACGGTGCCAGACGCGGCGAATGGGTCGAAGTCAAACTGGTCGATTCTCCCGCGCACGACGGACTGCGCCGCGGCACCGTGGCCGCCAAACTCGGCCGCGCCGGTGAAATCGTCAACGACCTCAACGCCATCTGCGCCGAATACAATCTGGCCTCGCCCTACAGCGAGGAAGACGACAAAGCCGCCGCCGCGCTCGTCCCCCGTAAAATCGAACGCGAAGACTTCCGCCGGGATTTCTGCCTGACCATCGACCCCCATGACGCCAAGGACTTCGACGACGCCATTTCGATCCATCCCGGCGCGGACGACAGCGAAATCGAAATCGGCGTCCATATCGCCGACCTTGCCGCCTATATCGCCCCCGGCAGCCGTTTCGACCGCGAGGCCGCCCGCCGCGGCTTCACCGCCTACCTTCCCGGCCGTACCCTGCCGATGCTGCCCAAAACCCTGACGGCCATCCTCAGCCTGACCGAAAACGAGAACTGCCTGACCCATACCGTCATGCTCACGGTGCACCGGACCAGCGGGCGCATCATCAAGACGCGCCGCACCCACGGTATCATCCGCGTCGCCAAGCGTCTGAACTATGACGAAGTCCAGGACTATATCGACACCGGCAAGTCACCGTGGAACAAAAAGTTCACCGAAAACGTCTCAACGCTTGTCGATATCACCCGCAACATGCGTTCATACCGCTTCAAACAGGAGAAATTCCTGACGCTCGACGCCCCCGAAATCCGCGTCCTCTGCGACGAAGCCAACAACAAAATCCTCGGCCTCGAACGCAAGCTCCAGCGCGAATCCAGCCAGCTCATCGAAGAATGCATGCTGGCCGCCAATACCGCCGTCGCCATCGAGATGACCGAGAAAAATGTTCCCGCCATCTACCGGATTCACCCGGAACCGTTCCCGGAAAAACTGGAGGAATTCACCGCGTCCGTCATCGAAGCGTTCGGCCTCATCCCCGGCGATCTGACCAACCGCGACAACTGCAACAAATTTCTGAAAAGCATCCCCGACGGCCCGCAGAAACCGATCATCCTGAGCCTTTTCCTGCGTTCCCTGACCCGCGCCTCGTATGCCGAAAAAGCGGAACTGCATTTCGGCCTCGGCAAAACCCGCTACCTCCATTTCACCAGCCCGATCCGCCGTTACCCGGACCTGATCGTACACCAGCAGCTCTGGGAGCTGAGCACCAAGGGGCGCCTGAAATCGGGCAAGGATATGGCGCACGTCGCCGAGCGTTGCACCGAACAGGAATTCAACAATGACGAAGCCTACTACGCGGCAGTCGACCGGATGAAACTGCGTTACCTCGAAGAACAGTTGATGAGCAACAAGGAAGTCCTGTACAATGGCGTGGTCGCCCGGATCGTATCCGCCGGTATGATGGTGGATGTGGAGGAACTCGGCATTTACGGGTTCGTGCCGCTGGAAAACCTGCAAGGGAACTTCAAGCGTTACGGCAATATCCTCAAGTCATATAACGGCAAGAAAACATTCCGCCCGGGGGATTTTGTTCAAATGAAGCTTTCGGCGATCGACTTCGCCAGAGGTTCGGCGCTGTTCAGCCCGAAAAAAACCGACGGCAACCCGTAAGGAGCGCCGTCAAGCCTGTTTTCTCAGGACTCGGATTCAATATAAAAATAATTGCCTTCCGGGTCCTTGAACGCCATCAGGGTTTCGCCGTTGAATTCTTTGATTTCCAGCGGCGAGTCGCAGCCGTAATCGATCAGACGCTCTTTCAGCAGCACCAGGTCGGGGATCAGGAATTTCCAGGAAACGTTCTGGACCTCGGCTTGCCCGGCCTGGCATTGCTCAAGAATCAGCGAACAATCGGCCCCGGCCTTGAACTCAACCCAGAAACTGCTGTTGACGACCGGTTCGCCCAGGCCGATGATCGCCTGGTAGAAATAACGGCATAAATCGATATTGCGGACCTTGATGATAATGGAGAACCGGCTTTTTTCCATAAAAAATATTCCTGCGGTTTTACTATCTGAAAAAATGAGCTATCTTTATATTAAATTATTTATTATAGCCTTGAAACGGCAAATTACAAACCGGATTTTCAACAGATTCACAATAAACGAAAGGTTGTCGCAATGGATTATAACGTCTACCAGAATCCGCTGACGGATCGCTACGCCAGCAAAGAAATGAGCTATAACTGGTCCCCCCAGAAAAAACATTCCACCTGGCGCCGCCTCTGGCTGACCCTCGCCGCCGAAGAACAGAAACTCGGGCTCGACATCACCGACGCCCAGATCGCGGAAATGGCCGCCCATCTCGACGATATCGATTTCGAACTGGCCGCCGCCAAGGAAAAAGAACTCCGTCACGATGTCATGAGCCATATCCATGCCTTCGGCGACCGCTGCCCCTCCGCCATGCCGATCATCCACCTCGGCGCCACCAGCTGCTACGTCACCGACAACACGGAACTCATTCAGATGCGGGACGGCATGGAAATCGTCCGCGCCAAACTGCTGGAAGTCATCCGCAATCTGGCCGATTTCATTGATCAATACAAAGACATGCCGACCCTCGGCTTCACCCATTACCAGCCCGCACAACTGACCACGGTCGGCAAGCGTTTCTGCCTCTACCTGCAGGATTTCGTCATGGATTTTGAACGGCTCTGCCATGAAATCGACACCCTCCCCTTCCGCAGCGTCAAAGGCACCACCGGCACTCAGGCGAGCTTTCTGGCGCTGTTCAACGGCGATCATGAGAAGGTCAAGACGCTGGAACAGCGCGTTGCCCGCGCCATGGGCTTCGACCGCATCGTCGCGGTAAGCGGACAGACCTATACCCGCAAGGTCGATTATTTCGTCCTGAGTGTGCTTTCCGGCCTGGCGCAGTCCGCCTATAAGATGTGCGGCGACATCCGCCTCCTCGCCAACCTCCGTGAAATCGAAGAACCGTTCGGTAAAAATCAAGTCGGCTCCAGCGCCATGGCTTATAAACGCAACCCCATGCGCAGCGAACGAGTCTGTTCGCTGGCCCGTTACCTGATGTCGCTGCCGATCAATACCGCCCACACCCACGCGAACCAGTGGTTCGAACGCACCCTTGACGACTCGGCCAACCGCCGCCTGGTGCTGGCGGAAGCGTTCCTCTGTGCGGACGTGATTCTTTCGACCCTGGCGAACATCACTTCCGGTATTCAGGTGTGGCCGAATGTCATCGCCCGCCGTGTCCAGGAAGAACTGCCGTTCATGGCCACGGAAAACATCTTGATGGCGGCCGTCAAAGCCGGCGGCGACCGGCAGGAACTCCATGAAGCCATCCGTACCCATTCCATGGAAGCGGCCCGCCGGATCAAAGAAGAAGGCGCCGCCAACGACCTTATCGAACGCATCCGCAACGATATTCACTTCGCCTCGGTCAAAAACCGGATCGACGAATTGATCGACGCCCGTGCGTTTGTCGGGCGCGCCCCGGAACAGTGTACCGACTACCTGACCCAGACGGTTCACCCGCTGCTTGCCGGGCATAGCTCGCTTCAGGCACGGCTGGATGACATTTCCGTCTGACACGGCCTATCCGAAGATCAAAAAAAATGCCGCCGCGGTTTTTCCGCGGCGGCATTTTGCTATCGTCAAGCAATCCATTTCCGGATAAAAAAAGAAGGATGCGCCTGAGGGAGTGGGATTGGGAGAGAGAGGGAGTATCAGGCGCATCCAAAAAATTTCAAAAAACATATAATACTATTAATTTACATGACAAGCCGGACATTTCAAGGGCTCTTTCTGTAAAAAATGCATTTTTATATGATTTTTTAAACAACTCAAGGGAAATTACTCTTCAGTTTTTATCTGAGACTTTCATTCCCTACGGAGTATTAGTATATCACCGGTCTGTCAAAAATGCAAATTTTTTTTCAAGAAAAATCAATATTTCTTGATTTTTCACCCAGCCAAATAACAAGATTAGAGAAAGCGAAAAAACGCGGCGGAGACGGATCATCCCAACGGCCAAACCTTGTACAAGGGCGCTGTTCCGATAAGCCATGAACAGAACATCGGATCGGCATTGAATTTTATGGAGACAGTCCTTGATCAAGTATTTTCCAGAAACGTTTCCCGGTTATGGATTTTTCCTCGTGGTTAGTTGGTTCTAAATTTTTTGTTTTTTCATTTGACAATCGGAAAAAGCGATTTATCTTAATAGTAACCATTACGAATAAAGGAGGGTTTCATGCAAAACTGCAACTGCACACTGGTCACTCGCGAAGCTCCGAAATTCACCGCCCAGGCGGCTCTGCCGGACGGCACCATCGGAGAACTCAAACTGGAAGATTACAAGGGCAAATACGTCCTGCTGTTCTTCTACCCGGCGGATTTCACGTTCGTCTGTCCGTCCGAACTCCTCGCTTTTGACAAGGCTCTGCCGAAGTTCAAAGCGATCAACACCGAAGTCATCGCCGTTTCCGTGGACAACGTGTACAGCCACGTGGCCTGGAAAAATACCGAACTCAGAAAGGGCGGTGTCGGCAATCTCCAATACCCGATGGTCGCGGATATCAGCAAAAGCATTTCGCGCGACTACGGCATATTGCTCGATGACTCGGTTTCCCTGCGCGGCTTGTTCCTGATCGACCGCGAGGGCATCGTCCGCCACGCGCTGGTCAACGACCTCCCGCTCGGCCGCAGCACCGACGAAGCCGTCCGGATGGTGGAAGCGCTTCAGTTCTTCGAAGCCAACGGCGAAGTCTGCCCCGCCAACTGGCACCAGGGATCGGCAGGCATGAAGGCCTCCGCCGAGGGCGTTGCCGAATACCTGAGCAAACACGCATAAGCCGAACTCAAAATAACAGAGGGGGAATCCGACTATGGCAGTGAATCAAAACTATTGGCAGGCGAATCTGTGTGTGGAAATGAAACCGGTGCCGAACCTTATGGTTATTTTCGGCGCATCCGGGGATTTGACCAGGCGCAAGTTGATTCCGGCGTTATTCAATCTGTATCGCCGGGACCTGTTTCATGAATCTTCACGCATCGTCGGGTTCGCCCGTACTGAAATGAGCGACGACGACCTGCGCGAAAGTCTTCGCGAATTTCTCCCCTCCTCCACTCCGGGGGAGGTGGATAAATTTCTGGGCAAAGTCCACTACGTCTATGGGGAATACGATTCCCCGGACGCCTACCGGAAGCTCTCCGAATGCTGCCTCCGCCTTGAAAAGTCGCTGACTCTGGAGCTCAACCGGACCTTTTATCTGTCCACCCCGGCGACGCTGTACCCCACCATCATTCCGTGCCTGGCCGAATCCGGCCTGACCACGGAGAACTTTGACGGCACCCCCTGGCGCCATGTCATTCTGGAAAAACCGTTCGGGTACGACACCGCCAGCGCCGAAGACCTGGACCGCATGCTCCACGAAAATCTCCGGGAACGCCAGATTTACCGTATCGACCACTACCTCGGCAAAGAAACCGTGCAGAATATCCTGATGCTGCGCTTTGCCAACATCATCTTTGAACCGGTCTGGAACAACGCCTATATCGACCACGTCCAGATCACCACCGCCGAAGCCATCGGCGTGGAGAACCGCGCCGGTTATTACGACAAGGCCGGGCAACTGCGCGACATGTTCCAGAACCACATGCTGGCCATGCTCTCGCTGGTCGCCATGGAGGTCCCGGTCACGCTGGACGCCGACGGCATGCGCGACGAACAGCTCAAGTTGATCCGCTCGATCCAGCCGTTCCCGCTGGACAAGCTTGATCAACACATCATCCGCGGTCAATATGGTTCCGGCGGCCCCCTGCCCGGTTATTGCGATGAACCCGGCGTTGCGCCGGACTCACAGACCGAAACCTATGCCGCCGCCAAATTTTTCATCAACAACTGGCGCTGGCGCGGCGTGCCATTTTACCTGCGTTCGGGTAAACGGCTCAAGCGCAAGGCCAGCGAGATCGCCATTACGTTCAAACACGTGCCGCATTCGATTTTCCCCCAGCTCAGCTCCGCGGAACTGGAACCGGATGTGCTGGTGCTGAACGTCCAGCCCGAAGAAGGCATGGCGCTGTCGATCCAGGCCAAACAGCCGGGGCCGCGCCTCTGCATGGGCAAACTTACGCTCAACTTCAATTACGCCAACACCTTTGGCGGACATATCCCCGAAGCCTACGAACGGCTGTTGCTGGACTGTATGCTCGGCGACCAGACCTTGTTTATCCGCAGCGACATCATAGCGGCCTCGTGGCGCCTTTTCACACCGGTGCTGGACGCCTGGCGGAACAGCGCAACCCCGCTGTACAGTTACAAAGCAGGCACCGAAGGACCGGATGAAGCCAACCGGCTTTTCGGCAAAAGCGGTTATTTCTGGCGGGAACTCTGATCGCGGGATACAAATTCGTATTAAGAAGACAGGGGAACGGTATTATTCCTTGCCCTGTTCTTCCTGAGGAATAGGTTCTTCGACCACCTCCACCTCGATATCCGCGAATTTCTGGAGAAAAGCGGCCATTGCTTTATTATTCTGCCGCTGTTCGAACAGGTTTTCAAGGTTGGCGCTGTTGATCTTTTTGAGGATGGTTGAAATATTGTTCAACTCGGAAGTCATTTCCCGGTGCATCCGTTTGAAATCCACGTAAAAACGGGAGAAACGGGCCACACCGAGCAGAATAACCACGCATGTCAAAATACCGCCGACAATCAAAGCCAATGAATAAAAGTCCAGATTCATTCTTTATTTCCGTTCATTTTGAGATTTAAAAAATATACATATTAAATAGTATCCGAAAAGCCGGACTTGTCAACTGGTCATCCTGAAAACTTTTTCATTTATTTGCGCGGAATATCTATTATTTCAGTCCACTGCGGAAAAGATTTTCCGGCAAATCACTGCGATGTCCCGCATTCGCCTCGGTAAAGTCCACCCGGGTACGCCAGCCCGGCCCTTCAAGCTGAAGCCGGGTCACCAGCCAAAGATTGTTCACTTCCTTGAACTTGGTGGCTTCGAGTGTCCGGTAGGGAGTGCTTTTGGCGTCAAAGCCCCCTTTGTACCAACTGACCCTCATGGGGAAAAGATAGTCGGCGTTGACGCTGAGGCGGACGTATTCGTCATTTTTGCGGAGCAGAAACACCCGGCAGGTCCGAAACGTGATGGTTTCGCGTTCCAACTCCCGGACGAAATCCCAATAGATAAAACTCATCGCCAGATCTTCCGCCCGCAGGCCGAAATCCCCCAGCAGATCTCCGTCTTTTCCCGGATTTTTATGCAGGGGGGTCACGGTAGTGCCGGAAGTCGCGTCGTCAAAGCTCTGTCCGATCAGATAACCCTGGCGTTCATCCACGATCACCTGCGACATCATGCGGTCGGCCGCGAACAGCGTCGCCAGATAAACACCGGCGGAGGCTTTCCGCCCGTCGCTGCGGGCGTGATCGATCCGCCCGGACATCCGCCCCCAGGTTTCAAGCCCCCGGGGACGGCGCATCACTTCCAGAAATTCCTCGGAACTGAGCTTGTCGGATTCGGCGGCAAACGCGGCCGGACTCCAGGCGAAGATTGCCGACAACAGCAACAGCAGATATTTTCTCATGCTTTTTTCTCCGTTTTGCTCTTAACTGCTTTCTTGCCGGGCTTCCGCGCGGAACCGATGATCTGTTCCAGCGCCTTGTCCGCCTGTTCGACGAAGATGAACTCCAGTTTTTCCTTGACATTCTCCGGTATATCCATCAAATCCTTGCGGTTTTCCTCCGGCATGACCACTGCTTTGATGCCGGAGCGGAGCGCCGCAATCACTTTTTCCTTGATCCCGCCGACCGCCGTCACCCGGCCGCGCAGCGTGATCTCGCCGGTCATCGACAGCAGCGGACGCGGCGCGCGGTCCGTCAGCAGCGACACCAGAGCCGTCACCAACGCGATCCCCGCGGAGGGGCCGTCCTTCGGCGTGGCGCCGTCCGGTACGTGGATATGGAAATCGTTGCGGTCAAAGACCTCCGGTTCGATGCCATACGTTTCGCAGACACTGCGGACGTAGCTGAACGCGGTCTCGGCGCTCTCTTTCATGACATTTCCGAGCGAACCGGTCAATTTCAACACCCCTTTCCCGCCGGGAAGCATGGTCGCTTCGATCATCAGGATCGTGCCTCCGGCGCCGGTCCAGGCCATGCCGGTGGCGGTGCCGGGGCTGGGATTCGCCGCAGCTTTGTCCATCAGGAATTTGCGCGGCCCGAGCATCTCCTCGACCTCGGCGGAACCCAGGCGGATGACGCTGCCGGGCGGCAATTCTTCGCGAATCACCTTGCGGGCGACTTTGCGACAAAGCGAACCGATGGTCCGTTCAAGGCTACGCACACCGGCTTCGCGGGTATAATGATTGATCATTTCGTCAATGGCATTCAGCGTGATATTGAGCTTCATATTGGCAAGGCCATTTTCACGAATCTGGCGGGAGACCAGAAAGTTCCTGGCGATCTGCCGCTTTTCAAAACCGGTATAGCCCGGCAGATGAATCACTTCCATGCGGTCGCGCAAGGGACCCGGAATCATTTCACCGACGTTGGCGGTGGCGATGAACATGACCGAACTCAAATCGTAGTCCACCTCCAGAAAGTGGTCGCTAAACGTCTTATTCTGGGCCGGGTCCAGCACTTCCAGCAGGGCGGAAGCCGGATCGCCGCGGACGTCGCTGCAAAGTTTGTCGATTTCGTCCAGCATGAACACCGGGTTCGACGTGCCGGCCTTTTTCAACCCCTGAATAATCCGTCCCGGTAATGCGCCGATGTAGGTGCGCCGATGACCGCGGATTTCCGCTTCATCGCGCACGCCGCCCAGTGAAATACGGACGAATTTGCGTCCCATCGACTCGGCGATCGACTGGCCCAGCGACGTTTTCCCTACTCCCGGCGGGCCGACAAAGCAGAGAATCGGCGCCTTACGGTCTTCCTTCAACTGAAGCACCGAAAGAAATTCAAGGATACGTTCCTTCACATCTTCCAATCCGTAATGATCGCGCTCAAGGATTTCGCCCGCTTCCTTGACGTTGAGCCGGTCTTCGGAGTAAATGCCCCAAGGCATGCTGGTCAGCCAATCCACATAGTTGTACGCCACATGGTACTCGGGGGACACCTGAGGCATCATTTCCATGCGGTCAAGTTCTTTGTTGACGATATTCAGCACGTCTTCCGGCAGAGAAACCTCTTTCAACCGCTCACGGATCGCGACGATATCGGCGTTGGCGGTTTCCTCGCCCAGTTCTTTTTTGATCGTCTTAAGCTGTTCGCGCAGATAGAATTCGCGCTGCGAACGCGACATGGCCTCATGCACCTGATTTTGAATCTGGGAGCTGAGGCGCGATACTTCGATTTCGCGGTTCAACAGCGCCATCAGCAGTTCGAGGCGCTCGCGAACGCCCGGCAGGGCCAGCAGGGCCAGTTTTTCGGAATAAATGATCGGCAGCGTGTCCGCCATCATATCGACCACCCGCCCCGGATCGTTCAGCGTGCTGATCGCCAGCCGGAATTCGTCCGGCACGCCGGATGAAAAAGAGATCACTTCCTGAAACTGCGCCACAGTGCTTTTCAGCATGGCGGCGGTTTCCACGCTTTCGTCGCGCGCCTCCGCCAGATCATCGACCAACGCCAGGTCCGGCGTTTCGTTTTTATTCGAGAAAGGCTTGCGGAACGTCACGCGCCGCAGGCCCCGCACCAGCAAGCGCACGGTGCCGTCCGGGAAATTCAGCATTTTAATGATTCGTGTCATGGTGCCGATGCGGCAAATCCGGGTATCGCGGAAATCCGCGATGGGCAGATCGATCTTGACCGGCAATTCATCCAGCAGCCGGGCGTCGGGCATTCCGGGAAACACCGCCAGCAGGCGGTCGTCGCCGGAAATCCGCTTGAGCATTTCGGCTATTTCAGGCTGATCGACCATCAGCGAAGTCAGCGTATACGGAAACGATATCGCATTCTTCACGGTCAACGCCGGAACCGGCTGTATCGTTTCACCGCCACCAAAGCCGGGGGCTTTGATCGTAATACTGTCGATTTTGCTCATTTATACAATTCCTCCATTTTATCACAGATCCAGGGCCGAGCCGCCCATGCCGCCGCACGACAGCACCTCGCCCGCCAGAAACAGCGAACCGGCAATCAATTTCCGGTGCGCCGACGGCGCATTCAGGGCCTCGGCCAAAGCCGCCGCCGGACGCGATGGCGTCCGGGAAAACCGGCCGAGCAAAGCGGTCAGTTCTTCCGGCGGCAACCCATGCCGGCCGTCCACTTCCAGCGGTACAAACACAAATTCAGCGGCGACCCGGTCCAGTTGCTCCAGAACGCCGCGAGTATCTTTATCGGCGAAATTCGCCAGAATCACCGTAAATTTTTCGCCGGGCAGTATCTCTTCAAGCGCTTCGACCAGCGCGCGGGCGCCGTCAGGATTGTGCGCACCGTCCAGTACGCTGCCATCCGGCAAAAACTCCACCCGGGCGGGCCAGCGGACCGATTCCAGCGCGTTCAACGCGCGGTCCGGATCAAATCCGAATCCGCCATGCAGAAACTTCAACACCTCATACACGACCGCAAAATTGCGCCGCTGCAAAGGCCCGGCCACGCCAAGCGCAATCCGCCGTCCGTCATAATCGAAGCTCTGCCGGAAAACGCCGCCATCCACCCGGATATCCAGTTTTTCGCATCTGCCGGAACCGCAATGCGTCAACGGAGCCCCGGCCGCGACCGCGGCATCCGCGATCACCCGCTCGGCCTCCGGCGGCAGTTCACCGCAGAAAACAGGACGGCCCGGCTTGATGATCCCGGCTTTTTCCCCGGCAATCGCAGCCAGAGTACCGCCAAGGTATTTCTCGTGGTCGATGGCAATGCCTGTAATGACCGAACAGACCGGCATGACCACATTGGTCGAATCGAAACGCCCCCCCATCCCGGTTTCCCAGATCACAAAATCCACCTCTGCTCCGGCGAAAATCAACGCCGCCATGACGGTCGTAAATTCAAAATAAGTGGGGCACTCGGCATATCCGTCCGCCAAGACTTTCAACCGGGCAACCGTTTCCGCGTAGAGTTCCTCGCTGACGGCACGGCCGTCAAGCCGGATTCGCTCACAGGGCGAAACCAGATGCGGCGACGTGTACAGTCCGGTCCGGTACCCGGCCCCACGCAAAGCCCGCTCGAGCATCGCGGCACAGGACCCCTTGCCGTTGGTTCCGGCGATATGGATGAATTTCAGTTGACGGTCCGGCGCACCGGCATCATCCATCAGCTTCCGGGTCTGTTCGAGGCCGAGCTTGATGCCGAATTTCGTCAAATGCGCCAGATAATCGTCGGCCTGCTTGAACTTCATTTGATCAGCCTGGACCATGCGGGAGTACTTTGATTGAAACGGAAGTTCATGATTTGACGGAAGTTCCCGGTCCAGGAATCCACCAGATAAAGCGTCGAACGCCCATTGATTTTACGACTGCATACGATATGGCGGTTGTCCGGCGCCCATGAGGGCGATTCCCAGTCACCGCCGACCCGGATCAGAATACCGGAACGCGCCGGGCTGGTATGCCCCATATTCAGGATGGCCAGCGTATAATTGCCCATGCGGGTGGAATAGACGATCACGTCCTCGGCGTTCCACTCCGGCGACACGGCCTCGGAGCCTTCGGTATGGAGGGCCGTCACCTGACGGGAGGCAATGTCCATTTTAAACAGTTTCGGTGAGCCGTTCTGGTCTGAAACGTAGCAAAGCGAAGTGCCGTCGGCATTCCATCCGGGCGAAGCCTCCACCGAATAGCTGTTGGTCAGCCGGAGCCGTTTTTCCGATTCAAGTTCCTTGATGTACAGGTCCACCTGACGGTCAAGGCTCATGATCAGCGCCAGAAATTTGCCGTTCGGTGAAATCGAAGCCGAGGAGTTCAGGCCGGGGTACGAAACCACACGCCGGTTGCGCAGCGGCTCCAACTGGGTCTGCACCACGTCGATATACGAGGGGCCGTACATCGAGTAAATCAGCGATTTGCCGTCCGGCGCCCATGAGGGCTCCACGCAAAGCGTCTGGTAGCGGGTCACCTGCTGGATATTGCCGCCATCGATGTCGCAAACAAAAATATTGCGGATTCCCGGTCCGTTGTCCGCACAGAACGCAATCTTCGATTCACAAATCTGCACTTTAAAAAGACGGTTCAGGATTCCGTCAACCAGCTTTTTCGCCACTTCCCGGTTGTGGGTCGGACCACTGTAGTTGGTCCGCACCGCGAACCCGATCTGGGTTTCGGTACTGCGAATCTGCAACGCCAGCTTGCCGTCGCTGAGTTCGCCGGTAATGTTGTAATCGACCTGCCCGCCGCTTTTCAGGTCAAACCAGCCGCAAGCCTGAAGGAAGCGCTGCACGGTGTCCGACAACTCCCGCTCGCCGCCGGTCACTCCCCGGTAAGTCGCGGTGGGGTTGCGGGTAATCGCCCCGCTCCCTTTCTCAACTCGAACGGCCTCATTGTCATTCGCCATCACGGCAAGAACAGAAACCAGCACGGCCAGAAGCGGCAAAAACAGTCTCAACTTAATCATCGCGGTAAAACTCCAGATATAAAAATTTTAAACATAAAAACGGATTATCAGGTATATTTGATAACATACCCATTTTAATGTTTTTTGCCAGTCGAAAGCGGTGATTTTTTCATATTTTCATCCGCTTTCCTGAAGTTCTGCCTTCCGGCGAAATATCCGCGGCTCCGGGTTCAGAAAGAACTGCCGAATTCATCCGTATTGAGCTTGCCGTCGAAGCCTTTTTTCCGGTAAGTGGAACCGGCGATCAGCTCTTTGAGCATAGTTTCGAATTCATCGCCGTCGAGCGGCAGGGTCACTTCGCGCTTTTTCAAGGCCGCCAGCAACATGGCATTGCCGAGTTCCAGCGAACGAATCCCTTCAGCCAGCGGCGCCACCAGCTTCCCGCCATGTTGAATAACATTGAAGAAATTCTCCAAAACATCGCGGTGGGGCATAACATTGGTCCCGGCGGCGGGAATCGTCACATCCCAGCAATCCGGTACGCCAAAACGCAATTCGCTTTCCGCCGTGAACTTCGACACCAGCATCTCATTGCGGGAAAAGCGGATTACGCCGTTTTCGAAAACCAATTTGCCTCGGTCGCAGGTAATTTCCAGCCGGTTCGTACCGGGAGCTTCACCGGTGGAAGCCACAAAAACGCCGGTCGCGCCGTCCGGGTATTCCAACAGCGCGGTCAGTTCGTCTTCCACCTCGATATCATGGTATTTGCCGATCGTTCCCATCGCCAGAATCCGCACCGGCATGCCGAAAAACCACTGCATCAGGTCCAACTGGTGCGGGCACTGATTCAGGAGCACGCCGCCCCCCTCGCCCGCCCAGGTGGCGCGCCAGCCGCCGGAATTGTAATAGGCCTGCGAACGAAACCAGTCGCTGATGATCCAGTTGACGCGGGTGATCCGCCCCAATTCTCCTTCATCGATGAGCTGCTTGATTTTACGGTGCGCCGGAATGGTCCGCTGGTTGAACATGATTGCGCTTGTCTGTCCGGGACGGGCGGCGGCTTCCGCCAGCAGCGGCTCCACGGCTTTTTTATGGACACCGACCGGTTTTTCCACCAGCAGGTGGCGGCCGCTCTGCAAGGCCTTGATTCCGAGCGGTGGATGACCGTAATGCGGCGTCGCCACCACCACCGCGTCCATATCGCCCTCGGCGAAGAAGCGCTCCGGCTCGGTGAACACCTGGATATCCTTACGGTCACGCAAGAAAGTCAGCCGCGCCGGATCGATGTCACACACCGCTGTAACGACGCCGTTGTTCAAGTGCCCGATGGAGTTAAAATGGGCGGTTCCCATACTGCCCAGTCCGATGATACCTGTTTTTACTTTACTCATCCTGATATTTCCTGAAGTTGTTTGATTTCCACCATACATGCCATGACACATGTTTTTCAATAGCACGAGTCCGATCGAAAAATATGATACTATATATAATATAGCCGACAACGGTCCATCTGCAACGGATTTTCTCCGACAAAGTTTACCGCTTGCCTTGCATGAATGGTCAACCATAAAATAATTTCAAAAAAATAAAGAGCCTATTGACCTGAAATAATCTTGAAAATAAAAGCCGCAGGCTGTATAATAGACTTGTATTCTTGTTTGATCAAAAAGGAGTGTGAACATGGCAGGAAAAAGCGATTCTCTCCAGCAGAAAATCCTTGAAGATATCCGCAACGGCATCTTGAAGCCGGGCAAGCCGATTCCTTCACGCAATCAACTGTGCCGCAAATACCAGATTTCCCGGACTACCGTGGACCGCGCCGTCAACCGTCTGATCGAAAGCGGCTACCTGAGCGCCGTGCAAGGCAGCCGGACAATCGTTCGCCGCAGCAGTCCGGGGCATCCGCTGGAACGGCTCTGCGTCGTTTATCAGAACATCCGCACCGGAGCCGTCTCGGGCGACCAGTTTTTCAAACAGGTCAACTGCCCGTTGCCGGCGACCGTGATCGGCGAAGAAGACGCCGGCGTCCATTTCGCCAGAATGTGCGCGCCCGGTACAGCCGTCATCTGGAACTGCCCGGGGCTGGAATCCCTCTATTTCATCAGATCGCTGGCGAACGCCTCCGTCCCGCAGATCCTGATCAACCGTGACTTCGCCAGTTACAATTATGTGGCAACCGACCAGCGGGCAAGCATCCGCGAGGGGCTGGCCTGGCTGTTGATCGAAGCCGGACGCGACATCACACTGCTGGCCCGCCCGAACGACCACACGCGGCCTTATATGGCCGAACGTACCATCGCGTTTTATGAATCCGCCGTGGAATTGGGCGCCAGGCTTTCCGGCAGCAGCATTTACTCCCGCAACATCAACGATATTCCGCAGGAAATTGCGGCGATAGCCCAGGAACTTTTTCTGGGGGTCAAACCGGCCCGGGGCATCGTGTTGCTGAATCAGGAATTTGTACTTCCGTTGGTCACTTGCGGCATAGCGCTGGGGAAACAGCCCGGACGGGATTATTTCCTGTTGACTTTTGACTACTATGAAGAACTGCGGAACACGCCCGGCATCGGTATGCTCCGCCAGCAGTTCGACCTGATGCGAAGCGAAGCCAGCCGCTGGCTCAGCGCCGGCTATGCCGAACGCGGAGAATTGTTTCAGGTAAAACTGAAAGCGGAATTCACGGTTTACAGTGAAAACTGATCCGCATGCCGGGCCATCATTTTTTTGCTGAAAAAAATAGATTACCGAATTGATAAGGCTTGATTTTCCGAAAACCATGAAGTATTGTACTTGCCGTGGAGGAGATATCATTCATTACCTGATCTACGCCATGTGCAAGTTTTTTTGAAAAAAGTTGAATAAAAGTTGAAAAGGAGCATGTTTGAGGTAATTTTTACCCGTAAAATCTTTTAAATTTGGATAACCGTCTAAATTTAAAGGAACTCCAAACATGCTCACTGAAGACTATATCACCGAAATATTTTGTTGTACAGACGACTTGATGAAAAAAATCGAAGAAAATTTAAGAAAGCGTGGTCCTCAGCCCAAATTATCGGATGCCGAGGTAATCACCATGGAAATCGTAGGCGAGTCGCCGGGCATGGATTGCGATAAAGCCATTCACCGGTATTTTCGGGATCATTGGCGGCATTTGTTCCCCGGGCTTGGAGTGCGGACCACTTCCCTGCGACAGGCGGCCAATCTTTGGTGCGTCAAGCAGCAAATCAGGGAGGACTTGCTGAAGCTGCTTTTACCTTTCGGCAGTCAACTCAGTATCACCGACGGGTTTCCAATGCCGGTCTGCGGCTTTAGACGGGCTTATTTCTCCAGCGTGTTCAAGGAGTGCGCCGCCTACGGATATTGTGCGGCCAAGAATTTCCATTACTATGGTTTGAAGGGATATTTGTTGATCGATCAAAGCGGTGTGGTGCTGGATTTCGGGGTGGCGCCGGCGAATATCGATGAAAGGGAAATGTTGCTGGAAACTCGAAACGGCATCGCAAAAGATGTACTTGGCGACAAAGGATTTATCGGCAATGAAACGCTGAAAGAGGAGTTCAAAGCCGTCGATATCCTGCCGCATACTCCGTTGCGCTCCAACAGGAAAGACGATCGACCCGCTGCCGTGGTGAAGCGTTTGAACAACCGGCGGCGTCTCCTTGAAACGGTCATTGGACAATTGGCCGAAAGATTCAAGATTGAAAAAGTCAGAGCCAGAGATTTGTGGCATCTGACGGTTCGGGTTGGGCGGAAATTATTGGCGCATACCATTAATTGCCTCCTCAATCACAAGCTCGGAAATCCGATTCTGCAATTCGAACGGATTTTCAATTAAAAAAAACTTGCACACGGCGTTATATGATATATGAAAACAGGAAAGTTGTTGTTGATTTTTTGATTTTCAGAGCTATTATTGAAAGAAGGCGCTTGTTCTATTCATGGCGTTTGGCGAACAGAAAACGGGGGTGGTGTTGACTTATGCTGTATGATGTCATTTTCAAAAGCGGAATCATCGGTTTACTGCTTTGGATAATTCTTTTTCTCACGTCCACGGTCGCGATGGCGATCGCGATCCGCTGTTGGTGGCTGCTGCGCCGAAAACGCTTCAAACCGGAGTTCGTCAACCTCCTGATGCCGTATTTCCAAGCTCAGGACTGGAACGGCGCCTATACCAAAGCTCAACAGGACAGTTCCGTCACCGCCAGGATTGCGTTTGCGATTTTGAGCGTGGCTTATTGTAAAACCAAGGCCGAACGGTTGGAAATCGCGACGGCTGCCCTGGATAAAGAAGCGCGGGCCGTCCAGCGCCAGTTGAGCAGTTTGTCGACGTGCGGCAATATCGCTCCGATGGAAGGACTGCTGGGAACCGTCACCGGCATGGTGGACGCCTTTACCGGGCTGGGAACGGCGATCGGTCCGGAAAAAGCATCGATCCTGGCCATTTCAATTTCCCACTCGTTATACACGACGGCGGCGGGGTTGCTGATTGCGATCCCGGCCATTATCCTGGTGGTATTTTTCCGCAATCAGATGGAACGCCGGATGGAAGAGCTGGCGGATGCGGTCGAAAAAATTCTGGACGCCATACCGGAGGCCTGATGCGTTACCGACTTCCCCCCAGCCAAAGCGGAATATCCGCAGCCTCATTGACGAGCATGATCGACATTATTTTCCTGCTGATCATCTTTTTTGTCGTGACCGCGAATTTCGACCAGACCCAGGTGGACTCGGAAGTTGCCCTGCCGGATGTGGACTCGGCGGCCATCAAAACCCTGCCTCAAGAACGCCTGATGATCAACGTCCTGGCCGACGGTTCCGTCCGGACGGGTTTTCATCACCTGCCGCAGGCTGAAATTCAGGAAAAACTGGGCCCCGTCATGAAGTCGCTGAAAGCGGATAAAGAAAACACGGTTCTGATCATAAACGGCGACCGGGAAACACCTTACCGCCATATTTCAACGGTCATGAACATTGCGGCCCTGGCCGGATATTCGCAGGTGCGTATTAACGCGGAAGTGAAGGAGGCCGGACCATAATGCGTATACCATCGGCTCCTCCATCGGATGAATCCTTGGGCATGTCCGCCATGAGCGATGTGGTATTCCTGCTGCTGATTTTCTTTATCGTGACCATGTCCGGCTACGTGGAAATGACCCTGCTCGAAACCAATTTGCCGACGGCGTCCGCCGAAGCCGCCGCCAGCGAAGTGGAGCTGCAGAACAGCGTCAAAATCGACCTCATCGAAGACGGGCAGTATATCATCAACGGGACTCCGCAGTCTCCCGAAAACCTGAAACGCCTTCTGACCCGCTACGCCCGGCTGATGCCGGACGCGGAATTCCTGCTTCAATGCGAACCGGAAACCAAACATCATTACCTGGTGGCTCTGCTGTCCGAGTTTGCCAAATGCAAACTGAAGAACCTGAAACTCCTGAAAGCCGAGTAATTTTTACTCGATTTTGTTGCAGTACTGGTATATTTTTGCACATCATAAATCCATCTCTCCCAAAATTCGTTCAAAAGAGTTTTCCTTTTGAGAATTTCTTCGTTTTCACTTTACAACAGCCTCAAAAAAAACGAGATTTTTCATTAAATCGGACCTGGGTTTTTCTGCCGGAACCGGCAGATATAATGAGAAGGTGGGGGTTTTCGAAAAGCTTTCAATCGAAAGTTACAGAACAGATATGGGGTGTTATATTAATGTACCGCAGGACCATAACCGAAAATCATAACCAAGAGTTTGAACAATGAAAGACATGCAAAACAAAAAACTGTACTTGGGGTTTGATGTGTCGAGCAAAACCATTGAAATTTACGGACGTATGGCAGACTCCGATGAGGGGAAAAGTATCCAGATCAAGAACACCAAAGCTTCGATCAAAAAGTTTATGGAGAAACTTCCCGATCCTGGCAACACCGTGATTGCCATGGAAACGGGTTTTGATTCGCCGTGGATGTCCGATATGATATCCGCCTATGGCTGTGAGGTAATTGTGGCTCATGCGAGGGAGCTGGCGTTGATTTGGGGTAGTGCGGCCAAGTGTGACCGGCGTGATGCGGAGATGCTGGCGCGCCTGGCCTGTTTCGATAAGAAACTGCTTCATCCGATAAAGCATGCCGATGCGGAAAGCCGTAATGATCTCTGTGTGATAAAAGCACGTGATACTCTGGTCCGCATGAAAGTGACGCTTATCAATACCATCCGGGATTTGTTGCGTTCAGGCGGAGCGGACGTGTCCGGGCTTACTCCTGAAAATCTGACAAAAAAAGCGTCGAAAATACTCCCCGTGGAATTGCAGCCGGCTTTGAATGGTCTGTTGACCCAGCTTTGTCATATTCGCGAAGAGGTCAAGAGATATGACCGTATCGTCATACGGCTCTGCAAGAAATATCCGGCCACGACAAAGGTACGGCAAATACGGGGCGTAGGTCCGATAACAGCATTGTCATTCGTGCTGGTAATCGGCAATCCGAAACGTTTTTCGAGTGCTGAACGCCTGGCTGCATATCTTGGACTGGTGCCGCGGCGTGATCAATCCGGCGAGGTCGAAAAACAGCTTGGAATAACCAAACAGGGCAACTCATTCATTCGGCGATATCTGATCCAGGGGGCGAATTATATTCTTGGGCATTTCGGCAAAGACTGCGATTTGAAAACGCATGGGATGAAGATTGCGGCTCGTGGCGGTAAGATTGCAAAACGGAAAGCCACTGTGGCTGTCGCCCGGAAACTGGCCGGATTGATGTATACGCTCTGGCTGAATGATGAAGTTTATGACCCGCATTACAAGCAGAATCATCGCCGCAAAATCGCATAAATCGATTACCCTGTGTTGCTGGAGACAGGAAAGCATCCGGAAAACCAAGCACCAGTGTATCGGAAACAACATGAAATAAGAAAACCCGGAATACAATATATAACGATTTTATCGCTCAAAGTTCTGTCCGACGACCGTGGAATACCCCGTGGGCTATGACTTGCCAAGTCAACCCTGAAAGCTTGTTGCTCAGATTACGGCGTCCGTGGCGGATCAAATCAAATCCCAACTTTTGGATTTGATTTGAAATCCCAACTCCTACGAAATCCAAACTTTCGTTAATAGTTCAGGGCGATATGCGCTTTTATCATTCAGAAAAGTTTGGATTTCGTTTCGCATGATTCAGCGCTTCAAACCACAGAAATCAATTAAAGTACCATCGTCGTTTTTCCATTTCTTGCTGGTTGATTTCTCTTTTTCATTTTCCAGCGTTGCCAATGCATTTACTTTGTCTTCGGTTGTGATATCTAAATATCTCATGGTTGTCGTTAAATGTTCATGACCAAGTAAAAAACTGACCTGTACTACGTTAAGACCATCCTCAAGCCAGTGGGAAGCCTTTGCATGACGGAATTGATGGGCATGGGTATTTATAGGTACATCCTGACATTTTTCATGTGCAATTTGGGAATATAGTTTTATTCGCTTATCAAGTGCAGGTTCTGTCAGTTTTTCATATATTCCGCCAACACGCGAATAGAAAAGAAATGCGTCTGCTTTTGGCTCAGCTTCATGAAATTCTTTCAAATATATCTGGATATGCGCGACCACTCTCGGGTGCAGGTAAGCCGTCCGTATCTTTTCGCCTTTTTCGTATAGGTTTATATAGGGTTTCTGGGCATCGAGATGCAACTGCGATATTTTAATGGAGCGTATCTCATCAAGCCTTCCTGCCGTGGCATATAAAACAGTCAGAAACACAATATCCCGTTTCCCTGTTCTGGTGGACAGGTCCGGCGCTTCCAGCATAGCGGTCACGGCTGCCCGTGTCAAGCCATTCACTTTCTTTTTGGCGCACTTCTGACGTTTAATGATCCTTGCTTCCTGATATAGATACAGTAAGCCGATATCTCTATTCCCGAGAAACTTCAAAAACACTCTTAGTGCTCCAAGTCGTATATT